>SKEA01000278.1_pt1 | contig 54674 bp, 70 predicted proteins | sample 4826601 | NCBI WGS metagenome assembly SKEA01 (sample SAMN11008821, study PRJNA524170) | human gut metagenome | biome: Human fecal sample; material: Feces; isolation source: fecal sample from pouch patient p13, p53 | host: Homo sapiens | place: Israel: Tel-Aviv | collected 2016-07-06 | reverse complement strand
ATTTATTTTTTGTTCCGCATGACATCTGGTTCGATACATTCGGACAAATGAATGCTCCAGATATATCTAATTGATACCCCGCTCCATGAAGAAACGTCGGAGTTGTATTATTCCCGACATGGCAGTTATTGTTCTTATTTAATCCCAGAATGTCAAGAATTGTTCCGTTTGTATGTGTTCCATGGATATATTTTCCAGATTCAATATCTAAACTTCCCGTTAACGTTCCGCCTGACAACGGAAGATATCCTTTTAATGCGTTGGCAACTGCTGTTATTCTGTTATCAAGCGTCGCATCTCCATTTGCAATGTTTTTTGATAATTTTGTCGTCACATTTTCGTCTCCGCTGATAAGATTCTGCATAATACCAGAATATATAGAATTAACTTCACTTTCTGTATAATATCGTTCATCATGCGTATGGCTGGATGGTGCGTATGTACTCGGTTTACCTGTCACGTCAGACCATGGGATTTTTCCGGTAAATGCAACTTCTTTCAGATCAGAAAACCACTTTACAATCTTTCCGAACAGTGTCGCATGGGATTCGCCGCTTTTGAGATTTTCTCTTGCGGTTGATGCTGTAAATGATACGATATTGCTCGCTGTATCCCCACCAATGGTTATTGCATTAGAAAGATTGTCCAATTTTTCCTTATCTTTCGGACTCATTAAGCCTGCTGCTGATTGTGTTGCATTGTTTGCGATAAGCGTTCCATCTTTTGTTAACTGGCAGATTTTTTTGACGGTACCATCATTATTAAAACAAATAAACCTCAAATCACCTTTGAATGCATCCAGTTCCCATCTTAAACCGATATCATCTGGTGATATAATCTGAATGTTTCCACCCTCGCTGCTGGTATAAAGTTTAACTTTCTCGCCAACTTGTAATTGACCTGTTAACTTTCCTCCACTAATAGGAAGCGCACCAATATTTTCTGGTGTCAAATTCACTTTCCCTGTGCGGTATTCTGTTTCGGCGTTCCCTTTAATACCGGTGACTGCATCATCCGGTATAGAGCTCGATGGTACAGCCCAAGTTCCATCTTCCCTAAGGTATTTAGTTGTACCAGCAGTAATCGGTGGTGACGGAACAAGACCTGCTTTTGCTTTTGTTCCAGATTTTACAAAAGCATCATATGTTGTATCACTATCTGCTCCCCATACAGCAGTACCATCCGCAGACCAACGCAAAATCTGACCACTTGAACCTCCACTAGGAATATGTTTATTTCCAGATGTCTCCGGATGTACATATACTGTATCTGTAAACTTTGCATCCTCCGGAACATCTGTATCAACCGTGTGATTATTTACGGTATCGGCATTTCCGCCATTTGCTGTCATTGATGTTGGTTTTTCTGTCAAATCTGCATAACTTCCAGTAAAAGCAACAGTTTTTAAATCACTGAAGAATTTTTTAATTTTTCCCAATGAAACAGCAAGTTTTTCCCCAGTTGTAAGATTCGTTCTGATCGTTGCAGATTGAATATCGCTAGTTACATCACTTGCATCTCCAGTTTTATCAAGTTTTGCATCATCCAGTTTAGAAAATTTATCGTCCGTATATTCGGTCAATTCGTCCAAACTAACTTTTTTGATATCATTTGCAAGATTTTTCGCCGATATAGTTTTTGTTCCTCGTTCGCCATCAATCAAAAATATGTCTTCGTCTTTAAGCGTTTCTACTTGATCGTATTCTATGAGTTTAGCCATTTACATTTACTCCTTTGCGTTCTCGCATAGCATTGAATCCAATAACAAGACTTGTTCAATACTAATATTCTTCGGAAGATCTTCTTCTGTAATAGTATTAATATCCAGAACAACATCCACAGAATTTATTGCATAAAGTTCATTCGTAAATTTGTTATATCGAGGATTCGTATGGTCAATATATGGTTCATCACCAATTTTGTACTCTTCGATTAATTTCTGTCGCGCTGAAATATATTCTGACAACTCTGTTTCAATCTTCTTAAGATTACGGCATATAACCAAAGCACCTCTTCTTGAAAATTCCAGTTTTACAATATTATTCGATAGAAAACCGACATACATATCATAAAGCTTTCCAGTTTTAATCTCTAATTTTTTCATATAAATCTACAGTCCTTTCTATAAAGCATTTTTCTTTTTCATTGCATTCATTTCCGTTTCTATTTTTTCCATTTTGATAAATAGCTTCTGCACCATATGAATTGTTAAAAAGATAAAATCCTGATATCGCAATGCGTAATCGTATACCGGATTTCCGTCGTCATCGGTTACAACGTATCGACTCTCCTCTACCGGTGTTCCGTCATCGTTGTATTCCCGATAATCATACCGAATATCCTTACAGAATCCTGCAAAATCCTCTGCCGACATTCCAAGCTCCTGCATGGCATCTTCTACATCCTGTGAGATAGCTCCGATATGTACACGGTCGCCGTCGTTAAATATAAACGATTTCGGCTGTAGCTTAAGGAACAGTTTTTCATATACCTCGGTTAGATCTTTTATGTCATGCTTCTTTGTCCGATCAGATGTATTAATTGTTCCAGTCTTTGCGTAAACAGTTGACCACCGCTTATTCGACAATCCTAATGGAACATCATTCGTAACATTTGGACAAAAAGCTGCATCTGTGAAATTGTATTGTTTACCTTTTGCATGGATATATACTGGTGATATATTGTCTCCATTATAGTCACCCATATGAACATTGTCATTGCTGTTCATACCAATCAATCTGGTTAATGTGCCTGCTGTATTGTGTGCACGAAGCCATAAAGCATTTGATAAATTCAATGAGCATCCAACATCACCATCAACTGAAAGTAATGTCTTGTTTCGCACACACATTCCACTTTGATATTTGCCAGTATATATACCATCATAAGATATAATAATGCCTTTGGCGGACGACAAATTGATAGCTGTCTCATCAATCATGTACACTGATAACAATCCAGCTTGAGCCCCCAAACCAAAAGCTCTATTACCAACACTACTTGCCGCTGTCAAATCTATTACAGCCTCAGACGTGCCAGACATACTGCCGCTGTTATGACCTGTAATTTTTCCATTTCTTATCTGCACATATTTTCCGCCATTATCCCCAATTGAACTTATTCCATCTGTGCCTATATAAACACCTTTTTTGTTGCTCCCAAGGTTATCAGGTCCAGAATATAAAGAATTTGTTCCGATTGTGAAACCGCCAATATTTCCTGTTGGTGCTGATAATTGTCCAGCAAAATAAGTGTTCCCGGATGCATCGATAGCAAATTGTCTACTGATTATCTGACCGGTTGCCATGCTCATTTTTACACCTGCTGTACTATAAATACCGCTTGTGTAGACGTAATTACTACTCTTAATGCTTCCGGCTGCTGTAATATCCGTGGCAAACAGATCGTCTACTACAATATTTTTAGAAGTCAGTCTATTCGCTTCTATCAATCCTGTAGCAACTAAGTTTTGTACATTAATTTCTGTTGCTGTAATACTTTTTGCTATAATGCGATCAGCTGCAATTGTCCTTGGTGTAATCACTTCACCATTAATCGTATCAACGTTCTCTGCCTGAAGTGCGCCACTTATGTTATTCAACTGATAAATTACGCTCTGTTCGCTTCCTCGAAATACAAGCCTGTCTACTGATAAAGTTCCAGCTACAATATCGTCAGCGTAAATATTTACTCCCGTTAAAACATTTGTTGCTGTCACCTCTGAACCAACAACACGATCTGCTATTATTCCCTGTGATACTAAAAGCGATTCCATAAATCCTTGTTTAATATTAGCAACATTTATGTTTGCAAAATCAATTTCTGCATAATGAGCTTCGAGATAATCTGTTGTAATTCTATTTGCTTCAAGAAAATCAACTTTATCTGATACTTGTTTCACGTCATCACCAGTTGCAGATGGCGACGATAAATTTCCAGTAACTAATACTGAATGATTTCGTATTTCACAAACTACTCTATCTCCAGTTTGTCCATTAACAACAGTATATGTAGGGATATATTCCTCTGACCCATCAATCTTAACGTAAAAATCATTCTTATCGTTTTTTAAATCGCCATATATAGTTAATGTTTTAGAAGTCTCTTTTGAAGGTTGATTTACAACTTTCGCAAATGATTTTAACAATTGTGTTGGTAATTCCATGTTACAAACCGCCTTCCCATAAATTATTAACAAATACTGCTGTTTCTTCTACTGTGCATCCAATTCCGCAATTAATAGACTGACTGATAACTTTGGCTTTTATGTTTTTTAAACCTGCTCTTTCATAGTTCAATAACACACAATCGCCAACTCTTACTGGACAGTAACCATGCGTATAAGTTACTTTGTATTCTAATTTTGATAAAGTTGCGAGCAAATTTCTTGCATACTCTTTCACATATTCCTCATTCGGTATACCGCTCAACGACGGATTTACAACACGATGAATAATTTCTCTGCCTCTTTGACTAATTGATACCGGACTATTGTCATCTGTATTTTTAACAATTGCACTTATCGGTTTTTTGACACCTTCCGAATACACAACCTCAACCACATTTGGAATATCATACATATCTCTTTCAACTGTAACATCTGGTAATAAGATGGATCGTTCATCATCATTAAATGTCATTACTGGTTGCATTTTCTCTGTAGCAATTGCAGGAGAAAAAAGAATGTGTCCCAAAGCATCCACATCATATGTGTAATGATCTGTAGCAATTAAATCTGTCAGATACGTAAGCCATGTATCGTCTGTGCCAGCTGTAAAATTAGAACTTAGGGTACTTGCTGTTTCTACGGCGATAACAGGTGCCCTTGTATTTTTCGCTGTCAATTCACTTGCCAATGTCATATAATTTGTACCCTTTTTTATTGTATATCCGATTGACGGTGATTTTTCTTTTAACTCCATCAACGGCGTATAACCATTCATTTTTATTGTTTGACACTTTCCATCATAATCATTGGATGGCATTTGATACAAAAACGTACCAATTGGAATCGTTTCTTTTACCCCATTTTGAATTGCTACCATATATGTTCGTATGTAGCATTCTTCAAGTATCTCAGAAGTTGTTATAGATGCAGAACCGAGTGTACTACTTGTTGAATCCCAATTAATAGAACAGTCAGAAATCTGGTTTAATTCCTGACCGTCCATCCATGTTACAGGGTCAACTTTATAAAATCTGTAAGATTGTAACATAGTCTGAGTCCAATCTAGCATTTTAAGCCCCCCCTTCAACTCTTGTTATACTAAATGAAATCGGTATTACCAATTCAACGTGTGTTTGACTATATGAAACCTTTATTTGTGCCCAATATCCCGTACCAGATGGTTCCCTTACATAACAATTTCCAAAATAATTAGCAAGCCTTCGTATTGCATATAATGTTTCGATATCATCTTTTGGTATATCCACTGACCATGTTGCCGTATGTTCCTGTTGCGTTCCATAATAACTAACCGGTCTTTTTCGACCAATGTATTTTTGCAAATTAACATCATTTGAAAAGTCGTCAGATATATCAATGTTATACGGTAACCGTACCAATGAGCCACTCCAACTTGGTTCTGCTAAAATCAAATCTTCAGTTCCGACATAGTTTTGCCACTGTTCGGACCACTGAATAATAATTGCTTTCTCTTGTACTGGATATACTGGCACATCATAGAAATCAAAACTTCCGTTTCCAGTTAAATTTGCAACCACTCTGTATCGCGCATAATCTAATGCTGGATGCGGATCAATAAAAGTGTTATGCTCACGGTTTATAGCATTTTTTACTATTGCAGTAAATGATCCATCATATTCTCTTCTATATATAGAAACTAATGCGTCATCCAACAATTTCCCACCATTTGCATACACTACTTCACCGTTTTCATCAATTATAGAATCCAACTCATTATCCTGAATCTTATCATACACAGCTACTTCAATTGATGTTGTATAATTTTTAGTGTTATAACTGACGACCGCTTCTATATCAATCGCTGTCTCCAACATTGATACTTTAAAATATTGCTCATGTGATGCTGACAATCCAGTATTCATTCCAACTACAGTTTTTACAACGTATACTTCCCCATTTTCCAAATATGTCAATGCTGGATTAATGGTTAAAGTTGTTGATCGTTCAGATGCGTTGAATGACTCAGACCAAATAATATCGTTTTTCATTACAGTTTTAACTTGACCTGTTTCATCAACAGTTTCATATGTATTTCCAGCAGTTATTTCGTGATACCAGCTAATTGGTTTCTGTGTAGTTGGACCCGATTCATATACTAATGTCAACGGATATGCCAAAAGGTTTTTATTTTCATCTAAACCATTTATTGTGGCGGTCAACGTTGGCGCTTGGTACAATTGAATTGTCCTTGTTGTGGACCAAGGACTCCAAGCCTCATTTCCGTTTGTTTTTGTTTGAAGGATTCCCATGGTTCGTATTTTAAACTGTATTTTTGTATCTGATGAAAATGTCATTCCGAGATTGCTCAAAGGAAATGAGCATATTTGCCCCTGTTTCTTCTTTTCTGTATCGTATAACGCACCGACATAAACACCATTGATACTAATATACAGCTCCGCTTTTGTTTCATTTGAACTGTCGCCAGAATTATGAGTCCAATATAAAACAGGCGAATGTGTAACCTCTGCTGTGTATGCATCTGCCCAAGTTGTTGGTGCATCCGGTACCTCTCCAACAATTACAGATACAATCTCAGACCAACTGGAATAACCAGCGTCATTCTTTGCCCTAACCCTAAAGAAATACTTTGTTCCTGTTTCAAGACCAGAGACCTCGGCATGACTATAATCAGATTCTTCATTAACTGTAAGTGATGTAACATTTCCAGAACTATCGAAGTACCTTTGATACTCTGTATACTGCACTTCAAAACTTGTTGCGCCCTTAGAATGTGTCCAGTCAAGCCTTACTTCTGTTGATGTTTTGGCATAATAAGATATCCAGCTCGGTGTGTTAGGACATGGAGACACATTCGATGAATACTCAGACCACTCTCCAGTCTCAAAAGAACCCATATGATCATTTTTTTGATTGCTTCCACATGCCTTTGCTTTGTATTCTGCACCAGCATCTACTGCAATCGTCATACTTACATGGTTTTTAACTACATCTGCTGAATATTCGCCATATCGTTTTGTATCATTTTTTACAACATAGAAATACACTGACTTCGTATTCTCATCGTATGTATCTAATTCCATTGTAAGAAGATTTCCACTTACACTCAAAGTTGGTGTGCTTGGTGTTGCTGGTGTTTTGTCTGCGACGACTTTATATTCTTTCCATGCTGTATATTCAGATGTATACCATGCTGTATCTACATTATTATTCTTGTATGTATTCGACTCCGGTTTAATCCTGAATCGTATTTTCTTTGCATTAGAGGGAATTGAATATGTAAGATTACGAACATTATTTGCAATTGTCGAGCCATTTTCTCCCCAAAACCACACACCATCACCCGTTGTATACTGAATCTGGTATTTAAAGTCTTTAGTGGTTTTATTTTTACTCCAGTCCTTATGAGTACTTGGTATATATCCATTCCATACCCATGTAAAATATAAAACATTAGTGGTACCCGATTGGATACCACATGTCACGTTCTTACATTTTTTATTTGCCATGTTTTATATTCTCCCTTCCACTATTGTAGCCCTAACAAGAGTCTTGATTGCTTCTGCAACTACGCTTCCATCATCATACGTAATACCATTCAGATTATAAGTATCTCCTCTGAATCTGCTTAATGATGCATCAAGCTTATCAATCGCAGAAATTATGTCGTTTGCATTTCCATTTTGAAATTTCGCCTTACGTGTTACTTCTATCTGACTTCCTAATGACATAGCCTGTTCATAACTGAATAAGGTATTCAAATCTGAAACACTTTTTGTCACATCCGATAAATCTACAACAGGTCGAATTGTTGGTTCAGCATCTATTCCATTGTTTAATACATCTACAATTTTTCCAATTGCATTCTGCGAACCGTTAACAGCAGCTTTAGCAACATTTTGTCCTGCATATTCTGCTTTATCTGTATAATCAGCAAGTGCATTTATAAAACCTTTACCTGCAAAATCGCCAATTCCATAAAATACTTTTGACGGAGAATGTTCATCCAGCTCTTTTTTTGCAGCCACAACTGCCGCCGAAGCCATTGCTTTAGCCTGTGCAGCCGCTTTGTATGTATTGGCGCTGATTCCGTTGACAAATCCATCAACTAAATATGCTCCAGCAAGACTGAAACTAGCATGATATGTTCTGATTGTATCTACCGCTGACTGTGCGACCGTTCTAAATTCGGCATTCGAATCTGGATGCTTTGCTTCCACCCCAATTATGAAATCAGTAATCATTTGACTTCCTGTGTTAATGATCTGATCTTTGGCATCACTAAAAGCTGTTACAAAACTGCTTAATCCATTTTTAGCGATTTTTGATAATGACTTTCCAAATGTAGTCAGACCCTTACATCCATCAGCTGAAATATCATTGGACAGGATAATCAATGACCTTATTGCTTTATTGATCTCCAAGATTTTATCTGTATTGATTTCTGCTACAGAAGTAGAATAGTTTACTAAACATGATCCAAACCATGACAAATCATCTCCGAATGTACCGAAATCTGCTATCTTACTAAAGAAACCTTCTGTCTCCGGTAAACTGTTGGCTAAGTCAGATAACGCTTTTCCTGTAACAACAGCTTTGTTGATATTCTCTGGATTTACGTTTGCCACAGAATTTGAGAAGTTCGTTAAAGATGTTCCAAACGATTCAAGTTGCGTGCCAAAAACATCAGTTGTATTGTCGCCTATAACTTTAGCTATAGCGCCTCCAGTATTTGGTATTGCATTTGCCATATTTGCAATCGCTTTTCCTGCAACAACAGCTTTGTTAATATTTTCAGGCTTTACACCTTCTACGGAATTTGAGAAGTTCGTTAAAGATGTTCCAAATGCTTCAAGCTGTATACCAAAAACATCAGTTGTATTGTCGCCTATAACTTTAGCTATAGCGCCTCCAGTATTTGGTATTGCATTTGCCATATCTGCTAATGCTTTTCCGGCTTCTGCGGCTTTGTTCACATTTTCCGGATTTACACCTTCTACGGAATTTGAGAAGTTCGTTAAAGATGTTCCAAATGCTTCAAGCTGTATACCAAACATATCCATGGAATTTGTTCCAAAACCAAGAAATGACGTAATGCCAGATAATAATTCGTTTGCTGTCAGAATCAAGATAGTATCTGCAAGTGCTTTTACACCGGTCATTGCTGATGCGTCTACATTGGATAATCCATCGAAGAATGGCTTAGCATTCTCCATAAAACCAGCGAGATTGTCTCCTATTTCCGGCAAACCAGATGTAGCACTTACTGCAAATCCGTCAATAATACTACCAAAGAAAGATCCAAGACCATAACCAATTTTCTCCAGAATAACCATTCCTTTATTAAGAAATTTCTCTATTCCAGGGAAATATTCGTCTAAGGCACCTATAGCAACCATCAATCCGCCTACAGACGCAATTAACGTTACGAGTGCACCAATTCCCACAAATGCACCTCTTCCAGCCATACCAACTTTGCTTAAAATCAGACAAGCAGCTGATAATGCTAATAACATAATTGATAATGAAGCCGCAATCTCTAATGTCGGTCCGACATTCATTTTCGCAAGCACTCCAATAATCGCCGCTAACCCAGCAGTAACTAATGTCATTACTCCTAATGTAACATATGCTTTAGGTGACACTGTACCGCATTTGCTTATGATGATCATAGCTGATGATAAAGACAGCAATAAAAGAGACAATCCAACAGCTGAACCAAGTACTGAATCGACCGGTAACTGCGCTAATAACGCAATCATACCGCCCAATATGGTAATCGCCCCTGTAATGATCAATAATGTACTTGTCGCTTTTTTCACAAAATGAGTAGAAGCAATAACTACAGCAAACATTCCCATAACAACCGATATTGCAACTGTAGCAGCCACCAGATTTTCAGGTTTTATAAACGATAAACCTGCAAGAGCTACTGCTAATATGCCAATCGTAATAGCGATCATCATTATTGTGCTTTTACAATCTTTCGCCAACGCTGTCACTGCTATTAAACCAGCAAAAAGTGTCTCCAAAATTGCAATCGCTCCAAGAGCCTGTTTCATTCCCTCTGGCTTAACATGGCTTAGAACAACGATCACACCGGTCAAAATAAGTAATGCACCAGACATCATTAAAAGCATTGCTCCTGCCTGCGCCGCATTTTTTCCTGCAAATTTACTTGCGATTATAACCGCAGAAAATACTAACATTATCTGTGATACCGCGTTCAATGATTTTTTAATATCTCCAGCATTCATATTCGCAAGCATTTTCATCGAACCCACGACTAATATCAGTGCTGCCGACATTGCAAGGATTCCAACTCCTGCCTGTGCAGCATTCCTTCCTGCAAATTTACTTGCGACCATAACCCCTGCAAAGATTCCGAATATCACTGCTATTGTTTTGAGATTATCTTCTACTTTTGCAAAATCAAGATTGGCAATATCATCAAACACGCCTATGAATAACTTTAAGGCTATAACAATCGCCAATACTGACACCGCAGAACCAAACTTAATATTTTTGCAGGCGATACTTAATATTGCCAATCCGGCTAACGCCCCGATCATAATCTTTATCGTTTGATTGATATTATCCATCTTCAGATCGTTTAAATCATTTAACACACCTACCATGATTTTCAACGATACTGCGATACCAATAAGAGTTAACGAACCTTTTGATAACTGAGGAGCAAATCTTCCCAGTAAACCTGCGGTTATTGCTAATCCACCAGCCAGCGCCGCAATTATTCCCAAATCCTTTAAAATGTGGTCGGATTTAATTTCGTCTACCCCTTTCAGGACTTCCACCAGAATCATTAATGATGCAGCCATCATTAACATACTTGTAGCTCCACTATTAGTTCCTGTTCCAACTCCAAGCTTATTATCAATAAGTGACATAGCTGCTGTAAGAACTGCTAATGTTCCAGCAAGAACCAGAATCGCTTTTGCAGCTGTTAATAAATTTTCTGGATCTGCCTGTGATAATAAAAATAGAGAACCTGCAAGTATTGCAATAGAAATTGCGATATTCCTGATAGCCTGTGTCTTTTTAATAAGAATATCAGCCTTGATAGACTCTGAAAGGGTATCAAAAACTCCACTGATACTTTTAAAAACACCGCTAACACTGTCAAACATACCAGCAAAAGACTCAAATGGTTTAGATATATTTTCAAGAGCAGTTCCAATCTGTTTTGTAACTTTTATGAGTCCGATGCCCATACCGATTGTAAAGATTTCACCAATGTGATCTGTGATATACTGTTTGATTGAATCCACAACACCAAACACTTTTGCCTTAAAGCCATCAGCTGTTCCAGCAATTTCATCAAGCTGACTTTTAATATCTGCTTTAAATGCATCGAAAGCTGTTTTTAAATTCCCTAATACGCCATCAAAATTGAAAAAATATCCAAGTACATTTTGTCGGAAATCTTTAAAAATATCATCAATGTTGTCTAATGATATATGATCTAAAGATTTTACACGCGCTATGAACTCGTCTATTACAACTAATCCATTTTTAAAGTACGTGTTTACATCCGAAAATGTCTCTGAAAAAGCATTTTGAAATCTTTCAATATTTCTTTGAACAATCGGGATTTCCAGAAATTTGTTGATCCATTTTTGCAGTTCGGTGTAACCAGTTTGCATGGCGCTTGTAACTTTATTGATTCCGCGTTCAGCGATTGAAAAATCCATTTTAGAAAGTACGTTTTTTACTTCCTCCAGATTTTCTTTCACAACAGGTAATTCTGTAAACTGTTGAACCCATTTCTGAATTTCAGTGCATCCTTTCTTAAAAGCCGTTCCACATTCTTTAATTGCGTTATTAACCAGCTTATTATCCAAAAGAAAATCATGAAATTCTGTAAGTAAATCACCAATCGTAGCTGTAACATCTAAAATGTCCAAATCGAATGCATTCAATACGATTGATGCCCCTTTGAATGCCAGTTTAAATCCGCCACCGACTATTGTTGTGCCTATATCCAGAATCGCAAATAATCCCTTAAAAGTCCTAGTCAGTTTATCTGCTGTATCATCGCTCACTTTGAGTTTTTCTGTAAAGGAATTAACTGCTTTGAGAAGATTGTATAATCGTTGTGATTTTTTCTCGATAATGTCATCATCAGACATACCTTTATAAAACACATCGTTCCATGCTTTCTTCATTGCAGACAAAGATGAGACAGCACTGTCAATCACATTCGAAACTGACCCCCATACTAACTCTGCTCCGGTTGGACGATCAATGTTATCGATCAGATCGTTGATAGATGAACCAGCCTTATTTGCTTCTTTTTGTAAATCACGAAGTGCAGTTATCTGTTCTTCTGTATATCCTGCATTTTTCAACTGCTCATCTGACAGATTTGCTAATCCATCTGCATTTTTTAACTGTTCATCGGTCAATGACGATATATGTCGGACGCTGCTTCCAAGTTTTTCATTCACAAGATTCTGTACTGTTGCATAATCATATCCGGCTTCAGTTAATGCTTTTATTCTCGCTTCGCCTGTACCGAATTTTCCATTTATAACAGCATCTACTACTTCTCCATACTTTTCCATTTGAGATGCCATGGATGCGGTAGATTTAGTAGCATCTGTCAGATTCCCAACAAGGCTTTTTATTGCACCTTTTAGAATATCTCTTTTCAACAAACCGTGACTAAATGCGGTGCTTAAAGCCTTTTCGAACGAACCGGTCTGCTCAATCATCATATCCAAATCTACGTTATGATTTTTAGCCAGTTCTTTCACTTTATTTTGAAATACTTCGGTCTCTATTCCAGCCTTACTCAATTTCTCTGATAAAGTATCAAAACCAGATCCAAATGATCTGCTTAAAATAGAGTTACGTTTATCAGATGAATTATTAATCAATTCACTGAATCTGTCAGATAAACCAGTTAATCTCTCTTTTGCTTCTTCAAAGTCGCCAACAATTGTTTCCCAGCTCTGCGTCCATCCGGACTGTGCTGCCTCTTTTAATGTATCAAACAGCTGTGTAAACGTCTTGACCTTTGTTGCTGCATCATTTGCAGTTTTTCCCATTTCGAGAATTGACTTAATCTGTTCATCTGCATATCCCATTGTACGCAATTGATCTTCATTTAAATCGCCTGTAAATTTTGATAATGTTTCGGTCAGGACATCTGATGTAAGCCATCCTTTTTGTAAAGTTTCACGAAATGAACCTTCATCCTTGATCATCTGATCAATAGCTACACCATGAACACGTGCAGTCTCTTTAAGCGCATCCTGAAATACCTGACCACCCATTCCAGCGTTTACTACTGAGTTCCAATCCATCAGTTTTACCGTACCCGCTGCCAATGCCTGTGAAAGCTGATACATTGCAGTACTTGCCTGTTGAGATGTTGAACCGGATACTGCCGCCAAGTTTGCGATACCCTTAATAGCAGCCACTGATGTATCAAGATCAACACCCGCTGCTGTGAAAGTACCGATGTTTCTGGTCATTTCCGTGAAATTATAAATTGTCATATCTGCATAATGGTTTAATTCATCCAATGCAGAATTGACCTGATCCAGTGTTGTTCCTTTACTTGATGTGTTCGCAAGTATTGTCTGAACAGCATTAATCTGTGTTTCATATTCTTCGAAACCAGATTTTATTGGATCTATTGTAAAAGCGGAAACCATTCTTTCTCCCGCCTGTATTGCCGAATTTGTAATGTTCTGAAGTGCAGTAATTGCCATAACTTCAAGTCCTGAAAAATGAATTTTTACAGACTCAATAGCGTTTGACATAGGTGTCAGATTACACTTCTGTGCTTCGGAATTAATATTTTCCAATCCTTTTGCAGCCCCTTCAAGATTGAGGCTTTTCTTTAATTTTTCGATTGTAGACATGCTGGTTTTAACATTCTGTTCAAACTTCTGATTGTCAAACCGCATTTCAACAACACGTTCGTCGATTGTTGTACTCAAAGCTCAGTAACCTCCTTCCACGCATGGCTTGCAATTTGGTCAAAAATAGGCTGGATTGCAGGATTGATGTAATCTCGCCCCTGTACCCAGCCTCCATTACGAGTCGCATGACCATACTGTAAGATGATTGCTATTGGAACTCCATTTTGAATATTTTTGTTATAAAAACCGATTGATACAGACCCCTTTTTCTGCTCTATCTTGTAATACCAAGAATTTGCAGTTAATCCGGAGTCAACAGGAGTCGCAGACGCAAGGGCTGCTATACCTTCTCGACCATACTTATCAAGATCACCGATTTTAACTGTTTCCTTGGCTTTCTCTAAGAATTTAGTCAACTTTGAAAAATCGCCCTTTTGTCTAAACGTTATCATATACAAACTCCTTATAGTTCAGTTACATAATCAAGTGCTATCCATCCTGCACCGGACTGTAATCGCCCCCAACCAGCAGCTGAACCAGAACCAGCTCGTTTTTCAACAATTGTAAATGTGCCAACACCGGTATACGCACCGGTTAATCCATAATTTGTCCCCGGACCTTTTCGAATCCGAAGCTGCTTAGTCGAAACTTTCACTTTAAATGCTTTCTGCGTTGATTCTTCTTTTTCTGTTACATCTGATACGGCACTTCCTGATAATTGATCTGTAACCTGTTGTGCAAGTTTTCCTAATCTTGAATACAGCCAATCGCCAGGACATGCCTTATTTGCAAACCAGCGATGAACTGTTATCAGCATCTCGTCAGATTTTGGAGAATATTTCAATGCTTTCTCCTTATCAGAAATCCACAATAACTTTGTTTTTCCATTGCGCCGACAAATATCTACACATAAACCAACAAGCGAATTATAAACTTTATTGTTCATCTCGTACGGTGCTGTTTTATCTGAAGCACACTCGATCGTTACTGCACGGTTATCATTTGCTGAGTTCGATGAACACCAACTTCTATCTTTTTCATCTACGCAAAGAACAACTCGTCCATCAGTACCTATACCGTAATTGCAGCTTGCTTTTCTTGTTGGGCTTACGAAACAATTTCCAATGCTCTCTGCCGAAAGCTGTCCAACAACGCAATGTGGTGTAATTCTGTCAATGCTATGTTTTCTCGACTTGGTTTTGTTCGGACTGATTTTGGTGTAGCTTATTAATTTACTATTGCTCATCTTGTACCGTCACCCCTTTGAATTGAATCTTTTTTTATTCGCTGCGTTTATCGCCGCGTGTCTGCTATATATATCTCTTTTACTATGTTTCTTTGGTGGTCGATTCTTGAAATTACAGATTCTAATCAGCATAATTAAACGATTAAAATGCCATGTTTCATATTCAGGCGGAATGCCTAAGGATAACATCCAATAATACACAAGTTCTGATGTGACCTGCTCCCGGTTATGTGGAGTATTTTTTTCTTCCGGAACTGTGGATGCTGTCATTGAAGCCCCCATGTATTCTTCAATTTCCTGAATATTTTTAGCTGTCAATCGATTATAAATTTCTGGATCAACATTTTCTGTAATTGTCATGCATCTTATGTAATCCACAAATTCAGCCAGTGTTTTATCACTCTTTGTAAGAAATGGCTTGTGCCACTTACTCTCCCATTTTGAAATTGCAAGTAATGAATGCTCTATCTGTAGTTTCTGTTCATCTGCATACACAAATACCTCATTCTTTTCATCCCAAAATTCAATGGGTGGTATTACAATTTCAAGCATAACTCACCCACCTCTTTTTAAATGGAAACGATCTTATTAGCCGACGCTGTTTCTGCTGTCACGACGGTATCAGTATCACGTGGAATAATTCCTTTTACAAATTCAGACGCATAATCAGCATTTGTTGCCAGTTCCATGAATAAATCGCTGTATGCCTCGGTCTGAGAAAATGCTTCTGAAATTTCAGGAGATTTTCTAAAGTATTTTCCATCCGGCGTCTTTTCGCCATAAGCTTTAAGAACTAATTCTTTAAATGTCTTAATAATCGCTGGACCATCCTGTGCGTTTACAATGTTCTGTAACATTTCAGCTAATCCACCCGCGGTTCCCATTTCCATTTCCATGATTTCAGCCTTAGAGAGATTAAACCAAAAATCCTCGGTACGCCGCACACCATTGTAATCTGTATAAGTAATTGTCTTTTTTAACATAATCGTTATCTCCTTTCGTAAAAAAAGAGTCGCCAGCCTGACTGAATACGACCCCATTTTATTTATTAACCCGCTGCTTTCATAATTGAAATGATTTCATCCGGTAATGGCAGTCTCGGTTCAACGCCGTCATTAGCCTCATCCGATGTCGGATCTTTACCATACAGGATTTCTTCCAATGCCGCCAATTTCTTTGCATCAACTTTGGTCGACTTAAATACTAACGTGGCTGTCGGTTTTAACTTTGTCACTCCATCCACAACCGATGTGATATTAACAGGCGTTGTGCTGAAGTCCCAAGAAAGTGTAAGCGCTGTAGGACTGTCGTTTACAGACTCATAACCTTTTTCGGATGGAGAAGCCGTGCATCCATATACCAGATGAATCTCACACCCGTGGTCGTTTGAATCCACGTCGTTACCGATAATCGTGGTATATGCAAGACCAAACATCTTTCTACTCTGCTGCCCCGCATACACGCCCGGTGCCACTTCAACCGAACCGTCACATTCTGCGAACTCATCGGGAGCCATATACGCTTCAATCGTTCCACCGAATTCCTCTGCTGACATAAGGTTAAGATATTTGATATTGTCGGCATAAAGCCCGGTAGCTTCTGCTCCAGATGGACTTTCTGTAACGCTGATGAGTCCGTTCCATGCAACACCCTTTGTGTATACCCCTCCGGACTGAATTGGATATAAAACGCCTTTGCTTACGCCGGTTTCATATAAACGCTCGCCTGTGTTATCCCAAACAAGTTTCTTTTTCATAGATGTTATTCCTCCTTAATAAAATATTTCAAAGACAGTGTGATTAAGATTGTCTTTCGTGTAATGCCGGTTAAACCGACAAGTTGGTAGTGCTGATACTTTGTCAATCAATTTACTATCTGGGTCGCTGTCTATGACAGTTACGGAATACTTTTTCCCTGATAAATAAACCCTGTCATTTGCAAATGTATTCTTGATGTCATCAAGAGCATAAACAATGGCAGGGTACTTCATTCTTACAGAAGAAGGTGGCTGGAAATAAACTCTGCAATTATCCCCAGATGTAGGGCAGGACAATACCTCACATAAAAGATTATGTAACATCAGTCGCCGATTCATTGTACACACCTCCAACTGTTAATATCAGTCTCGGATACTGAACTTCAATATTTGTAATTTTCCATTTAGCACCCATAAACTCGATATATCGCATCAAATGAAAGTTATCGCGAGCCCATGGATCGGCTACAATGCTGATTTCATTTGATATATTAAGATTATCATTAAGCGTATCAGATGATTGATATTGACGAGTGTTACGAATCAGATCGCCGTAGCATTCACGTCTTGTAATTCCATCCGACCACACGCCCGGTCGTATTTCCGAAGAAACCGCATAGCCGATTATTCCATGAAACTTCATTTTGATTTTTCTCCTTTACGATCAGCCTGCTGCATGATCACTTGTATCGCTCACACTGTTACTGGATGCTGTCACATCTTCTTCAATTGCAATAGCAGAGTACACTCTGTGAAGAGCACCAGAGACACGAGTTTCCAGAAGAGATTTTTCCTGGTTGAAATCAATGTCAAACTGTGTGAAATGGCTGATTTCTCCACCTTTGGTTGCCCCCAGTGCATAATCTTCAAGATTACATACAATACCAAGCAATTTCTTTGTCTTACCATCCGAGGTTTTACGTTTCTTACCTGCAAACTGCTCTGCGGTATAGATTCCGGCAACGTTTAATGCTGACGCTAATTCCGCTACTGAATTGTACATACGACGTCCATTAAGATCCCTTGCTAAAAGCATGGTATTTAAAGATGCCGGTGTGCAATAATAATCTGGCGTTCCACTTCCTTTGTAGTTCTCACGAGCATGAAGAACAGCCTCAATGAGTGCCTCCGCATAAATGTAATTGGAACCAAAATTTAAGGATGTATTACCGCCCTGAAGTTCTTTCTTTGCCGCTGCTAAATCTAAGTCAGCATGAATCGTATAGAGATCATCGTCACTCCAGATTGGACGAACTTTATCCGGGGCAATCTTATCGGCATCACCATCTTCTCTGCCATCACCTAACATGATTGCAGTCGCAAGCTCCTCATTAAGCATCATACGATCAATATTGTATAAATAAGCAACATAATCAAAATCTGTAATATCGATAATGTCATCCCTGTGAAGCGCGTTTTTGACATAGATTGTCTGTGGATCGGTAGTTCTACGAACCAGACTAAAATTGCCCGCATTCTTTTTCTCTTTTCCCTTCTGATATCCTTTAGCTTTAAGTCCATCGATATTACGGATATCTACCTGACTTGTTCTGATTCTTGAAATCGGACTCTTATGTACTTTAGAAAGTACTCTTGAAATCCATCCCTGATCATTGGTAATTAATTCCGGTGCTCCAGGTCTCACTTCCTGATAATCCGGGAACAATTTTCCAACTGTATTGGTATCAAATCCACAGGATGTTGCATCATGCTGAAGTGTATGTTCATTTGTGTATGCTGTAAGAGCATTCTGGAAAGTTCCGATATTGCTCATTTTAGCCATTGCCAAAATTTCCTGCTGATCGGAATGTGTTAAAGAGTCTTTCTCCTGCTGCTGGTCACCATCAAATACATTATGTTTCATACTGTTTGTTCCCCCTTTAGATTTATTGTTGTCGTTTTCATCTTTTTCTTCTGTCTTATCAGGTTCAGTTGGTGTTTCTAATGCCTGTCTGACCACGTCGTAAACCACATTTTTCTGTTCTTCCGAAAGTGTATCAAAGATTTCTTTCGCTGTTTTATCTGTCTGTTTTTCTGATGCTTCTTTTGATTCATCTTTTTCGGCAGTCTTTTTTTTGTCTTTTTCATCCTCATCATCGGAATGATAAAGCATTATGTTTTCATCATATCCAATAATAATGCCAGACTCTCCATCACCATGTGCCATTACATCATCGATAAACGCACCTGGATTTGCTCCTGCAAGTACAAGACTTACTTCGCGAATGATTCCATGAATAACATCATGTCCGGTCTGTACTAATTTGTTTGCCATGATCGACAATGATCGAACATCGCCATGCTGTACAAGTTCTTTTGCAGTTTTTCCAGATTCAGTGTCGTTAAATTCGCAATAAGCATACACGCCGTCATCACGATTTTCCAAGTATGCATGTCCTAATACATTGGAAGCGGCACTGTGGTTATGATTCCATACTAACGGGACTTTTTCTCCGTCCTGACTTTTGAACGCATCTTTTTTAATAATTCGTCCGTCAGCACATTCTAAGTCGTTTCTCGTGGCCCAGCCACCAAAATCATACTTCATTTTGATTTTTTCCTCCTGTTTCATTATTTTCATTATTGTAAGCTGCCGTTTGCTAAGATGCCTTTATGTTACTATTGTTAAGTACATCTGCTTTAGGGTCATTTGACGGGGCAATACCAATAATTTGACGTATTTCGTTTGATGTTAAAATTTCGTTTCTTGTAAATTTGTCTGCGATCTCAGCAATATCATTAACCGGAACAAGCTTAAACGGATCACGGAAATAAACGATTGACTTATGCTGTGTCCTTGCTGTTTCTGTTATGAACTTGCTTTTTAGTTCATCCACGATGGCTGAAATAAATGGCTCGATTGTCCGGTTATAATAATTAAGCATCGTCTTTTCATCTGCGGAACCATCCAAAATTGCCTGTGTTATACCAAGCTGGCTGTACAGCATGTTTGTCAAATATTCAATCTGTTTCATCAGATTATTTTCAACGGGACGATTAAGCTGTGTTATCTTTTCAGTTCCATCTATATATGCGATACCATATGGTGAGCCAAATAACTGATTCTCTATACTGGCTTTACGTTGTTCCGCCTGACGTTGTCGGGCTTCCGTTTTTATGGTGTATGGTAATTGGATAATTAAATCTAATTTTCCTGAACAGCAACGTTCATCAACCGCATCCAAAAGATTCAGTTTATGAATTAATCGTTGCATTACACTGTTTGGTTCATTAATTACCGAATATAGTGGATTCTCAATGATTGCCACATCTTTTTTTGACATTATAATGGTTTGTTTCCGACCTGTTTTGTCATTGTATACTTCCGCTTTGATATGTTGCGGAAACCACTCCACAATCTTTCCAACACGCATAGAATCGATATCATATCCATTGGTAATATCTGGATCTATGTTGGTATCAACCGGTACAATCGCTATATATCCTTCATCCATTACTGATAAAACGACATCCTGTATAAATGCACGTGATGTCTGATCGATATTTGCACGCAACGTAAGACACTTATTTAATCCAGAGTCCATTACGTTTAAGAAACGTCCTTTATCATCTAATTTTACATGCTGAATTGTCACCGCGGCTACATCAAGCGCGATCCGATTATAAACAGCATTTACAATTGATCTATAATTTCCCCGAGTTGCATAAATACGGTATGGATGATATGAACACCCATATCCGTTATAGTTCGTCGGGTCTTTATTCATAAATGCATTCCAGCCATGCTGGAGTCTATCAATAAATCTCATTTCCAGTTCCTCCATGTTTTTATTCAAAAGCGTCACGATTTAATTTGTAAGCAATATAAGCATCCATCATAGCGGCTACTGCGTCTATTTTTTGATCGTATCGCTTTTTTAACAATTTACGATTACCATTTGTATCCTCCATAGCAATACAATTTCCCATAGCAAATGTCATAAGTTCTTCATCAAACAAAAGCATTCGTTCCTCTGATAATTTTTTCAATTCACCTAAAGGAACCGATTCTGTTTTTGCACCCTGGGGAACTTTCTCTATCCCAAACGGTCCATTCTCACTTTCCCATCTTTCAACAAATTCCTTGGAATTATATGGGTCGTAGCCAAAACACCGAATGTCATATTGGCACTCAACAATATGTGCATCTAAATCTTCATAAACTTCCATCATATCCAAAACAGTACAATCAAGTACTATAAGACTTCCTTCTTTCATAAATTGATCATATTTGTTTCTCATTGCTAATGGGAGTTTCATAAGAGTTGATGACGAGATGTAATTTCTTGTCTTTATACCGAATGCGCCATTTAATAATGGAAATAGAAATGTAAATGCACAAAAATCATCGCCTTGCGATAGATCTGCACCAAGGGAACACGGCATTTGCCAATATGTCCTCTTTTTTTCTTGAGGAAGTGTTTCTTCATAAGTAAAGTAATATGTATATCCTTCCATTGGTAAACCAAAACGTTTTGCCAGAATATCGTTTCTTGCTGCCGGGGCTTTTTCAGCTCGCTCAACATCAAGTTGATATGTTTCATATTTTACTGTTTTTCCGATGTTTGGATTTGCTTTTAACCACATATCCGGATTGGAAACTTCATCAATGGAATCCAATTTATACCACCAGATGGATACATGCGGATTGAAATATTCACCTTTCAATATATCCATCAATTCCATTTTGATTGTGTCGCCTGCTCCATTACGAACAGTACCCTCAGAACTGATTGCCACGATCAAATAGTCATCAACTTTAGAGGCTCCTTGTTCGATAGATCCAATGACATCTTCCCGAATGTCGCCGGACAACCATTCATCGACTGTCGCCACTTTAAGTTGCAGACCCTGGAGCTTGTCAATTCTCATTGGACGTATCTCCAAAAAGGAACCTGTCATAAAATTCTCAATACCTCTTTTGGTCGATGCCAACTTTGTCCGGTTTGCTTTTGATCCGGATGTATTCATCAACGACCCTTCTGTAAGGAACTTATAAAAAGGTCCTCTTGCTCTGGTGATTGCTGTTCTAATTGGCGATAATACTTCCTCAGCTTGTTTCATTGTTGGCGCGGTCGTAATCTGATGAGTTGTTGTTACATCCACGTTTAAAAAGTAATTTTGCAAGCATGAGGCATACATAGACTTTGCAGCTCCTCTTGCAACAATCAAATACTGTTTGTTAACAAGACGAGTTTTTATCCATTTAGTGACATAATGACCTCCATGTCCATCCTCATAAGGTTCGTATATACTCCGCTCAACAAAGTAATACCACCCAAAGATCTGTTCAGCCCAAACTTTGAATGAATCAAGCAGATTCAAATCAGATCCATCAGTTAAAGTTAGTTCGTTTTCGCAATAACTGATGAAACCTTCAACTGCTGCATCATCATAATAAATACCCGGATCGGCAATTAAACTGTCGATTCGCTGCATTTCCATTTCAACTTCTTTGCAAATTGGTATGTCGCCCCGAATTACGGCATCTCTAAACTTGCCGTAGTATATCGGAACCGCAGTATTAGATAGTGCCATAATTTACTTCTCTCCTATTTGTCTTTCTGACCTTTCTTGGGATTTACAATTTGTGATCCTGCCATTTTATTAACAGCCGTCCCCATTGCATAGGTCGCAAGCTGCCCGCCAATATTTTTTCCAGACTGTTCAAGAATCCCCATCACAAAATCTCTGCCTTTCTTTTTCTGGGCTGGTGTTGTATCCCTTAATAAGTCACTATAACGCTTTTCTAATTCCAGGCGACTTATCTGCGCTCTCAGCTCGTCATCAGACATTCTCTTTGATGCTTTCTTAGCTGGTGGATGTTTTGACGTAGCAACTTTCGTTTTACCTGTCTGTCCACTATCGCTTTCGGTATGACCTCTACTTCTTGCTAATTCTGCCTCAGATCGACGCACTCCCCATTTCATTCCAAGAATGCCATGATGTTCCAACACGTCTTCATTGTTCACTTTGATGCACCTCCATTACTTTTTTACTTTTCAGCAGCTACGTTTAATCTCCATTCGTATTCGCTAATCTGCTCTTTATAGCATTCAAGAACTGCTGAACTTAACGGTGGATCGAATACAAGTTTTACTTTTAAATAAATATATGACTTTACAAGATTAAACGTTGCGTCATCATCCACGAACTCGGTCCACACTGCTGTGCTATCTTTAATCTTAAATCCCTCAGCAGGTCCAACTCCTAGTTGAGACAGAATTGAAAATGCGGAATTGATATGTATGATCAAATCTGCATCAAACGCCTCATCATCAGCAGATATTCCGCCAATCATTTTTTTGATAGAGTTTAAGATACTCTGTGTAATTTCCATATGACTGATCCTTTCAATTCTGGACTTTAATATATTCTTTTTTGCAATATCCTTCTGCACCGGCAGCCGTATACACCTTGTAAAACTCGTCGTTAGATAAATCCATATCAATCATTACCTGTTCGCCAGCTTTGATTGTCGTTACTGGTGTAGATGTAAGCTTTGCTTCTGATCTGACATTAAGTATTTCGCAGTCAGTCACGATTCCACGAACGCTGTTCTCTTCTTCATTTTTAACATCAATGCCCGCTTCCGGAATGTGTTCTTCTGTGTTGTTTTCTGTATGGTTTTCTACATGCATGTTACGTTTTTTTTCTTCTTTCTTATTATCCATTGTCATCCTCCATTATGCCGCCATGGGCAAGTATCGTTTTTACTTCGTTCTGTTGACGAACATTGTATAAATAATGTTTCATCGCCATAATGTATTGCATTATGCGTTGTCAAAGTTGTACTAATTAAAAATTCTGGATTTAGCAGATAACCGGTTCGATCATAAATATCTTCCTGTGTTATTGGGTTTATATGATGAATCAAAATTTTTCCGTGTATTTCATATCCATCAATTCCAAGATCACATCCATTATCTCTAATGATGACCTGTCGTCGAACCTGCAACCATTCTTTTGACTTATAGAAAGCCTGATTCAAATATCTGTCAAACCCAAATGTTTCAATGCCAACTGCTCCATCTAACTTAAGATACTTGAATCGTTCTTCAAATGTACGAAGCCGCGACATTTCAGAATATGTCCGTATCGATATTGTCATCACCGCCTTGTCCACTGTATCCTCGAAAAGCATTTAATGCATTTTCGTATAGTTCTTCCACTCGTTCCGCGGATTGCAATGCTTTTGTTTTTGCATCCAAAAGATCTCTTTGCTCTTCCAAAATCTCTTTTTCAAGTCTAGCTTTTGTTGATCCTCGTTTGACAAATTCTGTTATAAGTTGTGAAGATGCTGTTCCATCCCTCAACTGTTGCTCAGCTAAATCCATAGCCAATGCTATCATCTGGTTTTCTCTGGATTCCGGCGTCAAAGCCGGTCGCATTTTTCTAGGTGTATTTTCTGGCTTTGACTTTTTCACACTTTTACCTCCAATCTCTTGACAAATATAGCAGTATAACCTTTTTTATAGCCAGTATTTAAGGTGGTTTATACGAGTTTTGGATTATAATTTAAAGGAGGGGTATCATGCAACACACTACTGTTTATGCAAAAAAATGGACTATCTCATAAAACTACCTTAAATACTGGCTATAAATATAAAAGCGGTTCTCAAAAAATCCCTCTGGGGAATTTTCAAAGACCGCCGCGATGTGAGAGGGGGTATGCATTTTTGGCACCCCCCTACTATATATTTTCTTTCTATATACTTTATTTTTATTGTGTTACCTTTTTATAGATGCCTAATTCATCATATTTGATAATTTCATCTATCGCTCTCTCTGTTTCTTTATCATTTTCTTCTTCTGATAATTGATCAGATGTTCGTGCAATTCTTCCGAGATATGCGGTAGAATGGTATCCTTTTTTTTCATCATACAAGAACCATTGTGTGAAATCACTAAATGGATTAAAAGGATTATCAAATGTTGTCAGTGCACATCTCATTCTTTTTGTCTCCTTTCTGCTCATGCATTAGTTTTTAAGATACTTCATTACTGTTGAAGTTGAAATGCCAAGTGATTCTGCAATTTCAGCAGTTGTGTAACCTGAAGCTGCGCGCGCTTTAATTAAATTCTGTTTTGCAGAACTAAGTGTTGTGGTTGCTCGCGGTGTTGCTCGCTGACGTATTTTATCAATGTCTGTGTTGTTAAGAATCTGTGTAAGTTTGTTTTCACTGATTGCGCCAGCCTGAATTGCTTCCCATTCTTTGTCAGTGATATCAATTGTTGTTCGCTTAGCACCAACAGAAATACGAGCTGCTGATAAAGCCTGCTGACTTGCTTTTTTGATTTCTGATTTGTCCATGTCCGGATTCTCTTTTTTCTTTGCAGCAACGGTTGCATTTGCCATGATCTGGGCTTGCCTCTCTCTAGGGGCATTCCGTAGTGCTAGGTTCAACTTCCCCATAAGAGAGTCTACCTCGGGCTGATAGGCTGCCTTAGCGGATGATGAATATGCTATCTTCCCAGTGCTGACCATCTCTTTTCTCGCCCGGTTTGCCAGGGTCTTCATATAATTTGCATAGTCGGCATAGACCTCTTCCTGTGGGGTACCTGATGAAAGGGTACGTGCATCTCTTGTCTCTGCCATCTTTGTGCTTTTTTGGGTCCTTACCTGTATCTTCCCGTTCTTATCAACATACTCTTCCTTTACTTCTTTGTAACTCAAAGAACCATCGTCATTGATAGTGGGGGTACCTCTACGTTTCAATACCTGTGTCTCTGACTTAGCTCTTGAAAGTAATGTTGATGCGCCTTCATGATACTTACCATCGGCATCTACGGTACCCTGGTACTTCTTTTTCAATGACGCTATATCATTATCGATCTCGGACTGCTTGTAATCCAGCTTATGTTTCTCAGCATCGATAACAACCATACTATGTCTAACCGCTTTTGCCAGCTCATCAGATGTTGCTCCTTTTAATGTCATATCAGTAATTAAGTTTGAGACCTTTCCCATTTCAGTCTGTGTATTTTTCATGATCCGTATCTTCTTCCCGGATTCGTTATAATAGTCGTCTCCCTTTTTCACGGTTCCATATGACATCTTAGGATCAAAATCTTTAAGACCTTCAAGTGGATTTGTTGATGTAATTTTTACTTTACTCCGAGACGAATTACACGGAATAACCATTACGGTATCACCATCAAAGTCAGCTCCTGACAATCGCTCAGCAACCTTGGAGTTTATTCCGATCGCATCGGCAGGATTATTACCTAACACTCGACGCCCTTCCGCCTGCTTATTATTAACTTTTAAGATAGGTATCTCAAACGTGCCACCATGCGGATACCGAACCAGCGCAACAGTTTCTCCATCTGTAAAGTTCGGTGCATACACTTCATTATCTTTAATAGATGTCAACGGGAGGATAACCTGATAACGCTGACGTGGTAATGCTGCCGCTTTCAAATGAACTGCTGCGGAATCACAATCATCAGCAAAAGATTTTAACAGATTCTTTTTTACAGTTGGATTTGTAAGTGAACAGATTTCATCAAACTCCGCCTGTTTATCAGACATGGCAAGTCCTAACTGTTTTTTTATCAGCGATATACTCTGCTTTGCCAAAAACTGTGATGGCAAATTTCTTGACCACTGATCCCAGTCTCCTTCTTCTCGTGCTTTATTGATAAGAGATAAGTGCTCTTTACCATCTTTTCCAATATAATAACTTTGTCCGCCATGTTCTTTGATGAGGGAACCAAATGGATTATCCGGATCAGCTTTTATCTTTTTTAAAACATCGGTCATTGGCGTACCGGATTTCTTGTTCGTATTGAACATAACATCCACGCCATCTGGAAGATTATCTGAATAAATCGCCATACCTTTTAGATAATGGGTTTTATCAACCATGATACGGACCTGTGCATATCTTGATTCTCCAAGAGACAAATCCTGTACACCTGGTCTGATTTCAATGACACCATCTTTTTTAATACCTCCATCTTCAGCATAACGAATCGCCAGACGTTTAGAGCTCATGCTCTCAGGATACACAAATGATTTGTGAAAAGTTTCGCCGCCATCGTAAGATATGTAATCCTTAACTGAATGAATATTATCAAAATCATATATAGCGCTTGATGTCTTTTTTCCATCTTCGTTTACTTTATATGGTGTTCCAGGAGGACATAAAACTTTGATGTTGGTCTGTTTTCCTTTATTCGTTACCTGTGGAACTCCACCTCCAAATGTTTCATAACCCTCCATTTGAAGAATATAAAGGGCCTGGTTCATTTTTTCCTTAGAAACACCAAGCTCACGTTCCACTCCTGTACCAACATCGATCATTCCTTTTTCATTGACCATCTTTTTCAGAAAATCAGCTGTCTTCTGAGCCTGATTCATACGAACTTCGGAATTTGTATTTAACAAAGAACGTACAGATGAGTCATTTTTAAATCCCATCTTCTGTGCAATTTCGTTTAAGCTGTAACCTTTTTCCCGCAATCCTTTTGCTGTTTCAACCTGAAGCGATCTACGCTCATCCTTCGCCAAGCTCATCTGAGTCCTAAGCTGAGTTGTTGTCAACCCCATACTTTCAGCTATCTGAGTCTCTTTCATTCCAGATTTCTTAAGTTCTCCGACACGGGCTAAAAAATCACCACTGTGCTGATATGGATTTTCTCCAGAACCCCAGGGATAACGACCGGATCGTTTTGGCATACCATAATGTGCTAAGACATCATCTTTGTTTTCCCATGAATTATCCATTGTTATCCCTCCTGTTCCTTAATCTTGTTAAGCACTTTATTAAAAGTTATGATCTTATCCATTATTGGAACAATTTCATCAGCTTCCGGATTGTGATAAAAAATTTCATCATTTTGGTATATTCGCAACTCAATATCAATGTCAGATGGCTTAATTCCATACTCCAAACAAAATAAAGCTGTATATATCTCAAGCTGTTCCATATGTGCTGGAATCACACCTGTTTTCAAATCATGAATACGTAACATTCGATTCCGAAAACATATTGAATCAGCTGTTCCAAAACAATTATCGGAATAATATAGCACCTGTTCTGGAATCATCCGAAAGCCAATGGCGTCGTTCACATACATATTCAAAGTTTTTGTAGATTTCGGGAGCTTCTGTCCAAGTGATATACATTGTGCTGCAAATGCATGATAAATCGTTCCCTGCTGAGTCGCTTTGAATCTCAAATAAGATTCTGCTATTTTTTCTTCATCGTAATTAATCCAGTGATATTTACTGGCTCCAAGAAAAGCGTGCTGCCCTTCAAGTTTGGAATGTTTGTTGAAGTTCATTCAATACTTCCTCCTTATTTTCTGGACATATGAATCTTGAGAAGGACATCTCATTCATACGCCTGACATAATATTCCTGATTTGGCTGTTTTTTTGCACTCGCACTTTTCTTACATTCCAAAGAAGCCCACATGTCGTTATACAAAATAAGAATATCCGGAATCCCCTGAATATAGTTTGCATCATTCTTCATGACAATGCATCCGGGAAACCGTCTCTTTAATTCTGCAACAAGATTTGCCTGAAATTTACTTTCTAACATAATTAGAGTTCCTTTCTGAAAATGTAAAAGAAAATGGATATTTTATCTCTTCTCTTCATAAAAGGGTATGTTTTTTTCGCGCGCAAAAAAATAGGCATAAAAAAAACAGAGATACTGTTTAAGTACCTCTGTCTGGTAAATTATTAAATTATTGTTGTGCTCCTGCCTCTATCAGTTTTGCTGATATCCTTGCTGATACTTCTGCATAATACGCAACCTCAGCATCTGTTAATTCGTCTTCACTAATATTGTTCATCTTCTGCATAGTATCTGTATACTTGACCATGTAACTCGCATAGTCGGCAAGCAATGATGTTGTATCGTCAGATTCATTATATTTTTTCATAAACTCACAGTATTCATCAAAGAACGCTTCGTAGTTATCCATTGCTTCTTTAAATTCCGGTCTAATGTCTGTACTACTAACTGTTGCGTCGGTTTGTGATGAACTCTCAGTATCGGTTGACATTGTTGTACTGTTTTCAGTCGACTCTATTTCTGTCACTTCTGTTTCGGTTACTTGTGTACTTTCGGTCTCTGTTGTTTCAGGTTCAGTATAAGTTTCACAAACAACATCAACTGCTTTTAATTCATGACTTGCCATTACTTTTAAATAATACTTTTTATCAGTACTATAAGCATAAAACATCATATCATCATTACCAACGCCACCTTCATAAAAAACATCATCAAAGCCAGCTGTCTTACAAGCTTCAACATATGCTTCGTACTCATCATTTGTAAAATTGGTAACGCGAAAATAATATTGACTGCCGCCATCTGGATCTATGATTTCCACTTCACCGTTTTTGAAATAATCCTCTGTAACCGGTAAAAGATCTGCATACTTGATATCGTCTTCAGATTCAGATACTGTTGAGTTTATATCTGTATTTGCATCAGATGTTACATTGCTCTCTTCACTCTTGTCACTTCCGCATCCAGTCATTAACAACATTGTCATGACCAGAATCATTAATGTTTTTAATGTTCTTTTCATATCTCATTCCTCACTATCGGTAGTTGTTTCGGTATCGTTGCTAACGAACACTGAAATTTTATCGCTTTCCGAAGAATATCCTGCCGTAACAAAGTAGCCATTTGTATTATAGGCTTTGTAATAACTATTGTCAGCATTACTTGTGCTATCGGCCTCTATATCTGTAAAACCATTTTTCTTGCAGTCGTCAACATATTTTATGTACTCATCATGAGTTACTCCATATCCAGAGAAAGCAAACGCATCAGTATTATCAACATCAACATTTACTACTCTGAACTTTGTTTTAGGAATAAGTTTGCTTATATCGCTATCGGACCATTCGAAAATATCTTTGCCTTCATCTAATGTATATGATTGTTGATTATTTTTAAAATCATATGTCATCATATACATCTTATCGTTGTCGCCAATATATGCTACCTCAACTGAATCAGGCTCCATTAATTCATATTGCTGAATGTTTTCAACTAACGTATAGGTTCCATTAATTACACAAGCGGTGCTTTTAGCTGTTTCCCCTGGATCTGCAAAATGTCTATTATATCCCAAAATATAAATAGCTTTCACGTCATCGTCAGTCCAGTCTCGCTCTGCTGCCAGTGTATCAAATACTGAACGCTGATCATCTGTAACATCTGATTTTTGTGTGAATTTCATTTCTACATCACAAATAGTATATGAACTATTGTTTGTATAACTAAAAGCTACCGTATTTTGTCCATCTATTATCCCGCTTTCAACCCTCCAATCAATGTCCTTAATATCAATTGGATAGTCTTTACCTGTATTGAACGTACCGCCAACTTCGTTTGCATCAGCATTTATATCTGTATTTGCATCAGATGTTACATTACTCTCTTCACTCTTGTCATTTCCACATCCAGTCATTAACAACATTGCCATGACCAGAATCATTAATGTTTTTAATGTTCTTTTCATATCTCATTCTCCTTTTCTCGTTTTAGTAACGACACTTTACATTGTAACATACTCAACCTGTAAATCCAATACAATTATTTCTTGGATATCCAAGAATGGTCAAATGCCCACTTTTATTTTCCACTTCTATATATTTATTAAACTTTTCACTCACACTAATAGAAAAATAAAGTGGGAAAGTGACCAGAATGGATATCCAAAAATTCGGAAGCCGCATAAATAGCGGGTTTGCGGGCTTTCATTTCTGGTCAAATCCATTTTTAAAAGTGGGCAGAAACCGGGCAAATGACCAAATTTTACCCCAAAATGATTAAATGGATATCCACAAAATACCCATTTTCGTCGTATTTTGACCACAATCCCACTTTTATTTCAAACAAAACTGGGCAGAAAATGACCATAAATGGATATCCAAAAATTATTTTTGATTAATTGGATATCCAAGAATTAGCTCACTGCGTCCAATAAATTCTTCTGCATCCGCAATCCACGCCGCAAAATTTCGGCTTCACTGAGCCCATATTCAGTCGATAAGCGATCTAAAATAGATTTTTCTTCTACCGATAGGCGCAAACGATACTGCAAATCCTTTCTTCCGCCGTCATCTCTAATTGGTCTGCCACGTTTTTTCATTAAAATCACCTCCAAATTTTACCTGTTCGCTGATCCCGAATTATAATTCGGCTTTCAATATGAAATCCAGACAACTCACAAATAGCAAATATAGTATCAAGCAGCTTATGAAAACGTATATCTTCATTTGCCTGATCCTCTTTTTCAACATTTTTAATCGCCTGATAAGCAGTTGGATCTAAATACCCCTCAGCATTCCTTTTATCGTCCTTGTTCATCCATACCTCCTACACATTACACAACAATCTGTATCTTACATTCTGCATATGTTTTTATTGCAGCAATCTCTTTTGCTCTCATATTATATATTTCTTTTGGAATATATCGTCTCTGGCCTTTCCATAATAATCTGGTTTTTTCACCGCAGGTTGTAAGTACCGACATCTGATCGTTTCGAAAAATTTTATACTGTCCAATAATATCAGAAACAGTTACTGCATCATCTAACTTTATTCTCCGCGCTTTTCTCATAATTCTGTCTCCGACGTTTCGTCTGATTGATCTGATTTTCCACCAACCTCTTTGTCATAATCGAGAAAAAGTTTATATTTTTCAACATCAGCACACCATTTCGCCGCATTGCACTTCTCGATGCACTGACAAATTCTGTGCACAACAACATCAACAACATATAAACAAATACCAACCAATAATCCGATATAAACAATATTTCCTAAAGACATAGTTATTCCTCCTCACCTTTTCTACAGTTTTCATTTTTAATTTGTCCCAGTAATGTTTTTAATTCTTCATTCTCCGAATTTAACTCATGAACCGTTGCTTCCAATTCACTAATTACTATAAGTTGTCTATCAGTAACCACAGTCTGAAGAATTATCGTGCAAAGCATAAAAATAATTACTACTGTGTTACGTTTATTCATTCCTGCATCCCTTTCTCTCCAGTACCTCTGCTATAATCACCAATCGCCGCCACGCTGCTACTTCCATCTTCATAATCTTTAAAACAATAACCACAAATCAATTCACTATAAGGCAGCTCCTCAATCCACTTACAGAAATCACGCCACTCATCCAGCTTATGATCCTTACGAGATTTATAAATATTCGCCAACACCTCATAATTTATCATCACATTACGAGTCTGGTTGTAGCTGCTCGGAAGAAGCTGAATCATCTGCCACCAAATATCTTTCTTACGCATTCCCTTATAACTCCCAGCATCATCAATCATTTTTATGTATTTATCTCTGTACTGATTAAGGACATCAATTTCAAGTTTCAAAAGGTCGATAGATGAGAAACGATACTCGGTCGGAGCAAACATTGCAAGCCATCTACAATCTGTCAAATGTTCATAACTAAAATCTTCCAGCGTAAACTCTTTCTCAGCAATTTTATGCATAGTGCTACAACTATTAGCAACCGTACCAACCTTATAAGTATCAAACTCCTTCCACCAATATAAAGGTGCAGTAATTCTTGCATATACCGGCATCATTCTCATGAACTTTCTATGATCTGTACCAGCATTAGCTAAGCGCTGCATGAGTGAGTGATCGTTTTCGCCAATATTAAATCCAACAATATCGTATCCAGCGGTTTCATATTCACTATCACTCTTCTCCCAACTATTCATCGGGTTACGCATTCCTTCAATAATAAACTCCATCTGCTCTGGACTCGCCAGAACTACATGCTCTACTTTAATCATTGTCAACATCCTCCTTCTCAGTTACTACTTTGATTTTCGCATCCGCCGGATAATTCCGAATAGCCATACAAATATCTAATGCGCTCAATGCTCTGGTTAATCCATTTTCGCTAAAGGTTCGTAATTCCACAACATTCTCTGAAGTAACATACCAAACTTCTATTACGTTTAATCTTTTCATTTTTGTTTTCTCCTCTCACGCTCCAATTTCACATCAACTGCTTTTTGCATATCTTCCTCGCTGATGTTAAAAATGGACTTCAGAAATTCAAGACCGATATAAGCATCTGCCATCTCTTCTAAAAGTCCAATTCTATCATCATATCCCCGGATCTGCTTACTGACCTGCTGTTGAAGCTCTGCAAATTCTTCCATAGCAATTGTACATTTTGTTCTCCATGGCTGAGTCTCAACACTTTTACGGATTATACGTCGTCCGTATCCTCAATCGGAAGAAGTGGTTTATTATTGATGAGACGATTCAGAATAGCCTTAGTCGACCCAATACTGAATCCAGAATGACCGTCTTCACACAGAGAATTAAAGGCTTTCAGTGCGCTTTCGTAGCAAGCACGACCATAATCCCAAAGATTGTCATTTACTGTGTCAAACACCAAACCGTGTTCTTCGTACCACTTGATTACTTCGTCCAATCGCTCATCGACTCTGTTTGTCCAGAGAATAAGCTTTTCTCCAGCCGCCTGTCTTTTTTTCAGATATTCAATGAGTTCTTCGTTAGGCATCCCAATTTCCGGCCATTTGTTCTCGCACAGAGTTCCGTCAAAATCTACTGCAATAATATTAGGTTTCATTTAAAATTTCTCCTTTCAATTTACAAAGCCATTCATAACCTCGTCTTACATCAGAACGGTGCTGAGTGAGATATTGATCATACTGAAAACTCATTTTTTCTCCATGTCAATTGGTACATCTTCTTCTCCAAACATACAGCTGTTTATCTCTCCAAAATAATATGGACAACCATTACATTTTTCATAATTACTCATTTTCTCTCACCATCCTTTTTCGTTGTCAGCCTTTTATAAAGTTCCTTTGCTTCTTCGCCCTGAAAAGCATTGATAATCTCTACAGACTGGTTCATACGTTTTCTACCGACAATTAACACACCGGTATCTCCATTGCTAGCAAAGTCAACACTAACTAAAATTGTATCTACCATTATTTTTCTTTCCCCTTCCAGTTTACCGGCTTCTCCGTTTCGGAGTTATATCCATAATCAAGACATCCGCAGCAAGGATCAAATTTTTCGTCCAAATCCTTATGCTCGCAAGTTTCACAATATTTTTTGAAATTTACTTCCTTATAAATATCCTCTGCCATTATTCCTCCTCACCATTTCACATATCGCCCTTCGTTGAACTTTTTCTTATCTTTTAAAGCTCTACTAATTGCCAGATCAATACCGGACCTCGATTTCAAGTGATAAAAATATAAATCCGTGTATGGTGTATTCATTCTATCGATTCTTCCGGCTGATTGTTCCATAATCTTATAAGAGTAATTCTGTGAATAAAATATAATTGTGTCGGTCGTGATGCAGTTCCATCCCTCAGCCCCGGCATTGTACTGAACTAGATAAACCCACACATCTCCAGTAGGAACCGGTTGATGCTTGTGTCCGTTCCACTCAGCCATCTCATACCCAGCGAAAATATCCTTCAGTAATTCAAGTTCGTAATCAAAATTGTAAAATATAATTGCTTTTGGATGTTTTTCAATAATTTCCAGCAATGCTATTTGCCTTGATTGATCCATATTTACAATTTTTCTCCATACGTAGCATAACTCCGAGGCATTTTGTATCGGCTCATTCTTATATAAATTCCATCTTGTTTTTGTGACTTCTTTATATTTATCAGCATCATACTCGACAAATATGTCCTCATGATGTGATACAGTAGGTCTTTGAAAATCCATATTGACAAGGATCTTATTTCGAAGTCGCACAAGTCGCCCAGTATTCACATACCTATCTATTTTGGGAAACTTCGTAAATCTACTGTATATGACATGTTCCCGTATAAATTCGCTACGGTTCTTATAAAAACCATTTGCAACAAATACTGGAATATAATCCTGCCAAGTATCGCCTGGCGTTGCAGATAACAAAATCCACTCATTTGTTTTAGTGATTTTTAGAAATGCTTTAACCCACATTCCCGCACCAACCACACGCTGCTCATCAAATATAAAAAATGCATCTCTGACCTCGGCGTATTTTTTTATATTATTCCACGAATCTACCACCACCTTATTAGAATATACATTACAATCTGTATGCATTGAAAGTAAAAACGGAAGCATTTCTCCGTCCCATTCTAATGTGTCACGTTTTCTCGCAGTGGTGATGATATATAAATCTTTCGGCGGATCATTCATCGGATAATATTCTTCTGTTCCTAACTCACCACCATTTTGTACATAATAGTAAGCCAGTGCTGTACGAGATTTTCCGCTTCCAACTCCACCACATAAAATGCATCCATTCTGCATTCGCCTAACAGCATCTTTTTGATAATCCCGTAACTCTATTCCTGCCATTTACTTACTCCTCTGCTACTACGAAACCATCTTCAATCTCAAATACAAAATCATCGCTGTCGATTGAGGCCTTAGGTCCAAACCTGATCCAAAATTCTCCTATCTGTTCTTTCGACACTCCTATTTCTTCATAATACTCATGGATAAGTTTTTCCACTGATTTACTTACACAAATTTTACGGCAATCATAGATTGTTTTATTCGTTACATGATACCCGGCAATTTTTGCAGCATTATCGTAAAAATCCACTATACAAACTTTACAATCATCTTCTGATATAGAGTATCTTTTCTTCATGAACGTAATCTCCTTTCGATCCAAACGTTTGAATAATACATTGGCGTAAACCAGTAATTATCAGTTAATTCGCCGCTTACAATCGGACTCGTTAATGAATTTCCAACTTTAACATATCCAGCAACACCAAGTAAAGAAATCTGAATATAGCACATCAGAGCTACTGTCTCGTCAATATCCTGTGCAACAACCAGAACACAATTTTGGTAATTCATCGGTATTTTTGCTTCGTCCAGGTATTTCTGTGCCGCGTGAACCCCTGCAATTAATGTTGCCCCGGCTCCACAGCACGGATCATTAATCGAAATATAACCTTTTTTCTTTATTTGTGTCACTATTTCAGTTCCTATGGTTAGTTCTGCCATTAGACGACAAACATTATATGGTGTGAAAAATTGCCCCCGTAAATTATTACCAAGGTTTAGATTCATGAAAATAGTTCCTAAAAAATCTTGTTCTGGATTATCTGTCAATGCCATTGTTACAATAGCGGCAAGTTCTGGAAATATTTTCTGATCTTCTTTACCGTATTTTGTGATAATATCCATATACCGTTTTTCGCGTTCTTCATAGTGTTTCTTATCTAATGGATTAGATATTGCACAAGCATACATCACAATAAAATCACGCCACACATCCCACGCTCGATGTTGATTAAGCAATCCGTTAAATACATGTAGAAATTCTTTCTCCCAACTTTTATTCTGTAACTCTTGATGCATATTATTTGTACTCTTTTTTACCGGTTCTGTTACCATTTGTTTCTTTGTTTCCGGCGGTACATAGGTCGGAGTCCACTTTTGCAATGGTTTCTTTTTTGTCATTGATTTTTTCTGATTATTTTTATTCCAAAACATTATTTAGCTCCCCCTTTCAATACAAATAAAGCTACTACCTCTTTATATATTTGAGGTAATAGCTTTAAATCATATCTGAATAACATATTGAGTTACTTATTGTACCGACAATCATTCTTCATTTCTATGTCTGGTATACTTAGAAGAAATTGGGTCCTCATCGTATTTCGGAAACAATTCCATACTCTTAACATACAACGATTTTCCACGCTGGCCCTCATATGTATTTAATACGGCATTAACTCGCTCAATCCACATATCATCAACGGAACATATTGAGTCAGCATCCAGTAACACGCCGTCATCACCATCACGTACAAGATACACCTTTGGCGGCCAGTTACTTTCGTAATTGAGTTTTACGGAAACATAATATCTCGGAACAAATCCTTCTTCTTCTCCCTCTCTTGGTTTTGTGATTTTCACATTAAACCCGTCATCGAGTAATCTTTGGGCCTGTTCTTCATCCGGAATTACTAAATTAGCTTTCCGCTGATCACTGTTGAATCGGTCACGTTTTGGATCTCCTGATAAATTGGTATCAAAAATAAATGTTGAATTTTCGATAATAATAAAATTGTTAGCCATGTTTTTTTCTCCTTTTTTTTTTCATGTGTTTTTATTTTAATTTTCCGGTGGATTCATAATATCATCCATATCGCCATCGTTTGCACCAAAAGATGAAATATACGGATCGTTCGATACAAACCATTCAAAATCACCATACTGTGAAATAGCTTCTACCGCCTCATTAACAAGTTTGTCATAATAAGTTCTGTCAATATCAGCTGTTTTATCGAGCTCCCGAACCATCTCTGATTCAAGCCAACGATATCCTTTTGCGCCCGTTGCGGCATAATACTTACCGTCTTTTTCTCTCACCAGCAATCCACCACCACGACCAGCTTTAATCGGACAAAACTGTCCAACTTTTCCGATGAAATGATAGTCATGCCCCTCCGCAATAAGTGGATTTAATCGCTGACAAGTGTTTTCAAATGTTATATCTGAAAGAAGACCTTTTTTATAATCGCTTTCAGCCTTTGAAAACTCTTTTTCATACTCAGATACATCTGGTAAATTCTCATTCAAATCCAAATATAAAGATGTACTCACAGATTTTGTTTCGCACATATCCTCGAATAAGATTTCTTCTCTGCTAAACAGCTTTTTGAATACATATGGAATCTGGAACTGTGTGCCAGTTGCTGTCCAATGTCCACCTTTCTTTTTGTTGTCACCCGGTACATATCCATACATATCTGAGCATTCTTCCGCCGTTTTATACTTTGCAATATACACGGCATCATTCACAAGACACATTCGATCGTAGGTAGCCTCATGTTCAAACGTGTATCCATATCTTTCTCCAAAATCCATAACAAACTGAATAATTTCCGGAGTAGCATCTGGTATCTTAATGGAATCAGTCTTAATATGAGCTACCTTAAACCCTCGTTTTAACACCTCATTTTTTAGGTCGATCATGAATAATGCACCCCGCTTAGCGACAATATTATCAATATTTCTTGTATCACGGAACGCATTATCGAATGATGCTGATGTCAATCCATATACAGAATTAATTGCTGTTTTTAGTGCATTTGCTAAATCTCCAGATGTCAATTCACCATCAATAACCCTCTGGATATAAGGTGTGAGCTTTCCGTCCAGCATGGAATTAACAGCATCCCACGCCTCATGTTTAATGCTGACTCGTCCTTCCACAATTTCCCGAAATGCTCTCGTGAATCTTGGTCCAAAAAGCACTTCAGCAATTACACTATGTGGGTGCATAGATGCAATATCTAATAAAGCTACGTTCCCATACATTCCCGGAAATCCCTGTGCAAATCCGCCTTCACCAACGTCTTCACCTCGATAGGTAGACTTTCCACCTTCGAATTTGTATCCTGGAAAGTATGGAAGTATGCTATCTGCTTCAAACGGAACTTCTTCTTTGTCATAATATTTCCATCCGTAATGCGGAGCTTCCATCATTTTTGGACACGCTTCTTCAAGAAATTCACGACATTCCCGATCAAGTTCTTTTACTGGCTCTGCCAAATTACGATAATGAAACTCATTTTGTGGCTTACGATTATTACCAAATATAATTTTGGTTGTAAGACTGTTTGTTGTATCGTTTACGGTCATACCAGCTAAATCCGCCAGAATTTGTCGTGCAGTCCAATCCGCTTTTAAATAATTAAAGGCTGCTTCCGTAGCAATAACATCGTTATCACAATACTCAGCAACCTTAGTCCATAATTCTTCCGGAACTGGCTGATCCCAAGGCAACCCAAGTTCCTGATGATGGATTCCCATCTCAATTTCAAGCTTCTTTAAACTCTTTTTATTTCCAGCCGATGCGAAATCGTACACATCTGTATAAGATATGTTATATGCTTCTCCAAAAAAGCAGTTTTTGTCTCCACTTATAATCTTCTGCGACAATTTGTAAATCTGCTCATTGGTATATCCCATAAGTCTTGCATACAAAATATGGTTATCATATCTGCGACAATTAAATCCTACAAGGCGGAATTGCATCAACTCTTCAATATCACTTGGTGATGGATTGATCATTCTTACAACCGGCTTTCCCTCACCTTCTGCTTTCCAATTTACCAGAAAAAGATTCGGAAAAACCTCAATATCGTAAAATACCCGTTTTGCTTCATCATTACAAACTGCTAATGCTGGTTCCTCAGATTTGAATTTCATCTGATTTACAAGTTTTAAGCAATAGTTTGCCTGATGCGTACTGTTAGCTGCAAATGCTAAAATTGAATTTCGTAAATCTGTAACGTCATATTTCAGCTCACTTTTATATGCATCTTCCAGTATCTTGTAAATAAAATCTATACTGGGTTTTGTTCCCGGATGTATTTCTTTGTTAAGATTCCGAATAATCAATGTCCGCAGGCTTCGTTCACTTTTAATGGTATCAAAATTTACCACCTTATTTTCTCCTTTCAACGGTAATCCAGAATTAATACTAGCAATAGGAATATCATTACACTTTGACAGTTTGCGTCGTAATGAACTATTTCCAGTAAACACCTTTATTTCTATATGCTCATCATATATTCTGCTAAGCTTTGACGGATCTCCATCATAAATATAATGCAGATGAATCCCATGTCCGCTTTTACTCAGTTCTGCATATGTGGGTGGCCATTTACTTGCTTCTTCGAGATTCTTTTCGTAAGATTTATTTCCATTCTCATCCGGAATATCAAAGTCTATAACAATGTGGTTTTCTGGGATTTTTACATAATGAAGTTTCGATGTATCCAAATCCTCAAGCTTAGTTTTTACCGTAGCCCATTGCTTTTGTGGTGTTTCTTCAATAGACGCATACTGTGCCGGATATTGCGCACACTCAATGTCAAATATAGATTTGATATCGTCTCTGAATTGAATACACTTATTTTCGTCTGAGTTGCAATCGTTCTTTTCAGTCGGCATCTCTTCGAATTTTTCTGTCCGAAAACCAATATAATAACTTCGAACCCGTGTACCATCGTCAAGATTGAATCGCTCCTGGAAGTCTCGAAAATAATTTTTCAATTCTTCCTTAAATACACGCTGACTATATGGATATGCCACCTTTGCGTCATCGCAGTAGTTTTTATACATCTCCCATGCAGCCTTCAAAGTGGTGCCGTCTTCTTTTTTAAACACATGATACGAATCTATCACGAAGTTATAAAAATCATTTGATGCGCCCAGCATTGCAATTGGAATATAATCATCATATTTACCCGGATCATTCATATATACATCACGACAATGATATGCAATAGCTCCAAGCTCAAAACCAACCTGTTTCATAACCGTTTTGTATTCCTTAGGACTTAACTTATTTCCAGATGGCGACACATCGATTAATCTTCGTATCAACCCTGATTTTGCATCCGTGATTTTAACAGGCTTATTTGTTCCAACAAACAAAAAACATTTGAAACGATTAGTGTATGTAGACTTGAACTTTTCATTGACCGTCATAAGTTCGTGCGATACAAGACTGTTAAGACGGGTGTTGTCCTCTATCCTTGATAAATCTCCATCATGTTGAATAGCAACTAACGGATTGGTTTTAAATGCTTCTAAAGCAAAAACATTACTTGCCGATCCGAGTGCCTTTGCCTCAAATACAGAGTAATATCCGTCAAATAATTGTTGGATAATATTTAAAACTGTAGATTTACCAGTACCAGCAGAACCATAAAACACCATAAATTTCTGCAATGTCTTTGATTCACCAGATACAACCGCTCCTATTGCCCACTCGATTTTTTTCCGCTCTTCTTCTGAATATAATGTTGAGATTAATCGCTCATAAGCAGACAAATCGCCAGCTTCAAGCGGATAATTCAACTTTTTGCTGGCGTAGTCTTTTTTATTAGTTGCTGTATTGGAAAATATAAGCTTTTCATCTAACATATGGAAGTTATCACGCATGTGCTTTTGGCAATATCTATGCCAATGATCAATCATACCGTTTTCTGAATCCCACATATGCAAAACCTTTATATCCGAGGTAAAGCGATGACGGTTTTCTTCTGCATATTTATCCAATTCTCGATCTATGAGTTGTAAGGCGTCCTGTTCGTCTGTTGACCATAAACCACGATCTTCAACCCAAATTGCATAGAAGTCACTTCCACGGATCATAAGATCGTCACTCTTTTTGATAATGAACTTCGGATAAATCTCTATCACCCCACGCTTTGTGCTCCGGGTAGAAATCATCAGAAAATCGATCATTGTATCCTTACTCTCCTTTTACTTTTTTCAACTCATCCACTTCTTCACGTAACTCAGCGATCTCGTTCGTGATCTTAGACTGAATGTATCCCAGCACAAAGATAGACGCTGTTGCAGCAACAGCAAACCTGGTCGTACGCTTATTAAGTTTAACCTGCTTGACAAGATCTTTTCCCATCATGTCTAATCTGCTTTCCGTAATTCTCATGTGTTTGAAAATATAGCGTGTCATCATTTCATCCATTTTTCTTATCTCCTTTTTCATCCTATACAAACTGATCTAAATACCAACATGCCTGATACCAAATATCAACAGTTCTCAAATCATATGCGCAATTGTTAATTGTGAACAATCCTCCACATCCGTTCGGCTCATATTCTCTGTTCAAGAAACACTGAATTATAGTCTGTGCCTGCTCTTTATTAAACTTTGCGTCGTCCATATCAGCAAGTCCCAGACTTGATAACATATTCCCAAACCATTGTGCGGTTCTGTTCCCAATATCCGGATTTGACATAATATGCTCTTCTAATCTAATAGCAAGCGCGATCATCATTTCCAGCATACTGCATGGCCGTTCATCTAAATATTCTGATACTGTACACATATCAATATGCGCACATTCATGCCCGAAACGATATCGTAATTCGATACCATCTTCAAAACGATTTCCATCCATGTCAATTAAATATGTAAAATCAACACTATGTAGAAAATATAAAAGTTTTCGATAGCTTTTCTTTTTATCTGGACATACAATATCGTACATCCACTCAAAATACATGTTAATCAACTCGTTTTTCGTCATTATTCCTCCATCTAACATAACAAGTTAATGGTAGATTTCGGAGAATTTTCTCTTATATTTTCTCTGATCCAACAGAATTTCGTAATCAACTTTTCTGGCGTCATTTCGCACATACACAGCATCATCCTCATATTCTCCAAAGTGATTTAATGAATCTTCTCCTACCACGCCCTCTACGTCCTCAATAATCTCATTATCCTCATCTGCTAACACATTATCTGAATAATAGGTAAGCGAAATCGTGTCATAATCGTCATGCTCCATAAATTTCTCTGGAGCAATTACATATGGTACGTCATTGGCTTCCCCTGTGTTCAAGTTTTTGTTTTTCATCATTTCCTCCTTTTCTGTACTTGCTGTATATCCATTTTCATGAATTATCTGACATGCTTTATCCATATTGCTTGTCAAATCACACTGATTCTCTGGCTTGTCTGCTGGTTTACCCTTTTTAGAATATACATTTTTTACTGAATCTATCTCTTCCTGTGCGATGCGTTCGTACTTATTTTCAACGTATTTCCATATACCAATAGCACCAACCATCGCACCGCATACAAATCCACTACAAAATATTACTTTACTGCTCATCAATATCCTCCTCGTTATTAATAGTCATTACAGTAAGCGCGAGACCACCAAAAAGTAAAGAGGCACTTAATAAAATGCCCCCTGTAATGTGACGTTTTCTTTTAGTATCTAACACAAAATCCAACATCGATATGAAATTACCAAATCCATCCATATTTAATGCTCCTTTCCGCCCAGTAAAACTGCAATACCACCAAAGAAACAAATTCCAGCAAATGCTGAAAAAGTAAATCCCATAATTCCGCTCATGGTGAAACCTCCTTTCATTGATAAGAAAAATAATGATGACCGACTCTATATGTCGGAGTTCCGTATTTGCCATACCAGCCGGCAGTGAAATATATAACTTTGTCATCTTGTCGGCAATCAAGTTCTTCTACAACCAGCTGGCGAATAGTGTCGTCAATGTAACATTTTTCGATTCGCCCGTTCCACATAGAAGTAAACTGATTTTTCTGATAAATCACATCTTCTATTGAATCCGGGAATAAGTCAGATTCAAACCGATTCAGAATAGTATCAATAACAAGTCGTTTTCCTAACTCAGATTCACCTTCTGCTTCCGCCATAGTGACAAGAGCGATTAAATCTATGTCATTGTCTGATATAGAACATGCATTATTGATTTCTAATACCAGTTCATCCATCGTTACTCGAAAATTATAAATATTTGATGTCCTTACTTGCCACACCTCATATCCTGAATTTATATCTTGAACTGTTTTTGCATAGCATTTATATGCAGGACTTGTTATTAACAAAGATGTCAAGCTTATAAATAATGCTACAGTTCTAAATTGTGCGTGCAGTTTAATCATCTCCATTCTTTTTATGATTTAGATAAGATCTAAAATGTTGCCATCCACATTGAAATCAAGAAGCCATGCTTTTTCAAGAGATCCTGCTTCATTTTCCCTGTAAGTTTCAGCGGCACGGAAATCTACATAACCATCACCAGAACCGTTTTTTACCCATCCAACACTCTGACTCAATTTGGTTCTCTTAATTCCAAGCTCGTCATAAACGTCACTCAAAAATAAAAATCCATCTCCGTTTAATTTATCGTTTGCGTACTGCTGTGCTCCTCTTAACGTCATTCTGTTATAATCTTCGTTATTTTCATACGCTTCGCTTGTTGATGCATCAAAAAACATTACATAATCACTCACTGTTGGATCAGCAACATCAACAGTTTTTTTTACTTTCTTTTCTTTACCTGTTTCCGGGTCAGTCACAGTTTCCTCAAGTTTCTTTGCTTTGATGTTGTATCTAAGTTCATTATCAACTTCCCGTCCAAAACGCTCCGCAACACGTTCACGATATTCCTTAAGCGTTTTATCCACAGTTGCATATGCTGCTGCTAATGCCACATTGCGCTTACGAAGAATCTGATTGGATGCCACCATGCTCACGATAGATAAAGTGCCTAACGCCACAGATGGTGCATAAAGTTTTGCCAATTTTACTCCAGTCTGGATATATACAATTGCCAAATCTTTTTTTGCATCGTCTTCCGAATACTGATCGGCCATATCCTTATTGTCCGAACACTGATGAATCGTATCAATAGTATTTTTAGATTCCTCTAAAATAGACTCGATCTTTGTTGTTGCCTTACATGCCAAAACAGTGCTGGCTACAGTTCCCACTACCCCTGCAACGATAAGAATTTCCGGACTGTATTTTTTTGCTTTAATTGTTACTTTCTTCATACTTGCTTTTACTGATGTTACGATTGTTTCTTTATTCATTTTTCTATATCTCCTTTTCAAAATTAATTGGTGTACCAACTGTTCCTACGCTATTCTTTGAATCTGTAGGCTGGAAAAATTCTCCTGGCATCGGGTATTTATATCTAAACATAAGATAATTTGCCGCATCGACTAAATGCTCTGTATTATGATCTTTCTTAAAAGCTTCAATACATAATTCAGCAGTTGCTAATGCGTCTACTCTGCCACTTCCAAAATTTTCACGCGCCGGTCCATATTTGTAATATGAAACTTCAATTCGATGCTTTCTTTCAAGATCAAATTGATCTGAGTATTCAGTTTTTAAAATACTTTCCATCGTCACTGATTCCTCCTGTCCATTAATCTAACTGGAATGCCCTAGGTAATTTAATAATGTATCCGCCATCTCTTAAACGCTCAACATATGCATTACGAAGATTAGACCAGCCATATTTATTATCTGTATAGTTACTCGGAACCCCGACAAGCTCATAAAAATCTGCAACACTGACCAAATCGTACGTGGCAATTATTTCTTCCATTCGGTCAAGCACCTCTTCTGCCTCGCCGCGATTATCAATTATGATGTCATCAAAATCGTAGCTATTTCGACTTCTATTTCCACCGCTACTATAATTTCTCCGACTATCATTGTTGTAATATTGCCGGTATGATACCCTAGATGCCGGTGTCTGTTTGTTTCCGTTCTTACTGTTAATTCCGAGAATCGCTTTTACGGAATCTAACAGTATTTCTTTTGCTGCTGGAACAACAATGTCCTCAATAATATAACTTTTTACATTTGCTACATCATCTGGAACAAAAGCATCTGTGATTTTTTGTAATCCGCTCTTTTTCTTTGATCTGACTTCACCTTGAACCACTTTTTCTATCTTTTTTTCTGGAACAGGCTTGTTGATTTGTTTTTCTCTGGATTTATCAGAGTTTGATCTATATTCAGCCATATAATCCCCCTTTAATTTATAATTTGTAATTTTCCTGGAAGAGTTATTTTGGTCCCCGGTATACGGTTATTCTTTTTCTTGAATTGATGCATTAAATTACTTTTTGCTTTTTTCTCTGAATCAGCAAATGTCGTTCCCTGCCATCTATTTACTATACATTTATTAAACTCCATCACGGGTCCGTCATAAGAGTATTTTGTCATATGGTTTCCCTCCATAAAAAATAAAGAGAGAGTACCTTGTTACAGGCACTCCCTTCCTGGAATTTAATCCTCATTTTCTTCGTTGTCCGGATCAAAATTTTCTTCGAAATCATCTTCGACGACTGCATCGGCATCAACTACTACCTCGGATTTTCGACTCTGTTTCCACTGTTTTACTTTAGTCATTACTGGCTTAGCTACAAATTTGCCGACTAAACCGCCTGCAACAATAACTAACCCAACAATAGCTGCCGTTTTTAAACCGTTGCCAGATTCCTCTCTTTCCATAAGTTCTCCAGTTGTTGTTTCCATTACCTCGTTCTCTACATTGTTTTCGTTCATTTCTTTTTCCTCCTTTGAAAAATAGGTTTATTATTCCATAATAGACTGTGTAAAAACTGCGTATTACATGAGCTTCGTAAAATCGTATCTCGGTGACACCTGGTAATCCAGCATTAAACACGGTTCATCATTATCCGCTACGGTGGCACGAAACTCTACTTCAATTTGTCCATCTGTTAGGATATTCCATCCAATTTCGTCGCTGGTTGATGTATGTGACAGTCCGATTTCATCATAAAATTCACTCAATGATATATACTCTTCCATGCCGGTTGTAAGTCGGTAATTCAAATCGTTTACAACTTTTCGTACCGTCTGCACATCAGATCTGAAATATCGCATGGATACCGGCTCAAGAAATAACACTTGTCCTCCGCCTGTAACCATAACAGTTGCTGATTTCATTGGGTTTTCGTCTACTTTTTTTTGTGCAACATGCTCTCTGATTACTTGCTCTTTTTTTTCGCCGATTGTTTCTACCACTTTTTCCCGATAGTCACGTAATGCAGTTTCTGATAAGCTGTATGCCGTAGCCAATGCAGCATTACGTCTGATATTTACAGAACTGGCTCCTATTAAACACGCCACAGATAGTGTTCCAGTAATAGCCGCTGGAATATAAGGTTTCCACGCTACTTTTATAGCGTCAATAGGTTTGAGGCGGTCTATTATTGGAATCGCTTCTTTATGCTGTGCAAGTGCTTCTTCGCGCAAAATACGATTCTGCTCTTTTTTCTCATTTTCTATGAGAAGTAATGCTTTTGGCGTAGCTTTAACAGCTAACACTGTTGTACTTACCATACCGGCAATCCCGATTCCGGTTAAAATTTCCGGACTGTGCTTGATAGTAGCTTTCTTCAAATCATTGTAGACTTTAGACACATTAGGTTTTTGCATTTTATTGTATTCCTCCATAAATATAAAACGGGGCACAAGACCCCGCGATTCTATCTAACCAACCAGAATTCCGGACGAACCCCAAAAGAGTTCGAAGCGCTGTAGCAGGACGCATTGCCACCGTTGTCCACACTAGCGAAATAAGCCGAAGAAAATTCTTTTTTCATAGCATTTCTGAGCCAACCGTATTCACATTCATTATTGTAATATGCTACTCGGTTACGTCTTTGCTTCATCAGCGGAAGCTGCTCATCGCCATCGGCTTCAAAATGCTCTCTGTCCCATTCATCATCCCATCCGCAGATTTCTCCAAGTGTCGGGATAGATAATTCAGAAATACGGTCTCTAATGACTGCCGGAAACATCTTGAATAAATCTTTTTCGATCCATTTTCTCAAATCAGATTTTTCGTAACCGCCTTCATTGCTGTTATTCTCATTCATGGGACGTTTGGTAACGTAGTCGTCAAATATAAACAATACCTTGCCGTCCGTAACCTTCTGAGCAGTCGCTGTGAAAGTTCCAAGGTCGCCCAGTTGAATGACAATCTGAGCTCCGACCTTAATATCCGCTGGCAGAACTGAGCAACATGTTCCCGTAAATGCAGCTTTAAGATTTCGAATAGCTTCAATTGCTGGGAATAATGCATCTACATCAAAACAGCAATATTCTTCTGCTGCTTTCTTTGCGTCTGCTTCGATCGTAATAGCAATGTACTTTCTGTACATCCTTTCTACCGTAGGGATATCCACACCCTTTCCTGTTAAACCGATAATCTCTTCTCCTAATGTTGTTTCTCTTACACACATAATGCGAATCTCCTTTCAAAATATAAAATTTGTTTTAGTAACTATGAAATAAGCAGGTCAATAACCCATTCCGCCATATTTTTTGCACAAGAAAACTGATGACTTGTGAATTGATTAAGGCATGAATACTTATCCATTTGATCTCGAAATTCTTCAATAATAATCAATGGCGGTGTATCTTGATTCTCTTCAAGGCGAGTCAGTATTTCTTTTATCGCCCATCGTGAATAGCTTTCCTGCTTTAAACTATACTCTCGCCAATTAGATGTTTTTCTCAGCAATTGTTCAAGACAATACTGAGCAGTGTAAACGGCACGTTCATTTGCGGACGTCATATTTTCCTCCAAAAAGAAAAACAAAAGAGTCCATATTAGGACTCCTCTGCTTCTTTGTTTTTCTGGATAAGTGCTTCATTGATCTTTTCTTCAATTTTCTCATCCATCTTCTGTTCATCTAACCAATCGGATACCAGGTTTACCCCCACTCCGATTATGGTTACTGCGAATCCAACTAACTTGATCATTTTTGATTTCTGTTTCATGATGTCACTCTCCTTTCATAATATAACTTGTGATTGTTGCGATGCTGATTAACAATCATCCTCATCCCCCAGTCTTGGTGGATATTCAATATCAATTACATAAACCTCAAGACCATCATTTAATACTGTTTTATGATGGTTAAAGTCGATCCATCCCATGCCATCTGACCAAAACCATCTTAAATCATCTCCCCCCTCAATTGTGCTTATACCGAGAAAATAATATAAGTCATTAATACATGCTCCGCCGCCAAGTGCCCAATTTCGATTCAAATGATATTCAGCTTCCAATACCTGAGGTATCGTACTCTCAAAATATCTTCCAGAAAAAGCATCATAAAATAATCTCATATCTTCGGGATTCCGCTCGCCAAATGATAATGAACTGACACCACACAAATTTTCTGATGAAATATATATGTCATCTGCTCTTTCAGCCGCAATGGCATCGATGATTTTTTGATGTCCTTCTTCTCCGAATATCTCTTTTGTTTTTCTTTCATAGTCCTGATAAGCATTACTTAGTAATGCATAAGCACTTGTAATGGTTGCCTGCTGATGTTTATTTAATATGTTAGCCCCAAATATACAAGCGATAGTTGACATCCCGACAAGTGATGCTGGAATATAACACAACCATGCTGATTGAAATGCTTCCGTTTTTGTATATGCATCTGGATCTCCATCATGATTAATACAACTATCGGCTCGAATTTTTCGCACTGCCTTTGGCGTGGCCTGTATTGCCAATACCGATGTAGCAACAACTCCAATAGCACCAAGGCATGTTAAAATGGTTGGAGATCCGTGCTTTAATCGGATTTTTGATTGAGTAATAATTTTGTTCCATTTGGGTGTCATATTTTTTCTCCTTTCTTACTGCACCATTTATCTCATAGCAAGTAATACATCCAACACATTTGTTGCTATATCTTTCGCTATTGAAAACATCTGCTCTGTCAGAGGATTAAGTTTTGAAAATCCATCCATTTCTTTTTGAAACTCTTTTACATAATTAATTATTTCATCTGTTGTTCGAACAGTTCCTGGTGGACCTAAACGAAATTCAACATAATTTCCAAGTTCCTGAATAGCCCATACCGAATAGCTTGCTTTTGTAAAATCCTTTATGTAAAAAGATGATTTTGGAAAATATAAATCCATTTCATACAGATCACAAAGCATCAGCTTAAATTCTTCACTGGACACTTTCTGCACCTCCTTCTAATCTGAAAAAAAAATAAAAGAGAATTGTAAGGGACTCGAACCCTTGACCTCTGGATATAACTATCCAGTGCTCTACCATCTGAGCTAACTCTTCTCTCATAATAGTCCTTGCAAATATTGCGCAAAAAGAAAGAGCCCTTGTTAGGACTCCTTCTATATCAGTTGTTGTTATCACCTCTTATCAGAAGTATCACCCCTAATAAAATAAGGGCACATCCAATTAAAGTCATAGCTTCCACCTCCTTCATAAAGAGAAATGTAATTTTTGCGCAAAAAGAAAGAGCCCTTGCTAGGACTCCTCCTCGTTTGTTGATTTTTTCAATTTATTCTCAATATAGGTTTTACAGTTCTTAAATCCACCTGTGCCAAGAATATAACCGATACCATAACATATTATCAATGCAAGTGTGTAACCTTTCCAATGTTTGGCTATCCATTTCACCGATAATTTATTAAGTTCCCATAATTCTTTCCATGATTGTCTCATATCCGTATCCTCCTTGAATAAATTTTTCTTTCATAAAGAGGAATGTAAAATGCGCGGAGCAAAAGAAAAAGGCGTTGTTCACGCCTCATTTCTTACGTTTCTTTGTCAGGTGCTTGACTATAAGTACAATAATTATCACACACACAATTACATCACCAAATACAAGTATAAATGCCACTCCGCCGACTGCTACAGCGATAATAGCACTTATTGCTAATAGTAATAATACAATTGTTAATGTTACAAAAAGTATCATAAAATCACTCTCCTTTCATAAAGAGCTATGTAATTTTTGCGAACTATATCTCTTTCCTGTCGAACACAGTTTCCCAACGCTCCCTTTTTATTGGTTTCATTTTAAGTGCCCACATAATCTGTCTCACTGTTACAGTCGGGTATAACCCATTTATAGATTCCCTAGCACGTTTATCAAAATACTCTTTAAATTGTGGATGCAAATATATTGTATCTATAATCCAAGCATCTATCTCTGACCAACTTGTACTTTTACTATTTTTGTTAAAACGCTGTTGTATAACAGCCAATCCCTTGTTTCCAATTTCAAAAAGCGTACATCGATTATAAACTGGATGGTTACAAATATATGTTCGTCCGTACATTGATGTATATATGTTTGGTTTTTTATAATGATATCGCATATGTATTTCCCTCGAAAAAAAAAAGAGTCCTAGATTTCTCTAAGACTCTTCATTCTTGTTTTTAATCGTCTTCTAATTCTCCGCAAACCTCATCGTAAGTTTCTCCCTCTGGGTTATCTTCATCCCAGCCGTCATTTTCATCTGAATATAAATTTTCATATTTTTCGTCGCCTTCGCAACCATATTCATCTAAGCCAATATTATGACCGCAGGAACATACCAATGTATCTTCCCATTCATCCTCAAATTCCATTACTCTTCCGCATTTAGAACAAATATATTTACCGCTCCTCATTGCTTCTATTTGCTTCTCATTAAAAATACTCATAGCCATACAGTCTCCTTTCTATTGTGAGCCAGTTTACAACTATTACGAGAAATAAAGCTTTATTCTCTGTTTCATAAAAGAATATGCAAATAAAGCGATTATATCTTTATGCAGTTATAATTAACTTGTTTTTGCGTTCCCTAAGAAATTTTATTGTCTGATCCATGTCGCACTCAGTCATACTATCATATCCGCTATTATCTAAAGCACCTTTTTCTATGGAATGCATTAATAATTTTCCATTTTTAATCGTATAAATATCTTCTTCTTCAAAATTTTCCTCTTTATGATAAGTTCTATCTGTAAATCCATCATTGTTAGCTAATACTTTTTTTACATTTTCCTTTGTAAAACGAATCATAGTATATACCTCCCTTGCATAACAAACATTACTGTGACACTTAGAATTATACATTACAAAATGCAAAAAGAAAAGGAGATGTTCTCAATTTCTTAAACATCTCCAAATACCCCCTAATACGTAACACAAATGTTTCTATATGTATTTTCAGCATCCTCGTATACGGATATTGTAATTGGTTCTCCCGGTCCATCTTTAAATTCGAACTTGAACTCTCTATTCAACTTTCCATATGGACCACGCTTCGGTTCACTCATACTTTGAAACTTTTCTGTTTCATCATTTGTATAATTTGTCTGAATTGCGACCATACACAAATCTGAGCATTCCGACTCAAAGAATATCATCCGGAATGACCATACATCTTCCTCTGCTGGAACACATATCATCATTTCATGTGTTGTGTTTGGTATCTCGATAAATATTTTATTCATTATCAAATTCCTCCTTTTCTCGTAATATAGTGTGTTGTTTTAGCGAAATATAAAATGCAAAAGCAAGAGAATATGCTTTTTGCACGTTCTCCTGCTTTAAGTTTTTTCTACTTTTTCGTAGGTCTAAAATGTTTAATCAACCCTTTGAATGTTGATGATGATAATGCGCCTGTTTCCTCAAACTTAAATCCTTTATTCATCCAAAGTCCATAAAACATCAACGGTATTATTAATTCTGCTGCCGCTACACCAACTCTAAAATATCGATCTTTAACCTGCTCCGCTATCTGTGTCTGCTTAAGTTCATTATCACGATCATTAGCTTCTTTTTCCATTTCTAATCGATCGTATTTGTCTCCAGCTTCCCAGTCGCTTTTGCTTTCCTCGATTCTCAGTCGATACAATGTTGCAAGATTATCAATAGCTACCGTCTGTTCCTGACTTCCGGTCTTTAATCCAGATAAAGCCTGAAATTCATTTGCTATCTCCTCATCTAACATGTCTTTGATTTTCTCTTCCATTTTTATCTCCTTTCAGAAAAAATATAAAAATACTCCATAACAGTAAATGTTAATCCTGCGAAACATAATTTTTAATATGTACTTCCAATGTTACCCGCTTACTCTGTAGAATTGATATACTTAGCGGCTCATTCAATTCTAAAAAGAGATACGGTGTATCAGTCGAATTGTCAACATTAATAGTTCCTACACATTTAGGTTTAAATATGAGTTTTGATAAAACCAGACCTATGACAACCCCAGCTAATAATGCAATAAGTACCAATACCATCTCAGCATCCTCCTTTCAAATGTTTTCCTGATTTTCCCACCTGGCAATTTTTCAGATACAAAAATATCATGATTTCTGGTAACCTCAGTCCGGTTTTCTAATCTAGGATAAAAAAAAAGAAAGAGTCATTGCTGACTCAATCTATATTACTTTGTTTTTGCATATTTGTTAGCATAAAACTCTCTACTGAAACTGCCACCACATTTGATATTGCCATCTTGATCATATACATCGTAACCAACAAAATCTTTGTCTTCACTTTCCTTGATCTTAATTTCTAAATTCTCGCCAGGAAATTCGTCTTCGACAAACCTTTCTGCCAGTTGTTCATCTGTCAATTTGACTCCACCATTACGGTTTCCACATACAGATAATACCGCTACCAATATAAGCATAATAAATACAGATTTTTTCATAGTTTCTCTCTCCTTTAAATTAAACTTATTTTTATAGTTTCTTTCATAAAGAGCGATGTAAATTTTGTGAAGCAAAAGAAAGAGTCCTTGTAGGGACCCTATCCTTCGATTGCCATTTCTTGAAGTTGCTTCTTTACAAGCATCCAATTGATTAGGTTAATATTGAAAATCTCAATATCCGTCAATCCGTATCTGGTTCCACGTACAATAAATCCTGTACATTTTCCTCTTACGATTTTTTCAAGTTCTCCTAAGTTTCCTCGATTAACCCCATAAATTGTTTTACTCATAATAAATTCCTCCTTAAAATATTTATTTTCATAAGAGGACTTGCAAAAAAGGCGCAAAAAGAAAGAGCCATTGCTGGCTCAATCTTTACGATTCTTTCCAAATGGATCTAATCCCATATGTTCCATCGCGTCAAAGCATTCCATTGTATGATGTTTCATGATTTCTTCTGCCTTTTTGTCTTTTAATATACCTAATTGATTAGCCACATTACATACATCAAGCATATTCGCATGAAACATCAATCTCATTTTTGCTACTTTCTTTACAATGCCCATATTTATACCTCCATATAAAAAGCTTTTTTCTTCATAAAGGAACTTGTATATTTTGCGCAAAAAGAAAGAGCCGTTGCCGGCTCAATCTGTAAATGATTTTTTAAGTAATTCGTATATCTTTTTTGCATCGTCCTTACTTAACGATACCATATCCCATCGTTCCACATTATCATCGGAGTTTTCTCTATCTTTCACCCCAATGATAAACGGTCGATCATTTTCAGTATCCTCGTTGTAATAAAAACCGCAATTATCAAATAATAACATCTTTAAATCACTCTCCTTTCATAAAGGAAGTTGTAAATTCTGCGTCTATTTCCGTTCCCTATTTAATAACCAAAAGAAACGTCTGTACAATTCGTAGTAAGTATCCTTGCAGCATGGAACTCCTAATCTAGCTTTCAAAATATCATAGGACCATCCCTCAGTAACAGCTTTTAGAATATATGGAGCAAGCTGCTGATCTGTTTGCTCAGCCACCCTCTCAATCATGTCCGTTCGTTCTGAATAATATGCCCGTGCTATCCCGACTTTTGCGGTTGGATCGCCCAGGGTGCTAGTGACAATGAACATAGCCCAATCTGATGGCTTACCGCTAATTCCACTCAGTGAAGAATATGCTTTTCTCCAAATGGGATACTGTAAACAAAAATGCTTCAACTCATAGTAACGATGTTTTTCAATCCAATAAGGATTTTTCTCGGATAATTCCGGTCTGATTGTAGTTGCCATAATGTATTTCCTCCTTGTGAAATCTATTCTAGGTTAGAAATAAACAATAGTAAAAACAACCTCGGTGGAATAACTGCAAAAAGAAAGAGCCATTGCTGGCTCAATCTTTATAAACCGTAATCTGTACTAATATTTTTATAAATGAGATTATAAATTTTCCGATCTCCATCTAAACATTGTCATTTCACAAGGATAGTCCTCAAAACCTATCGTATCACAGGTTATGAATCCTTCCACAACGCCATCTATAATTTCAGCTTCATATTGCTTGTATGGATAAATATAATCCGGAAGATTTCTATGTATGCAACCACACATAGGGCATTTTAATCTTTGAACTGGAACATGTATTGTTATGTGCCCTTTCGTTCTTACAATTCTTGAAACAGTGTCATAATATTTCAATGGGGCACCACAAGTTTCGCA
>SKEA01000277.1_pt1 | contig 54758 bp, 47 predicted proteins | sample 4826601 | NCBI WGS metagenome assembly SKEA01 (sample SAMN11008821, study PRJNA524170) | human gut metagenome | biome: Human fecal sample; material: Feces; isolation source: fecal sample from pouch patient p13, p53 | host: Homo sapiens | place: Israel: Tel-Aviv | collected 2016-07-06 | reverse complement strand
CAACCTTAACGTAAGTCTTGTCAGTGTTGTCACCGATCTTGTAGTACTTTTGGCCGTTCTTGAATGTGTATGAAGCACCGTAAGTAGTTACAACTTCACCCTTCTTCAATACAACCTTGTTAGCACGCTTCTTTGATGATGCGTAAACGTAAGCGTTGTGCTTCAAAGTACGCTTAGTACCATCGATGTTTGCAGCGTTGATGTACTTGTCAACAGCCTTACCGTTTTCAACTACTTGGTAGTAAGTCTTACCGTTGATAGTAGTAGTGTTTGGCAATACGCTTACTGAGTTGTAACGCTTAACGCTGTCAGTACCAACACGCTTAGCGTCCTTGTCGTAGTAGTATGCGTTGTGCATAATTCTCTTGCTTACGCTGGCTACAGTTGGCTCAGCAACATTAGGAACAGTAACAACTACTGGCAAAGTAGCTGACTTACCATTAGTATTTGAAGTTGCTTTAACGTTAACAGTGAAAGTATGAGGTGCTTTGAAGTAACCTACTGAGTTTACATCAATCTTTTGGTCCTTTAAGGCTGCCTTAATAGCATCTTCAGTATTAGCAGTACGAGTATTTAACTTCTTATCTGCGTATTGTGCTGCAAAGTATTTTGAATTAATTGCTGCAACTACGTTTGCAACATTAACTTGACCTTGGTTATCAGCATTAACTGAAACGGCACCGTTAGTTACAGTAGCACCACTAGTTACGTCGTAGAAGTTTACGTTACTGTTATCAGTAGTGTTAATTGCGTATACGTTTGCAATTGAAACATTAGTAAGTGAAGCAACACCGTTTTGGTCTAACTTAACTTTCAAAGTAGAAACATTAGTTTCAGTTTGATTATCACTGTTTGTACCGGTGAATTTTACATTTGAGTTAGCTGAACCAAGGGTAACAGTCTTACCTGCATTTTCTGAACCGAAGTTAAATGAAACATCGTTAACAGTTACAGTGTAAGCCACACCTGCAGCTAATTCAGCAGGTTTAACGGCAGTAGTGCTACCAGCAGCAGTAATAGTGGCATTTTCAGTATCTGCCTTTAAGTTAGCAGTATAAGTCTTACCATTGTAACTTGCTGAAATAGTACCAGTAAGGTTACCGGCAATAGCTGGAGTGTTGTTAGCAGTATTTGCAGCAACTGCAGAAACACTAGGAGTTACATCAACATCGTACTTAGCATTAGTGTTGGTATTGATTGCTGATGAACTTGCGTTAATAGTAGTAGCAGCGCTAACAGTAGATACAGCAGAAGCAGCAACTGGAGCAACAGCAAGTAAAGCAGCAGCAGCAGCGCTAACGATTCTTAAATTTTTCTTCATGTGGTCTTTTCCTCCTTGAAATATAAAAAAATGTAATAGGCCATAGGTTCAGCATGTGATAGGAGCCTATAATGTACAAAACCCTTCAAAGCAAGATCCATGAGTCTATAACTCTCATGAGGTAGTAGTCTTGCTGAAGAATCAGCATGCGTACAGGCAACACGCCTGAAGCACGTCCTATTACTTACCACGATTCATATTGTACTAACCTCTTCAAGAAATAGCAAGTTAAAATGACCGAAAAATACTATTTGTAATATTTCACCTACCGCTTACCCCCACAAGCATTACAAGCACTTTAAAATTGTAAAATGTGCTAAACCTAGCTATAGCAAGAAAAAGACAAGATTAAGTTCTCTATTTATCGCTCGTAATCTTTACTAAATTTTACGAAACTATGACAAAACATATCAAAAAAGTAATATTTTTATTCGATTTTCCTAAAGATTAATCTTATTAGGTTCGCTTTTTCTATTGGCTTTATTTCATCCCCCACAGTTAGTTAGCTCCTTAAAATTACTTAAAGTTGAGCATTTATCAAACAACTTTATCCTCAGATGCCTTAAACTATGTACTGACAATTCAAAACTCATTAGAGTTTTATTCGTCTAAATATTTCCAAATTAGAGGGTGAGTACTTTATATGAAGAAATTAGTCTTTTGGGGTGTAATTGCAGCTATGTTTATTCTAGGTGGAGGTGGCGCTGGCGCTTATATTAGCCACACCAACGCAGTTTCTCACAATAATTCTACCTATAATAAGTCAAACAATAATAATGGTAAGCCAGTTAAGTCTGGCCAATCTGATGACAAAAACAGTAGTAGTAATAAGGAAGATAATCAATCTGATAATTCCAGCTCGGACAAGTCATCAAGTTCCAGCTCATCAGACAAAGATGCTAAAAACGCTAGCTCAAGCAGTGACGACAAGGATAAGAATTCTTCCGACGATCAATCTTCATCAGACAAGTCTCAAGATGATCAATCAAGTGAAGATCAATCAAGTAGCACTTCTACCAGCCACGAGCAATCAACTCAATCTTCTACTGAACAAGAACAATCTAGTTCTGCAGCCTCAACTTCAAATGAATAATTACCTATATGAAGGGTAGTTTAATTTGCTTTTATTTGAAGAAGTCTGTAGAATTATTATTGACTTTGTATCTATTTATTTCTAAATAAAGGGGTAACAACTTTGACTGAAGAAGAAAAGAACGCTCAAGCGCAAGCAGATAAAGAAAACGAAGAAAACGATGAACTTAAAGTCGTTGTTCCAGAAGCTAACAAGGTTACTATGCCAGCTGAAGAAGTCAAGGACCAACCTGACTACTTAAAAGTTTTTGCTAACTTCTACATTTCAGAATTTGATGGAGACAACCTTGAAGTAATCAACCTTTACGATGACAATCACAACATGGTTGATATTAACGGTTATCTTTTGAACAATATTCACTTCCCACGTAAGAAGCTTGTAGATCACGTATTGCAATACCACGACTACAACTTTAAGAACATTCTTAACGTAATTGCTGAAAAGACTGGTGCTAAGCCAGAAGAAATGCTCACTTACGAAGCATGGGAAAAGTGGGATGAAGAACAACGTAGTAACATTCCTTCATCACTTTCATAATATTTTCTTTTTAAAAGAGGCTCGAATCGATGTGATTCGAGCTTTTTTGTTACTTCTTTTTTCACTATTTTGCACAAAAAAAAGGTGGTTCAATGACCACCCACAATACGTCTTTCGGTAAGTAATCAGCTCACCTTTGTTGCGCGCCCGCTCAACATACTTTAGTTGCTATTATATTATAGCATCTTTTGAAAAATGGCAAAATAAATATACGCGCTAGCAACATAGCCTAGAGAGTTCCAATCAGACTCTAAGGTGTTCGATATACTGAACACTTTACCCTACTTTCTGTCAGATACATCGAACACCCTACTTTTTCTACCCACTTTTTTTCAAAAACGTTCACTAACATTAAAACATAATTATTTTGCTTGCATTGTATCCGCAAATGGAAGAAAATGGGTGTATCAAGAAAATGTCAACATGGCATTTTCTTTTTTTATATTTTTTATACTAGCTACAATTTATTTTGTGGGAGATTTTTGATAATGAATAATAAGTCCAAACGTATGAGTGCGGCTGGCCTTCTTATCGCCATCGGTATTGTTTATGGTGATATTGGTACTAGTCCACTTTATGTTATGAAGTCAATTGTCGAAGGCAATGGCGGTATCGGAAATGTGAACCGTGAATTCATCATCGGTTCTATTTCTCTGGTTCTTTGGACCGTGACACTGCTTACCACCCTTCAGACCGTGATTATTGCTTTGAAGGCAACTAACCACGGCGAAGGTGGTATTTTTGCCCTATACACACTGGTAAGAAAGCGTGCCAAGTGGCTGGTTCTGCCGGCTTTAATTGGTGGGGCCGCTATCCTAGCCGATGGTACATTGACTCCAGCTGTTACTGTTACGACAGCCATTGAAGGGTTAAAAGGATTGCAATTAGGCGGCGGCGTCCCAGTTTCGTCACAAAGCATGGTTATTGCAATTACTGTGCTGATCCTGCTGGTTTTATTCTCCATCCAAAAGATGGGTACCAGCATTATCGGTAAAGCCTTTGGTCCAATTATGTTCGTCTGGTTCACTTTCTTAGGTGTTATTGGCCTAATTAATATGTCAGGCGACTGGTCAATTTTACAAGCTATTAACCCAGTTTATGCAATCAAGTTGCTGTTTAGTCCATATAACAAAGCAGGAATTTTCATCTTAGGATCAATCTTCCTGGCAACTACTGGTGCCGAAGCCTTGTATTCAGACGTAGGACACGTTGGTAAGAAGAACATTATTGGTTCTTGGCCATTCGTATTCGTCTGCTTGTCACTTAACTACTTTGGTCAAGGGGTTTGGATTTTAAACAATCCTACCTACCGTCCAGCTGATGGTGGTGTACTTAACCCATTCTACGAAATGATCCCATCTGATTTCAGATTAGCAGCTATTATCTTAGCTACTATCGCTGCAGTTATTGCTTCACAAGCATTGATTACCGGATCATTTACTTTAGTTGCTGAAGCAAGTGGTTTGAAGTTCTTACCAAGAATGAAGATCGACTACCCATCAACTGAAAAGGGACAAATCTACATCCCTTCTATCAACAAAGGTATCTGTGTTGCTACCATCGCTATTGTTTTGTACTTCCAAACTTCAGCTCACATGGAAGCAGCCTATGGTTTGTCAATTACCATTTCAATGTTGATGACCACCATTCTTCTTTATGAATGGTTAGCAATGAAGAAGGTTAACCCAGTTTGGAACTGGATCTTCCTTATCTTCTTCGGTGTTCTTGACATCATGTTCATGATTTCAAGTTTGACCAAGTTCACCCACGGTGGTTACGTATCATTATTTATCGCTGGCGCAATCGGATTTATCATGTATGTTTGGTACTACGGTAACAAGATTCGTGACAAGCGCGAAGCTAGAAATGCCTATGTTCGTTTAGATGAATATACTGATATGTTGACTAACTTGAGTCACGATGAGAATTATCCAACTTATGCTACTAACTTAGTCTACATGGCTAACGTTAAATACAATAAGTTTATCAAACGTGAAATCTTATACTCCATTTTGGATAAACGTCCAAAAAGAGCTAAGGCTTATTGGTTTGTAACCGTTAACGTCACTAACGAACCATTCACCGCTGAATATGCTGTTAACACTTACGGTACTAAGAACGTAATCAACATTCAGCTTTACTTAGGTTTCAAGAAGCAAACTAGTGTGAATGTCTATATTCGTCAAATTGTGCATGACTTGATTGCTGACGGTACAATTGAGCCTCAACCACAAGAATATACCACCACACCAGGTCGTGACGTTGGGGACTTTTCATTCGTTATCGTCAACGATGTAATCAGTCCACAAACACAACTAATTGGTTATGAAAAATGGTTAGTTGAAGCACGTGTTCGTTTGCAAAACCTATCATCTAACCCTGCCTCATGGTTCGGTTTGGAATACGCAGATACGGTTATCGAACGTGTACCATTATCTTAGGTAAACCAAATCCATCATATATTAAACGGGTTAAACCTAAGAAATATGTCAAAACTAAAAAATAATTACACATTGAAAAAAGATCGAAACTTTCTTAATTGAAAATTTCGATCTTTTTTAGTACAACAAACTTATTATTCAGACAGCGGTGTAGTAGCAGCATCGTTGTCACCTGTTTATTATAAATATAGAAATGTAAAAAAGCTACTATTTGTATATAAAAGCACTAATAAAGTGTATAAATTACCAAATAACTACACGTTTTTCTGGATCTAACCACATACCATCAGTTTCCTTAACATCAAATACTTCATAGAAGTCTTCTTGACATTGTGATTGAACATTTGCACGTTCTGGACCTGGTGCGTGAACATCAAAAGAAACTTGTGTCTTAATAGATTCAGTAAGTTGCTTGTTAGCCCAAATACGAGCAAAGTTTTCAAACAATTTCTTCAAATCATCGCCTTCGTCCTTAGCTGCCTTAATAGCTGCAGTAAGACCACCTTGGTCGGCAATATTTTCTGAAACGATTTGCTTACCGTTCAAAGTAACAGGGCCGTATTTAATACCATCGAACAAGTCGATTTCTGCTTGAGTACGCTTCTTAAATTCAGCGAAGTCTTCTTCAGTCCACCAATTCTTCATATTACCGAATTCATCGAATTGTGCACCATTGTTATCAAAGGCATGAGAAATTTCATGAGCAATAACAGTACCAATTCCACCAAAGTTTTCAGCACGATCTTGCTTTAAGTCATAAAATGGTGCTTGCAAAATTGCTGCTGGGAAAGTTAAGTCATTTCTTTGTGGATCATAGCAAGCATTTACCAAGTTGGCTGGCATGAGCCATACGCTACGATCAACTGGTTTATGTAACTTTTCAACGTTATATTTAACTTGTTCAATATCAGCTGCTCTTACGTTTGAGTAAAGACTACCGCCTTCACTAGCAGGAGTTATATTGTAGCGATTATAGATTTCTTCAATCTTATCAGGGTAACCAATCTTTAAGATCAATGCACGAAGCTTAACAATAGCCTTTTCCTTAGTTTCTTCAGAAAGCCATGAATTTTCCTTAATACGCTTTTCGTAAACATCAATCATTTGGCGAATCATAGTTAAAACATCTTTTTTAGCTTCTTCACCAAAGTATGTTTGACCATAGTAAACACCGACTACTTCGCTGAATAGACCATTAGCTAAATGATATGCTTGCTTTTCTTGGCTTTGTAATTCCGGTTGGCCTGTCAATGCTTGACTAAATTGGAATGATGCTTCACGGAAATCTTGTGACAAGTAACTTGCAACATTATTAATAAACTTAACGATCATCCAACCCTTAATTTCATCAAAGTTTTCTTCATTCATTAATTCATCAAAGTGTTTCAAGAAACGTGGTTCAGTAACAATAATTCTATCAGGAACTTCACCTAAAGCTTCCTTCAAGAAGTAATCAATCTTGAAGTTCTTAATCTTGCCTTCAAAATCTTCCATTGAAGTTGGATTATACATTGCTGGATAATCTGCCCATTCTTCTGATGATTTAACTACTTCAGAAAGCTTTTTATCAAATTTTAAGGCATCTTCCACGTATTCCTTAGCTTGACCTTCAGAAACGCCAGCCATCTTAAGCAAGTTAATTGATTGCTTCTTCAAAACTTCCAAAAGCTTTCCAGCAGCTTCTGTCTTGTAAGTAGTAGTATCTGGCAAGAATGTTGATGGTCCAATAAATTGAAGAACATTAATCTTAGTATTCTTCATATCAGCATCAATATCTAAACCAAATGGCAATGAAAATGAAGCCTTAAATAAATCAGCAGCCTTCAAGTTGAAATCAGCAAAGTCACTGATACTTTCAAGTAAGAACAAATCAGCTTGAATAGGCTTAGCGCCATCTTCATCACGACGCTTAAAGTCACGAGCAAGCTTATATAGTTCAACTGCCTTCTTCAAGTTCGGTACATCGGCTACTTCTTTTTTGCCATCCGCAAAATCTGCGAAATCCTTCATTAAGCTCTTTTCTACGTTAAGATCAATACTATCAAAACTAGCAATTCTTGAACGATCTGAAGGAATCTTAGCCTTCTCAAGCCAGTCTGAGTTAACAGCTAAATATAAATTATCTTGTGGACGAGTACCAACTTTAGGTTCGAGGATATTACCAGCACCACCACGAACAGTCACTTTATTACTCATTAAGGAAAATCCCCCTTTATTCAAAAATAAAATTAAATCATGTCAATTATATCATTTTATTTTAATTTTCGCTTTATTTGTAGATTTTTAAATCCTTATATAATTTTAGATAAGTTGGGATCATCACAATAATCATCATAGCAATAATAATTGCAGCTACCCAAAAGAACGAAATATAACCAGCTTGATCAATAATTAAACCACCAAATAATGGTCCAAAAGCACGTCCAATCCCAGAAGCCACCATGATTGATCCTTGATATTTACCTTTACTAGTTAGTGGTGACAAGTCATTAACATAAGCAGGAATAGCAGGAAATGCAGTTGATTCACCGAGAGTCAAAATTATCATTGATAAGGCAAAATGAGCAAAATCTTTTGCAAATACTAAAGTAATAAATGATAGTGAAAACATGCAAATCCCGAAGATAATCTGATGGAATAAATTTTTAAAGATATTGGGAAATTTCGCTAAAATTCCCTGCATAACTACAATAATTCCAGCATTCAAAGTCCAAAGAAGACTGTATAAGTGGAACGGAATGCCTAATGAAACCATGTAAACTGATAGGTTTGATTCCCAGTTCATATACATAAGCCAGGTAACACCAAGTATGGCAAAGAAGACCATTGTCATAATAAAGTTGCGCTTGGGCATTGGTTCGATCTTTTGACTCTTACCGCTTTGACCTTTAGCAATTCTTTCCTTATGAAACATAATAATTGGGCGGTAATTAAAGACCGCATTGATAAAGGCAATCACGAATAAAAGTGCCGCAATTACAAATAAGAGTGTGATGGAATAGTCATAAAGGTAACCCACAATCAAAGTACCAGTTACCACACCCAAATTTTGTGAAAAGTATAAAACATTAAAGACGTATCTGCCCGGATGCTTTTTTAAACTAGTGGCAACAGAATTAATCAAAGTACCATTCCAGCCGCCAAGAAAACCTGTCAAAGTTAACCAAATCCAGTATTCTGGCCAGCCATGAAAAGCAGCCATTAGAAATAAAACGCCCGCATCAAGGCCAAGGCCCCAGAGCATTAAAGGATACGGGTCATGCTTATCATAAAGACGACCTGCAATAATTGAGCCGAGAATATTACCGGCACAATTGCAGAATAGAACTACACCGATAAGCGACAAGCTAATGTGCAATTGCTTATTTAAATAAACTGAAGTTAATGGCCAAATAAAACTAGCACCAATCCAAGTAGCTAATTCTCCTACAACTAGCCAGATTAACTTAATTTCATCATTTTGAATTTCTCCATGTGCTTTTTTCATATTACCTTCCTGTATTATCTCTAGTAATTTCCTTATTTTTTCTACTATCCATAGCTTATCAAGAAGTAAACAAAAATAACAGTGCCATTAAACGCACTGTTATTTCTTATTCTTCCGTCTTCTTTTGACCAGATAATTTTTGAATGTCAGTAATGTCTTCTGCTACTTCAAGGCATCCCAGATACTTACCATCCTTATTATGCACTGCATAATAACGCAAATAGAGCATTCTTCCCAGCATCTTAGGCTTGAACCAATATGTAACAACCTTCTTTTCACCAGAATGAAGATCTTGAAAGATTTTTTCAACAATTGGCTTACTCTCAGGTGTATGACAGGAAAAGACTGAATTACCAATTGCATTTTTAGAATGAGGAAAGATCGCTGCTCCTCCCCCAAAATAAGCCACCTTATCATTTTCATCAACAAAAGTTAAAGCAAATGGCAATAAGTCTAAAATTGCTGACAATTGTTCTAGGTTAAGTGCTCCTTCTTTAAAGTTGATGAATAGACTGGAAAGATGATCAACTGACAGCGGACCAGCAGTTTTAGGTTCTTCTTTTGGCTTCCAATTCATTGGTGGATTGATTAAAGTATAACCAATTTGTTTCTCTTCATCTTTAACGTTTCCCCAATCAGCAGGAGAAGCCACCTCGTCAATCATTGGCACCATAATCTCTTCTTCTTTGAAGATCATTTCAAGCACCTCATGACTAACTTCATCAATTATTTTACGCAATTTTGCAGGATCAACATCATTTTCATTTACGACATTATTAGCTTCCTTAATCAGTCGTCTAATCTTGTCATCTACGCCCCACATAACTTGCGGTGGTGCAGTAATTCCATATTTTGTCATCAATGGGAAAAATGATGTTTCTTTTCTAGCATAGTGTTTACCAATCGTAGCCAAATCTGATAAGGCCTGCTTGATTTTAGACAAAGTTTGTTCAGAATGATCCTTTTCCCATTTTTTCAAATTAGGCAAAAGATAGTCATTCACTAAAGACTTAATAACCACATTTTCTTGCTTGAGTGTGTTAACTGGATGGCCAGGCGTAGCAAAATCCGGATTAGCTGCATTTTCTTTAATATTTCCCTTAAAAACATCGGCATGCACGTTACATAAATATTGAATCTTACGCGGATCAAGACCCTGGGCAATTAATTCACGTTCAGCTGCGGTGATTTCAGATACATCTACTTTATCAAAGCTTTCTTGAAACATTTTCTTTGCTTCAGTAAAATCGCCACCATCTTGAATATAATGTAAAATTTTGAGAAGTGCTTGTTGTCTTTCTTTACTTAAATTTGCCATTATTCAACCACCTTATAACCTTTTTCTTCAAAAGCCATTTTGACCTTATTTAGGTCTATCTTCATTGCTTGTGCACCAAGCGGAATCGTCATTACACGCCCTACTGTTTGGAGTAAGCCGGGAATCTTAATTCTAGTAAAGCCACAATCATACATAATTTGCACAAAATCAGGATATTTTTCAGCAAGCTTTTTAATCGGAACTGAAAAATCAATTACCTTTTCATTCTCTTCTTTATCCTCTATTCTTTCTTGCATCCCCAATTGTGCTTTAGCTGCTTGCGTCATCCGATCTGGCGACCACACAGGATACCAGACCAATTGTACTATACAAGTTTTAATTTCTGGAACTGATAGAACTGCTTTTTGAATTTCTTTTTGTAAATAATCAGATAAAGGACAACCGCTGATAGTCAAAGTCATTTGAATAGTTGCCTTATCTCCATCAATATCAATTCCATAAATCAAGCCCAAATTCACAATATCTACTTGTAATTCCGGATCAATCACCTTTTGCAATGCCGTCATGATCTGATCAACTAATTTAATCTTTTCCTCTTTCATAATTTTCCCCATAAAAAAGGGTAATTGTAGTTTTATTTTACAATTACCCTCAATTTTTATCTTTCTAATTTATCCCAAATAACTACTTTATTAGCTTTTAGTGATTTAGGCACATCAATAATTCGTTGATTGCTTGAACCTCTAAATTGCAAAGTTAAATCTTTTTCGGCTTCAAGAAAACGCCCATCAACTAAGATATCAATCTTTGACAACATTTCTTTTTTATCTGGTGTTTCTTTTTGTAGTTCATCCCAAGTATAACCAGACCAAGACCAAATATCCTTACTATGCCCAAATTCTTTTCTAACCCGGTTAATCAATTTTAGACAAACCCAAGTATTTAAAAATGGTTCGCCGCCAAGCAAAGTTAAACCTTGAACGTAAGACTGAGACATATCTTCAATGATTCTGTCTTCAAGCTCCTGAGTATATGGTCGACCATAGTTAAAATTCTGCGCTACTAAGTTGTAGCATCCCGGGCAGTCAAACAAACATCCTGAAACATAAAGACTACATCTTACTCCTTCACCATCAACAAAGTTAAATGGCTTATAATCCGCTATCTTGTGCAAACTATAATCTTCAGTTTTCCATTCTTGTGGCTTAGGATTTTTGGGCATTGCCTTTTGCTTAAGTAGTTTCTTAGCATGATCCACTTGCGGCTTATATTGATTCGAATCCACAAATACCGTATCACCATCAATATTAACCTTGATCAAACTACTTCGAATATCAGGGCCTTCTTGATCATTTTTATCTTTCTTTGGCATTTTCTTCGATTTCCTTTTCCGCTTCTTCGCGAACTAATCCCATACCCATGTGTTTTTCACGGTGAGCAATTTCTTCGTGACGACCATGAACCATTGGTCTCTTCAATGGATTACCAAGATAACCACACGTACGTTTTACACAATCACAAGTCTTAGGATCATGATTCCCACAAACCGGACATTGAAATCCCTTAGCAGTTGCTTTAAATTCACCAGCAAAACCACACTTATAACACTTATCAATTGGTGTGTTAGTGCCAAGATAACCAACCTTATCATATGACCAGTCCCATACAGCCTCAAGAGCAGCAGGATTTTGTTTCAAGTTTGGGTATTCACAATAGTGGATAAAACCACCGGCAGCGTATTTTGGATAATCTTTTTCAAAGTTTAATTTTTCAAATGGAGTTGGGTGCTTACGAACATCATAGTGGAATGAATTAGTATAGTATTCCTTATCCGTAATATCCTTTACTTTACCAAATTTTGCAGTATCAAGACGGCAGAAGCGATCAGTCAAACTTTCACTTGGAGTTGAGTACAAGCTGTAGTGATAGTGGTTAGGATCATCTTTTTCCCATTTAGCACATAAATCATGCATCTTCTTAACAATCTCTACAGTAAAATCATGAGCTTCCCTGTTGTGTTCCCAGTTAGAACCATAAAAGACAGTTCCTACTTCATAAAGACCTATATAGCCAAGAGAAATAGTTGCACGACCGTTCTTAAATAGATCATTAACATTACCATCTTCTGCCAAACGTTTACCAAAAGCACCGTATTGGTAAAGAATTGGTGCATTAACTGGTTTAGCTTCAGTTACACGATGTGCCTTAAATTTTAATGCTTCATGACAAGTTTGCATTCTAACATTGAAGATCTTCCAGAAAAGATCCATATCGCCATGACTTTCCATAGCAATTCTCGGTAAGTTCACGGTAACTACACCTAAGTTCATTCTCCCTGAATTTACTTCTTGACCGTTTTCATCTTTCCAGCCTTGTAAAAATGAACGGCAACCCATTGGACATTTAAATGAACCAGTGATCTTCTTGATCATATCGTAGTTTAATACATCTGGGTACATTCTCTTAGTTGAACATTCAATAGCCAGCTGCTTAACATCATAATTAGGATCGCCAGGGTGCAAATTCAAGCCTTTTTTAATAGTAAATAATAACTTAGGGAAAATAGCGGTTCTGTGTTCCTTACCTAATCCAGCAATTCTAATTCTTAAAATATCTTTCTGAATTTCTTTTTCAATCCATGATGTACCAAGACCGAAACCTAAACTAGTAAATGGAGTTTGACCTTGGCTTGAAAACATAGTGTTAATCTCGTATTCAAGACTTTGCATTGCATCATAAATATCTTTTTTAGTACGCTTCTTAGCAAAAGCCTCTGCCTTTTCTTCATCATCGATTAAGTCTCTAGCATCCTTTAAATGCTTCTCATAATTCTTTTGAGCAAAAGGAGCTAAAACTTGGTCGGCACGGTCAAATGAACAACCTCCATATTGACTAGAAGCTACGTTAGTAATAATTTGAGCTACTTGACTAGTGGCTACACCAATAGAATTAGGACTTTCCATGTAGGCATTACCAATCTTAAAGCCATTAGTAAGCATTTCTTTAAAGTCGATTAAACAGCAATTAGACATAGGTGAAAGAGGTGTGTAGTCTAAGTCATGCCAGTGAATATCGCCGCGAAGATGGGCTTTAGCAATATGTTCCGGCATCATAGTTAAACCTACGGTTTTACCAACTGTACCAGCAGTTAAATCACGCTGTGTGCTGAAGACATCACTATCTTTATTAGCATTTTCATTAACAATCGTTGGATCTTTGTGAACTAATCTTTCCAAACGATTCTTGGTATCAGTTTGACTCAACCACTTTTTTTCATCTGCTTTACGATAAGAAACATATTTCTTAGCAGCTTCAATATAGCCTAATTCGTTTAAACTTACTCTAAATGCATCCGCAACATCTTGTGCTGAGACAATTTTTTCATCAAGTTTATTGACAATTTTACTTAGAATTACAGCCTTAACATCATCTAAGCCAAGTGCGTGAATAACCATTTCTAATTTAAATAATTCAAAAGGATACTTGGCTCCATCACGTTTAACGAATTTAACCGGTGTATCTAATTCTTGATCGACTTCTTGCTTTAACATAAAGACCACTCCTCAAAACTTATGCTTCAATATTACCATAAAGCACAACATCTTGTATTCTATACATATAGAGGCATCTATACCTTGTATAAAGCAAATGACCGGTATTAAAAGCTTTTGAAGCACAAAAAAAGTTTGGAAAGAAATTTTTCCCAAACTTTTTGAAATATTTTTACTATTATTTGTTCTTCTTAAAGTATTGACCCTTATTTACTTCATAGTACTTCTTGTATCTTGCGAAGTAATTATGGAACATATACTTCATCAAAAGCCAACGTTTAAGGCTGCGATCTTTATCATAAAAAACAGTTGTACCATAGCGGCCTTCATGAATTAATTCTTCTGCAGTGTCTTTTGCTTCATTTTCGAATGCATATTCCTTGAAGATTTTAACTGGAACACCCATCCATAAAACATGCTTAGACTTCAATTTATTACCGTAAACTGTCTTTTTGTCACTCAAGTTATCTTCAACATAATCATCAATGTACCACTTAGCTAAGTTGTAACCATTCAAAGTTACGTAAAAACTTGAACGACCTTGACGTAAATTGATTTCGAAGAACTTGTATTGGCCATCACGTTCATCGTACTTGATATCAAAGTTAGCCATACCAGTGTAGTTTAACTTTTCAAGGAATGATTGAACTTGTTCATACAATTTTTCATCGTATGCTGGCAAGATAGTCATGTAGTTACCGATTGATTGTGGAGTTGGATCTTCCAAAAGTGGGTGACCCAAGCACATCATTTTAACTTGGTGATTCTTATCAACATAAGCATTCAAAGTTCTCATGTTTGAATCATCGCCAGGGATAAAGTCTTGTAAAATAAGATCTTCAGTATAACCGTGAGTATAAATTTTAGTTACAATGTCCTCAAATTCGTTTTCATCATGAAGAGTAAAAGTCTTCTTACGGCCTTCAAATTGGCAGTTAAGCCATGAAACTGGGTCTTCTGGTTTAAGTTCTACTGGGAATTGGAAAGGTACATCCTTATATTTTCCTGACTTGTAATCATCCATAGTAATGATCTTAGTCTTAGGATATGGCAAACCATATTCTTCAGCTACTTCATAGAAGCCTTCCTTAGAGATCAATTTTTCAAGCAAGTCATATTCAATGTAAGGTACGATAAATACCTTGCTCAATTCATCCTTATGCTTGGAAAGAAGCTCTGCATAACCATCACCACAAGCAATCAAAATGACTGGTTCCTTGTGATCCTTGTAGATTTCCATCTTCTTGCGCATAACGTCCATAAATGTTGGATCTGCGCTAAAACCATGATGAAGTTCTACATCAACAATTTTGGAATAACGAGTTGCAGCAAGCTGTACATCAGCAAGCGCCTTAACACGAATACCATAGGCTTCATTAAATGAACGAGCCATACCATAAACATTAATATCACTACCAAGTAAAATTGGCGTAAATTCTTTAGTCATTATCCTCAATAATCCCCTAACTTAAAGTAACTTTCCCTGGCTAATTAAATTAGCAACTTCAGGTTGAACATGTTGGTACTTCTTAACAGTATTTTCGTAATCAACGAAGAACAACTTGTACCAAACAAGGAAGGTGTAGATAGCCCAGATTTGTCTTCTGTGTGAGCCGTCACCTTCGTAGTTATCATCAAGAAGCTTGATGATCTTCTTTTGATCGAAGATATCATTAACAAATTCTTCTTCAAACAAACTACGTACTTGCTTGTAAAAGCGTGGTTCTTTAAGCCATTGCTTAATTGGAGTTGGAAAACCAAGTTTTGGACGCTTTGCCCATTCATCTGGTAAAACCTTTTCTGAAGCCTTACGAAGTGCATACTTGGTATCATGACGGTTAACTAAGTACTTAGTTGGAATTGAGTTAGCAAGTTCTGCAATCTTCTTATCAAGGTATGGAACACGTACTTCAAGTGAATGAGCCATTGAAATCTTGTCAGCTTTTTGTTCAATATCGTTAAGCATAAAGTGGTGCAAATCGATATATTGCATTTGCTTAACATTATCAATACCCTTAACCTTCTTAAAGTCCTTTTGGTAAATACCATTAACAGTCAACTTATTACGGTAAGTTGGTTGTAAGATGCTGTTAGCATCCTTGGAAGTGAAAATAGTTGGATAATCCATATCATAAATTACTGATTGACCAACGTAGAATTCACTTGGTTCAGCCAAGTTAGTATACATATGAACTTTACCTGGGAAATTAGGCATTTTCTTAATCTTGTGAGCCAACTTAACTTGCTTGTTCTTAGGCAATTTCTTAAGTTCGCTAGTGAAGACCTTAATAACGTCGTTATGAGTATGCATACCATAGTTAACATAGCCAGCAAACAATTCGTCCGCACCTTCACCAGAAAGCGCAACAGTAACGTGCTTACGTGCTAACTTACACAAGTACCATAATGGAATAATTGATGGGTTAGCATCAGGCTCATCCATGTGATATTGCATTTCTGGGAAATCTCTCATTGCTTCATCAGCGTCAACCTTTTCTGAGAAGAATTTCCAGTGATTGATGTCAGCTAAAGCCTTTGCCTTTGATGCTTCATCATAAGTTGAATCATCAAAACTTACTGAGAATACGTCATCTGGGTTAAGCAAACTGGTTAAGTATGATGAATCGATACCTTCTGACAAGAATGCACCAACCTTAACATCAGCATTTCTATATAAATCAACAGTTTCCTTTAAATCATCATTGATACGCTTTAAAGTTTCCTCAAAGCTTAAACTGTTTTCCTTATATTCAGCATCCCAGTATTGATGGGTCTTCATTTCGCCATCTTTATATTCAAACCAGTGGCCTGCTGGGAATCGATAAACACCCTTAAAGAAAGTTTCTTCAAGATCATTATATTGATTCATTAAATATGGCTTAACTGCTTCTACGTTCAATTCACGCTTAAATTTAGGATATTCCAAGAAACTCTTAAGTTCTGAACCTACAAGAAGGTGACCATCTTGATTGCTATAATACATTGGTTTAATACCAAAGAAGTCGCGAGCACCATAAAGAGTCTTGTTGTTGTCATCCCAAATAAGGAAGGCGAACATTCCACGTACACGCTTAAGAAGGCCATCCATTCCCCATTCCTCATAACCATGGAGCAATACTTCAGTATCAGCCTTTGTAGTGAATGTGTGACCTGCTTTAATCAATTCTTCTCTTAATGGCTTAAAATTATAAATTTCCCCATTAAAGATAATCGCTCTAGTTTTATCTTCGTTATAAATCGGTTGGCTTCCCCCGCGAAGGTCAATAATTGACAATCTTCTGAAACCAAGGGCAACCTCATCATTAGTGTAGTAACCGTCGGAACTAGGTCCACGGTGCTTGATCGTAGCCATCATTTTACCAATAACGGCTTGTTTGTCATTTATTTTTGGATCATAAAATGCGACAATTCCGCACATAATTAAACTTCCCCTAAGTTAAACTCTCTAAATTAAAAATATACAATTTTTCACTTTAACTTTTTTATTATAAGCTAAAGACTTGTAATAGCCAAACGGCTTTACTTTTATTTAATTAAATGAAATAAACTCGGCGTCTCGAAGCTGCTCCATAACCAAATGCTTGGATTCGATGACGCTTTAAATCGATATTAACAATATAGCCGGCAAATTCATTATTATGATCGATTTGCCGATTCAAATTCTTATTATATTTAGTAGTTAATGAATGATTAGGGCCCATTAACGCTGAACAATTAAATAAAATATATTGGATGCCATTAATACGGTATTGATCTTCACGATGACGGTGACCGCATAAATATGCCACAATTCGCGCATTTTTAATACCAGTAAAATCGAAATCGTTAGATAAACGAAATTCTGCTGGTTCACCATTGCTGGCGTGCATTCTTCCCTTTTCACGTTGATTGAACGCCACCAGCAATTCGTGTAAAGATCTACCATTATATTTAAGGGCATTACTACCCTTACGATTTATCGGGTTGGCATGGCTCATGAAAACGATACGCTTATTCGAAGATCTAGCCAAAATTTCAATAATTTCTTCAATTTGATCTTCACGAACGGCTAACGTAATTTTAGCATCATACTTTTTTTGTCCTCTATTATTCAAGACATATGGCAAATCAGAAGTATTAACCGAAATCACACGCACATCATCAAAATCAAAGTAAGCAACACCGTGCTGGCGTGAAATGTACTTAATATTCTTCTGGTGATACATGTCAGGCCACATAATATTCTCAAATTCATTTTGAGGAAAAGAGGCCTTTAGGTCATGATGTTCGTCGAACTTGTCATTTTCATCATGATTACCTTTGATGCTTAGATATGGCACTGTATTTGATTTAAATGATCTTTCTAACTTTATGAGTTCACTTTCACTAACCAAACCAGCATCTGAACCGTCAATCCAATCACCTAAATGTGCCTTTAAATTTAATATGTTTAATTGATCAAGATAGGAAAATTCTTGTACATGTTGTAACCCATTCCAACCATAAAAATCGACACTATCTTTATCCTTAAAATGTGTGTCAGTGATTACTCCGATATTAACAGAATTTTTTCCTTCACGAATATGCTTTTTAACTTCATCAACATAACTATCTAAATAAGTCTCAACTTGATAGCGACGCCCCGTTTTTTTACTATGAAAAGCACGAAAACGACCTAATTTTTCATTATATTTACGCACATATTCTGGTGCTAGTTCAGTAGTGTTTTCTGAACTTAAAGCTTGATGTAATACACCGTCTTTGTCTTGATAAACTGTTAAGACAAAATTCTTTCCATCCGGTGTACCATCTTCTGCACCAACATGATATTCACCAATTGTGGTATATTTTTGCATGGGATCAAACATTTCACCATTTTTATCCATTGATGAACGTTTTCTTACTCCCACAATTTTATCGACTATTCCTTTTGTTTGCTTAAAAAGATTCATTCTTTTCGCCTCAAAGACAAAAAAAGCCGGCCCAACACGAACCGACTAAAATAATTTATGCGTTGTGTGCTAAAGCGTAAGCAGCAAGACCAATTGATAATACAGCATCCTTAGACAATACTTCTTGTAAGTCTCTAGCAGCAATAGCTTGAACTGCTCCAATAACTTTCAAACTGTAGACAATTACTCGATAGTCAGTAGCAGGATCGTACATATCATCTTCATATGGATCTTCATGGTTATAAGTTAAATTGATTTCATCTTTATCAACATAACCATCAACGTGATTAGTCAAAATACGATCATGCAAACTAGTTAATTTGTCTGACAACTTAATCAAAGTTAACTTGTGGTCGCTTTCTGCTTCGTAGTATTGTTCTTCGGTCATATTGAAGTAATCTTTAATAGGGTTATTTAAAACTCCCAAGTTATCAATTACTTTGTAAACAGCTTCTGCATCAAAGTCTTGTTCACCATTTAAAATTTTGTCTTGTGATAAGGCTAAATCATCAGCCAACATCATGGTATCTAACTTTTCCATAAAGGCCTCCTCGAAATTCACCCCTAATTATAGCAAAAAAAGGCAGTAAAGCTCTTATTTCACGCATAAAAATGTATTTATTTTGAAAAAAATTGTAATTTTTGACGTAATAATAATTAGAAAAGATAAGAAAATAAAAGGAAGTACAAAATGACTAATCAAACAGCGCACCGCTGCCCATGGGGCAGTGTCGAAGACACAGAGATGCAAAACTACCATGACCACGAATGGGGGAAGCTCAATTTAGACGATCAATACTTATACGAAATGTTAGTCCTCGAACTTTTCCAATCTGGACTCAGCTGGAGTACAATTTTACACAAACGAGAGAATTTTAGACATGCACTTAAAAACTTTGAGATAGAAAAAGTTGCACAGATGGACGAACATAATATTGATGAATTATTACTCGATAAGGGAATTATTCGAAATAAATTGAAAATAAATGCCGCAATAAAAAACGCACGAGCTATTTTAAAAATGAAAGAAGAATACGGCAGTTTTGCTAAATATTTACAAAACTTTATTCCCTCACCGATCATGCACCATCCAGAAACCGTTAGTGACGTTCCTGTTTCAAATGAGCTTTCTCAAAAAATATCTAAACAAATGAAGAAAGATGGCTTTTTCTTTGTAGGACCAGTGATAATCTATTCTTATTTGCAAGCTATTGGCTTAATTAATGATCATTTAGAAGACTGCGATTTCAAATACAGAGCATAAAAATAAGCAAGGACAATGTCCTTGCTTATTTATTGGGAATTTAAAAATTAAACTAACTTCTTACGGATCCAACCAGAAATCCAGTCAATAATTACTACCATAATGATGATACCAAGTAAGATAATACCTACTCGATCCCATTGACGATATTGAAGTGCAATGATCAATGGGTAACCAATACCACCGGCACCTACCAAACCAAGGATAGATGCAGAACGGATTGAAACATCAAAACGATACAAAGTATTTGAAATAAGTGCTGGCATTAAGTTAGGCATAGTTGAAAACATAATTACGTGGAACTTAGAGCCACCTGCAGCAACAACTGCTTCATTTGGTCCTTCTTCCAAGTTTTCAATTGCTTCTGAGAATAGCTTAGCAAGCATCCCCACTGAGTGGAAACCTAATGCCAATACACCGGCAGCAGAACCAGGTCCTACAGCTTTAATAAACATCAAAGCTAAAACAATTTCTGGGAATGATCTAATAATTGCCAAAACAATTTTACCGATTCTAGAAGTATACCAATGCTTATGCTTAGTATGAGCTGCCCAGAAAGCAAATGGCAATGAAATAATTGCAGAAATAAATGTACCTAAGAATGCGATACAAATAGTTTGCCACAACTGTGAAATAAGATCTTCACCAGAGCCGTTATAAATATAACTCCAATCTGGATGGAAAATACCAGCGAAAATTGCTCCAGCAATTTGACCAGCAGTTGCCTTAATACCACCAAAATTAATACCGGTAAATGACCAAATAATAATAACGATGGTACAAATTGCAACTAACCAATGAGTGACTTGCTTCTTACGGTCAACGGGTTTAGCAGGTAATTTTTTCATAGTTGTATTCATTATTTCATTAATGCCTCCCGTGACTTAGATGATACATAGTCAATCAATACAACGACTACGATGATAACGATGATAATTGTACCGGTTTGGGCGTAATTGAAGACTTGCAAAGTTTGTTGCAAGTTAAGACCAATACCACCGGCACCGATATAACCAAGAACTGTTGATGCTCTTACATTGATTTCAAATGCATATAAAACATAGGAAATGAAGTAAGTCATAATCTGAGGCATAACTGCATAGTGAATAATTTGGAATTTATTTGCACCTACAGCAGTTAATGCTTCAATTGGACCTGGATCAATAGTTTCAATTGCTTCATAGAAAAGCTTTACAACCACACCAAAAGTAAATACAGCCAAGACCATAATACCGGCAACAGGACCAATACCCACAATGGCAACAAAGATAGCACCAAGTAAAAGGTCAGGAATTGTTCTGATGATGTTCATTATAAATCTGAGCACACCAGTTACAGCCTTATTCTTAACAATATTACGAGCAATCAATAATGAATAAACAAAGGCAACTGCAGAACCGATTACTGTACCTAATACAGCCATCTTAATCGTTTCAATTAATTTGGGCCAGATAACACTCATGTAGCTCCAGTCTGGATGTGACATTTGAACAAAGATGTCCGCAAACTGATCCCAGTTTTCAAATAAAACACTGATATGAGTATTAGTGACATTAATTGAAATGAATAATCCTGCAACCATAATGATTGTCCAAACTAAGTTCATAACTTTGAATTTACGCTTAGGCAAATGCATTAAATCTTGATTTTCAGGCATTATTCTGCCCCCTCATTACCGTCGCCACCGTTATAAATATCGGTAAATACTGACTTAGGAGTGTCTTCCATCTTACCATCGTAAACTACTTGTCCTGCACGAATACCGATTACTCGCTTACCAAATTGTTGAGCAAGTTCGATACTGTGCAAGTTAGCAACTACAGTCATGCCATATTTTTCATTAAGCATCTTCAAGTCATTCATAACTCTAACTGAAGTCTGAGGATCAAGTGAAGCTGTTGGTTCATCAGCCAAAATGATCTTAGGATTTTGCATTAACACACGAGCAATGGCCACACGTTGTTGTTGACCTCCTGATAATTCATCTGCACGTGCGTATACCTTATCTGCCAAATCAACTTTTTGAAGTGCTTCATAAGCTTTTTGCTTATCTTCTTTGGTAAACAAGTTAAAAGTAGTCTTCCAAGTTGGGTAATAAGCAACTCTACCTACTAAAACGTTACGTAATACGCTAGAGCGCTTAACTAAGTTAAAGTTTTGGAAAATCATTCCAATATCACGACGTAATTCGCGCAAATTTTTACCCTTAGCGTTTGTAATTGACTTACCATCAATTAAAATATCGCCTGAAGAAATATCATGTAGACGATTAATTGAACGAAGTAAAGTTGACTTCCCCGCACCAGACAAACCAACTACTACTACGAATTCGCCTTTATTAATTTTTAAGTTGATGTCTTTTAAGCCGACAGTTCCATTGTCATAAATCTTAGAAACATCTTTTAATTGGATCATTGGCTTATCTGCCATTTAATCGTTAACTCCCTTGATAAAATTATTTTTTGTTTGATTCAACAATCTTGTCATACTTACGGATAATGTTGAAGTCACTATCCTTTGCGTAGTCATAACCTTCGTGACTATATACGCTTTCGATAATCTTCTTACCTTCCTTTGACTTACCTACAGAAATGAATGCCTTAGCAAGCTTCTTACGGAATGACTTAGACATGCTTGGAATTACTGAGATAGTATCGTTAGGAATTGGCTTAGTAAAGTAAATAGGAACAACTTGACTCATGATCTTTGGGTTGTCCTTTAAAACAGTGTTACGAGCATCTTCAAATACAAATGCAGCATCAGTATCACCATTTAAAACATTCAATACAGCTTGATCGTGACCAGTTACAGTAACCAACTTACAATCCTTAGTTACGTCCAAACCTTTTTCCTTAAGTTCAGCAACTGGGAATACGTATCCAGCAGTTGAAGTTGGGTTTTGAACTGAAATTGACTTACCCTTTAAATCTTTCCAGTTCTTGATCTTTGAACCCTTCTTAACAAGGATTTCTGCACGATAGTTCTTAACTAATTGATTAGTTGCTTTACCACCTGGTTGCTTAACACCGTAACGTTCAGCTTGTAAAAGCAAATCAGCTGCACCTTGCTTGTGAGCTAAAACGTAACCATCTGGTGGAAGGAAACCTACATCAACTTTCTTTGACTTCATAGCTTCTACAACAGTGTTGTAGTCAGTTGACATAGATACGTGAACTGGGATACCCAGTCTCTTTGAAAGCATCTTTTCAAGAGGCTTAGCACGGGCTTGCAACTTAGTTGCAGCCTGACTTGGTACAAATTGAATATTCAATGACTTTGGAGTGTAGTTTTCCTTTGAACTACTACTCTTATTTGAACAAGCTGTTGCAACTACTGCTACAAGAAGTGCAACTACTGCTACCAAGATTTTTCTAAATCTTTTCATTATGTCCTCCATAAAACATAAAATAGTGATAAAACAAACTATTCGCCCACAAAAAAGGCTTAATTACGGGTCGTCAAAAACGATCAGTAATTAAGCCTGCTTGTTAACGATATTATTAATCAAACGAACAGAAAAAACGTCCTCACGAGTGGAAGACTTGCCCAAAACAATAAATTTTTCATTAAAACCTTTAAATTGCTTAAGCACTTCTCCCACTTCCCTTCACGCTTTACGTTCATTTTATAAAATAATACCAAAAGCATTCGTATTCTATCAAGGGATTTTGTAATTTTTTCATAAAAAATCACCAAGTGAAGCAAAATCACTTGGTGATTAACATATGATTAACCTTTTTTCACACTTGGCTTAACAGGGCTATTATCCATATCTGTTTTAACAATTAAAACATCAGCTAAAGCATGTTGATTTACATATTCAGTAACTGAACCCATAAGCATTCTTTCAACGGCATTAAGACCTGTTGCTCCCATAACGATTAAGTTGTTATGGTGATCTTTGATGAAGTCATAAGAAATAATTCGCTTAGGGCTACCGTAACGAATGTGATAATCAATATCATCAAAGTTAAAATTATCGTGTGCCCATTTCTTTAAGCTCTTCAAATATTCCTCAGAGTCTTGAGTCATTTGATAAATGGTATCACCAGAAATTAATGTATCTTGCATTTCACCCATAAATTGACGAGTATCAATAACATTCAATACATCAACATGTGCGCCATCTCTTAAACCTACACGAACAGCTTTATCAAAAGCTCTTTCAGCTGATTCTGAACCATCTACTGGAACTAAAATACTTTCTTTTACCACGTTTTATCATCTCCTATTAAATTGCACTAATACTTAATTCTTATTTTAACATAATTTTGTAAGCCGTTACTTCCTTAAATAATTGTTTGCTTTGGTTTTTGTTGTTAGAATATTTTTGATAGTAATAAATAAAGAAAGGGGAGAATTTTTTGACTAAAAAATTAACCAACCAATTAATTGACGTAACTAGTGGACGTAACTTCCGCGAACTTGGAGGATATGAAACCAACTCTGGCAAAAAGATCAAAATGCACAAATTACTTAGAACCGGTAATTTAGCTGATCTTTCACCTTTTGATAAACAATTTTTAACTGATTACGGTGTAAAATACGACGTTGACTTCAGAAGTAAAGAAGAAGTCGAAAGACAACCTGATCGTGTTCCAGATGGCGTTGAATATATTTATGATCCTGTCTTCAGTGAAGACTTAACTAATTCATCAAAAAGTATCAATGATTTAAATACACAAGCTAGCGATGATGCGGACTTCGGCTTTAACCATATGCATTACGCTTACGAAGACATGATCGAAAGTGAATCTGCACAAAAAGCATACCGCAAGTTCTTCGATGTATTGCTTAAAAATGATGTCGAAGGTGAAAGCGTAATTTTCCACTGCACCGCTGGTAAAGACAGAACCGGATTCGGTGCACTTCTCATCCTTAGCGCATTGGGTGTTCCATTTAACACAATTAAAAAAGATTATCTTTTAACTAATATTACTACTAAAGAATTTGTCGAAAGCATGGTTGAACATGCACGTCAAAATGGCCGTAACGAAAATGTGCTTCAATCAATCCGTGATATTCAAAGCGTTCGCGCTGAATACATTGACCACGCAGTAAAGATTATCAATGATGATTACGGCAGTATCCATAATTATTTACGTGATATGATGAAGCTTTCAAGTGCCGATATCATGAAATTACGTAATATTTACCTTGAAGACTAATAATAGTCTTCTTTTTTATTTTATTTAACAAATTTTTGTTCTAAAAATTCATATATTGCTTCGGAATTCGTAAAGTTAAATACTTCTCGTAATTCATTTGCTGGCGTGTTAGCTAAAAAGCGCATTACACTAGCCAATAAACTAGCCTGCCCATCTGGATTATTGCCCAAAAGCATAAATAAAAATTTCACTTCTAGTATTTCATCTGGTTTGATCATATTATGAAAAATAACCGGATTTTTTAATGCAACCGGAACAATAAGACGAGTATTCACAAATTCACCTTCTGTATGAGGAATCGCAATATTAGGGATATCTTTACCTAAGGTATCAGTATCTAATCCTGTTGGAAAGTTATGCTCTCTTTCAATAATGTGGGATAAGAAATCACCTTTTACATATCCTAGTTCAAGCAATTTATCATAAATCACTTTAAGAACTTGATCTTGGTCAAATTGATCTACTACAAACACAGCATCAGGCACAAAAAATTTTTTTGAATTAGTCATTGGATTTTCCTCTCTAATGTGGAATTAACATTTTCACCATAAGTTAACAAGACGTTTTTTTCAACCCAAAAGATGTTAAAGTTAAACTAAATGATTTTTTAAAGGGAGAAAAATGATGGCAAAAACAAAAACTTTATATTTTGGCGCTGGTTGGTTTAATGAAAAGCAAAATAAGGCTTATAAAGCAGCTATGGAAGCTTTAAAACAAAACCCTACTGTTGATTTGGAAAATAGTTATGTTCCACTTGAAAATCAATATAAAGATATTCGTGTTGATGAACATCCTGAATACTTACACGATATTGAATGGGCATCTGCTACTTATCACAACGACTTAATTGGTATCAAATCTTCAGATATTATGTTAGGGGTTTACTTACCTGAAGAAGAAGATGTTGGTCTTGGTATGGAACTTGGCTACGCATTATCACAAGGCAAATATATCTTACTCGTTATTCCTGATGAAGATTACGGTAAGCCTATCAACTTGATGAGTTGGGGTGTATGTGATAACGCTATTAAGATCAGCGAATTGAAGGACTTCGACTTCAATAAGCCACGCTTTAACTTCTATGATGGCGCTGTATATTAAAAAATAGAACCAAAAAAATGACCCTTCGCAGTATATAAATTGCGAAGGGTCATTTTTTAATAGAATTTATCATGTATAAATATCTTTCTATATACATACTATTGATAATATTTTCTTCAAATGACTATCATGTATTCTTATTTCATACCCACTTCACAAGGTCCGGGCCACTTATATTAAATATTTAGTCATTTGGTGAAACCATATTACTGGTTCAATTTACGATGCCCATTGGTATCACAAACCTTTCATCTAGTAATATTTTTCTTTACACAAATAATATACCACAATTTTGCTAAAAGTAAAAGCGCTTACATAAAATTATAATAAAAAATACCGTTACTTTTTTAACGGTATTTTTTATCATCATTAAGCTTTGTATCTTGATTCACCATTCATGTAAGTCTCACTAAGCGTCATATCTGGATTCAAGATTAAGAAATCAGCATCCTTGTCAGGTGCAATAGTACCGCACTTATTCAAAATATGAGCACTCTTAGCAGGAACGTAACTAGCCATCAGCACAGCTTTTTCTGGAGTTACAATATTCCAATCAACAACATTCTTAATTGCTTGTTTTAATTGCAAAATTGAACCTGCTAAATTATCGCCATCCTTAAGGCGAGCCATACCATCTTTTACATAAACTGGAAGTTCCCCTAACATGTAGTCGCCGTCTGGCATCATCCCGGCTTCCATACAGTCAGTAATCAAAGCAATGTGCTCTGGACCAACTGCATTAATTAATGCTTTAGCCATTGATGGTTGAACGTGGTGGCCGTCACAAATTAATTCATCAGTTACATTATTCAAGGCCATTGCAGCATTTGAAATTGATGGCGTATGATGACTTGGATCTGGCATCCCGTTAAAAGTATGCGTAAACATCGTTGCACCTGCTTCAACACCTTCGACAGCTTCTTCAAAAGTGGCACTTGAGTGACCCAATGCAATAACTACGCCTTCTTTTACAGCTTCACGAATAAATTCTTTAGAACCTTTTCTTTCAGGTGCCATAGAAATCTTGCAAAGCATGCCATTCGAAACATCACGCCATTTGTTAAAGACATTAATATCCGGATCCATCATATATTTAGGATTTTCAGCACCGGCATGCTCTTCAGTAAAGAATGGGCCTTCAAAGTGAATTCCTTGAATTTTTGCCCCAGTTTCTTGACCTTGGTGATCTGCAAACATCTTACAAATTCTAGTTAAAGTATCACTATCAGCCGTAATTGTAGTTGGAAGCCATGAAGTTACACCTGCACTAAGCAAACCTTGAGAAATTTTATCGATTCCTTCCCAGTCACTCTTCATTACATCTTCACGAAGAGAGCCATGAATATGCGTATCAACTAAGCCTGGTGCAACCCACTTACCTTTGTAGTCGAGGATTTTTCCTTCTGGCTTTTTAGTTTCAGGATAGAAAAAGCCAAATTTACCATCATCTTGAACTTCAAGATAGCCCCCATTTTCAGTTCTATTTTCTAGGAAAAATTTATCTGCATGAATGTAATAAGTCATAATTTTTCTTCTCTCTTTTTTAATAAAAATTCACTTTCAATATTATCATTATAGCTAATAAAATTGGTCAATACCAGTTTAAATATATTTGCTCAAAAAGTTTTCATTTTTTCGCTATAATAGATGTTAACAAGTTTAATTAGGAAGAAAGCAATATGACACAAAATACGCAAATAGAAAGACACCAATTAGGTCAGCTTATCGGTGCCAATAAACGCGATCATTATTATGAACTCCACTATTCCACCGGAGAAGTTGCTCGTCTTTATATTTTAGCTGAAGGAATATTCCGTTATTTTCTTGATCCGGCTAAGGAATTCGACGAAAATCACTCCTCTTTTGTTGACCTAACACAATTTGATAATAGTTATTTTGAAAAATCCAAGCCTAAAGCTACAAGCGATTCTTTGATTATTCAATCTGGTAATTACCAATTAATCTTTTGGCAAAAACCAGCAGTAATGAATATTTTTGATGAGACTTTACACCGTAACCGCGTTGTTCAGCTTAGTCCGCTTGAACTAGATCAAAATCAAACTACCGAAATTTTAAAGCAACATAAAAATGAATTTTATTTCGGTGGTGGGATGCAAAATGGCTACTTCAGCCACAAGGGTCAAATCATTGATATTAAACGTGACAAAATTACTGGTAAAGGTGGCGTATTAACACAGGTTCCATTTTTCTGGGCAAATTCCGGCTTTGGTGAATTAAGAAATACTACTGCCCCTGGTCAATATGATTTTGGCAAAAAAGATGAAGATGCCGTAATCTTACGTCATGACTCTCAAATATTTGATACATTCTATCTTTTGGGTAACTCTCCTACAGATATTTTGGAAAAATATTATGTTCTAACCGGTAAGCCATTAATGCCACCTAAATATGCATTGGGCTTGGGACATGTCGGCAACTTTTTGACTACCCTATGGCAACCTGGTGAAGCTAAAGAACGCAACGCCACTATGTTTGAAGATGGTAACTATTACACCAGAACTACTAATCCGGAAAATGCTAATGGTAAGGCATCATTAAATGGTGAGGAAGAATATCAATTCTCCGCTCGTGCAATGATTGATCGTTATCAAAAGCAACATTTCAAACTAAGCTGGATTGTACCCAACTACAATATCCAAGATGTTGATGCCGAGCAAATGACCAGTTTTAGCGATTATGCTGCGTCAAGAGAAGTTAATGCTGGCGTTTGGAGCGGTGACGAAACACCAAAGACTGCTCCCGACACTACTTTTATTCAAACTGATACTAGTGATCCTAAAACACTTAAAAATGACTCACTGATCTTACGTGATAATTTAAAGCGTAAACGTCCACTTATTTTTTCAAATACAGGTATTGCCGGTAGTCAAAACAGAATAATGTTGGCCTTTGGCGATATTGGCGGTAATTGGGAAAATATTCCAACTCAAGTTGCCGGCTTTTTAGGTGCAAGTTTATCTGGTCAACCATTAGTTGGTAGTGCAGTTGACGGAACTGTTGGTGGAGGTAATGCTCAAATCAGTATCCGTGATTTTGAATGGAAGGCATTCACGCCTATTCTTTTCAATCTTGACGATCAAGGCAATTTTAGTAAAACGCCATTTGCTTATAACAGCAAGATGACCAAGATTAACCGCGCATATCTAAAGCTCCGTGAACAACTTCAAACTTACATGTATACGCTCATCTATCGTGCGCAAGTTGGTGAACCTATCATGAGACCATTATTTTTAGAATTTCCTCATGAGCAAATCAATTACACATCACAAGTTGGTCACGAATTCATGCTTGGTCCTAACTTGCTTATTTCACCAATTGTAAACGGCCGAGAAGATGGTAATGGGAATTCAAGAAAAGACAATCTTTACTTACCAAATCACCGTACCATGTGGATCGATTTATTCGATGGTAAAAAGTTCTTAGGTGGCCGCGTTTATAACAAACAGTCTTATCCATCTTGGCATTTACCTGTCTTTGTACGTGGCGGATCAATCTTTGACTTGGGTGATCGTAATTACGTTCTTTACCCACAAGGACGTAGCAAAATGGTTACTTACGATGATAATGGCTACAATGATTATTCTAGAAATCATGTAGCAACGCAGATTACTAGTGATCTTGAAGCAAGCAAGTTAACTATTACCATTGATCCAACTCAAGGTGATTTCAGTACTTTCCAAACGGAAAACACCACTAATCTAAATATTATGTGTGATGGTTATCCAGACGGTTTAACCGTTAAGATTAATGATCAAGTTGTCAATATGCAAGAATATGGCACTGTTGATACATTCGCACATGCAAAAGAAGGTTTCTTCTTTAATACCAACTACAGCTGGATGCCTGAATTTGATCAATATCAAGAAAAGAAGCAAACAGCTTTACAAATTAAATTGGCTAAACGGGATATTACTGATTCAAAGATTGAAATCACTATCCGTAACTTCAGATATGGTAATGAAACTTTGGTTCACGCAATTACTGATTCATTGCTTCACTCACCAAAGCAGCCAATGGTCGATCCTGATAAAATTAGTTCACATTCATTGACTGTTGTTTGGCCACAATTAACCGATAAGGTCCAAATTGAAGTTAACGGCATTTTGCATGATGGCATTGATGGTAGCTCATTTACCTTCCACGAATTAGTGCCAAATACTCGCTACACTTTACGCTTGAGATATGTTGCTGGTAATAAAGTTTCTGAATGGTCAGAACCATTTGGTGCAATTACCAAACCGGATCCAATGAATTACGCTATCAGTAATATCCATGTCACCAGTAGTTTAACCAGTCAAAAAGATCATCCAATTGAATATTTGACTGATCTAAAGCTTGCCAGCGAATGGGAAACTATTAACGGCGTAAGTGAAGACAAACCACTTGAATTAAACTTCAAGTTCGACCATTTGGAACACTTAAGTAGAATGGTTTTGGTACCTAGAAAGATTGATCATCAAGGCGATCCAGTTGAGGTCAGCGTTGAAACCTCAATGGATGGTACTAACTTTAAGCCATACGACGAACGACTTACTTGGAAGTCTGACAGCAAGAATAAAGTTGTCGGCTTGAGGGATGTAGAAGCTAAGGCAATCAGATTAAAGGTTTATAAGTCATCTGGCCCATTTGTGGCAGCTAAGGAAGTTATCTTCTTTAGAGAGAAGAAAGATTAGATAAAAGCTATACAATGATGAAACCAGGCTTAAAATTAGCCTGGTTTTTGTTTCAGATACAATGGAAGAGAGTTGAAACAGTTCTAGCTTTGATACAGCATATAAATGGAATTGTTTATTTTAATAAAACAACCTCACATTCTGTGGCTGTACGACGTAGACGCACAATTATGCTCAAGTTAAAAGAATATACGCATGATAATAAAATTTAATAGTATAGGCGAAAAAAGTTCTCATACGTGAGAACTTTTTTTGGATATCATATTGCTATACCAAGAAGGAGGAAGGTGGACCTCCATGAGCCTTTGGAAAATAAAAAAGCCAGCTACGATCAAGCTTACTCTTAAGATTAACTTGATTATAGTTAGCTTCAAAATCCATTTGGCTTGGGAATAAACCCTTTGAAAGGAACGGACCCTTTTTATTATTCGCCCCATTCACTCTTCAACCATTCCATTGCTAAATTAAACCAATGAGCTACATGCGGATTTTCTTGCCATTCGCGTTCCTTAGTTTGTACATTGTGGCGTGCTAAAGAAAAGCCATGATAACCGTGATTAAATAAGTGTGCCTCAGCTGACACCTTATTCTTATTTAACGCTGCCAGATATTCAATTGAATTGCCAATCAGGACAACAGGGTCATCCCAAGCTTGAAAAACAAATGTGTCTGGTGTTTCACGTGTAACTCCTAATGCACTATCAAGAATTTTCTTCTCACTAGGCATCTTATCCATTTGATCTTTTGGAATAGGAAATCCAATCTTCTCAATATTAATCAGTGGATAGCCCAAAATTGATTTATTAGGTAATACTTCATCTTTTTTTAAGCCATACTTTTCTTGATATTCTGGATCAATCGCCATATTGTTAGCCACACTAACTACATGTCCACCAGCCGAGAAGCCAATCGTTAAAATGCGTTCAGGATCCAAATGATACTCATCTGCACGATCTCTAAAATATTTTACTGTAGTTAAAACATCAAGACCCGCATCTGGATAAATTTTTCCTTCATCATGTACTAAGTTATATTCCATGACAACACTGTTAAATCCTTGATTATTAAAAGCTAATGCAACTGGTTCGCCTTCTCTTTTAGATAAATGCTCAAAACTGCCACCAGGAACTACGATAGCCAAAGGCCTTTTTTGTTCTACCAACTCTGGATTTTGCTCCAAAATATAAGTATGTACCTTATATTGGCGATCATTAAAGTTAGTTAGTGTCAGATTTTCTATTTTCATTTTTTACTCCCTTCTTGCTCATTCCTCTAGATAACATAAATGAAGATAACGGTACTGTTAATATAACGCCAATTAACGAATACATGATAATTAATGCTTCATTAACAAAAAGTTTTTCATTAACTACTTCACCTGGAGTATATCCCAAACGGAAATACCATAGAAATAATGACAAAAAGCTGCCAAACATCCCAAATAAGATAGTGTTCATTGCAGTACCCAAAACATCATTACCAATTGTCGTTCCACTAGCCATTAATTCTTCTTCACTAATATTAGGATTATGCTTTTTTATTTCAAGCAAACCTGAACTCATCGCAACCGCTGCTTCTGCAATTGCACCTAAAGTTGAAAAGATGGCTACTGTTACTGCAATCATCGGATAACTTAATCCGGGCATTTGTGATAAACCAACTAACAATTCTCCAGCTTCTGGTCCCAGGCCTGCAGCTTGTGCTAAATATTGGCATCCCCAAATAAATAAACTAACTATCAAACACACCAAAAAACTAGAATAAAATGAGTTCTTAGCTACCGTATAATCATGCGTTCCCAAGAAAATGATCGTCACTAATTTCAATGGAATAAAAATTAAAGTTAAGACAGCAATATTTATGCCCCATGAAATTAACATCGCTACCAAAATTAATAGCAAAGTATTAATCAAAACACTAAAGAAACTTCGAATTCCAGTCTCACCACCTACGATTGTCATTAATATTGCCAAAACAATAATTAAGGCCATTAAGGTACTCATTTATTCTCACCTTCTTTTTTAAATAAGCTCTTCCAATCTCTATCCTTTATAAAGAATAAGCTACATCCCGTTGCAAAAATTACCGTTAGAACTATTCCGATGGCCGAAATTACACTTTGAGTAGCTCCAAGTGATAATGTGAAACCAAACGTTGAAGCTAGAGTATTATTATCGCGTAAATATAAAATTGTTTCTGGTAAAGCACCCGCAATAAAGATTAAGACTAATACATTAATAAGTGGTCCCATAATTTCTTGTCCCATTGTACGACCACTTTGGACTAACTGCTTCATCGTGATATCTTTCTTAGTTTGGATCAATTCATACAAACTAGAAACAATATCTGTAGCTTCATCCATTACAGCACCTAAAATTCCAATTAGGGTTTGCGCCAAAAATAAACCACGTGGATCTTGCGTTGCATAATCACCGGTTTCATATTTCATTTCAGACTCACCAGTTAACTTCATAATTACATAGCAAAGCGCAAATGAAACAAATACTCCTAAAAGGGTTGCTAGCCAAGTTACTAGCATCTTTTTATTAAATCCTTGCACAATTAATAGACTAAAGAATGAAAAAATAATATCTGCAAGACCGAATAACAAAATAATGTGTGACCCATTTAAATGAACGTCCCAAACTATTATCAAGTAAAAAAGCACCCAACTAATTGCCATCGAAATTACTAACGCAATCGAATGTTTACCAGAAATTGTCACCATTAAAGCTAATGTGATCGTAACCACTAACACTAATACCCAATCACGTTTAGGATTAACAATTGCTGGATCTCCCTTTTTGATATTAACAAAAATTCTCTGGTGAACATGGTACTTCTGCGTAGTTAATTGTGAAGGATAATATACATTTTTAGTAGTATACGTCTCCCCCTTATGTTTACCAGATAAAATCTTCAAATGTAATATCTGCTGTCTAGTTTGATCTTGATTTTTATAGACATCTTCATTCTTCTCAATTAACGTATCTTTGATCTTATCATCGGTAATTAGTGCAACCTCGTCCTTTTGATAAATGTCTGTTGCAAAATACGTTAATACTGTTAACACGGCGCCAACTATCGCAACGATAATTGCTGCAGTGTATTTCTTTTTCCATTTAAAATTCATTACAACAACTTCCTAAATTTATATATAGCTTTACTGTAAAACAAAAGGTGACCCAATGTTAGGTCACCTTTCAATTCTTAACTTTTTTGTTTAAAATTTAAAAATTCTTTGCCACCAATGCTCTTTTGGAGTTGAAAGCTGCATATCTTCCAAAGTGCGATGAACGTTTGCAGTTGCACGCTTTTTAGCATTTTCTTTTGCTTTAGAAATAATTTCGTCACGCATTTCATCTTGACTCTTATGCATGTCCTTTTTTACTTCTTCACGTTTTTCTTCAACATTCTTCTCTTTTTCATCTGCACTAACGATACCTGAAATATCAGGTAAAGCAGCTATCTTATCAGTATTATCTGGAGCAGATAATTGCTTTTGTGCTTCAATTAAATCTTGATTTTGTTTTTGAATTACATTTAATTGTTTTTGCAAAGAACTAATTGCGTCATTTTGTTTTGAGATAGTTTGTTGCAAAGTATTGAGAAGTTTAACCACTTCTTGAGTATCCATCATATCAGTACTCGTGTACGTGGTTTTATTTTTATTTTCTTCAGTATTATCTACTTTTTTCTCACTAACTGCATAAATTTGACGAGCTGCTTCTTGCAAAGTTAAACCACTATTTTTAGATAATCGGTGAAATGCCTTTAAGTCATCAATATCCTTTTGATGATATAAACGTGCCTTTTGCTTAGTACGGGCAAAGTAATCCGCATTGCCTGTTACTTTTTCCACGATTAGAGAATACTTTCTCAATGTGGCAACACTAATACCTAATTCTTGTGCAGCTGCCTTAGGTGCAGCTAATTCTTCAAAATCATGCTTGTTAGTTGTCATTAAAATCTACCTCTACAAAAATTCGGCGTTTAATCATGCTTGTGAAGCAATGTCTTCTTGTGGTCAAAACGATCCATACCTGCTTGGATTAAGCGAGTAATCAATTCAGTGTAAGGAATACCAGCTTCTTCGAATAACTTAGGATACATACTGATATTAGTAAAACCAGGAAGTGCATTCACTTCAGTTAATACTACTTTACCATCTGGAGTAAGCATAGAATCAATTCTTGCCATACCACTACATTCAGTAATTTCGTAAACCTTCCGAGCATTTTCTCTGACAGTATCAACAATATCTTGTGGTAAATCTGCAGGAATTTGCAACTTAGAAGTTGAATTATCATCATACTTATTTTCGTAAGTATAGAATGAGCCTTTTGCATTGGTGATTTGTCCAACACCTGCTACAATTGGCTTATCGTTGCCAAGGACAGCAGTTTCAACTTCGGTGCCAGGAACAGTTTCTTCAACTAAAACCTTATCATCGTACTTGAATGCTTCTTCTAATGCTGCAGCATATTCTTCAGCATTAGTTACATGGTTAACGCCAACTGATGAACCTTGGTTAGATGGTTTTACAAACATATCATGACCAAGCTTTTCAGCTACTTTTTCATAATTAAGTTTATCATTATTCTTATCATCGTATTCAAAACGCTTGATTGAAATCCAATCAGCTACTGGAACACCAACTCTTTGAGCTAAAATCTTGGTAAATTCCTTATCCATAGTTGCAGCTGCAGCTAAGACATCGTCACCTACAAATGGCTTGTTCATCAAGCGAAACAATCCCTGTAAGACCCCATCTTCACCTAAATTACCGTGAACAATTGGGAAGAATACATCAATCTCTGGTAAATTCTTCAATTCAATAATATTTGAAATATTATTTACCTTATGTGGATTTTCCACTTGATACGAAGGATCTTCTAAGACTTTGAAGCTTTCTTCTTCACTTGCAAAGTATCCTTCATTAGTAATCCAAATTGGATGTACATCAAATTTATCTTTATCAATTGCCTTATAAATATTATGACCTGAAACGATTGATACTTCATATTCTGATGAGTTACCACCAAAAATTAATCCGACTTGTATTTTTTTAGTCATTGTTTTATACCTCTTTTAAATGTTCCAATCCTTAATTATACGCAAAGAATACCAGAAAAACTCAAAATAGTAGAATATTTTTAACTAAAGCCTTTTCATTATGTTTTATAATTAATTAAATGGATTAATGTAGCACTAGAAGGGAGTTAAATATGTTTACCAAAAAATTCTCCATTGCGACTGCCATTGCAATATTTCTTACATCTTTTGCCAGTCAAACTACTTCTGCAGCAACTTTTACTACACAAGAAATTAACGAAATACACAATTTTCAAAAAGAATATGCAGCTCTAGACAAAACTAATTATGACAATTCAAATATTTACGCTAAAAAACCACATTTAAGTAAAAAATTTAATGCTGGTAGTTTGAATTCTAAATACATTCAAACGCAGATTGATTATATCAATTATTACCGCTCTATTTTTAACTTGCCCGCAGTTGCCACTACTAAAGTTTTAAATAGTAATGCACAAAAAACTGCAGCGGTCATGGCAGCTGTTAATGCAAATCCTTTTATAAATCAACATGGTCTGCCTAGCGAAAAAAAACCAAATTATATTTCAAAATCTATCTGGAAATTGGCTAAAGATACTTCTGAAACTTCCAATTTAAATTTTAACGTATCTCCGCAATCTGCAGGTGATGTAATTACTGATTTAATCACAGATCATTATAATTTAACTGGCTCAGATACTGGACACCGCGCATGGATTCTTTCAACTAGATTAACTAACACTGGAATTGGCGCTGCTTATGGTAATAATGGATATCGATATTCTGTTCAAAAAGTTTTAAACGCTAATGACATGTTTCATGTAGCCAGTCAACCAATCGTAACTTACCCAAGTATCCGTCTTTTTCCTTTTGAGCTTGCTAAAGGAAAAAACATTGTCTGGTCAATTTACTTATCAGATAAAACCATTAAGTCTATTCCTTCAATTACAATTACTGATTTAGATACTAATACAGTTACTTCTGGTGTAAACGTAAAAAATTATAGTTCAAGTGGTTATGGTAATTTTAAGACACTCCTTACTTACTCACCCGGTAAAACTCAAATTATTCCAGGTCATGAATATGAAATAAATATTCAAGGAGTGTATAAATATACATTTAAATTATTCAAACAAGATGCCACCAATGATACAACTAATTATGCAACTGCTACTAAAAATATTGCCAATAAACCAACTGCATCTTTGAGTAATATGACGAATGTCCAATCACCGCTCTTACTACAAAATAAAATTTTGCGTGCTGTAATTATTCCAAAATCCACTACTGCTTCTAACACTAACATCATAATTAATACCCTCACTAAAAAGGGATGGAATCAAAATTTTTTTATAAAACAGTACGCATTGCAAAACATCGCCACAATAAATTGAAATAAAAAGCAACTATTGTCAAATTCACAATAGTTGCTTTTACTTTTATAAAACTTTGGATAAAAAGTCTTTTGCTCTATCACTTTTTGGATGTTCAAAAATTTGTTCAGGTGTGCCTTTTTCTTGTAAATAGCCATCTGCCATAAACCAAACTTCATCGGCTACTTCTCTAGCAAACCCCATTTCATGGGTCACAATAACCATTGTCATTCCAGAATTAGCCAAATCTTGCATAGTTTTCAAAACTTCGCCTACCATTTCAGGATCAAGAGCACTCGTTGGTTCATCAAAAAGCATTACTTCTGGATCCATTGCTAAAGCTCTAGCAATAGCTACACGTTGTTGTTGCCCCCCTGACAAACTACTTGGAAATTGTTTAGCTCGATCAACTAATCCTACCTTTTCAAGTAATGCCATTCCTTTTTCTTCAGCAGACGCTTCATCTACACCCTTTACTTTCATAGGTGCAAGTTTAATGTTCTCGATCACATTCATATTAGGGAAAAGATTAAAGTTTTGGAAAACCATTCCCATCTTTTCTCGTAATTGATCAAGCTCCTTACCATCCTTTAAACTAGCTAAATCAGTGCCATCAAAAACAATTTTTCCAGCCTTTGGATGTTCAAGCACGTTAAGACAACGCAACAATGTACTCTTCCCTGATCCTGATGGACCAATAATACAAATTACCTGTCCTTTGTCTACTGAAGCTGAAATATCCTTTAAAACTTCGTTTTTTCCAAAATTCTTCTTCAGATGTTGAATATCTAGCATTTTAGTCATTATGTTTCATCCGTCTTTCGAAATAATTAAGTAATCTAGTTAAAGTAAACGTCATGATGAAGTAAATAATCATCGCAATGAATAATGGTAAAACACCACGGTAAGTTGAAGTTTGGATCAATTCAGTTTGGTACATTAACTCCGTTACTCCGATTACTGAAACCAAGGAACTGTCCTTTAATAAAGTAATAAACTCGTTACCAAGGGCCGGCCAAATATTCTTCAATGCTTGGGGAATAACAACATAGCGATATGCCTTAGCTTGACTCAAACCTAATGATCTAGCAGCTTCTGTTTGACCTTTAGCAACAGATGCAATACCTGATCTAATATCTTCAGCAACATACGCACCTGAATTAAGTCCAATAGCAATAATACCAGCAACAAGTGCGGATAAATTAGAAATAAGAGTCCCAACACCGAAGTAAACGAATAAAATTTGAACCATTTGCGGAGTACCACGAATAAATTCAATGTAGCAAACTGCTATACCATGTAATAATTTATTCTTAGATAAACGCATAAGTGCAAGAAGCATCCCTAAGATAATACCGATTAAAACTGAAAAGATAGTAATTACAATTGTGTAGCCAATACCTTTAACAAAGTATGGGGCATATTTGGCCATTGTGTTACTCTTTTGCGCAGTTTTCATATACTTAGCAGCTTCAGGTAAATATTCTTTATTAATTAAGTTTTTCTTTTCAACCCGATTTATAGTCTTGTTAACTGCTCTAATTAAGCCAGGTTGACCTTTAGCAACAGCCACGGCGTTACCTGCTTGTTCTTCACGCAAATCACTTCTAACTGCCATCAAACTATTATCATTTTTGGCATAAGCTTTAGCAGTCAACTCTTCCATAACAACACCAGACATCTTGCCTGATTTTAATGCCAAAACTAAGTTATTAATTTTACCCAGTCCTTTTGCCTTGGACTTTTTCATTTGTGATTGAATTAATTGATATTGAATACTACCCGTCTGTGCACCAACGGTTTGACCAGCAAAGTCTTTAATTTTCTTATATTTAGCTTGATCACGTTTATTGATTAAGAAATATTCACCACTCGGCTTGTAGTAAATCTTTGAGAAATCCACACTCTTTTTTCTTTCAGGATTAGGTGTCATAGCTGAAATAACCATGTCTACCTTTCCTGTTTCAAGTGCTACAAGTAGAGAATCAAAACTCATATTCTTAATGACTAGCTTTGCATGTAGATCTTTTGCAATATCCTTAGCCAATTCTATATCGACCCCTACGTATTTTGTATTGCCACCCACACTGGTTGTAAATTCAAGTGGGGGATAATCAGCTGAAGTACCCACCACTAATTCTTTAGATTGTTTAATCTTCTTCATTACTGTGCCATCTTCTACTTTTTTGGCTGCAGAAACTGACTGATTAAACAAAAAAAGAGTTGAAATCAGTGTTATGAAAGCAAGAAAAATAATCTTTGCTTTTTTCATGTAACTCGCCTAGCTCTTTCGTTAAATATATAAAAATTTATTAATTATTTTTTAATTGTACGTAAAAATTAATTTTTTTGCAAGAGAAAACGTAACCATCCTTGAATGATTACGTTTTCTGAAATTTTATTTAGCTGCTGTTGCTTGCCATGGAATAGCACAAATAACATAAATGATTACACCAGTAATTACATAATCTAAAAATACGCTGCTGCCTATCTCCAATAAAAAGCCAAATTCAATATTGTCAACATCAAAAATAACGGGCACTATGGCCATTAATCCAAAAATAAGAATTAACCAAAAACCGGCCCACATTCCTGCTGCGGCGATATCATGGATAAGCATACGAACAGTAGATTTAGTTTTCATATCATTTAATAATGAAATCATCGAAATTATCGTCACAATGATAATAATAATGTTCACTATAAACAATAATCCTGCAATATTGGCTCCTAAGGTAACTATATTCAGATTAAATGCTCTAATAATCACATATAGTGCATTCGATTTTTGCTTTTTCAACTTACTGTTAACTTCTTGTGCACCACTTGAAGAGCCTTTATCTATTCCTTTATCAATATCCGTTAAGATTTGATTAGCGAGTTTAGAATTATTAACCTTAATCCAGTGAATTCCTAGAGAATAATCAATTACATGGTCAGCAATGGGTTGGGTTTGCGCACTAGCAAGCAAATTTGAGTTATCTACACTGCTTGCACCAACAAGATCAGCTAATGAATTAAAGCCTTTATTCACCTGTCTTACAACTACCGCTTCATTATAACTAGTTCTAATTTGCTTTTTCATAAAAAATGGATTTAGAAAAGTAGCTGTTATTAGAGACAGTGAAGCAATTAAAAAGATTACAAATGCTAACGTTCTCTTATATTGCGTGTTTTGCTCCTGTCCTATTCGTCGCAAATCAGCTCTTTTGCCTTCAACCATGACGATTCCCCTTTAGCTGAAAATTTCTTTACCTTCATCAAACATTGTATCAATTGCTCGGTGAACTGCTTCCATATCAGCTGTTTCAATAATATCGTGTCCATCTTTTAGTGCTTGTTCAATTTCACTAGAAGAACAACGTAAGAAACTATACATTAACGCACTAGTCGCATAATCAGCAAGTTCTTCTGCTGATAAATGATGCTTTTTGCGATCATGATACAAGCGGCCAATCCCATTTGTTACAAATGCAATTCCTGTTTCTAGTTCAGCTTCATCAACATCAATATCATCAAACAAATGATTTTCCTTGATCCAATCATTAAGCATGATGCCCCAATTATCTAAGGAAGCATTACTGATGAAGGCTTCAGAAATAATTCGATCCAAACCTTCATCATGCATTCCCAAAATGGCAATTGTATAAATAAAAGCCTTGGTTCTAGCATATGGTGCATTGCTATTAGCCATATCGTAATTATTTACTTGTTCCCCTAATGTATTAAATAAATTACGAATAATATCATTAGTTAATTTGGCTTTATGCGGATAATATGATTGCAACAGGGATTTGGAAATGCCTGATTTTTCCGCAATCATTTGCAAAGAAACATTATCCATTCCATTTTCTCTGATCAGATGAAAAGTATTTCCAAGAATTACTCTTCGTCTCTTCATGTTTTTCCGTCGTGCCATTTCTATTCCTCAAACTTTCTCTGTTCTATCTATACAACACAAATCAATTATATCAATCATTGCTATTTATAAATAGTTATATGTTTTGTGGTTGATTAACAAAAAATAACCCTCACTATAACAATGAGGATTATTTTTATCAACTTAATTATTATATTTTATTTTAAACGATTTTGCTCATCAAAAATTTGGTGAATTGAACGATCGTTGTAAACATAGTCGATACCGCGTGCAAGAAGTTGATCAACAGAAATACGAACCATTCTATCTGGATAACGATTATGCTTGATAGTATCAGTTACAACAATTTGTTCAATTGGCAATTCGTTAATTACTTCAGTTGCGTTCTTAGAAAGAAGTGCATGAGTTGCAGCAACATAAACCTTCTTGGCACCTGATGCTAAAACTGACTTAGTTGAAGATGAAATACGAGAACCTGTGTCGATTAAATCATCAACTATAATACACTTCTTATCCTTTACATCCCCAATAATATCGTGAACTTCTGTATCATAGCGTGCACCACGTTGGTCAACAATAGCAATAGGAGCATTGAAGTATTGACCGAAGTTACGTGCAAGCTTAGCACCTGAGTGATCAGGTGAAACAACAACAATATCATCGTCTTCCTTAGTAGCAATACCATTGTCTAAGAAGTATTGTGCAAGAAGTGGAATAGCGTGTAAGTGATCTACTGGAGTATTGTAGAAGCCTTGAATTTGTGAAGCGTGCAAATCAACAGTGATCAAACGATCCATACCAGTTAATTGAAGCAAGTTAGCAATAAGCTTAGCAGTAATTGGTTCACGTGAACGAGTCTTTGTATCTGAACGTGAATATGCCAAGTATGGAACTACTACGTTAATTCTGTGAGCTGAAGCACGGTGAAGTGCGTCCAAAACAATTTCAAGTTCCATGAAGTTTTCGTTAACTGGATCTTGGATAGATTGGATAACGAAAACATCGCAACCTCTGACAGTTTCGCCAATATTAACTTGAATTTCACCATCGCTAAAGTGATGAACTGCAGTTTCAATAAGTGGTTGATGCAAAATTGAAGCAATCTTTTCATTTAATGCGGGATTACCACCTAACCCGATCACCTTCATTGGGTGCAATAATTGATGGAGTTCTTCCTTGTTCATAGCTACCTCTTCTGAATTTTAAAAATCATATACAGGTCCATTATATACGAAAAAGCGCCTCTTATAAATAAAAGAGACGTTTCTTTCTATTTTGATCGACGATATCTTGTGCCACGACCATTTCCTATCTTTACTACATAACCTTTTTGAATTAATTCATCCAAAAGTTTTAAAACCTGATTTTTACTAAAAGAAGTCTCTTGACTGATGTTAGAGCTTGATAGTGGCATATTTTGTAAAATTGTATACACCTCATTGCCATCTTTTGAGACACCTTGAAGTTCTGTCTTAACTACCGGCAAAATGATCTTAATGGAATTTTCGTAAATTAAAAATTGAGGTTGACTTTTACTATCAGCGTAAGCAGCGAGTATCCTTTGAATTCCTGTACCAAATTGCTCAATTAATCCTAATCTAAAGAAAATATTAGCAATAATTAGATTACGCAAAATAGAAAGCTGGCCAGCTAAATATTCTTCTTTACTTAAACCTTTAGGCAATCCACCTGGGGATGTCACTTCAACTCGATCATCAAACATTGCTACTTTAATCTGTGCATTTACATCCCAGGTTCGATGAACGATCGTATTAGCAATTGCTTCTCTGAATGCCTCTTCAGGTATCTGCTCAATTTTTCTACGATATGCACCATCGATTACTTTATTTTGATAATATTGACGCTATTTTTGTAGTGCATCCTGATAAAGCTTTAGTATAGAAACATTTTCCACCTGAGTGCGATCAAGCATGACATTAATATTATCGTCAAATTTAACTAAATCGATGCCTCGGTAATCATTCTCGTCTGCAAAAAGTGCACCAGCATTGGTATATCCACCGTCTTTTTCTCGCAAACCTAATGTAATTAACAAATCCGATGTAAGTTTTTTGATACCAATCTTTTTTTGCAAGGCTTTTTCTAGAATAGAAAAGTGCAGATCGGTTGCATGAGATAGCAAACTATCGTATGAACGATTCTGTGCCTCTAAGATGAGACGAGATAATTCTAAAAAATCTACTGGTACAGACGCACTATCATTCCTTTTATAAGCTTTTTCTTTGTAAAAATATGGGGGGGATATAGTCCCTGATAAACTTTTAACGTAATTACATTAGTCTGTTCATCAATATGTAAACGATAATCGACTTGCGGTCTAATTGCATCATTAATCTTATTTTGAATATTTAAGCATGTTTGAACTGGATCTTTCACTCCAACTACTGTTCCGTCATCTTTAATACCGAATTTAATTTCTCCATCACCATAATTTGCAAATGTACTGACTGTTTTCAAAAAAGTATTAGTTATCGTTTCTTTAAATTCTAAATTATAGCATTTGCGTCCAAAAAAGGACGCAAATTTACAATTTTACGTTTCAAAAAGGACGTAAAAAGGTGAAGTGGGCCGTAAAAGTTAGACACTTTTACGGCTTTTACTATGTCCAAATTAAACAAAAAACAAAGACTTAAAATTTATAATGATTGGAGAAATGGAAATAAATCCTTATCTGTAATCGCTTCTGAAATAAAATTAAATCGTTCTACCCTACAATATATGGTTAATTTAATAGATCGTCATGGGATCGAAATCTATGATAAATCTAAGGAATTGTTTACCAAAGAATTTAAGGAAAAAGCCATTGTTAGATCATTAACTGGTAATAATTCAATTAATCAGTTGTCTTTAGATCTGGGACTAAGAAGCAACGGTATCTTGTATAATTGGATTCGCGAATATAAGAAAAATGGGTATAATGTCGTTATCAAGAAGAAAGGACGGCATTCCGTTCATGAGTCAGAAGAAGCAATCCCAAACATCGCGCAAAGATTTAGAGAAGCAGATCCAGCAACTCAAAGAAGAAAACTTGAAATTGCGTATCGTCAATGCCTACGTAAAAAAACTAAACGCCTTGGATCAGAAACATCACAAGAAATAGCTCAGGCAGTCACTGAACTAAGGCAAGAATTCAAGGTTAGCTTGGACTATATATTTACAGTCTTGGCTCAAAATAAAGATCTGCCTTTAATAGCTCGCAGTACTTACTACAACATTATCAAGCCTAAAGATAAGCCTAAGAGAAAGAAACCAGGTTTCTTATCCAGAATGAAAGAAATCTTCGATTATCATCAAAGACGTTATGGCTATCGTCGTGTAGCTATGCAATTGCGAAAAGAAGGCTATGCCGTTACAGATCGAGCAGTTCGATACTGGATGCACAAACTTAAGCTCAAAGGTCGAAGACGCAACAAGCGTAAGTATTCCAGTTATAAAGGTACGATTGGTAAGATAGCTCCAAATCTGATTCATCGAGGCTTCTTTGCCATACGACCAAATATGAAGTGGTATACAGACATCACTGAATTTCACTTAAATGGTCAGAAACTTTACTTATCGCCAATTCTTGACGGCTGTGGTGGTGATATAGTTTCTTATTCAATCTCACGTCATCCGGATATGAATTTAGTTATGTCCATGCTCAATAAGGCTTTTGCCAAGCATAAGGCACTTAATGCCTGTATTTTTCACACAGATCAGGGCTGTCAATATCAGAGCAGAGTTTATCAGCGAGCCTTAAAGCTTCATGGCATCACGCAAAGCATGTCTCGTAAAGGTAATTCCATGGATGATGGTCTAATGGAAAACTTCTTTGGCCTGCTCAAAACAGAAATGTTCTATGATCAGGAGTACAAGTATCACAATCTTGAAGAATTAACACAAGCAATCGAAGAATATATCAAATACTATAACAACGAAAGGATAAAGAGCAGACTAAAAGGCTTAACCCCGATTGAATATCGAGATCAAGCCTTAGTCAACTAGAACAAATATTTGTCTAATTTTTACGTCTCAGTACACCACAATCCTTAGTCCTTTTTCGAAATTATCACTCATTACTGCGTGTCCTTCAAAATAGTCTGGCTTTCTACCAACTAATTCAATAAATTTTTTATATTGTGCTTCAATTTCAGCAACTACATCATTTAAAGCGATAATATCTTTTTTACCGTCAACATAATTTTTACGATATTCCTTTGAACTTCTAAAATTACCATTGTCACCTACTAACGAAGGTACCTCATTAGAAGACAAAATAGGAGCTCCATTTGAAATATTAGTATGTAAGCCGAAATCAATATTTTCATTTTTCAATAAATCTAAACCCATTTGTGTTTCAGGCATATTCACCATAACACCTACATTATTGATAATTCCTTGATGAACTGAATCATATATCCCATAATTCACACTTCTAGCATATCCTAGATCATCTGCTCTAATAAGTAATCTTTTCATAATTTAAATTCCACCTTTTAAGACAAAAGACCTGACTGCAACATCAGGTCTTTTATCTAAAATAAGTTAATTAATTTATTTTCCGTTAACCATCCTAAGTATAATCGCTTCCAACTTGAAGCCTGTTTATTACTCTGGCTACGGTCTTTTTTACTATCAGTTCTAAGATCAGCTAATGCCAAACCATGTTTACCTTTTTGGAAAATATGAAGCTCAAAAGGTACCATTTTTTCTTCAAGTTGACTAGCAAATCTTAATGCACTAGCTACTGGAACGTATGGATCTTCCATAGTATGCCAAATAAAAGTAGGTGGCACATCTTTAGTTACCTTATCAATCATATTAACCATTTGTATTCTCTCTAATGATTGATCTGTTCCTAAAGTAGCATAATCAATTAATTTATGACCTCCGAAACTCTTAGTTTGCTTATAATGGTCTTTTTCTACTTCTTTTGCCATATGTGGCGCACCATATGCTAAGCAAATTGAATTTGGTTGATAACTTTTTCTAGACTTATTAACCAATTTTTCAAGCCAGTCTGTATTCCAATACACACCTAATTGTGCTGTTAAATTACCACCAGCAGAAAACCCTATAACATTTATACTTTCAGAATCCAGAGACCAATCTTCCACATGTTCTCTTACATAAGCTATAGTCTTAGACAAATCGACTAATGGATTTGGAAAAGCAGAGACCGGTTCTTTCGAATAATCTTGATTTTCCTTATAAAAATCCAATCCCTCAGTAGCGTATTCTGCGACAACACATGAAAATCCTTTACTCAAGAATTCTAATGCAATCGGTTCCTCTTCTCTCCATGAAGTCCACATATATGCACCTCCAGGAACTATAATTAGGACTGGAGATTTACGATTAATATCTATTTCTTTATTAGGTTCTTGAAGATAAAATGTTGCCTTTGCACCATTTTCTCCAATTTCTTTCTTAAAATATTTCATCTTTACGCCTTTGCAATAGAAGAATCCTGTACATTTACGTCTTGTTCAACAGTTGCCATTAATAATTGGTCACCGAAGTTTACTTTATCACCATTCTTCTTTTCACTAATAACATCATCAAAATTATTAGAATTAGTGACTACAATAGGAACAACTGTATCATACCCTGCTTCTTGAATGGCCTGAACATCAAATTTTTCAATCAGATCGCCCTTTTTAATTTCTTGACCATCTTTAACCATAGAATCAAAGTATTTTCCTTGTAAGTTGACTGTATCTATACCTAAGTGGATTAACAATTCAACACCATTTTCTGATTTCAAACCTATTGCGTGTTTTGTTGGAAATACTGAAATAACTTTTCCATCAAACGGAGCGCGAACTTCATTATTAGTTGGCTTTACGGCTATACCTTTACCAATGGTACCAGCTGAAAATACCGGGTCTTTAACATCTTTTAATTCAACTACAGTTCCTTCAAGTGGTGAATAAATTGCTTGATCTTTAAATTCAGCTTTCTTTACTTGCACCTTAGCCTTAGGGGCGGATGGTACTACTGTATCTCCAAAAATCATTGTAAGTACAAAACTTACTACTATAGCAACAAGCAATGAAATTAAAAATCCATAGAATTGCATATTAATACCCTTAGGATTAATAAATGCTGGGATGCCAAAGATACCACCACCTGGCATTGTGTACATACCTGCATGACATGCAGCAGCAATTGCACCACCAAATGCTGAACCAACTGAAGCAAATGCGAAAGCTTTCTTATGAGGTAAAGTAACACCATAAATAATAGGTTCTGTAATTCCGACTAATCCTGAAATAGCTGCAGGAATAGCGATTTCCTTAAAATTCTTATCTTTTGCTTTAAGTCCCATTGCAAAACATGCACCAACTTGACCAAATAAAGTACAGTACATAATACCGTTAATAGGATCAAAGTGATTGGTCATTAAGTTATTCATTAATACTGGAATAAATGCCCAGTGCAATCCTAAGATAACAGCACCTTGCCAAATACCACCAATAATAAAACCAGCAGCTACAGGTAAAATACCATAAATCCAAAGACTAGCTTCAGACAACCATTGGCTCAAAGTTTGCATAATTGGTCCAATAATAATGTAAGCTAATGGCACTACAATCATCAAATCAAGTAAAGGTACAAATAAATTCCTTACAGAACTAGGTATTATTTTCTTTGTCCCTTTTTCTAGCCATGACATACCCCAAATTGCAATAACAATTGGTAACATTGTTTGGCTATAATTCATTAAGTTTACTGGAATTCCCAAAAATGTGATTGCTTTATGTGCAGTAGCAGCTGCAACCATGCTTGGGTAAACAAGAGCACCACCAGTAACAGCACCTACAAAAGGATTTATTTTAAAAGTCTTTCCTGCTGTAAATCCTAATAAGATAGGTAAAAAGTAAAATAAAGCATCGGCGGCAGCATTAAGAATCATGTAAGTGCCAGTCCCCTGTTTTACCCATCCTAAAACTCCGAATAAAACTAACAGACCTTTTAACATACCAGCGCCTGTCATGACGCCAAGTAATGGCATAAACAATGAAGAAATTAAAGCAACTAATCTACTAAAAATATTGCCTTCTTTTTCATCATCTTGTGTAACTTCTTGTTCTGAACTTAATCCTAGAAGTGGCATTACTTGATCATAAATATCTGTAACATTATTACCAATGATCACTTGATACTGGCCACCAGCATGAGCCACTCCCATTACACCATGAAGGTTTTTAATCGCTTCATCATCCGCTTTACTTTCATCTTTCAACTTAAAACGTAGACGCGTTACGCAGTGAATTAAGCTATTGACGTTTTCTTTTCCCCCAACTAACTTAACAATTTGCTCAGCCAGTTGCTTGTCTTTATCACTTGACTTGGACATTTTTATATTCCCTTTCTTAGCTTTACTAAAATCTTTATCTTCATTTATACATTTCATTAACGCTTTATAATATTTGTTTACATCACTACCTATTAATATTTGCAACTGATTATTTTCAAATTTAAAATCATAAATATTAGAATTCTTTTGAAGAATAGTTTTATTTAATTGGGTTGAATCTTTTAAATAAAATCTAAGTCTAGCTACACAATGAAAAACTTCTTCTATATTGTCTTTTCCTCCAACAGCAGTAATAATATCTTGAACTGTTTCATCATAACTATTCATTGTAGTCACCTGTTGATACATTTATTCGATGAATATGTATAGTAAGAAACATCACTTCATCTTCTGACACTTCATAATTAAAATCATGTAATACAATACCTGCAATTCTTTGAGCAATAATGTATTCTTTGTGATAACTATGGATAACCATGTCATATAAATCTTTATCTGCTTTAAACTTTTGGCTCTGCTGTTTTTTAATACGCTGAATAAAGAATTTAAGATGTGTAATTAAACGATAATATGATACTGAATTAGAGTTTATGTTCTTTCCTAACATTTCACTTATTATCTTTAAGAAACGATTTATCAATTCAATCGTTCCCTCAGTATTTTCCAAAGAATCTCCTTCTTCAGCGGTAATTAAGTGCATTGCAATATTTGTCGCTTCATCATCAGGAAAATCTAATCCCGTTTTTTCTGATAGATACTTTAAAACACGTTTCCCTAACTGAAATTCATCTGGATATGTTTGCATTGTCTCGACAGTTAATTTATTTTGAATCAAAATGCCATTCTTAACTCTCTCAACAGCAAACTGTAAATGATCAGGTAAAGATACATAAATATCATCTGATAATTTTTTACCTGAACTTGTGATAGCTTCTGAAATAATACGATCGGACAACTCAATATATTTAGGATCAATCTGTGATAAAGTTTCACTAATTGAATTTGTTGCATCTTCATCCTTGGGATAAAAAATCTTTTCTATTTTATCTTTTGGGATAATATGCCCTGCTTTTTGTTGAAAAGCAATACCACTGCCTAATGCAACCAAAGTTCGATTAAGTTCATCTTTTGCAACGACAGCATTGTTGTTGAGTACTCTTTTTATTACGATCATGATCTTCATACCTTTCAACAAAAAAATAGCAAGACCTAATAAGCTTAAAAATAACTTATTTATGGTCTTGCCAACCTAATGTAACAATCCGATTTCTTATTTCATATTTTAGTATAGCAAATATGTAAGCGATTGCAATAATAAAAAGTGAATTACTAAATTAGTTTAGTCTAATTTAGTAATTATAATTTTACTTTCCTACAATTACTAATTCGTCTTCAATAACAGATGACATTTGTAAAACATTATTTTCAACTTTACCTTGAATAATTCGACGCTTATCAAGATCCATTATCTTACATTCATTAACCTTAATTCCTAAATCATCAAAATTAATAATTCCTGAAGTTGGTAAATAAATAAAAATATACTTATCATTTTGAGCAGCTCTAATTTCTGGATTATCTTTAACTGGATCATTAATTGGATTTAATCCATTAGAAGCATACTCACTGATAAAATCTTTAATAAATCCCACATCTTTTGCACCACGGAAAGTCAAACAATCTCGCCAATCATATGGTACTAACTGTACATTAAAGTTAGAATCTAACTTTTCTTCAGGACGTACAGTATCTTTCCATGGCCAAATACCAAAACTGCCATATCCTAATCCGGCATCTGCACCAGAAAGTACTGCACGCCAAGCAGCCCTTCTAACATCAAAAGCACTATATCGTTCAGCAGTCGGAGCCTTCATTTTAGTTAGTCCTTCATAACAAAGTTCTGCATCAATGATTGGGCCTCCATAGTTATCTTTACGCATTTTTTGTGGGATTGTATATGCTGTAGATTGACCAGTATATCCATGGCCTGATTGATAGAAAAAGAAATCTGTCTTCTTGAATAATTCATCTGGAACTTCAGTTGATTCACCATTGATATGAAAAGTATATAAATCTTCTGGATCAATCTCTTGGGCAGTTTTAATTACTTCACGATAGTATTTAATCGCAGGATCTTTCTTTTGTCCTTTCATATCTGTAAAACCAACATCCCCACTAACAATCCAAATCGGATTAAATCTCTTAAATTTATTCACTACATAAGTAACATATGATTTGATTTGTTCAAAAGGCATAATATTATTCTTAATAAATCTACTCATCCATGTATTTGGAACAAAATTACCCCATAAAAGAACTAAAGCCGGAACCATATCTCTTTTTTGCATTTCTTCCAACATCTTAACTGCATTGTCAAAGTATGATTCATTAATTTTATTAAAATCATATTCATAAGTACCATCTTCATGATTAGTAATAGCAAACGGCTCTCTGATTGGTAAGCTTGAATCCCATTGACGCAAAACATTGATTTGAATCGTGTTAAAACCTGCAGCTTTACGCGAATCAAGATAATAGCGCCAATCCGGCATATCAATACTACCGAAAGCACCCCAACATGTATCTGCTAAATAAAAGAATCTTTTTCCATCTTTATATAAATATTTATCTTTAGTTGTGAGCATTATTTTCCTCCTAAAAAACAAGGCCAAATAAGCCATAATACTTGCCTATTTGGTCTTGCCAACTCAATGTAACAATCCGTTTTATTTAATTAAATCACTTTTTAGTAAGCGTATTTATAGAAGCCAAAAATATTACTTATCATAAACCTGCTTCTTAAATTCGCTAACATTCTTTTTCGTAATAATTTTTACTGGAACTTTATCATTTTTTGGAACTTTTTTATTTTGATAGTAATCATAAACCATTTGAACTGACTGTTGACCTATCTTATTCCATTGTTGACCTACAGTAGCAGTAATTTGACCCTTTTGAATCAAATTCAAACAAGCAAGCGCCCCATCAAAACCAATAATAGTTATTTTCTTATTAGCAGCTTTCACAGCACGAGCAGCACCAACTGCTTCTTCATCATTTTGAGCAAAAATACCTTTAATGTTTCTATGTGCTTGCAAAATATTTTCAGTTACTGTTAAAGCTTTTGCACGATCAAATTGAGCTGTCTGCTTTGTTACAATATCTAATTTCTTATCGCCAATACTATCAAAACCTTTACCACGTTCTCGTGTAGCAGATGCTCCTGGAATACCTTGAATTTCCGCTACTTTAGCATTCTCTCCTAATGTCTTAACTAACCAATTTGCTGCCATTTTACCACCAGCAACATTATCTGAAGCAACCGTTGAGATCACTTTACCTGAGTCCGCACTACGGTCTACACATACTACAGGAATATTCGCTTCGTTAGCTTTTTTAACAACTGCAGAAATTGCGGATGAATCACATGGATTAATAATTAATGCATCCACTCTTTGTGTTATCAAATCTTCTACATCATTATTTTGCTTTGATGTATCATTATTTGCATCATCGACAATAACTTTTGAGCCATGTTTCTTGGCATAATTACTAATTACATTTTTCAAATTAACGAATGCAGGATTGGTTAATGTTGAAACAGATACACCAATTTTTAAATTTTTTGGTGCTTTCTTCGTCACTTTATCAGACGATCCTGATCCATTACTTAAACCTGTAGAACCACAACCTCCTAGAATTCCACCTGCTAAAACTAAAATCGACGCAACTGTAGTAATTTTCAAAAAACGTTTAAAATTCATTTTTCTTTCTCCTCAATTTATACTACTTTTCATTCACGATTTCTTTGAGTTTGAGAATCTATCATAACAGCAATTAAAATTACAACACCTTTAACAATTTGCTGGTAAAAACTATTAATACCTAATAAATTCATACCATTACTTAAAGAAGCAATAAGTAAAGCACCAACTAATGTGCCTGACATTCTACCTTTACCACCCATTAGACTAGCACCACCAATAACTGTTGAGGCAATGGCATCCATTTCATATGACATACCCGCATCTGGTTGTGCTGATCCTAATCTTGAAGTTAAAATAAAACCGGCAAGAGCTGCTAATAATCCTGAAATAGTATAAATTATAATTAAAAGTTTTTTAGTTTTTACACCCGCAACAAAAGCAGCTTTCTCATTACCACCAAGAGCAAATATTTTACGACCAAATGCAGTTTTATGAAGTAAAATATAACAAATTATAAAAGCGATTAACGTAATAATGACTGGAAACGGAATTCCAAATAAGTAACCTTGCCCAATAAATTGAAAGAAGAAACTTGTATTCATTTTTCCCCCAGTAACTGGGTTACCACCTGTAAATACATAAGTAGCGCCTCTCCAAATAGTCATCGTAGCTAATGTAGCAATAAATGGCGTTACTCTACCCCAAGTAATAAACAAACCGTTTATGGCACCTAGAACAGCACCAAGCATTAAACCTATAAAACCAGCTAACCATGCAGGAGTACCATTTAAAATCATCATGGCTATAATTGCACCAGTAAAAGCTAGAATTGAGCCTACAGATAAATCGATACCAGCCGTTAAAATTACAAACGTCATACCAAACGCAATTAAAGCATTAACCGAAGCTTGACGTAATAAGTTTAATAAATTATTGGGGGGCAATAAATTGTGGATTTAAAGCTGTAATAATTATTACTAAAACTATTAAAGCTATTAATGCCATGTACTTAGTAAAATCAAATTTTCTCTTTGTTTTCACTTTATTCATTTTACTTTCCTCCCGTAGCTAGTTTCATTACTTGCTCCTGAGTGGCACCTTTTGCATCAACAACTCCCATCTGTTTTCCTTCATATAGAACTTCAATCCTGTCACTCATACTTAACACTTCAGGCAAATCACTTGAAACCATAATAATTGCTACATGTCTGTCAGTTAATTGATTCATCAATTCATAAATTTCTTTTTTAGCACCAACATCTACACCTCGAGTTGGTTCATCCAAAATTAAAACTTTTGATCCGCTTCCTACCCATTTAGCTAAAACAACTTTTTGTTGATTACCTCCTGATAAACTTCTTGCAGAAACATCTGCACTTTGTGCTTTTACAGTTAAACGTTTCATCAGCATCTCAGCAAATTTATCTTCTGCTTTTTGATCAATAATTCCATGTTTTCTAAAACCATCAATACTTGGTAAAGCAATATTATCTTCTAAAGATTGATCTAATACTAATCCCTCATTTTTTCTATCTTCAGTTAAAAAACCAATACCATGTTTAATAGAATCACTAGGACTATTTAGCTTTACCTCTTTTCCTTCAAGATAAATTTTTCCGCTAGTAAGTTTATCTATTCCAAACAAAGCTCTCATTGTTTCTGTACGACCAGCGCCCATCAAGCCAGAAAATCCAAGAATTTCACCCTCATGAACTTCAAAAGAGATATTATGGAATTTTTCCCCTGACAAATTTTCAGCTTTTAAGGCTACAGGGCCTAATTTTGGTTTTCTTTCTGGATAGTAATCACCTATATCTCTACCAACCATATCATGAACAATTTTATCTTCTTTTACGTCTTTTGTATTATACGTATTGATAGATATACCATCTCGCATAACTGTTACTCGATCACATATTTCCCATAATTCTTCCATTCTATGTGAAATATATATAAATCCTACATTTTGTTTTTTTAATTCACGAATAGTTTTAAACAAAATATCTGTTTCATTTTCAGTCAATGCTGCTGTTGGTTCATCCATAATTATTATTTTTGCATTTGTCATTAAAGATTTAGCAATCTCGATCATTTGTTGTTGTCCCACTGTCAAGTTGCCAATCTTCATATCTACATCTATATCCGAACCTAATTTATCTAAATATGCTTTTGCCTTCTTCTTCATTAATTTTTGATTCATCAAGCCGAATTTATTTTTAATTTCTTTATTTAAAAAAATGTTATCTACAACGCTCATTTCTGGGAAATTATTCATTTCTTGATGAATAAAACTGATACCATGATGTTCAGCGTCCAGTGCATTCGCATATGTTGTTTCTTGTCCGTCAACTTTAATTGAACCAGCATCTTTTTTTAATAGACCTGTTAAAATATTCATTAAAGTTGATTTTCCAGCACCATTTTCTCCCATTAAAGCATGAACTTCTCCTGAATTAACTTTAAAATCCACACCTCTTAATACTTTATTAGTACCAAAATTTTTTTTAATATCATTCAATTCAATTTTCATTAGT
>SKEA01000276.1_pt1 | contig 54869 bp, 50 predicted proteins | sample 4826601 | NCBI WGS metagenome assembly SKEA01 (sample SAMN11008821, study PRJNA524170) | human gut metagenome | biome: Human fecal sample; material: Feces; isolation source: fecal sample from pouch patient p13, p53 | host: Homo sapiens | place: Israel: Tel-Aviv | collected 2016-07-06 | reverse complement strand
TTCCGAAGGAGCTATTGTGCTATCAAAAAATCAAACGAAATTTTTCTTGTAATACAAAATCAGAGCATATCAGAATTAGATATACTCTGATTTGTATATTTTTGTTTTGGATTGCCATTTACATCATTTTAACTTAATGACATTGAATTTGTCCCCTACCTTTTTAATCTCATTAATCCCAATTTATAGAATCATGTGATACTGTTCCGTGCTGAGCAATGCTTTCATTTGCTCGTTCAATTGCCTCTATTTCATCCGGCAATGCTTTATCTTCCGGAACAAACCGAACCAACACTCTAAATATTGTTTCTGTGTCACTCTCATCAATTAAATCTATTAATCCTTTTAACATTTCTTTACTCATTCTCAACGCCTCCTATAATCGCTTGTATACCTGCCCTCTTGGTAAAACATCCTTTATGATTATTGTATCATTTATTACCGAAAAAATAACTCGCAAATCTCCAACTCGTAATCGGTAATCATCTTTAATTCCTTGTAACTTTTTTACATCACCCGCCGGAAGTTTCTCAATTGCTATCTTCAACCTCTGTTTTGTTGGTCTATCCATTTTACCAATGTGCTTCGCAGCCTCTTTTTCATACTCGATCCGCAACTTGACACCCCCCTTTATTTTCCTATCAATACTTTAACATTTTTTTTCTTTAAAGTCTATTCTCTTTACAGACTTCTATTTGTTTTTTGGAACTGTCCACTATCAGCAGACAGCTCCTAACACATAAGAGATGCTTTTACAAGAATATTTTTCTTTCTTCTATCGAATAATAATATGCATGGTCTGAAAGCCTTTCTTCCTTGCTTACTTGTGTTTCATTCACTTCTTGTATCATGGTGTCCATCATTTCTCTATCTATATCTGCATAAGACGGAACAATAAGCACTTCATCAATACTACTTGGAATAATATAAAAATTTTGTTTTAATTTTTTGCCAATCTCTTCTAAAATTTCTATTCTCAAAATTGCTGTAGCCCCCCAAAACTTTTCTTTGTTTGTAAGAACATACATAATTTCCTCTTCACACGATTTTATCAATCTTCTCTTTTCTTCTTCATCTATTGGCATCTCTTCAAATATCTCTATCATGTTATAAAACTTATATTCGAATTTGATTTCCATATTTTTTAATGCCAACTCATATAATTTTTCCTCTCTTAAAGGTATCATTTTCAAAATATCATTTGTGATTAAAATTGTCATTCTTTCACTTTTATCTTTTAGCTCTCCGCCATCTAAATAATATATAACAGACAAGTCTAAAAAAGTCTTATGCGGTACTCTTTGCAACAATTGCACGTTACTGTCCGTATGTATTAATTTACAAATTACATTTTCCTCTTTTCCCACTTTCTCTAAAATCTTTTTGCCACTGAAAGGAACGTCCCTGTGCTCGTTGTACACTTTTATTATTTCCTTTGCGATTGTTTCAATCGAGCAAATTTTTTGTTGATACTTATAAAAAAATTCTTCCAAATATATTATTGGCAAAATCTCTTTTTCCCCCATAATAATTCCGACTCGCACAACACTATTATTTTTTGTGGTTTCGCATAATCTTACATCCTCTCCTGTTCTTCTTTTTACCTCTTCCAATACACTTTTTTGAAATACTTTGTAATTCATTTTCCATTCTCCTTTTCTTATTGTTTTTATTTACAATATAATTATATTATATTAATGCCTAAAGTGCATCTTTTCAGAGATAATTAGAACGAAACTTTTTCTTTTTTTGGGAAAACTATTTGCTTTTATTATGCCAATATAGTATTATATAAATAACCTTTTAAGGTTGTTTTTGTTTACAAAATAAAAGCCTTTGGAACACTTCTCCATTGGCTTTTATTCTACTATCAGCTCCACTATGCTCTTTTCTATATTCTATTGCACTTCCCTTTTCCCCAAAAAAAAGAAAAATTTTTATTCGATATAATCCACTCCCTGCTTTTTTGCTTCTTTTATTCTTCGAAATAAGGTTGATCGACTTACACCTAATTCTTCCGCTACTTCTTTCGCAGTCGTTACATCAATCCATTTTTCAACCTCTTTAATTGAAATTTTCCGTTTCAACTTAATTGACTTTGCCCCAGCCTTTCTGCTTTTTATTTTTCTTATAGTCCCTTTGTCATAACGAATTTTCAAGAAGTTCTCTCCAGACTGTTCTTTTTCAAAAGAAGCATCCGCTCCCACATTTTTTAATATATCGTTCAAAATTTCCAGTCTTTTTATCTCTTCACAAGAATTTGTTATCTTTATTTCAAATAAAATTTTGTCCATAGCTTTCTTATTTTATCGTTTCACAATTAATATTGAGACTGTTTATAGACAAAATAAAAAGCGTCTCATTATTAATTATGAATCTCAATCTTTTTCCCCTCTTTCTTTACAACCTTATACCACTTCCCGCATTTTGTGCACCTGTATCTATAAATACGTCCAACAACACGCTGAAAATAGATATTGCCACATCTACAACTTTGACGTTTTCCGCAGTCATCTCTTAACATTACCTTATCCATAATTCTCCTTCTTTTACATAGGGGACAAATTTGTCCCCTAGCTTCAAATCCTGTCCTTTACTTTTTAATTCCATCTAATATCTCTTTTACTTCTTCGCTTGTCAGGGTCCCTTTCCTCTGCAAGTTTTCAGATATAGTTTCAACCATTGTTCTATTTTCTGAAAGAATCTTCTTTGATTCATTCCAAAGTTTTTTTGATAGTAATATCGTTTTTTCTTCTAACTCTCTATCTAGCAAAGTTTTACTTATGCTTGAATCTGTCATAACAATATATGCTTTGATCCATTCTGTGGCTTGAGGAAAATCACTGTCTTCACCTATAAAACTTCCTATATGCATTTTATCAAGCAGTATTTCTTCTGCAATAGCTCCCGCATACTTTATTAAAATTCCTTTCTTCACTGCATTTGCATCCTGTAACTTTTGCACCATTACAACTCTAGGCTGTATATCAGATAGGATCACTTGAAAACTTTCTATTTCCATTAAATATGCCATTACTGCATGTCCAGCTTCGTGGACGGAAGATACTTTCCTATTATATTCAGTAAGCGTATCATTTTTGTTTTCACTTCTGATAGCTCGTTTTGCATACCCTAATGACGTTCCAGTGATAACGTTATAATCATCATCCGAAAACATTCTTTTTGTTATTTGATACACGCAAAGCAAGGATATCAAAGAATAGCAGATTACTAAGACGTTTCGTTGAATCAGTTCTTTTGTAACAGGGACTTCTTCGTTGAAAAAATAGAATAGTAATACTATTCCGCATGACATCAAAAAACATTTCATAATATTACAAAAAAATCCAAATAATTTTCTCATTAAAATTTCTCCTTTTCCGCTCCAGCAAAATTATAATCATATGAATGGAAAAAATCTCTTGTATACTATTCTTGCTTTATATTGAGGGAACAAATTTGTCCCCCATCTTGCGGCACCTTTACTCTAGTCCTCACTGCCAAACAATTCCGCATGTGCATTGTTATATACAGCATACTCCGGATATCGCAATTGGATTGCCTGCCAAAAGAATGGTGCATATTCACAAGCGAAAAGCTCCTCTACACTGTAGCGACTGCATTCCTCAAGCTTTCCCTTTGCATCCTTTTTTTGATTCACTGTAGGAGTTCCATTACAGAACAAGTTAAATGCCATACGTACCACTTTCAAGCTGCCACTTGTCTGCCAGCCCTCCTGCAGACATTCCAATCTGACGCAATGAATTTCCTCATCAAAAATATTTTCAAAATGAAATCGCGTATCTACATTTACTCCAAGGCAATAGTATAGTGCTTGATGATATACATCTTTAAATTTTGCATTTTGCATTTTTTCCATATAAAACGCCTTATGTTTTTCACTGATAAATTTTATATTTTTTTCTGCCATAATCCTCTTCTCCTTTTCTTATCGCTGCATCACGTCCATCTTGACCGGATGCAGCTTCATCTATCGTATGTTACCTGTCGCCCATTTTATGAGAATGGAAGTTCTTCATCAACTCCATCCGGAACATTCATAAATCCATCCCCTGCAGGACCTTCTCCGTTCATGCCATATCCCTGGCTTTTTTTACTCTCAGCAAATTCCTGTTCTTCTACAACAACATCTGTTGTGTAAACTTTCACACCGTCTTTATTCGTATAACTTCCTGTTTGGATACGTCCAGTCACAGCAATCTTTACGCCCTGATGTAAATACTTCTCTGCAAATTCTGCCAGCTTACCAAAGCATACACAACTGATAAAATCCGCCGTTGCATCTCCCTCTCTCTTAAACCGACGGTCAACTGCCAATGTATATCTGGCAACCGCACTTGCATTCTCTCCTTGTGAATATCTCACTTCCGGCTCTCTTGTTAAACGTCCTATCAAAATTACTTTATTCATGTTTCGTACCTCCGCTTTCTTTTCGTCTTTGCTTTATCTTTAATATAATTATAATATATTCGTATTCTAAATTCATCAAAAACACTATCAATTGCACATATAATTTTTCTTTTTTGTGGAATATCCTTTTTATTTTTTTACATACGTTTCTTTTTGCCAATATCTTTTCGTACCCACAACTTGCTAGAAAAGCTCCTGTACTATTTCGGAGCAAGTAATGTCAATTATGGATTTTATATAAGTTAAGATTATAAATAAATATAGATTTACTCTGTCTAAAAATCCCCCTGCAGCCTACTGTTTTCAAGGCTTTTCCTATCTTGCACATGAAGTAAAATTGTAAATATTTCCCACTTTTCTTCTTTGTGTCTTGAAAAAACTTCTCAACGGATTCCTGAAATTTGAAATTTCTCTAAAAATCTACCGTGATATTTGAAAAATTTTTTTACAAAAAGTCAAAAAAAACAGCTTCCTTACCGGTGCTGCATTACTTTCAACATTTTTTCATCCTATTTTTTCTTTTCTTTTTATTTCTATTTCATTTCTTTTACGCAAACTAGACCTAAACTCCACTGTTCTTTTTCTCCAGTAGGTATAGGTTCTTTTGTTTTATGCAACTCCAAGCTCTTCTCTTAATAGCTTGTGGAATAAAGACGCTTTCAGTCTCCGTATCCATTTTCTTGGATTTAATACCCTATCATTAATGACCAGGAGCATTTTAGGGAAAATGTCCAACGGGTTTATAAAACTCTCCCACAGACGTTTTCGATAATTTAAAAGCAACTGCAAGATATCTTTATACTCTTTTTGATCCGGTTGTTTGATTTTATTTCTTCTACAAGCAACCTGTAGCAGATATTCATATGTTTGCTTATGTTCCGATTGTACTACCTTCTCTGAAAATTGTTTTCTCAATGTGATCAGATACATTCCATCCTTAATTCCAACATAAAAGTACAGCTTCAGCATCTTCAGATACGTCTGAAGTGTTCTTGCGTTGATATTAAGAAGTCCTCTGTCCATACTTCCATCTTCAGCTACTGTATTTGCATATTTTTTGATAAAATTTTCACGCTTAATTCTGTGTGTACGAAATCTACCTGCTTCATTGATATTAAGCAGATCCATAACCAACAGTTTTTGAGCCGGTTTTAATTTTTTCCAATTTACATCATAAAAAAGTTTTTGATTTGTCCGGATATATGGCACGTTTCCTGTCTTATAATCTCGATCTGTATAAGAAGTAAAATCATTTCCACACAAAACAATATCATAGTCCTTCTGTCCTTTTGTCACTTGGATGATACCCTTTTGTGCAAGGCTTTTTTTACAGTCATAGAATGCCTGCACAGAAATATCCATTTTCTCGCACATTTCTTTGTAATGCACCCCAAAGGCTTCCCCACGCCCATTCTGCAGGTGGGTAAGTGCTATAATAAAATCAATTTCATTCCCGGTAAGCTCTTTCTCAAATAGGCTGTGAAATACGTCTAATTTTATCCTTTGCATGATTTTCTTCTCCTTTCTTTTGACAATTGGTATTTTTTATGATATAAATATATTAAATATAGATGTATCAGATTTCACAGTCATACCTTTTCTGATACTTATCTATATGGAACATTTATAAAAACGGAGTAGGCTTGCTGGCTTGGGCTCCGTTTTTTGTTTTCTATAATTCCATTCCCATCATGGGAGTTTGTGCCACTTGTTGGTTTTTACTCATTTCCTGTTGCTGCAGTTGATTGAGATAATTTTCTGTCCGGACTGCCTTTTGTTCCTGACTTTCTTCACATGGTTTCAATTGTAATATTGGAAGTGTTTCATCCAATTCATAATGATTTTTTTTCAAAAACAAATTCATCTGTTCTATCTGCTCGTTTGATAGCAAATGCTTTTCATACGTATCATCAAATGCCATTCCTGTACAAATATAAACTTTGTCTCCTTCCTTCCACACTGCTTCTTCCAGTTTTTCTCCTCTATATTCAATTTTTGCCATTAGAGTATTTTGCTCTTCTCCGAATCCTTCTACAAGCAATTGTTCTGTTACTTTCTCCTTTCGTTCTATTGGCGGATTTTCAATTTGATCCTGGTTTACTTTATCCAGTTCTTGTTTCATTTCCTCCTGTGTTTGTTCTTTCTGTTCCGTTGTTTGTTCTAGTTTCAATGCTCCCGATTTTACAAGATTTTGTCGTTCTAACAATTCATCATACGGAAGTTTCTTATACATATTGGGAATCCGTTTTTCCACTTCCTGTGGAGCAAAAAACATTGTATTTTGCTTTGTAAGCGAAACTGACATTAAGTTCCCCTCTGCATCCAATTCTACAAGACGATATTGATGTTTTCCATTCCGCACACGGAATCCCTGCTCTTCTATTTGTTTTGTACTCTGAATTGCGCAATAGTGAATTTCCGGAAGTCCTTCTTTCTCTAAAAAAGAAAGTTCTTCCACCGGTTTAAATTTCTTGGCATAATTCATTAATGCTTCGTTCCAATCTTTTGCGTTTTCCGGCACATGACAATAAATCTGTTCTACCGGCATCCCTTCCTTTTTCAGGAGTTCCTGTATGTGCTGCATGCTTTCTACCCCACTCAAATCATGGTCTTCCGCCAAATGAATCTCTTGTTTGGGATGTTCTTTCAGAAGATTTAATACCGGTTCATATTTTCCTGTTCCCCCAAGCGGAAGATAGTCATATGCTTTCCAGTCTTTTCCCTGCGCTTGTAAAATAGTCATTACGCTCATCGCATCGATGACGCTTTCTGTTACGATCAATTTTTCAGATTGATTGTTAATGCAAAAACCCTTTTTATAGTCACATCCCTCCAGATCTCCGAGAAAACGTACATCCGAAAGAGTGCCTCGAAGAGAAGCAAAATTGGGTTTGCCTTCTGAATCATAGGCAACAAATACACAATTCCCATTCACATCCTGATACAACATTTTCCGGTCTACAAAGTCCTGCACAATCTCAGGTGCAATATACCGGCTTTTTGTCAGATAAGCGTACACCCTTCTCATGTTTTTTCCTCTCTCCGGTAAGATTAACTCTTGTTTTACCAATTGTTTTTCTTTGAGCTGTCCTTTCGGCTGCGGTGTGTAGTGTTCGGGAATATAGATCCGTTCCGTCAATTCTTTTAATGCTTCGTGCAGATCTCCATTATGTACAAATTCTGCCGCAAATCCTATAATAGAATCCCCTTTTCCGACTCCCGATTTTCCCGGTATGGAATTTCTCCAGTAGTAGTTTTTTGTTGTATCAATACGTACACTGTCATGTTGTGCAAGGGTATAATACCTTCCTTTCCGAATCAAGGTAAATCCATGCTCTCTTGCATACTCTGTGATTTGTACCTGATTCTTAATTTCGCTTATCAACTCTTCATTGCTAATCCTTGGTTTTCTCTCCTTCTGTTCTGCAGGTCTATTGCCAGCAACAGAAGCCTCTTTTTGCGGACTTTCCAAATATACTTCCAGTGTCTTTTGCACCTCCGGTATTTTTTTTCGACACAATTTATAAGTCTGATTTAAAACGGTAAACAAGGACTGTTCGGGATTTATCTCTTGAATCTCTTTCCAAGAAGAGGCAAGAAAGTCTTTTCTCGTTTGTGTACTCACAATTCCGAAATGATTTTCCAACATTATTCCGAAGGCGGCTTCTTGAAATTTTCTTTCCGGATTTTCTTGTAAATACTCCAGTTCAAAAATTTCATGGCTGATATGATAAACCAAGTCCGACACTGCCTTTTCGCCCGTTTCCTGTAATGGTGCCGGCGCTTCTTTCTGCATCGCAGAAAGCTGTTCTGCATAGGAAAGCAATCCCTTTACCATTCCTGGATACATCTGTTCTGAATATCCTATTTGATAAAAATTCTTTCGAGCAAGCACTGGGCAGGTTGTCTGAACAATATCAAATACTGCTTTCACTCCGTCATGCTTTTGCTGAGTGACACTTTCTATCTCCCCTGCCTGATATCTAATTTTTTCTTCCTGAGATGCCTGTTCAAGCGGTACGAGATTCCCATCTATTTTGAGCAGTGTTGCTTGATATGGTACGTACACCTTAATCCCTTTTGCTCCCCTTTTTACTTGATACCCTGCATCATTCCAAGCAGAAAAACTTTGACAGTAAACTGCTTGCGGATTTTCTCGATAGATCAGTAAATTGTTCTTCAGGCTGTATCGATAGAACCGACTGCCAAATTCTAAAAAATCGGCGATTCGTTCCGGTTCTTTTTCCAATGCATCCAGCACCTCTGCAATGTTTCGATCCATTTGTTTTTGCTGCATGTTATCATCCCCTGTCTGTTCTAATTTGCATATATTTTTAAAATCTCTTTCTGCTCTGTTTCTTCTAATTGATTCAATGGTTTTAATAAATCACTTTCTGCAAGTGTTCCAATCGGAAGCTCATTTTCTTCGCACTTCACAAAATAAAAACTTCCATTTTCATCTTTTACAATGGCTTTTCCCTGATAATATCCGATAGAAAGATATAACTTATGAAGTACCTCAAAATTTTTCGGTTCTTTTTTATATCTCATTTTCATCTCTCCTTTTCTTATGCTGCATCTGGTCCATCTTGGCCGGATGCAGTTCTTACCCTTTCATTAAATTTTGTCCCTCTGTTAAAACACCACCAAGAACTTGTAATAGCTCTTGTCGAATCTCCGGATAAATCAAAGCAATCAATCCAATTGCAGCAAGAACAAATAACATGATCAATGCTGTAATTCTGATACATCTTCCCATTGTTCTTACAAGGAACTTTCCCATATTATTTCGTTCTACAATTCGGACATTTTCGTTTTGTACTCCATATTTTTCCTGTAATTTTTTCTGCTTCTGATTTTCTTCTTGTTCTATCCGGATTTTTTTTACTAATGATTCCTTATACTTTGCCATCTTTTTCCCCCACCTAGACTTTTTTCCAGCGAGAAAATAAACTTCTTTTTTCTTTCTGCGGCTTTTCTTTTTCTTTCACCGGAAACAATTTTTCAAAAGCCGGGTTATGAACATATTCAAATTGATCCGGGGAATACACTGTAAAAAATGTCCGTTCTGCTTTATTTTCCATAAACTCCAGTACGTCCTTTTTCTCACGTTCGGAAACAAAATTAAAAACGTACATGATGTCTGAATAATATTCATTTCTTAATATCGTTTCTGTTTCATCCATCTCTGATGCTGTCGTTCCACTCACAAAAATCCGGACATCTTTTTCTAAAAATGAGGTTTTATTAAAATCTGCGTTCATGTACGTGCCGAAATCATAAATGTAATAGTCATATTCCTGTTTTAACACTTCCGGAAGATTCTCCGGCTTATAAAACATGTCCACATTTTCAAATCTAACCTTTCCAATATCTGCATCATGTTCTTCCGCATAGAAACGTGCTTCATGTTTCTGTACAAATCCAGTATCATTTACTTCCAGATAGCAAGCCCGGTATCCTTTGAGTTGCAAATATTTTACAAGCTGGATTGCAAACGTAGTTGTTCCCATTCGTCTGCATACCCCGGCAATCCCAATTTTGATTCCGGGTTTCAATTCCTCTTGTGCTTCTGCTTCTTCCTGATACGGATTTGTTTCCGGCTCTTTGTAATATCCATACAAGCACCGTTCTAATTCTTCTCTTGCCTCTGTTTGGCTTACAGCGAATATGTAATATAAGATTCCTTGATTTTGAAGCTCCCGAATGATTTTGCTTTGTCTGTCATATCCCGGAGCATAAATGATCACCTGACAGTTTTTTGCAACTTCTATACGTTTGATTTCCTCTGCTACTTCTCTCGCCGAATCAACATACTGCTCAATGTCAAAAATCAGATATTCGCATTGTCTGCTTAAAATATCATTGAGATGATTTTTGATCGTAAGGCTTCCTTGCAAATATTCCAGTTCCATCTCTTTGATTGCTGCTGTTTCCTGTGCAAAAAATCCTCGCTCCTGCGAACCTGCAAAAAGTATCATTTTTTATCGCACCTCTCTTTCCACAAAAAAGAAAATGAATTATTTTAACTCAGTAATTTGTTGCTGAATATTTTTTGTCCTCTGCACAATGGTTTCTATTTCTTTTTCTATCTCTGCAATCTGATTTTGATTGACTGCGATCTGATTTTGCGCCTTTAAAATCATATCTTCCGCCTTTTGCGTTTCTTCCTCTGATGGATAGGCTGCTTCCTTTAAAGATGTAATCCTTTTGTTAAGCCTTTCATTTTCTGCTTTATAGGATTTGATCTTTTTCTCTCTTTCTGCAATCTGCACATCATCATATGTAATCTGTGCCTGAAGGCGTTCTTTTTTACAGTCCTTTTCAGTAACCTTAACCGGAACTTTCCCGCGCTCTATCTCATTTACATTTGTATAAAATCTTGCAGCTTTACTTTCTTTACCAACTCGGAAGGAAATCTCTTTCCAAGTCTTGGGTATCTCTTCGATGTGCAAAAGTACAAATTCCGAATCTTGATACAACACTTTCATTTTCAATGTCCCGCCGCTTCGTTCAACTGCCTCAAACTCTAATTTTTGATCTAATATTTCCTTATTTCCCAACTCGATAATGACCTGCATCCGGTCTGCCTTCTCATCATATCTCCACTGCGTCAAATAAATATCATATGTTTCGTATACCAGCTTCTGATAATAGTGCGTTGCACTTTTCAGTGTTCCGCTATCTGGAATCCATATCTTTGAAGTAAAGAAAACAAAATATCCTGCAACGATCACTGTAAGAAATCCTACAAGTTTCTTGCTTTTCTTTCCAATCCGTTCTTCCCTTACTTCTCTTACCTTTCCTGTTTTCAAGTAATTATCCCTCCTTCAGCACACGCTCCATGGCGCCGACCGGAATAAAATTTTCAGACGCAACCACTGCTTTGATCTGCATTTGTTTTGCATACTCTAAAGCTCTTTTTATAAACTCAGTCTCTGATTCTTCTGCCGGCTGAATGATTACGATCATGTCTGTATCTTTTCCAATCTCATCCTGTATACAAATATATTCTTTATAGATATCCTTCGCCTTTTTTTGAAAAAACTCTTCTTTTCCTTCCTCACAGCATATGTAAAGATTTTTAATTTCCGCCATTGTCATTCCCTCCCTGTTCCGTATTGTATTTCAAATCCAAACCGCATCTGATCACTTTCCTGGTACGTATCACAGACTGCTTTTATCGTAAGTGTGTCAGATGTATCTGTTCGATAATCAATATCAAAATATAAGTTTCTTTCATATTCATTTATAATCTGTATCGTGTCTGAATGCAGATTCACTGTTGTAACTGTTTCAAACCCTTTTGCATACAGATATTGCTTTACTTCTTCTTGGAAACGCTTCCAGTCTTCTCCTTGTAACCATACGAATTTTTCCGGATACTCTTCATATCCTTTAAATTGCACTTCCACTTTTCTTTCTTCCTTTTCTTCTGAAGGAAGATTGTCTTCTGGTTTATCCTGCATATTGGAAATCCGATTTTCGTTCCATTCATGGATTTCTGCTTCAGGAATAGGTTCTTCTGAAACATGAAACTCACCTTCTTGTGATTTTTTTGAAGAATTTCGGTTGTCGCAAAAGTTTAATAAAAGCGCAGCCCCTACGAGTAATAAAAGTAATATGATTTTTGTCTTATTCTCTTTCATTCTCCATCTCCTTTTAAATATTTGTCTGGATTTACTGGAACTCCATTTTCTTCCACCTGAAAATGCAAATGATTTCCGGTAGACTGTCCAGTAGACCCGACCTCGCCGATCTGTTGTCCTTTTTTTACCATATCCCCTGTTTTCACAAGCAACCGGGAATGATGCATGTATTTTGTTGTCAAGCCGTTTCCATGATCGATCACCACCCAGTTTCCGGCACTGTTTGACCAGCCTGCAATCGTAACTGTTCCATCTGCGGCAGCAAGAGTAGGGGTTCCTGCAGGAGCCGCATAGTCATTTCCCTTGTGCCCTCCGGTTTCAAATTCCCGGATTTCCCCAAAATAGCTGGATTGATATGTCATTCCCGGACAAGGATGGGTAAACATTCCAGTTCCAATTTCTCCCAAACCGTTTTCTAAGTCTGCCGAAGTCATATAATTGAACCGATAAAGATTTCTGCTTTTCATCACTGCGATTACCTTACTGACATATGCCGGGTCAGTTGCATATCCTGACTTCCACAATGCTGTAATAAAACTGTCTGCATCATAATGTCCGGTCACAGGGTCTCTTTTACAGGCGGTCACATTATCTACATAAGGCTGCCTTGTAAACTTATTTCCCCAAGCAAGCATACAGTCTACATAGTTTGCAAATGTAGAAAATTCCGCTGTGACTGTGCCCCATGCCTCTTCTGTCCGCATCACGACTGTTCCGTTTTCTTTATAGCAATGTGCCTTTTGACCAAGACAGTTATAATATGGCGGATTAGCAAGTTCCGAACCATCTGCCCCAGCCTCTAATATCATCTGACCTAACACCACAGATGCCGGATATCCAGTCTCATTCATCATATCGATGGCAGCTTGTACCATCTCTACAGTAATCCATGCCGGAAGTCCTTCTAAATCCGATTGTGTAATCTGTTTGTTTGCTTCCTCACCTGCAATTGCCCTCACAACTTCTTCAATTAAAACGGAAACAAATATGATTCCCAAAGTACCAATCGCAAAGGATATGCCCGAAATCAACAAGTATTTTTTTACTTTTTTCTTAAGCATTGTTTTTATACACCGCCTTTGAACAGACGTTTATCTGCTTCTGATAAGTACACCTTAAATTCAATGTTCTGATCTCCCGAAATGCAAAGAATGACTTCTCCACGCTGTAGCCTTGGAATCTTTTCTTTTTGCGAGTATGTAAGCACATTATTAAACACCCGGTCAATAATCGGAAGCACATTACTGTCCTGATGGAAGATGAACTTATACTGTGCCAGTTCAAAAATAGTTTTTAATTGCTTTTCTCCTTCTTTGGTACTTCCATCCGGAACATAATCCCGGATAGATTGTGTAGCAAGCCACAACCCAGTAAAATATTTCGGACCTTCTCTTAGATAAATTCCCAAAAGCTCTAATGCAAACAGTTTTTGAGCATTTACCCATCGATGGCTCTCATCTACAAGCAGCAACGTATGTGTGACATCTTCCAACGCAATTTTTTCGCTCTCCCATAATGTTTTCATAATACTTCCATTTGTAATAGATTCATCCCATGAGATGCACAGGATATTGAATAGCTGCAGATCAAATATGGACGAATCCATATCTTTTAATGCCGTCACATTATACGATACTACTTTGACATCCATCAGATTATTAATGGATGTATAGCCATCAAATAGATAGCCATAAGTATCTACCAAAATCCGAAGCTGGTCTTTTACCCTGTCTAAGTTGATTAATTTTCGGTCAATCAAAACTTTTTCTTGTTCTGTGTATGTTTTTGACAATATCTCAGAAATCATCTCATTTACTAACTCTAATAAATCCCGGTATCTCGGATAACTTTTTGCCGGAAGCCCTGTGATCTGCTTCTGCCGTTTTGCATCCCTTGCATAAGGAATCAGGTCGTATCTGCCATATAGCACTTCCACGGCTTCAATATACACATTTACTTCATCCGATTCCGCCTCCGGTTTTAAAAATCGATAAGACTTTCTCAATTTTGATAAGTGTCTCGTATAACTGATATTCTCGTTGTCTCCTGCCTTAAAAATCTCAAGCAGGTTAATGATCCCATCACTTCCATCCATGTTTAAAACTCTTCCGCCAAGTTCCGTTGCCAATGCAGAATATTCTCCGGTAACATCAATTACCCTGACGAAATCCCCCCTTAAGGATCTGTCTTTCATCTGATTTTTTAAAAGTGTAGATTTCCCAAATCGCATATTTCCCATTGCTACTGCAGATGCATTTACACGGATTGCATTTGTCGTAAACGCATCAAATGTTACGTTTCCTCCACACGCAGTTTCTCCGAGAAATGATCCAAATGGGTCTTCCAAGCTGCTAAAATGGAACGGATTTCCCGCCGCAATAAGCTGTGACTTCATCGCAAATCCTGGAAGTGTATGAGTTTCTTTCATCTGCTCCTCTGCACTTTGATAAACACTCTTCCATTCTTTTCTCGTTTCATTTAAAAATACAGTAGCCCGATAATTATCCCCCTCTAATGACTTGATTACCTTTGCTACAGAGTTCTCCAGCTTTTGCTTTGTCGATTCCGCCGCAAAAATACGAATAGCAACAGCTTTAATTACTTCTCCCATCGAATTGATTTCATCATAAAGTGCTTTCATTTCACTTTCCCTTGCAGCTGCATCGTAAAAATCTTTATATTCTTTTGCAAACTTTTTTCTTGATCCCTGCTCTTCAATAGAACGATTCAGATTCTTTTTTACTTCATTCTGATCCTCATTGTGAATACTGATCGTTACAATCGTATTTTCCTGATTGCACGGATTCGTCAGCCAATAATCATCCAGTACTTCCGGATAATCATAAATGTGTACACAAGCTTCATAGCCTGTTCCTGTTCTTGAGTAAGATTCATAGTGCAACAGGTCGCCTGCCGGGGATATTTCCTGTAACAATTGTTCATCCTCAACAATCTCTATTTTCTCTTTCTCTCTTTTTCGCCATTTCTTCCACATGATTTTCTCTCCTACTAGGGGACAATTTTGTCCCCTTCTCAAAATATCCGTGAGTTTTTATTGCCCAATTTATATAAAATCTGTCTTTTTTTCTTTTCGGGGATTTCTTTCAGTATTTCCATTCCGGTTCTTCTTTCCTCTTCCGGAACAATTCCCAAAATACTGTCAATCAGTCTTATAGATTCTTTTCTTTCATTGTCATCTGCAAAGAAAACCTGAATAAAAAATTGCTTTGTAACTGCATGTTTTTCCCGATACTCTAATTCCGCAAGTTTTCTCTTTATCATTTCATGGTACAGGGGATTGGTGTTATTCCGCATTCGTTTTTTCCAATACTCCTGTTGTGTATGCGTATTACAGGGAAACATCATGGATATGATTTCAATATCCAACCCATAGATCTTAAGGAATTTCGCCCATTTAAAACAATCCATTTCAATCTCATCCACATCTGAATTTACCAAATCCCTTGGAATGATCTGATAAAGATTGCTGTAGCTTCCATTCTCCCGCTGAAAACATTTCTTTTGTTTATCATATCTTCGAATTGGAATATCTTCCCTGATATCCAAAACTTCTTGTTTCTCTTTCTTCTTCATGTTTTATCTCCTTTTTCCGAAAACCAATTACTTTTTTGGGTTTTAATAGGTATAATGCAATCGCCTGATATATCCGGCGTTTCGGATTCCCAACTGCCGGAATCATCAAACATATGCCAATCATTCCGGAAAAAATCAAATATGGTATCTGCAGATACTCATGTACATTTTCTTTCAGGTTCAAACAGAGAAATATCCAAACGGATAAAAACACAAAATCCTGAAGATATAATTTCCAAATCACTTGTGTTTCCGATTTAATCTCTTTTGTAACCAAATACCTCATTTATCGTTTCTTTCTCCCTTCTGTTTCTGGAAAATCAGACTTTCCATTTTCTCTTTCTTTTCTTTTTGTAGAATTTTCTGCATATTTCCTTTGTTCCCGCATTGGTTTTGTCTCTCTCATTGCAGACGTACTTTCTCTATTCACATCTGCATGACTTGGAGATTGTATACTACCCGTTTTATTTTCCCATTTCTCAAACATGTTTTTCTGCTCTTCATAAACGAATGGCTGTTGTCCGGTCGGCTGTTGTGATTCGAAGCCATTTGCTTGCTTCTGATCTGCCTTATGCATATCATTCACACTATTCTTCTCCAGCTTTTCTTCCTGATTAGAAAGAGGTTCTTTCGATGTCAATTCCCCTGCAGATGTTAAATTCTCTGTTGTCCCTTGCCCTTCCATTCTGGAAATTTGCTCTGTCCCATGCTCTTCTTGCTCCATGTTCTGATGTGACATTTCATCAAAAGAATTTCCTTGCCGGTTCTCCATTCCATCTGCTCCCTTTACATTTTCTTCCATCTGCTGAGTACTGTTTGAATTTTGGTTATGAGCACCATTCTGTTCCATTGACTGCTCCATGTTCTGATGCAATATTTCATCAGTGCTATCGTCCTGCATTCGGAAGTCTTCATTCATATTGTTCCTTTGTTCTGATTGCATCTCATTTTCAATGCTTTGTGACATCTCATCAAAAGAATCTCCTTGCCGGTTCTCCATTCCATCTGCTCCCTTTACATTTTCTTCCATCTGCTGAGTACTGTTTGAATTTTGGTTATGATCACCGTTCTGTTCCATTGACTGTTCCATGTTTTTAAAGCTGTCTCCTGCACTTCCGCCAGTTCCACCGCCTTGGCTTGTTGCCTGCATATTTTTCATCGCATCTCTTTGCTCTTTCATCATGTGGAACTGTCTCGCCTGCTGGACAGTTTGTCCTGCACCCCGCATCATATGATATGCAGCAATCAATTTGCCTGTCATGCTGCTTAAGCCAGCATCTACACCTGTTAATTTTTCTATGATATTCGCTCCATCAATGACACACCAAGCAATAAATAAAATGATGATTCCCCTTGCCAATCCGTTAATTTCTGTCTTGGAATTGACGTATTCCACAAAAAGAAAATAGGATTTCAAACTAATTGCCGTAAAACAGAGCGCAAAATAACTATCTCGAATACTCTCCAATATTTTTACCACTTTTCTTGAAGAAGAAAGGTTCGCAGCATATAAACCAACTAGAATACGACTTACAAAAATTTCATAAATCACTCTTGTATTCTTATATGCAAGACAGATATAGATCAAAATTGCTGCAGCTGCAGTTAAATAATATGTACCATAGTGAAACGTGTACCGGTAATAATAGGTATTTCCGAAGTCTGTCCATGCAACTCCGTCTTTGGCATCTATCAAACCATATTCCCCATTTCCTGTAGGCGTCAACCGTTTCTTTAAAATGCTTTCTGCATTTTTAGACAATCCGTCTGTTCCCGGATCGAGTATTTCACCAATATCAATGTAATCTACATCCGTTTTGCCAAAAGACGTACTCTGTGGGATTTTCCCTTTACTATTCAAGTTTTCCAGTCCAATCTTGAAATCAATATAGTAAAGATCATACAAATTGGTACGGATTAATTCTGTTCCGTTAACCGTACTTCCCCCGGATAATGCTGCATCTTTAAAAGCAATGGAAAATCGGTTCAGTTCTGTAAAAATGGTTGTCGACGCCGACATTACTACCATCAAAATCAAAACACTGTGGATTACATTATGCTTTTTGTTCTTCCCAAACATATACATGAATCCAAGAATGACAAGAGAAGCCATCATAATTGCCTGTATCAGTGGTTTGTAATCACTCAGGTAATTTTCTAAAACAGACCATCTTGTAATATCAATCAGACCAAACGTCCAATCGTACAGCGTAATGCAACAATCAAGTAACAGTGACAATCCTTTTACCAACAGCCAGCCTACTGTCCTTACTGCGGTAAGGATGATATCATTCGTACTGAAAAAATCAGAATTTAATTTTAAAAATTCTATAATCTGTGCTTCTGACATAACGCCTCCTATCCTGCTTTTTGGAGCGTTTCCAAAAAGAGTGTTTTCTGTATCTCCGGAAGTTCTATCCGGTTTAAACAATCTGTAAATTCTGCAATTGTCATCTCCCTTCCAATTCCATATTTTTCCTCCATATCTTTTCCAAATACGTTATAAAGCAATGGTTCTAATTCTTCATAAGCCGGAAAGTCAGACAGCCTTTGCACTTTGTTTCTGTCTGCCTCCTGAAACATCTGAAAACTTTTTGCAATATCCCATACCCTTTCATCCAGTCGGATCCCCACCCGGCTTTCTTTGCAAATATCCATAAAATTCACATCATTTGGATGCGGATATGTTTCTTTTGGAAAATATTCATATGCATACCAAAAATACCTTCCACTTTCTACAGAGTTAAAAATAGGTCTTGGTTTAATCTTGTTTCCTTTTAAATCTCTTCTCTTTGAACGCCGGAAGATAACAATCTCACCTTCCTGAAGTTCCATGAGTTCGTTGTGATTTAACAATGGTCGTTCGTCAATTGATTCCGTATAATATTTATGAAACGACAACTTGCTTCCTGCTCTCTGCACGTTTACAATTGATTTGCTACCGAGCATATTCGAGAAACTTTTTGAGGTTTCCTCTGAGTTTGTCTGCAGATAAAAGTGATTTCCACAATTTCCTTTGATCGTTTCTGCAATCTGTTTTCCATAAATCTCTTCTAGCTGTTCATAATTCTGTAAATACAAGTCAAACGAAATATTTTGTCCAAGTCCCATTGTCGTCATTATTTTCATCAACTCAATCTCCGGCATATTTCCTGCTTCATCCATAATGACTTTTACTTGACGGTTACATTTCCCTTTTCCATCATCGCACATTTTCCCAAGCACATAATACATCTGCCGGATAAAAATGGTTGGCAATTTATAAAGCGAGCTATCATAGGATGGGGTTGCAAGAAATACCGCAATCGGACGTTCCCCGAACCCAATCTCTGCCATATCTATACTGCTCTCTGCCGTCATCATTGCAACATTCCGAAGGGTAAAAATATCTAATTCTCTCAGCATTTCCGAAAAGACCCCTGACTTTGTTTTTCCCGGAGCAACTTTCACACCTAAAAACTTCATTCTTGCCCGGTCATCTATTGGTCGTTGTTCAAAATAAACATCCAAAAGTGTACGAGTTCCAGTTTTATCAACAGGCTTTTCTACTAATTTTCCAAAATTTATTAAAATGCTGTAAAAATTAATGGTCTTTTCATTATCGTTCCGATAATGAAAAGGATGTTTTTTCTTTGCTTCTTCGTTCAGATAAGACCATACCTCATATCGTTTTTGATTTTCTTCTTCTTCTGCACGGAATGCATCTATGATACTTGCAAGTATCATCGCACTACATAAAGCGGCGGCTGCACTAACAAAGTACACCATGTCGCCTTTTGCTCCATCCACATCAAAAAACGAATGTGTCAAAGAATTTACAACCTGTTCTGCCATATCATAATCTTTCTGCTTATAGAACTTCACTGCAACACTAAGTAAATTAAATCCCATGGAATACTTGGGATTAGATGCATTTAACAGATATACTTCATAGCCTCGTTTTTCCAACGCTGAAGCAAATACTTTATAATGCTCCAGCTTGTTATCATTTATAATCACGCTTGGCTGAAATTCAGCTCTTGAATAACTCTCTATACTGGACTTTACAAGTGTCTCTCCTTTTCCGGAACGTGTGATTCCAAGAATCAGGTTATTCACAACCGAATCATCTATATAAAATGTGTCACCGATTCTAGAAATTAAGATGCCCGGATTTCCCGGATAAGGAGTTTCAAGCGGCTCAATCGCCTTATATTGCTGCTTAATCTCATCTTCGTTTGTAAATCGAGAGACACCTTTTTGTCCTACATTAAAATGTGTTTCAGACCAGGATAACTTGATTCGGATGACCAAAACAGTATCCAGTATTACCAAGCCGATCAACACTATTCCTACTTCCTGCATGGTTACTTCCATTAAATTCGGAATCATATGTACAAGCGAAAATATTCCTTCTAAAGTACCATGTCCAAGCAAAATGGATGGAAGCTGTTTCAATAGATGGATTAGATATGTCCCGCCTAATATTACAAATAGATCTAACACGATCATCAATACGGTAAGTACATAATTATTTGACAAGAAGTATTCCAATTTCATTGTCCGCCCCTTATCTTTTAAGGGATTGATCAGTTCATTTTTCCATTTATTTTTTCTCATATTTTTTCCTGTTTTTTGTAAGGGGGACAAATTTGTCCCCTTGTTTTTTCTAAAATCCAAAGCTTGCTGCAATATCTGTTGCCCAGCTTGATCCTGTATAAATCAAAGCGGCACCGATAATCAGCCAGAGCACATGCTCTTTTGCCCATTCCTTTGCTTTATGTCCCGGCGCAAGAAAGGCAAATCCCATAATTACAATCACGACAAATATAGCTGTTACTCCCAAAGGAATCACATTTTTATTTACAAATCCCTCTATCATTGTCTTAAGTTGCTGCATGTTCCTGTTTCTCCTTTCTCTTCTTCGCAAGTATCATTAAAATTATTATGATTAAAGCCACACCAACCAAAATTCCTACTCCTGCAAGTATGTAAGATAATTGGTTGTCAACTTTTTGATAAACTGCCGTAGCTTCTATCGTGTAATTAATATCTGTTTCGCTGTCCACTTCCTGCTCTCCTTGGTACAACGCAGTTTTCACTATGTGTGGTGTAGTAATCTCACCTTGATATTCGGCACGATATACCGGAACAAGTTTTTGAATATTTGCACGTGCATCTCGACATACCACACCATCTGCATTCGTGTAAATATCCGATGTATAGTATGTGTTTTTTACCTTGCCATCTGTCCCAAGCCCTACGGATGCCAGCAGTTGTTCTTCATATCCCTGCAAAGGAGCGTTTGCTCCTCTGTCGTTTGGAAATACCAATCCCTGCCATTCAATTGCATTCCGGTCGTATCCTTGGAATGTAATATCAATATCAGAATCAATCCAAACATGGTCTATAAGACGTACTGCAGAAAGGCTACATGTTACCGTTTCCATTCCCCCCGTTTTTTCATTTTTCACAGAAACCTCTTTCGTCTGTGGCGCAGACGAATGTGAAATCTCGTATTGATACTCATTGTAAGCTGATACACTTTGTTTATAAGGTTCACTTTCCTGTTCTGTAATTTCCTTCAATTTATAAACGATTCCATCTACTGTTTTTTCTTCCGGAAATTGATATTCGCTTCCTTTCACAATCGAATCAGATTTTTCGGTATACTCTACTACTTTCTTCTCCTTTTCCGGTTCTGACGTAAGACTTTCATATGTCACATTCTTTAGCACATATTTATTTCCATCAAATGTTTCTGTTTCCGGAAAGGATTTTTCTTCCTCTTTGTCTTTGGTCTGATATGTAATTGTCTTTTCTCTGATGTCAGTATCTTTTGCCTGTGTTGGAAAAGATACTGTACCAATCAATAAAAGTCCCAGCATACCTGCCAGCCATTTATTTCTCTTCATAATTTTTCTTCCTTTTCTGATAAAAAAATGCCAGCATAGTTCCTATAAGAGTAGCTCCTACAATTACTCCTGCCATGCAAAGAGCAATATTAATGTTATCACCAGTTTTTACATGATCTCGTTCACTATCCGGTGTGTCTGTGATGATTTTCCCTGGTGGAACCGGAGTGTGCTTTGGAATCACTTTTGCATCATAGAGCATGTCTCCTTCTTGCTCTCCCCACGTAGGGATTGCAATCAAAAGCGGTGTGATATCATCGTATCTTTTGTGTTCTGAAGCATATAAAAGATACACTCCAACATCTAAATCTTTTATGATCGCTTTTCCGTCCGCATCTGTCGTGCAGCTTCCGTCTGAAGTTTTGTAAGCGCTTAACTCTAAAGCTGCCTCTTCTAATTGCTCCGCTGTCTCAATTGCGTTTAAGTCTATCCCGCTTCCTTGATAAGCCTCCAGCAGCTCATACTCTCCGTCTACAACGTCTGCTACCTTTGCATATTCAAAAACAACATCCTCTTTTGTTGTTCCAACTCCGCCGTCTGTCAATTCTATTTCAATGCTTCCCTCTTCCTCTGTTTGGACTGTCTGCAGTTCATCCAGTAATGCTATATTTTCATTTGCAGCCGATACCGGAAATGTACAAATCATCACCGAAAAAACCAAAGGAAGTAATTTTTTAATCTTTTTGTGTTTCATTGCTGCTACGTTTCCCCCTTTTCTTTCTTATCATGCTTCCAATTCCTACAACCAGATATAAAAATGGAAGTGCTGTAAAGACCAATTCCCGAAAAGACATACTTCCCGGTACAATTTCTTGTTCTTGTTTCTCTGTATAAGGAATCCGTTCGCCTGTGACTACCAGCCGCTTGGTATTCAATCCGTATGGCGTACATGTGATTAGGGATACCAAATCTTTTTCTGCCTGTATCCTCAATCCTTCCACATCCTCCGGATGAACGATTTCAATTTTCGTTACCTCATATGCCAGCTTTTCGCCACAAACTGTTAAGAAAAATAAATCACCTTGTTCCATTTCATCCAGTCTTGTGAAGAGCTTGGCGTTTGGAAGTCCCCGGTGTCCGGTTAGAATACAGTGTGTATTTTCTCCCCCAACCGGAAGGCTGCTTTCTTGAAGATGCCCTACCCCATTTGCAAGAATTTCTTCTTCTGTACCGTGATAGATTGGAAGGTCGACGTTAATCTTAGGGATAGAAAGCGTCCCCATCACGCCTGTTCCCGATAAATTCAATTGACTTTGATAGCTCTCCTCTTCTAAAATCCCCTGCTCAATATCTCCAATCAGTACGCCGTTAGTCTGCCACAGCATTTCATTATACCGCTCTGCCTCTCCAAGCATTTCCTGAAGCTTCTCTTCGCTGTTTGCCTCTATATTTCCCTGATACGTCTGAATCACATTCTGCTGATGCTTTCTGTCTATCACACTAGCAAATGCAGGATATATGCAAAGAAGCAGACCTGTTACAAAAAGAACACCCGTAAGCATCTTTTTTCTCTTTTTAGTTCTCGTCGTTTGATTTTTTCTGTCGTTTTCCATACACAAATGCTCCTGTCACAAGTGCTGTTCCTGCTGTGAGCATCAGAAGCATCATAGAAGAACCAGTTACCGGAAGTTTCTTTCCAACCTTGTTAATGACTGTCAAGTTTGAAGAACCTTCACTGGTATCTGTTGTCAAATCTACATCTGATTCTTTGTATGCTCCGTCAAAAAATTCCTTGATATGCGCAGTCGTTTCTAATTTCTGTAATGTCTTATCGGTTGCTCCATCGCCTTTTACATAATCGTTTCGTTCATCTGTGAACGTCGCTTTCAGATTCAGCACGATTGGATCAAGCAGAGGGCGGTATCCGGCCGGTGCCTCGGTCTCCTTCAGATAATAAATACCTGTATCCAATCCATAGATTTTAATTTCTCCCTTTGCGTTGGATACCATCTCTACTGAATCCTGAGGTGTCGTTCCGCCAATGTGGTCACTTCCTCCGACTGTATCACGATTAATGACAATATACCCCTCATCCTCAGCTTTCTTCACATATACTTCATTCTTCAACTCTTTGTCTGAATATAGGCGGAATTTTGCTCCTTCCAATTTCAAATCATGGTCATTCGTTTTCAGAATATTGAGTTTATACGTGAAGCAGACAACCGTATCCCACGGAGTATATCCTGTTGTTCCATCCCCATCATGGTCTGGATTATTTGAAAATTCGAGACGTACATCATTTTCAAATCCCGGACGTCCAGTGTCTTCTGCAGCCTTATCATTTAAAGTTGCATTGTATCTTAAAATTACTTTCTGTCCATACACGTTTTCGTTCAAATCGTTCTTTTGATCAAATTCTCGATCTACGATTGCTTTGATGTCCTGAATCTCTACTTTGAACGTCTCACCATTTCCCGGATTCGTAATCACTTGAAATTCATCTTTTGCAAGCTCATAATTTTTATCCTCTGTTCGAACGTGAATTGCAACTGAATCCGGATCAAATGTCAGAGCTTCGTCCATCACGTCATGCCATGCATAATAATATGTATCATATCCATTGATGTTTGGAATATTGGATTCAAATTTATATGGCACCGTCTGTCCAATCTCGAAATCTCCGATGTCGTTCCATCCGTCATTTCCGATATTCTCTTTGTTGTCATCTTCTTGTATTTTTTTGATCACTGTCGGATAATCTGACTTAATATTCACATCTGCTTTTGGATTGGCTGTATTTACGATACACATAGATGCTGCGGAATGTGTACCCTCTACATCACTCACTTCATCCACTACGTAATAGCCATACTCCAAACCTCCAATCACGATCGAGTTATCTTCCTTTACGCCTGTTACATTCACTACATCTGCCGCTGCTTTATCTTTTACAATCTGATCTCTAAGCTCTTCGACAAAATATCGGAACTCACTGTAAGAACCTTCTATATTCTGTTCTGTCTGTGCTCCCTCTACCTGATTATTGTTTAAAGACTGAATGTAATCGATCACTTCATACTCTGTTACTTTAGAGGCTTCTTTTCCAATCTTTTTTCCTACCACTGTTTTTAATGATTTCTCATATAGTTCATTAAATGTATAATTGATTGATTCCCCGCCATCTGAGTTTTCCGCATTGAACAGCTTATATACTTGGAATTTCTTTCCCTTCAAAGTTTGTCCTTCATTTCCCTGAACAATGATACTCGCATCACCTCGTCTAAAATCCGCAATACCGTTTGGTGTGTTGAGCATTGTACGGGCTTGTGCTGCAGCCACCTGCATGATTCCAATTGTTCCTGCTCCTCCACTGACTGCAACAGCTGTAGAAAGTGCCAATGCATACAGCATTTTTAATGTTTTTTTCTTCATATATCCTCCCCTGTCTCGTTTCCATCTAATCATAGTGATTACTCCCAGAACCAGCGCTGCCATCATTAACAGCATCGTTGTATTCGAACCTGTATTTGGAAGTTTCATCCCAATGTTATTCACAATCGTCATGTTTGTTATCCGGTCTGCTTTTGTGCCGGTCACTGTAAACATGCCATCTGAATCGGTTGTAAATGCCTTTCCGTTTACATAAAAGATAAACTCATCCTTTACCGGAGTGCTCTCTGTACGTATCTCATAAGTTACCGGATTTCCAGAGGCATCCAATGGAAGCCGATAGCCTTTTGGTGCCTTGGTTTCCTGTAAATAGTATTGTTTCCCTATTTTCAATCCTTCCATGTTCAGAAGTCCTTGACTGTCTGTAGTACCCTTTGCCACTTCCTGTGTACAGTCCGAATCACTATATACGGTAAACTCTGCACCAGAAAGCATCTTTCCTTTATTATTTTCTTTATGGATCCGGAGAGTGAATGGAGAAAGAGGGTCTTCTACAATCACAGAAATATGTCCTTCATCTGTAACATCAAAGACTACATTTCCAAGAGTAATATCAATCTTTGACGTGAGTGTAACCTTATTATCTTGTGCAACATGAAATTCAATCAGATTGCCATTGATCTCATAACCGTCCATGACTTCAATTTCTGTAATGCGGTGTGTCCCATACTGCACTCCTGTTAATGTCAGTTTTCCTGCTTCATCCGTTGTCAGTATCTCTTTTGTTCCATCTGGCTTCGTATGTTCAAACTTCGCACCCGGAATTGGGATGTCTGTTTTCTCCTGCCGCTTCACCAAATCTAACTTCATCACTTTTTCCGGCACAGTTGGTCTGTTATAGGTATTTACACTTTCTGATGTACCTGATGAGGTAATCTGTCTGACAAACACTTCCGAATTAATCAGATAACCCTCCGGCGCTTTTGTCTCCTGAATGGTAATAGTTCCAAGAAGAAATGACGGAGCTCCACTAATACTAAAATAAAGCTCATTTCCTGAAACTAAATATTGTGTATCGTATTCACACCAACCATCCTCATCGGTTTGAAACACCCATGTACGAACTGGCATCTGTCCAAGTGTTGCCGGGTCTACGTTGGGTGCCCACAAGCCAGCATAATATTTCACGGTGAACTGTGCTCCCTGTAGTGTTGCACTCCCCTGTGGTTTATTCTGGTTCGTCTCTGCATCTACTTTCCCGAGCAGGATTCCAACCGGATCCATCTGCGGGAGATCTTTAAACGTCACCACAGCCTTTTGATCAGCCGTCACGGTTACCTCTTTCACACTTGGGTCAAGTGCAAATCCTTTCGGTGCAGTCAGCTCTTTTACATAATACGTTTTTGCATCTAATTGGAGCGTATCAGAATTTCCATTCGCATCGGTTGTAAGCGTTCCCACCCTGGATGCGCCGGACAGTGATGAGCTGCTGTACACGCCGAAAACTGCTCCCTCCAATGAATAACAGCTGTTTCCATTTGTCAATCCCGGATTTGCAGATTCCTTTTTTAAAGTCAGCGTGCCTTTACTTGGCGCATATCCTAAAAATGCCACATCCTGATAGCTGTCCGGGGTAATGTTGACTTTGTATGCATGGAATCCTAACGTAATCGGGTCTGCTTTTCCTTCCAGCGATGCAATATAGCTTTTTGCCCTGCCGTTATTGTTACAGCTTCCATTCTGATATCCCACTGCAAAGGTCGCATTGTCCATGTCATATCCTAGATTATTTCCGGCATACCCTGGTCCTCCCGGAGAGTAATATAAGATTTTTCTTGCAACAGCATCATCCCATTCTGTAATCTCGCCATATTTTGTACCATAATTACTCCAAAAGTTCTTTTTGTTTTCTGCGCAGTATCCGTAACTGTTTGCACCATCAATTGAAAAATAACCATTTCCTGCACCACTTACTCTTGGCATCTGAGTAACTCCTACTGTCTGCCCCGGTGTAAATGCACGTTCGCTCATCCTATTTAACTTTATTTGGCTTCTTGCAAGAGTTGCCTTCATTTGGCTTTTTGCAAGGACTGCCTGCATCTCCTCTTCTGTTGCCATTTCTATCAGAATGTCCAGCGCTGGATCTTTGATTGCTCCATCCTTTTCAATCTCCTGCTCATTCCGATAATCAACTGACAGAAAAGCTCTTTCGTCCAAAAAAGCTTCCAATCCCAGCTGCTCTGCCGCCTGCTTTCGTGCTGTTACGACTTCCTCCGACATCTTATCGCCTTTTCGGTAGGCTTCCAACACCTTTTCGTATATCTCGTCTTTATTTGTATCAAGTGTCTCCCCCTGTGCGTGAACTGTTGTTGAAAACAGGATACAGATCAGCATCAGTGATAAGATTTTTTTTAATATTTTCAAATGCTTTCCTCCCATCTCACTTAAAATGGTAATAAAAAATAGAGTACCTGAAGATACTCTACTTTCACGTCGATATTTGATTTTCTATTTACTTGCTCCGCAGCTACATGTATAACCAGTTATCACCGTTTCATCCCATGCGGCGCTGTCTTGCACCCATCTTGTTTCATACTCTGCTGGATGTGCTATAGTTTCTGTCCCCGTCTGCTTTTGGACATATTCTGTATGATGTCCTGCTCCTTCTCCAGCTAAAGCATGTTGTTTTACATGCGGTGTTGGGTTGCCTGTTATGTCGGCACCACATGTATTGCAAATTGTTAAACACACCGTCTCATAAATTGGCTTATATTCCGTCCAAGCCTCTTTTATCAGCACCTGCTCATTATGTCCGGATGCCGGATGATGTACAACTGTCGTCTGAGCATTCCAACTGTGTGTATGGGACGGCTTAGAAGGTTTTTCTCCTGTTTCATTGTTTGGTCTTGCATCAGAGGATGGCTTTTGTGAAGTTGTATTCTTGCCGTCTATTGCAGATGCTTTTTCTGTATCTGTCTGATCCACTGTTTTATCCTGTGTTTCTGTTTCCTGATCCTTACTGTCCGCTTCTTTCTCTTTGTCCGCATCCAATGTATTCGGTTTCCGATCTGTCTCTTTCTGAGCAAATATCGAATCTTCTTTTTCCTGATCAGATGCATCATCATTCACAGCTGCCACCTTCTCTGAGTTTTCCGCTCCTGATGCAGTTGCTGTTCCCTGGTAGAATACTGTCGTCCCTGTCAGACCAAGCAACAATACAAAGGCTGCTCCTGCTCTTGCTATGTTCTTCTTCCTCATACCTTTTCCTCCTCCTTAAATCTTACACTTTACAAAACCACTTTTATTATAGCTTACTTCTTTCCTGTTTACAATCTGTTTGCAACTTATAAAATACAAATTTATCATCAACGTGAAAATACAATGTTTATTCCCGTCTGCATTTCAAAACCAATTCTGCAAATATCACTCGTTTGTATGATTCTTTTAGCCAACCTGTATATGAGAAGAGCAAAATAAGTACCAGTATAATAGCAGCTATTGTCAATATGCCTGCTATGCTAAATCCAACCTTCATAATCACTTCTTGGTTTGTCTGACAGCTTACTGCTGTTTTTCTTACCTGATTCATAAACGCAGCACAAGCCTTGCAGATATTTAAAAGCGCCAACGTCGCCAACACTATATTTAATATCCATATATTTTTTTGATGCCGATAATTTACCTTTGCATTGATATACTCAAACATCAACTCCTGTTCAGACATATTTTTTAAGCGATTATACGTTTCACAATTGTTTAAATCATTTTTTTCTTTCCGCTTGTTATTCCACCATTTGATATGAGAAAATTTATCATTCACAACTATTCCTCCTTGGTTTTCATGTAACGAGAAATAAACAAAATCCCATAAAAGTTTCTCTCAAATTTTTCTTTTTCAAACTTAAAATTCCCTGTGTTCGTGAAAAAGAAAAACTCGCGTGGATTTGTCGAATCCACTACAGTTTTTTCATCATCGTACCTGTAACGGCGTAAGAACAGAACTATGTTCTTAAAAAATATTTAGTTGTGGATTTTTTTACTTGTGTAAGAACCGGATTTTATTTCACTAAGATACTTTGATACAGTCGCCCTGCTGCATCCGATTTTTCCAGCCATGTCTTTTACAGTCATATCTGGATTTTCTCTAAACAAAACATAAACCTTTTTGCGAGTAGTCTCACCTCTTGCAAGTTGCTTTGCAATATTCTTCTGTTTCAAGTTAGCCTTTGCTCTTTTTTGTGCTTCTTTTGCGTTGTAAGGCTGCCCGTCTGAAGTATTATGCAGTACCTCACGATAAATCGTTGTCCTGTTCCTCCCAATTATTCTTGCAATCTTCTCTGTTTCTGCCATAGTCATACCTTTTTTGTACAATTTTTGAATAACTAGTCGTTCTTGAAATGACAATCGACTATAGCACTTCCCCATTACTGTTATCCATCCTCCTTCCTAAATTCATTGATTTTTCAATGTTTTTGAGACTTTTCAATACAAAAAAAACGCCCCAGAGACTAATTAAATTTAGTCTCTGTGCGTTCAATTATAGACGTTGCGATTTTTTACAATTTTTTATTGTAAAAGGAAGCCCGTTTCCAAGCTTCCTTCCCTCTTACTCTTCTACCGTTTCTTTCTCTTCCTTTTCTGTGATAGCCAGACAAAGTTCCTCTAACTGTTTCAGATCTACTCCAGAAGGTGCTTCTGTCATCAGATCCGATGCATCTTTTACTTTCGGGAATGCAATGACATCTCGGATACTGTCTTCTTTTGCCATCAGCATCACAAGACGATCCAATCCATATGCAAGTCCTGCGTGAGGAGGCACTCCGTATTTGAATGCATTCAACAAGAATCCAAACTGTTCCTGCGCCTGCTCTTTTGTAAATCCAAGCACTCCAAACATCTTGCTCTGAATCTCCTGATTGAAGATTCTGACACTTCCACCACCGATTTCGGTACCGTTCAACACAATATCATAAGCTTTTGCACGTACTTTTCCCGGATCTGTGTCGATCAGATGCAAATCCTCTTCCATCGGCATTGTAAATGGATGATGCATTGCTGTGTATCTTCCAGCTTCTTCATTCCACTCTAACAATGGGAATTCTGTTACCCACAAGAATTTATAAGCGTTTTTGTCTAATAATTCCAACTGGCGCGCAATCTCCAAACGTAAGTTTCCAAGAACATCCCATACAACCTGATTCTTATCTGCTGCAAAGAGCAGTAAGTCACCATTTTCTCCATCCATTGCTTTTACAAGTGCTGCCATTTCCTCTTCACTCATAAATTTTGCAAAAGAAGATTTGATTGTACCATCTTCCTGTATTGCCACGTATGCGAGACCTTTCGCACCAAAGTCTTTCGCAAAATCAACCAGTTTATCGATTTTCTTACGTGGCATTGCACCCTGACCTTTGGCATTGATTCCACGAACACTTCCGCCATTTTCCAATGCATTTTTAAACACCACAAATTCGCAGTCTTTCACAACTTCCGACACATCTGTCAATTCCATTCCAAAGCGGATATCCGGTTTGTCTGAACCGAAACGATCCATTGCTTCCTGCCATGTCATTCTCTGGATTGGAAGAGAAACTTCTATCCCAAGAATCTCTTTGAACATTTTAGCCAGTAATCTTTCATTAACGTCAATGACATCATCCACATCAACAAACGATAATTCCATATCAATCTGTGTAAATTCCGGCTGACGGTCCGCACGTAAATCTTCATCACGGAAACATTTTACAATTTGGAAATAACGATCATATCCCGCACACATCAAAAGCTGTTTAAAAATCTGTGGTGACTGTGGAAGCGCATAGAAATTTCCCGGATGCACACGGCTTGGCACAAGGTAATCTCTTGCTCCCTCCGGAGTACTTTTGATCAACATCGGTGTCTCGATTTCCAAAAATCCTTCCTCTGCAAGGAGTTGACGTGTCAATGTCGCCGCTTTACTTCTCATCATCAGGTTTCTCTGTAAATCCGGTCTTCTCAAATCCAACACGCGGTATTTCAGACGTAATTCCTCTTTCGTCTTGCTATTCTCTTCAATCGGGAACGGTGGTGTCTCAGACTCAGATAAAATACGAAGTTCTTTTACACGAATCTCAATCTCTCCTGTCGCAAGATTTTCATTCACCGCACCGGAACGTGCTTCTACAGTACCCACTGCTGCAATTACAAATTCACTGCGAAGCTTTCCTGCTTTTTCAAAATCTTCTTCGCTCACGCTTCCATTTTCAAAAATAAGCTGCAGCAATCCGGAACGGTCACGTAAATCCACGAATACAATTCCACCTTTATTACGGTTCTTCTGCACCCATCCCATTACAGTTACTGTCTCTCCGATATTTGCCTTACTTAACTCTGCACATCTGTGGCTTCTCTTCAAGCCCTGCATTGATTCTGCCATTGTTCTCTCTCGCTTTCTATTTTATATTGTCTTTAAAAATTTCCTGAATATCTGTATATCCTTCATTCATAAGCTGTTCTTTCTGGAACTTTTTGTTTTTCTTCATATTGACAAGCATCACCTGTTTTCCGTTTGCACGCTCTTCTTTCGCAATCGCAAGGATTTTTAACATTCCTTCTGCAGACATTCCTTTTTCAATCAGCAATGCCTTCTTTTCTCTGCTTGTCGGAACTTTATATCCTCTTTCTAAAAGCAGCATTACGATACGCTCAAATCCGATAGAAAATCCACATGCCGGTGTCGGCTGCCCTGTAAATTTCCCAATCATCTCATCATAACGTCCGCCGCCTCCTACAGAGCCGCCGAATTCATCCATTGAAATCTCAAAAATCGTTCCTGTATAATATGACATACCGCGCACTAATGTCGGGTCAAAGCTCACTTTAAATTCTGCCTCTTTTGCACTTTCTACACTGGAAATAATCATTTCTAATCCATCGGCTATCTCTGCTTCCAAAAATCCTTCCAGTTTTTCTTTGCAGTAGCGCACACCTTCGATATCATTTGTAATCTTTTCAAAGAGTTCTAAGTATTTCTCAATAGATTCCTTTGCATATCCGTTCTCTTCCAGTTCTTTCGCCACACCGTCCAAGCCGATCTTATCCATTTTGTCTAAAATAATAAACACAATATCGTAATCTTTCTCTTCAAAACCACTGTAAGCAGCCATTGCTTTTAAGATTTTTCTATCATTGATGCGGATTGTAAAGTTTTTGAAATCTAACTTTCCAAGCAGTGTTGTTGTCGCTAAAATCAGCTCAATCTCCGCTAAGTTACTTGGTTCACCAAGAATGTCGATATCGCATTGCATAAACTGACGGAAACGTCCTCTTTGCGGTCTGTCCGCTCTCCACACATTCCCCATCTGCAACGCTTTAAACGGTGACGGCAGCACACTTGCATTGTTCGCATAATATCTGGACAACGGCACTGTCAGGTCATAGCGAAGACCTCCATCCACCAAATCCATCTCTTCTTTCGCTGTATCTAATTTTAATTTTTCTCCACGTTTTAAAATTTTGAAAATCAGTTTTTCATTGTCTCCACCCTGTTTGCTGCACAGATTCTCAATGTGCTCCACACATGGTGTCTCCATGGAAGAAAATCCAAATGTGCGGTATGTGTCTTTAATCATCTGAATCACATAATCGCGGATCTCCATCTCTGCCGGCAACATATCTTTCATGCCTGTGACTGGTTTTTTCTTTAATGCCATAACCATTCTCCTTTTCGCTCTATCATTTCATCAATTCGATTGATGTATTGTTCGACGTCTTTTACATTCTCCGTCCTGACAATCTGCTTCGGATTGCCTGTCTTTTCATCTATCAAGGTCTTTTCTTTTGGCAGCACGATCTTTGTTGATGCCCCTGCTCCCACAGCCACGATAGATTGTTTCTCTTCCATAATAAGTATATTGTATATTCCGGCTTTGTCAACCTTTGCATAACCAACATTTTCAAAATTTCCCGCAATATTTTTCTGCCTGTACAGATAATACGGTACAAGCTGCATTTTCCCCGCATATTCTGCTGCGAGTTCGATCATCTCCGATAACATCGCGGCACTGTCTGCCTGGTCATTTCCCTGATAGCTTCCCTCTCTCTTTTCTTGTGTCAGTCTGGATGCACGCTTCATCGCAAGGGCATGCACAGTCAGACTGTCCGGCGCAAACATTTCTATCTGTCGCAGTGTATCTTTCATATCGTCTAAAGTTTCTCCCGGAAGTCCCGCAATCAAATCCATATTAATGTTCTCAAATCCTAGTTCCCTTGCCATCGCATACACTTGTCGAATATCCTCTACTGTATGTTTTCGCCCGATACAGTCTAATGTCTTTTGCTGCATTGTCTGCGGATTGATCGAAATTCTGGAGATCTGATGTCTTCTCAGTACTTCCAGTTTTTCTTTTGTAATACTGTCCGGACGCCCCGCTTCCACCGTGAATTCTTTCAAATCTTCAAATGAAAATGTTTTTTCGATATGTGACAAAAGTCTCTCCAACTGTTCCGGTTCCAGCGTCGTAGGCGTCCCTCCACCAATATAAACCGTATTTAGTTTCTTTTCTTTTGACACTTCTCCTACAAAAGTGATCTCTTTACACAGAGCATCTAAATATTCATCTACACGGTTCTTCCATTTGTGGATTGGCTGCGAAGTAAAGGAACAGTAACTGCAGGTAGTTGGACAAAATGGAATCCCCACATAAAGACTGTATCCATCCTTATAGTCTAATTGAGCCAGCAGCGCTTTCTCTCGTTTTGCGATCTCCATGCCGAGGTTTGCTTTTTTGTCCGTTGTCCGATAATTTTCTTTCATATAGTTAATGACATCCTGTTCGCTTTTTCCTTCTTCCAGCAAGTTCATCATAATCTTCGTCGGTCTGATTCCTGTCAGCACACCCCAGGCAAGTTCCTTTCCAGTTTGTTCTGACAACCAGTCGTATACTTTCAGGTTCACATACCTCTTTTTTTGCTTTCTCTCTGCGTATTCTTCTACCTCATTTTGGTTGATTAAAAGACACTCTTTTTGTTGCTCATCTATTCTCAGTTCAATCAAATTAGGGACACCACTGTCGATTGTTTGATCAATCTCACTCCCCGGGTAAAAAGCCCTTAAAATATGGTACATATCGTATATATACATTTCCTCTTTTACGATTATTTTTATCATTTTACACCTCACTTCAACCCAATTTGGGACGTAGTAAACTTCAATTTTACTACGTCCCAAATTGAACCTTTAAATAAACGGATTATACTGTTTTTCATCCGCAATGCAAGTCAAATCGTTATGCCCCGGATAGACCATCACCTGATCCGGAAGGCAGAATAATTTTTCTTGAATCGATTTCACCAAAACTGATGCGCTTCCGGTCGGGAAGTCGCTTCGACCAACGCTTCTGCAAAACAGTGTATCTCCGCTAAACAGCACTTCCTCATCCTTCACATAGTAACAGCATCCGCCACTTGTATGCCCGGGTGTATGAATCACTTCAAACGTATATCCTGCCAGCACAAGTTTTTCCCCATCACCCAGACAGGTCACTTTCTCATAGGCATAGCTTGTCCCAAACATGCTGGAAAGATTTAATGCCGGATCTCTCAATATTGCCGCTTCATCTCTATAAATATATACCGGAATATCGAATTCTTTTGTCCACCCTTCAATTCCCATCACATGATCAAAATGACCATGTGTCAGAAGAATTGCTTTCGGCTCATAGCCGATTCGTTTCACATAACTGATCATATAATCCGGACAAATCGCCGGATCAATGATAACCAGCTCTTTTGTCTCCTCATTTTCCACTAAATAACAGTTGGTTCCCAGTGAACCCAATGCATATTTTTCTATCTTCATTCTTTTACCCTGCCGTACGTTCAATATCAATCACGCCCTCTATCTGACGCAATTTTTCCACAATTCGACTCAATTCTTCTCTGCCACGAACAACAAAACCAAGCTCAATTGTTGCAACTCCCTGTTTGCTGACGCGCGTATTCATCAAATTGATATCAATTTTATTCTCTGTAAATATCTTAGAAATCTCCATAAGCAGACCTTGCCGGTTATTTGCATACATCTTGATTCCCGACATATACTGTCCACCGGCTTCATCCGACGCATTTGTCTCCCACTCCGCATCAATCAATCTGGCTCTTTCCGCCTCCGATAAATGAATGATGTTGACACAGTCCGTTCTATGAATAGACATTCCACGTCCTCGTGTCACAAAGCCGACAATCTCATCTCCCGGAACCGGATTACAGCATCTGGAAAACCGAACCGCCATGTCATCAATTCCCTTTACAACAATTCCGCTTTTCGACTTCGTCACATGCACTTTATTCTTAGATGCTTCAGATACCCGTTCAATAATCGTCTCATCTGTCACAGCTGCCTTATGATCTTTTTCGTATTCCTCCAAAAGACGATTGATAACCTGACCTTCTTTTAAACCACCATGCCCGATTGACGCAAGCACCGCATCCCAATCACGGAAGCCATATTTGACCTGTACTACCTGCATGTATTTCGGCTTGGTCAAATCACTGAGCACAATAGATTTTGTCTTGCAATACGCCGCAAGCATCTCTTTTCCGCGAACGATATTCTCTTCCTTAAATTCTTTCTTAAACCACTGATTGATCTTGTTACGCGCCTGCGTACTTTTTACAATGTTCAGCCAGTCACGACTCGGTCCCTTGGAATTTTGCGAAGTAAGAATCTCAATCCTGTCACCATTTTGAATCTTATAATCAATATTTACAAGTTTTCCGTTCACACGGGCTCCTACCATCTTATTTCCGACCGCACTGTGAATTGCATAAGCAAAATCAACCGGCGTAGAACCATTCGGCAGATTCTTTACATCCCCATTCGGCGTAAAGCAGTAGACATCTTCTGCGAACAAATCCAGATCTCCTTTCAAGAGACTTAAAAATTCGCGGTTATCTGTATCCTGCTGCCATTCCAAAATCTGTCTTAACCAGCTTAGTTTTTCCTCTTCCTGCGCGGCAACACTCTTTTTGCCATCATTGGATTCTTTATATTTCCAATGGGCAGCAATACCATACTCCGCCGTCTTATGCATCTCCTCGGTACGGATCTGAATCTCAAACGGCTGTCCCACCGAACTCATCAATGTCGTATGCAATGACTGATACATATTCGGCTTTGGCATCGCAATATAATCTTTAAAGCGCCCCGGAATCGGCGTGTACATCTCATGGATAACACCAAGTGCGGCATAGCAGTCTTTCACTGACTCTACAATGATACGGACTGCAAACAAATCATAAATCTGATCCACTGTCTTATCCTGATTGACCATCTTTTTATAAATGCTGAAGAAATGTTTCACTCTGCCTTTTACTTCTGCCTTAATCTTCGCATTTTTCATATGTTCTGACACTTCTTCGACAATCTGCTGCACAAACTCCTCACGCTCTGTCTTTCTCGCATTGATCTGCTGCACAAGATCATAAAATACTTCCGGTTGAGAATATTTCAAAGACAGATCATCAAGTTCTGTCTTAATCCTGGAAATACCAAGTCTCTGCGCAATCGGCGCATAGATGTCCATCGTCTCACGCGCTTTCTCAATCTGCTTTTCCGGACGCATGAACTGAAGTGTTCTCATATTATGCAGTCTGTCCGCAAGCTTGATTAGAATCACTCGGATATCTTTTGCCATCGCCAAAAACATCTTTCTTAAGTTCTCTGCCTGCACCTCCAGTTTGTCAGCGGAATACGACAATTGTCCAAGCTTTGTGACACCGTCCACAAGCAGTGCAACTTCCGAACCAAAGATCTCGGTAATCTCCTGCTCTGTCATCACAGTATCTTCCACAACATCATGCAAAATTCCGGCAACAATCGTCTCTTTATCCAACTCCAGATCAGCAAGAATGATTCCTACCCACAACGGGTGAATAATGTATGCCTCACCTGATTTTCGAAACTGTCCTTCATGCGCATGGTACGCGATATTGAACGCTTTTTCCACCATGGAAATATCTGTAGACGGATGGTACTTTCTAATTCGTTTGATCAATGCCTCATATAACATCTTTGGGTCCTGATAATCTTCCGGCGCCTTCACCGCATGCCCATCCACAATCTCAAGTCCCTTGTATGGATTCTCTATTACTTTATTGTCGGCCACATTAATCACCCCTTTCTGGTTCTTATTTTCCAGGGTATGCAATAACAGTCTCTACGTCAACCCCTTCTAATCTCTTTCTGCCTTCTAATCCTTCTAGTTCCATTAAAAATACTGCTTTGACAATCACTCCTCCCATCCCTTCAATGAGCTTTGTAATCGCCTCGATCGTACCTCCGGTTGCCATCAGGTCGTCGATGATCACTACTTTTTCTCCCTGTTTGATCGAGTTTTTATGCATCTCAATCTCAGCGCTCCCATATTCCAAATCATATTGAATCGAAACAGTCTCGCATGGAAGTTTTCCCTTTTTCCGAACCGGAATAAATGGTTTATGCAGATTATATGCGATCGGTACTCCAAAAATAAATCCTCTGGATTCCGGTCCTACCACTACATCAAATTCCGTGTCTCCGATTTTTTCCTGCATTAAATCTATCGCCAGCTGAAGTCCGTCAGCATCTTCTAAAATACTTGTTACATCTCTAAAAATAATCCCTTTTTCGGGAAAATCCGGTATACTTCTTACATATTCTTCGATTGGTTTTTTCATTCTAACTCACTCCTATTTTTACAGTATATTATAGTATATCATTTTTCTGTCATTTTTTCAATTCATTTACACCACTCTCACTGATAGTTCTGAATGATGATCTGAACAGTTTTCTGCCCCATATACTCATTAATTCCGGGATAATATGTAAATGCCGCCTCAACTTTGCTTCTCTGTCCCCGAAGCAGACCATCTACCGCCGGCTTTCCATACTTTTCTCTAAAAAATTCCAAAAATGCCTCCACATCACCAAAGTACATGGCATCCATCTGAGTCCCAGGCGCATCCTGCACCTGCATCTTCAACACATTTTTATTTTTCCCAAGAATTCTCGCGCTTAAAATTTCAATGTTTTTCTCCACAAATACAGGCTTTACATTTCCTTTCCCAAAAGGCTCCAGAAGCTCCAGTTCATTCACAAACGCTTCATTGATATAGCCAAGCGGCATCTGCATATCAATAGAAATCTTAGGAATCAGATCTTCTTGTGTGAGTAGTGACAGCTCATTTAAAGTTTCTCTGAGTCTGTCTACATTTTCCTCTTCCAAAGACAGTCCCGCCGCAAGTTTATGTCCGCCAAATTTCGTCAACAGCGATTTGCACTTATTCAATTCTTCATACATGTGGTAACTCTCAATAGAACGCCCCGATCCTTTCACGCCTTCTTCTGCCTTCGTCAAGATAAATACCGGCCTATGATAACGCTCCCTCACTCTTCCAGCTACAATTCCGGCAAGACTTTCGTGACAATCCGGAAGATATATCACCAGCACTTTATCCTCGCCAAGTCTGGTCTCCTCCACTTGCTTCACCGCCTCTTCCACCGCTGAAGCCGTCATATCCTTCCGGTTGTCATTTAGCGCTTTTAAGTCACCCGCCAGTATGTCTGCCTCTTTCTTGGTCTTTGCACACAAAAGCTCCAATGCCCGTTTTGCCGTATCCAGTCTCCCGCTTGCGTTCAGGCACGGTCCAATCACAAATCCGATATGATATGCCGAAAGTCTCTCCACCGGCACACCGGTACATTCCATCAGCGCTCGCAATCCCAAATTATTTGTGCGTTTCAGCATTTCCAGACCTTGTTTTACAAAAATACGGTTCTCTCCGACCAGATCCATAACATCTCCGACTGTCGCAATTGCCACATTCTCCATCAGATAATCCACATCTTCGATATCTTTTCCACACGCGCCGAACAGCGCCTCGATCACTTTATACGCAACTCCTGCCCCACACAATTCTTTGAATGGATATGCACATGTCTGCTGTTTTGGATCAATCACTGCATCAGCGGGCGGCAGAATATATTGTTTTTCACTTTCTACCTCCTCATAAGGAATCTCATGATGATCTGTCACTATGATCGTCATCCCAAGACTCTTTCCATACGCAACCTCTTCTCTTGCCGCAATTCCATTGTCACAGGTGATGATTGTATCAATATCATCGTCAAATGCCCGGTCAATCAAATTCCGGTTCAAGCCATACCCGTCCCTCATGCGGTCCGGTATATCGATATCAGCCTCTCCTCCAAGATACTTGATTCCTTCCAATAGAATGTAAGTCGAATTAATTCCATCAATATCATAATCTCCGATAATTCGAATCTTTTTGTCCTCGCGTATTTTCTCGAGCAAAATGTCTACCGCTTTATCCATATCTTTCATGAGCATGCCATCGTACAAATCTGCGATTGTGCCGTTCAGATACAATTGAATCGCTTCATTCCCTGTCACATCACGATTCCGTATCAGCCGGGCAAGAATCGGATGAATTTGAAATTTCTCCGCAATCTCCTGAAACGGAGCCCCTTTTCTCATTACAAACCATTTTTCCATACGTACTCCTCAATGCAAAAACGGGAGTAATATCATGATTACCCCCGTCCCCGTTTATTTTTTCTTTACAAATTTTGTTTTCATAACATACCACAATGGTCCTGTGATACAGATAGAAGAGAACGTACCTCCTAATACACCAACCATAAGCGGCATTGCAAATTCTTTAATCGAACTTACTCCAAGCACATACAGTACCGCAAGCATAATAAAGGTTGTCGCATTTGTGTAAATACTTCTCGTCAAAGTATCTGTAATACATCTGTTGACCAATCCTGATAATTCTTCGTTTTTCTTTTTCGTCTTTAATTCTTCTCGGATACGGTCGAAGATAACAATCGTCGCATTGATCGAGTAACCTACAATTGTCAGGATACATGCAATAAATGTATTTCCGACGGACGTTCTTGAAATTGCATAAAATGCGATTACAAACAGAACGTCGTTTAACAATGCGATAACTGCACTTGTTCCGAAACGAATGTCTTTGAATCGGAACCAAATGTAAAGCAGCATACATATCGTAGCAATCACAAGGGCAACGACTGCATCTGTTCGCATCTCGGAGCTGACTGTGGAGCTGATATTCTCCGCAGTAATCGTAGATGTATCTACACCGAAGTTGTCCGCCATCGCTTTGTTGAATGCCTCACGTGCTTCCAAATCCAAACTGATTGTCTTAATAACAACCGCATTCGAATCTTTTACTTTCTGGAACTGAACGTTCTTATCGCCTGTTACCTTCTCTACAACCGGAACAATCTTAGAATCAATCTCTTCAATCGAATAATCTTTGTCAAATGTTACCGTAGATGAAGTTCCTCCCATGAACTCAAGGCTGTACTTAAACGCACCTTTTCTGTTTGCCGAGTTCACTCCCATCATAATAAATCCTGCTACAATGATCACAAGTGAAATCGAAAAGCTCAACACTCTTCTCTTTAAGAAATCTCTTTCTTTTCTTGGTTTCTGAGTACCATATAATTTTGGACTTCTAAGTCCTACTGCATAGAATGAATAGATAATGATTCTTGTCACAACTAGTGCCGTAAACATAGACACCACAATACCAAGTGCCAATGTCTGAGCAAATCCTTTTACACTTCCTGTTCCCTTAACCCAAAGTACAATTGCCGCAATCAAAGTTGTCATATTTCCGTCTACAATCGCTGACATCGCCTTCTGGAATCCAGACTTCAGAGATGATTTTACACTTTTCCCGCCTGCCATCTCTTCTTTTACTCTGGCAAAAATAATAACGTTCGCATCTACCGCCATACCAATCGAGAGAACGATACCTGCAATACCAGGAAGAGTCAATGTAATGTTAAACGCATTCAACAATACGATTACAATTCCTGTGTAGATAACTAACGCAATGCTCGATGCAAGTCCCGGAAGCAGATATACGATACACATGAAAATGAACACGATTGCAAGTCCGATTGCACCTGCCATCAAACTTGTGCTGATCGCCTCTTCTCCAAGCTGTGCTCCGACTACTTTGGAACTCAATTCCTCCAGCTCTAGTTTCAGACCACCGATACGGATTGTAGATGCAAGATTGTCTGCTTCTTCATAAGACTCCATTCCGTCAATATAAGCCTGTCCACCGTCAATTTTATCTTTTACAGACGGATTGCTAATGATCTCATCATCATAAACGATAGCAATCTGTTTTCCGATATTTGCCGCTGTTGCTTCTGCAAATTTTGTTTTTCCCTCATCTGTAAGATTCAACTCTACGATATACTGCTTATTGCCCATATCATCTTGAGTTGTTTTCGCAGATGCTGTTTTGATATCTGTTCCTTCTAAGACAATATTCCCTTCCGAATCCTGAAATTCAAGTGAACCCGGTTTCCCAAGCTCTTCCAGAATTGCATTCGCATCTGAAACACCCGGAATCTCAATATTGATACGATCCGAACCTTCCTGATAAACAGTCGCTTCTGTACTGTATTGCTCTACACGCTTTTGCAGCTTGTAGATTGTATCTTTCATCTCTTCCTCTGTCGGGTTCTCATCTTTTACCTGATATGTAATGCTGACACCTCCGGCAAGGTCAAGACCAAGCTTGATGTTCTTAGCCGCTCCCGCACCTGTTGCACCAAATCCCACAACCGAAGTAAACCCTAACAGGCAGATCACCGCCACGGTGAGAATCAGGTTAATGATACCTCTACTCTTTTTCATCTCTTACATCCTTTCTCTGTCTGCCAATGCAGCCTTAATCATAATCGCGCATTCCACACGCTTTCTTTGCATCTCACAACCGACATCATATGTATCATGAATAGAACCGTGAAACTTATTCGAATTCGCCATGCATCCTCCACTACAGTAAAACTTTGCAAAACAGTTCTTACATTTCTCTTTTGAATAGACACTGCAGCCTCTGAATTCATCTGCAATTTCCGGTCTTACAATCCCTTCGTCGACATTTCCCATCAGAAAATCTTCCTCACCGACAAACTGATGACAAGGATATAAGTCCCCCCAAGGTGTGACTGCAAGATACTCTGTTCCGGAACCACATCCGGAAAGTCTCTTCGCAACACAAGGACCTCCGTCCAAATCAATCATAAAATGGAAGAAGTTAAATCCTTTTCCCGCCTCTTCTCTCTCAATGATCGCTTTTGCCAATGTATCATATTCTTCAAAAATCTGTGGAAGATCTTCTTTCTTGATCGAATAAAAATCCGAATCCTCTCCTACTACAGGCTCAATGGAAATCTGCTCAAACCCCAAATCCGCAAAATGCAGAACATCTTTTGAGAAATCCAAATTATCTCTTGTAAAAGTTCCTCTGATATAGTATTTTTCCTGATTACGGCTCTCTGCCAGTTTCTGAAATTTCGGCACGATCAGGTCATAACTTCCTTTTCCGTTGCGGAACGGACGCATCTTGTCATTGACTTCTTTTCGTCCGTCCAGACTTAATACCACATTGTCCATCTCTTTGTTGACAAATTCCTGTACCTCGTCATTCAGAAGTACACCGTTCGTTGTCAGTGTAAAACGGAAATGCTTATCATGGAGTTTTTCCTGCTCTCTTCCGTATGCCACAAGGTCTTTTACTACCTGCCAATTCATAAGCGGTTCCCCTCCAAAGAAATCTACTTCCAGATTCTTTCGGTTACCCGAATTTGCAATCAGAAAATCCAGAGCCTTTTTCCCGACCTCATATGACATCAGAGCTCGTCTTCCATGATATTCGCCCTCTTCTGCAAAACAGTATTGGCATGCGAGGTTACAGTCATGCGCAATGTGGATGCACAATGCCTTTACAACCGTCTTTCTGCTTTTTACTTCTCCGATATATGCCTCGTATATATCTTTTGTAAAGAGCTGTCCCGCCTTTGTAAGTTCCGCAATATCTTCTAACGCCTCTTTTAATTCGTCCTCTTTATACTTTTCTCCTAATTGTTCTTTCACATACGCCGATGTCTCTTCGCTTTGCAGTGTCGCTTCTGTATGATCCGGGTTCATGGCCTCTAAGCAGGCGATCAAATCATAGCACAAATCATCTACCACATGCACGGAACCGCTGTTCACATCGAGCACAATATTATAACCATTGTTCCGGTACTGATGAATCACAACATGTACCCCTTTCTATTTTCTCTATTTTTCTGTCATGCAAAAAGAATGTGCCCTCGCACATTCTCTGCCTGCGTCGACTGTCAAAAGACAGCACTTGTCTTTTTGTTCAGCTTACGCAATCATTATCTTTTTTGTTCGCAAGTCTGATTTCCTACGGTACAAGATGTCTTACATGCTGACTGGCATGATGTCTGACATTCTCCACATCCACCTTTTTTCACTGTATTGTTTAATGTCTGTGTATTCAATGTTTTGATATGTTTCATTGTCATTTCCTCCTTCGCTTTGCATTACTTCTGCTATTATACCACAGGACTGTATGTTTTGAAAGCCTTTTTTCTCACTTCAGTTAAGAATCACTTAAGAAATCATTCCTCCAAACATCCCCCCTCCGGCACACATCAGAAATGTCGTAAGAATATTGCTCCAGTTCCCGTCAATCCCCCTGTATATCCCAAGCGATATCAAAAGCAGCAATACAAAATAAACAACTCCAAGCGTCAAGCCCCATGCAAATCGTTTTACTTTCGTAAGCTTTCCTAATATAAGACCTCCCACAAAAGTAGACACCACATAAATCACCACAATCCCGGCGGTCACTTTCTGTTCGTCCAGCTCAAACTGATATAATAAAAATGTCAGCAGCACAAGCAATATGCCCGTTACAAGATACGCCGCAAGCAGTGATTTCAAGATCCAGATGAGCTTCGATTCTTTTTGAACCTGTTTTTCCATACTATTCCCTCCTCGCATATCACAATTTATGATTGTCCGAAGGGTTTTATGCTTCTATTGTTCCATTTGCCTTCCAAGAAAATTAGCTGCACATGCGGCGAGCTTTTCTTCTGTCTCTCCAAGTTTTTTCTTCTTTTCCAACAGAATTACCGCTCCGATGACATCTCCTGCGCACAGGATCGGATGAATGATCTCATCTTCATATTCCTGTATCCGTTCATCAATCACCGCCACATATTTCTTTTCCCCTGCCGATGCATGCACTGCTTCCCGTTCCTTGAAAATACGTTCCAACTGTTTGCTCACATATTTGTCCTGTAATTCTTTTTTCCCCGCACCCGATGCCGCAATAATCTGATCATGATCTGTCACGCAGACAGTTGCTCCGCACGTTACTGCAAGACTTTCCGCATATTCTTTTGCAAATGAGGAAAGCTCACTGATCGGTGAATATTTTTTCAGGATAATCTCTCCCTCACGGGCCGTGAATATTTCCAATGGGTCTCCCTCACGAATCCGAAGCGTTCTCCTGATTTCTTTTGGAATGACTACTCTCCCCAGATCATCAATTCTTCTTACAATTCCTGTTGCTTTCATAATAAAAATTCCTCCATTTACTGTACTTTCCAACTTTGGAAATAGTATCTGTAAACAGAGGAAAATTATACATTTTTACTGGTTCAAATAAAATCTATTATTTTAACAGTGCGTTTTCTAAATCTTCAAGCATAAATCCGAGTGCATTTACACCGCCTTCTGCCGTATACCAAACTGCAGGATGTTCTAAGTAGACGATTTTTCCGTCCTTATAAGCATCTGTTCCCATAATCAGCTCATTTTCCATAATATCCTTTGCAAGCTGTGCGCCATCTGTACCGATCGCTACATCACGGTCCAATACAAAAATGTAATCCGGATTCTTCTCTACCACAAATTCAAATGACGCCTCATTTCCATGTGTAGAAGTATCGACATTTGCATCTACTCCGATATTCTCAAATCCAACCTCATTGCCGATCAGAGCACAACGTCCATCGTTTCCGAGAACATTGAATCCTCCACTTGTACACATTCCGATAATCGCAGTTTTCCCTTCGGCAAACGCTTTCAGTTTTTCAATTCTCGCATCATAGCCGTCCATCAGATCTTTCACATCATCTTCCACACCAAACATAGATGCAATCGTCTTTGCATTTTTCTCCACACTTTTTACAAGCCCTATTTCTGTGTCTGTGGACAGGTAGACAACCGGTGCAATTTCACTCAGTGCATCATAAGACTGTGCAAGACGTCCTCCGATAAAGATCACATCCGGCTCACACGACATCACTGCTTCCATATCTGCCTCTTTGATTGTTCCTAAATCCACAATTTCATCATTCGTAACGTACTCCTGAAGATAATCCAATGATGTGCTGGAAGAACCCACTACACGATCTCCCAATCCAAGACTGTCTAAAATATCAAGCGACGCCATATCCATCACAGCGATTCTTTGTGCATCATAAGGCACTTCCAAATCTGTTTCTTCATTGTTCGCATTAAAGCTTTTAATTGTAACTGTTTTTGGTTTTTCTGTTTTATTTGTATCTTCTTTTGAAGTTGTTCCTGAATTCTTATTTCCGCAAGCCGCAAGACTAAATACCATCGCAAGCGCAAGCACTAAAGTTGTCAATTTTTTCATCTTGTTTTCTCCTTATCTCTTCCCAATAATCTTTTGTTGTAAAATTCTGTTTCTACGTCGTTTCAACAGACCTGATTAATAATAGATTGATAACGGTTTCCCGGCAATCTTCATAATCTCAAAATCTACTTTATAAATTTCTGTCAATGCCTCTTTCGTCATCACCTCCTCCACGGTTCCGAATTTTGCGATCTTACCGTCCACAAACGCACAGATATAATCGGAATAAAATGCCGCATAATTAATCTCATGCAATACTAAAACAATCGTTTTCCCAAGCTCATCACAGAGCTTTCGAACCGTTTTCATCAGATTTGTCGCATGGTAGATATCAAGGTTGTTCGTCGGCTCATCGAACAGAATGTACTCCGTATCCTGTGCGATTACCATTGCGATATATGCTCTCTGTCTTTGTCCTCCTGACAGCTCATCGATAAAACGCTCCCGAAATTCGTCTAGTTCCATATATGAGATTGCCCTGTCAATCATCTTTTTATCTTCTTCTGTAAGACGCCCTCCTGAGTAAGGGAATCTTCCAAACGCCACCAACTCTTCCACCGTCAGCTTCATCTGAATGTGATTGCTCTGCGTTAAAATCGCAAGGCGCTTCGAGAGCTCTTTGCTCTTCCATTTTCCGATATCCTGCCCTTCAAACTCGACAAGTCCTCCATCTCTTGCAATCAGTCTGGAAATCATTCCCATAACCGTTGATTTTCCTGCTCCGTTTGGTCCGATCAAAGATGTCACCTTCCCTTTGGGAAGTGAAAAACTGACCGAATCTACCACCGGTTTTCCATCATATGTTTTTATCAATTCTTCTACAATCATTGTCTAACTTTCCTTCCTTTCTCTCAGCAGCAGATACAGAAAATAGATTCCTCCAAACACGGTAATAAACACACTTACCGGAACGGTATAGGAATAAATCTGCTCTACCAAAAGCTGTCCTGCCACCAGAATCACCATTCCGAAAAATGCCGATCCCAAAATAAGATGACTGTGACGATATGTCTGCAAAAGCTGTCTGGAGAGATTTGCAATGATCAGTCCCAAAAAGGAAATCGGTCCAACCATCGCAGTCGCCACTGCAATAAACAGCGTCACACCCAATAACAGTCGTCTGATACATCTGTCATAATCCACTCCCAGATTAATTGCCTGTTCTTTTCCGAGTGTGATCACATCTAACAAAGCCAGTTCTTTTCTCAGGCAAAAGACCACGAGTCCCATAACAATCACAGAAAATACAATAATCTCTGAATTGACGTTACTAAAACTTGCGACTAAGGTCGCCAGCAGGCTGTCATATTCATTCGGATCCATCACCCTCGTCAAAGTGGACTGGATACTTCCGAAGAAGGAAGTCAACACAGTTCCTATAAGCAGTACATAAAGCACATTATGATTTGTCTTTTTAAACAGATAACTGTAAATAACGGTCGCGGTTCCGCCCATCAATACAAGATCCACCGCAAATGCAGCATTTGGATTGACAGCTAAAACACTTCCTGAGCCGGCGACAAACACAACCGCAGTGTGTATGACCATGTACAGAGAATTCATTCCAAGCAGACATGGTGTCACAATAGTATTGTTGATAATAGACTGGAACACAATAGATGCCCCGCCGATGGCAAACGCCGTGATCAGCATCACAATTAATTTTGGTGTACGAATTTTCATCGCATACCAGAACAATTTCTCATTGCCAAACTTTACATTCACCAACATGTAAAGCGCACATGCTAAAATCACAAGAACCATCATCACGATAAGTTTTTTCTGATTTCTTCGATTTACCGCTCGATTCACAGACTCGTTCCCCCTTCCATAATGCACGTCTTATTTTCCCCTCTACGGGTAAAATGGATCGCCTTGCGGCCATGTTTCAGCCGGTAAAGCAACAGCATAATAAAAAGCAGACTTCCGAAAATTCCCACAATCAATTCGATCGGCAATTCATACGGCGCAATTACGACTCGACCGATCAGATCACACATAAGAACAAAATTTGCCCCAAACAATGCCGTATCCACAAGCGTTCCACGAATCTTATCCCCTTTAAACATAGAGACAATATTTGGAACGATCAGACCGATATAGGAAATGGAACCCACCACGACAACTACCGATGCTGTAATCATCGCTGCAATCGTCAGCCCCATAAACAGAACAAACTTATACGGGACTCCAAGATTTTTGGAAAAATCCTTTCCCATTCCGACGATGTTAAAATGATTCGCAAACAGAAATGCCAGTATCACAAGCGGTACCACAAGATATACAATCTCATATCTGCCCTTTAACACCATTGAAAAATGCCCCACAAGCCATGAGGAAAGTGCCTGCGTCATCTCATATTTGTAGGCGAGATAACTCGTAATTCCAGACACCACATTCCCGAACATAATTCCCACAAGCGGTACCATAACCGCTTCTTTAAACTGAATTCGTTGTATGAACCACACAAAAATCCATGTTCCGAGAATCGCCGTGGTAAATGCAAATATTGCCCGCCCCCACAGCGTGGACTGCGGCATAAACAAAAGTGCCAGAAGAATTCCAAATTGCGCAGACGAAATCGTCGCTCCCGTAGTCGGAGAGACGAATTTATTCATGCAAAGCTGCTGCATAATCAATCCCGCCGTACTCATCCCGACACCGGTACAGATGATTGCAAGCAGGCGTGGCAGCCTGGAAATCAAAAAGATTTCCAATTGTTCCATATTTCCACGGAACAATTCTATAGGGGTCACATCAATCACACCCACAAATAAAGACACCGCTGACAGAACCAGAAGAAGTGCTGCAAGGATGATTGTTGACATCCGCTCTTTCATAAATTTCCTCCTTTTTAAAGTTAGCTCAAACTAACTCGTAGTTAAAATAAAATGTGCCTGATCACTGCCAAAATCATTTTCTGTGTGGTCACAGCACATTTCCACGTTAGTTTAAACTAACTCATTTGTTTTGTCAAGTATTTTCATATTACATATTTTTCATTGAATACCATACTTTATTATGCTAAAATATATACATTCAGATTGAATGGAATCGTTCATAGAATAGGAATAATCAGGAGGACATGAAAATGAGTAAAACAGATGAAGTAAGAAAAGCAATGGTCGATGCAATGAAAGCAAAAGATAAAGACACAAAAGATACACTTTCTCTTTTACTTGCTGCGTTAAAGAACAAAGCCATCGATAAAAGAGCTGATTTGACTGAAGAAGAAGAGGTTCAGGTCATCTTAAAGGAGATCAAACAGACAAAAGAATCGTTGGAGATGACGCCTTCTGACCGCACAGATATGATTGAAGAGTGCAAAAGACGACTTGCAGTGCTGGAGACATTTGCTCCGAAGATGATGGATGCCGACGAGATCAAAGCAGTTGTGGAAAGCGTTTTGAGCGAGCTTGGAATCACTGCTCCGACAGCCAAAGATAAAGGACGGATCATGAAAGAACTGATGCCGAAAGTAAAAGGAAAGGCAGACGGAAAGCTTGTCAATGAGATCGTTGGTTCTTATATGACAGAGTAGAAAAAGACGGGGATACCCGTCTTTTTCTATGCATAATGGTATTTTTTGTGCTGACTTTTAAAGTAGCCGACAGATATGAACAGCGTCACAAATTCCGCCAGCGGAACAGACAGCCAAACACCCGTCACCCCCATCACCAATGGCAGTACAAGGATACTCACCACGATGAAAATAAACGTCCTGCAAAACGAGATGATCGCAGATCTTTTCCCATCACCAAATGCAGTAAACATCGCAGATGCAAAAATATTGATTCCCGCAAATATATAATTAAAAGAAAACAAGAAAAATCCATCTGCTGCAATTTCATATGTCCTTGAATCTCTTCCACTGAAGATTCCTACTATCGGCTCTGCAAAAACAAGCGCCATCACAAGAATCACAATAGAAGATACCGTGATGAAGTACATGCAGATTTTATAAATTCGCTTCAGCTGGTCATAATTTTTGTCCCCGTAATTAAAACTGAACACCGGAGCCACTCCCATTGAAAATCCCAGATACATTGATGTGAACAAAAACTGACCGTACAGCACGATCGTAATTGCTGCCACTCCGTCTTCCCCGAGGAGACGCAGCATCGTCAGGTTAAATAAAAAGGTCACAATCGCCATTGAAAGATTGCTCACCATCTCCGAAGAGCCATTTCCACAGCTTTCCAGCAATACTGTTCTGCGAAATACCGGTCGTACAAAATAAAGCCCCTTTTTGATCACGAAAAAGTACACAATTCCAACAACCGCCATGATCGTCTGTCCAATTCCGGTTGCAAGAGCCGCTCCAATCACGCCCATTCCCATAGGTCCCATAAACAGATAATCTAAAATGACATTGGTAACTCCGCCTGTAATCGTTAAAACCAATCCGAGTGTCGGCTTTCCCGCAGTCACAAAAAATACCTGAAAAAACATCTGCATCATCGTCAGCGGTCCAAACAGTAAAAGAACACCCAAATATCGTTTACAGTCTGAAAGAATCAGAGGTGTCGCTCCAAGCACATTGCAAAGCGGTTCCAAAAACAGTATCCCGACCGCTAAAATCACCACTCCTACCAGAAAGCTCACCAATGCGATCAAAGAAAAATTTTCCCTTGCCTCACTTTCTTTTTTCTCACCAATCTGACGTGCGACAATGGCGCTCCCACCTGTTGATAGCATAATCCCGCATGCAAACATCAGATTGATGACCGGATAAACGATATTGACCGCGGACAACGCATTGCTCCCGACAAGTCTGGATACAAAAATTCCGTCTACAATCGTATATAAAGACATAAATACCATCATCACCATCGTCGGGAATGCAAACTTCAGCAATGAAAACACATTAAATTTCTGCGCTATTGAATTCGTCATATTTCATCTCATCCTCCAATTGTATATTGATTTTTTCCAATCTGTACCCTATCATAAACTATAGGGTAACACGATAGTCAAGGGAGGTTTTACAAAAATTGGAGAAAAAATTAAAATCGAATCGAGATGCCTATCTGACAACCGGAGAATTTGCAAAACTTGCAGGTGTCTCCAAGCACACATTGTTTCACTATGATAAAATCGGGCTTTTATCACCGGAAATCAAACTCCCCGAAAATCAATATCGCTACTACTCCATCTCACAGCTGGAGCTTTTGGAAATCATCACCTTATTAAAGGAACTTGATATGCCGCTGTCTGAGATCAAATCATATCTGGACAACCGGACAACATCGCTTTTCATTGAGCTGCTCACCAAAGAGCAGACACTTATCCGTGAAAAAATCCAGGCGATGCAGCAGATGGAGCGTTGGATTCAAGAAGAACTTACGCTGCTTCACAATGTATCTGCATCTGCATTGGACGATATTTCTGTTATTCATTTTCCGGCAAAATATATGCTTACCACACCTGTGCATTCCCTGCACGACAAAGAAATTGCAAAAACGATCCGAGACCTCATTCTTTACGGCAATGAACATCAGATTCAAAGTCCTTACGGAGTCGGGGGAATCCGCGACCTTTCTTCGTTCGATTTAACGACAGAAGAGTATACCGATTTCTATCTGCTTTTAGACCATAGGCCAGAGAATGTTCCGCTTTGTGTCCGGGAATCCGGACACTATCTTCGTGCATTTCACTGTGGAGGCTACGAGACCATCCATACGACCTATGAAAAAATGCTGCAATATGCATCTGAAAACGCCTTAGAGCTGACTGGTATATTTTACGAAGATGTTCTGATTGACACGCTCACCGAAAAAAAGGAGGAAGATTATATCCTCCAGATCAGCTGTAAATTAAAAAAGGGATAGGAGAACTCCAAATTGTTCTCCCCTCCCTGTTTCTAGACAGCCTCTATCAAAAAACCTTTTGCTCTGAGCATTTCTTCTATCTCATCTAATATTTCTTCACTCTCCGCACTCACTGTATGGTAATGATAGTTTGAAGTAATATTTTTCAGTGGACTTGATTTTCCACTTTTGATGTCTTCTATAAATGCTGCCGCTTTTCTTCTTGAGTGTATGCCAAGCGGCGCTTCCATATGACCGTATACTCTGTGGTTTACCATCACATTTTCCACGCATCCTCCCAAATCCACAATCTCATACAACTCCTCCTCCGTCTGCTCATCAGTATGCTGCACCTTAAACACACGGCTGATTGCTTTTTGCGTATTCAGTATATATCCTCTGTTCGTTGAGATAATATCATAACCTGCTGTGCGGATCAGCGCAATATCCTGCACGATCACCTGCCGGCTCACACTATAAAGTTCCGCCAGCTTTTTTCCTGACACAGGTTCCTTACTCTCCTGTATCTGACGAACAATCTGCTCTCTTCTCTGCGAACCATTCACAAACCTTCACCTCCTGTTTTTGCATCACTGGTTCTATTATACTACATGAAGGTTCTTTAAGGAAATATCTAAAATTGGTGCAGAGTGTGTCAATGCTCCGCTGGAAATATAGTCTACCCCAAGTGACGTCAGGCGGGCAATATTTTCTTTTGTCACATTTCCGGAACATTCTGTCTCAGCTCTCCCGTCAATGATACGGATTGCCTCCGCCATCTCCTCTGTGGACATATTGTCAAGCATAATAATATCTGCTCCCGCATCCACAGCTTCTTTTACCATCTCCAGCGTTTCTACTTCCACTTCAATCTTTCGCACAAACGGCGCATATTCTTTTGCCATGCGCACTGCATTCGCCACACTTCCGGCTGCCCCGATATGATTATCTTTTAAAAGGACACCGTCTGACAGATTATAGCGATGATTGTAACCGCCTCCCGCACGCACCGCATATTTTTCAAAAATACGCATATTCGGCGTCGTCTTTCTCGTATCTAAAAGCTTTGTACCGGTTCCCTTTAAAAGCTCTGCAACGGAGCGTGTGTATGTTGCGATTCCGCTCATTCTCTGCAGATAATTCAACGCCACTCGCTCTCCTGATAAAAGTACACGGATATCGCCAACCACTTTTCCCATCAGTTCTCCATTCTTCACCTGATCCCCGTCTTTACAATATAATTCCACCTTTGTATTCGCATCCAAAAGACGGAACACCCGTTCAAACACATCTAATCCGGCAATCACTCCATCCTGCTTACAAATCAATTCTACCTCTCCTGTGACCGCTTCTTTCATCACGGCATTCGTTGTCACATCTTCGCTGGAGATATCTTCTCTCAACGCCTCCAAAATCAAATGATCCACTTGAAGATCCATCGTAATTTTATTCATCCTTCTATTTCCTTTCTTATCGGTTTGCTCCAATTTTTTTTGCTGCACGTTTCGCAAATACAAGGCTTTCCAACAGCGAGTTACTTGCCAGACGATTGGCGCCGTGCACTCCGTTACAGCTTGTCTCGCCTGCTGCATACAGATGCTCCATCGATGTCAGGCTGTCAGAATCCACCCAGATGCCACCCATAAAATAGTGCTGTGCCGGTACAACCGGAACCCACTCTTTCGTGGCGTCGTATCCTTCTTCCAGACATTGTTGATAAATATGTGGGAAATGTTTTCGTATCGTCTCCTCTGAAATATGCTCCATCGACAACCACACGAACTCTGTATGATCTTTCTCCATCTGCTCCTGAATTGCCTTAGTCACAACGTCTCTCGGAAGAAGTTCATCTACAAAACGCTTTCCTTCTTTGTTATATAACACTGCTCCTTCCCCACGCACTGACTCTGATATCAGAAATCGTCTTCCCGGTTTTTTCGAATACAGTGTTGTCGGATGAATCTGCACGTAATCCAAATGCTCCAGGCGAATTCCATGCTCTTTTGCAATTCGAAGCGCATCTCCTGTCAGATGAGCAAAATTAGTAGAATGCTTGTAAGTTCCGCCGATTCCTCCGCTTGCTAAAATCGTGTCCTTTGCATGGAGATAAATGATTCCTTCCTCATTTTCAGCAACAATTCCTGCACATCGTCCTTCTTCTTCCAAAATATCCGTCATCGTAGTATACTCAAAAATCGACACATTCTCAAGTTCTTTCACTCGCTCCAAAAGTTTGCTTGTAATCTCTTTTCCGGTCACATCCTCATGGAATAAAATACGTGGCGCAGAGTGCGCACCTTCTCTTGTATATAAAAACTCCCCATTTTCCTGTTCAAATTCCACTCCATATCCCACAAGATCTTCAATCACCTGACGGGAGTTACGAATCATAATATCGACCGACTCTTTTCGGTTCTCATAATGTCCCGCTTTCATAGTATCTTCAAAATAGCTTTCATAGTCATCCTCATCTCGCTGTACACAGATTCCCCCCTGTGCAAGAAAAGAGTCACTGCTCTCTACATCTGATTTTGTAATCATCACAATCTTTTTTTCCGCCGGCAGATTCAGCGCACTGAAAAGTCCTGCCACTCCTGTTCCGACTATGACGACATCTGTATTGATATCCATATTTCCTCCTTCACTGCAAACACGGTTATTTTGCAAGCTCCAACATCCGCTCCAATGCTTTTCCAGATTCTTCTCTTACTTTCTCTGTCACGTGCACTTCATTTTCCCCTGTCTTTAATACATGCAATACCTTTTCCAATGTGATCTTCTTCATGTCCATGCAGACAGGCTCAGTCTCTGTAAAATAAAATTGTTTATCCGGGTTTCTCATCTCTAATTCATAGCGCACTCCATTTTCCGTACAGATAATAAATTCTTTTTTGGGACTTTGCGTGGCATACGAAATGATTCCCGATGTACTGCCGATGTAATCGGAAATCTCACAGATTGCTTCCGGACATTCTGGATGTGTCAATATTTCCGCCTCCGGATGCAATTCTTTTACCCGCTTCACCTCTCTAAGCTTCATGTGTTCATGCACCGGACAATACCCCTGATTGAATACAAACTCCTTTTCCGGCATTTGTTCTGCCACATATCTTGCCAGATTTTTATCAGGAATAAAGAAAATGTGCTTGTTTGGCAATGCTTTCACGATCTGCACCGCATTCGCCGATGTCACACACACATCCGAATGACGTTTTAATTCCGCTGTCGAATTAATATAACATACAACCGCCAAATCTTCATATGTATCACGCATTTTCTGAATGGTCTGTGCATCTGCCATATGTGCCATCGCACAATCTGCTGACTTGTCCGGCATCAGCACGGTTTTGTCCTGATTAAGTATCTTCGCACTTTCTCCCATAAACGCCACCCCGCAAAACACAATGGTCTGCTCATTTAATCCAACCGCTACTTTGCTCAGATAAAAAGAATCGCCAATGTAATCTGCAATCTGCTGTACTTCTGGATTCACATAATAATGTGCAAGAATCACTGCATTTTTTTCTTTTCTCCATTTCTTAATTTCATCAATCATATCCATGCTTTTCTTCTCCTTATGTAAACTTCCATTATTATAACAC
>SKEA01000261.1_pt1 | contig 56975 bp, 74 predicted proteins | sample 4826601 | NCBI WGS metagenome assembly SKEA01 (sample SAMN11008821, study PRJNA524170) | human gut metagenome | biome: Human fecal sample; material: Feces; isolation source: fecal sample from pouch patient p13, p53 | host: Homo sapiens | place: Israel: Tel-Aviv | collected 2016-07-06 | reverse complement strand
AAACGTTAACAGTTAAGCTGAATTTACTGTCGCTTGCGTCAATAACGCCAACCGGAATAATAATATAATCCGTATTATTAAAAGCTATCGCAAAGTTTGCCGTGGCTGCATTATTAGCCGGTCGGCCGGTTGCTCCACCTTGGATTGTTTAAATACCGGCAACCAACCAATTTACACCGCGTTCACCTTCTCCATTTTGGGTGTGTAAACCGATTTGCAAAGATGTAGTATCAGCGGTTGCTCCGGCTGTAAATTGCCATGATGGATTAGCCCCCTGTGCCGGGTCGTCCCATGCAATCAGTGGCTTAAATGCTTTATTTGTAAAATTAATTGGTAATGGTACTGTCTTTACTTGCCGTTCAGGAATCATATTCCATCCACCTTGGATAATAAGCCCAAAAAACAGCGGGCCAAAGCAGATAAACCAAGAGTTAGCATTACTAAATCTTGCCTGTACGCCTAATCCGGAAAAAGTCTTTTTGCCAATCGCCCTAATGACATTATCATCAAAATCATCACTTTTAAATGCCTCTGAAATTGCTTTTTTAACATATTTCTTAACATAACTTACACGTGCACCCAAACTAGCTAACAAGCTATTACTTTCAATCTCATCATCATCAATACTAGATGTATCATCAGTAAAAGCTTCTCTTAAATCCAATACAGTAACAAATGTTTCATCCTTAATCTCTGCTTTTGCATTTGTAATAGAGCCTATAATTGTTCTTACATTATAAATTTCACTTTCAATTGGAATTGATTTATCCGGTACAAATCCGACTTTATCACCCCCATTAGTGTATGAGTATAAAACCTCTGTACCACCTTCTGCTTTAGCGAATAAGCCTACTTCTTTTGGGAAAAATCCAATGTCTAATTTAGAATTTGAAATTGTTGCCCTAACTAAAAACTGCCCATTACCCTCATTTAATGCTTTGGTAATAGGCAGTTCCATTTTGGCTGATATAACATTAGTCATTGCACTAATATCTTGATTAGATGAAATATCTCCATCTCCTACTAATACTCTTGTAAAAATCAATTGCTTGTTAGTAGCAAGGCATTCACTGATTAGTGCTAAGCCCTTTTTGGTAACTACATTTTTAGGATATTGTGATGCCATTCTTTTACCCTCCTTAATAAATATCATGAATAACACTTGATTTGGAAATATATACACAAGCCACTATTTCTGCATCATCAAGCTCTGTGCTAATGCCTACATTAGGCTCTATACTAATGATGCTTGAAGTAGTAATATAACAGCCGGCATATAAATCACCCTCTACTGCATGCACATCCGCTACTTCCACACCAATATGTGCCGGTTTAACTTCATCCATATCAGTTCTAATATTTGGTAATGCATATACAAAGTTTGAATTATTAAAAACAAGCTTTAACCGGCCATTTTCAAAGAGTACATCAATATCATCTAGTACATAAACTTTAACCAAGGCTCTAATCTTATCTAAATCAAGTTTCCCAGATTGTTGCCATTTAGCTGCTACTCTTTTTCTTCTGTCAACTAATGACCCTTCAGCTTTAATTCCTAAATCTTTTTCATAGTTAGCTGTACCACTATTACTAGCCGTATCAAAGAAGACGTTGTCTAATAGCTCATCAAGTCTATTAGCAACGTCTTCCATCGTTATACCGGCTGAATCATATAATTGCCTTATCCACGGATCCCTACGATATAATTTATTGATTGTCTTTAAAGCATATTCTTTTATTTCTTGCCTATTGTTACTCATTGAGTACCACCTCAACAGTTCCTAATATAGCCACTTGTTCATCTGTTAAGTTAATACGGCTGCTGCCATTATTAACATAATAACTATCATAGTCATTAATTCCATCAGTATTGATGATTAAGGCACCAATCTGTGCCACGCTTACATAAGATTGTTTAAAAGCAATTTGTTTAAGATAATCAATAAGCCTTTGCTCCAAAGCAGCCTTAATCATACTGGCTGTTGTATTTTCAGCATTGACTACGCCATTAATTTTTACATTAATCAATACAGGCTCTGCAGCAACTACTGTACAATATGCTCCTACCGGTGCTTCCCCTTCCCCTGTTCCGCTTTTGTTAGGATCTATATATTTTTGCACAACGTTCACTAAATCTTGGCTTGCCGGCTGTCTATCACTATCGATAATTACTACTTTGACTGTATTATCTCCATTCCATAACGATATTACATTGGCTTCACCAACGCCTTCTACTTCCTTTGCCCACTGTTTATAGTGATATTTATTACCACTTGTAGCTGGCTCACGCAACTCTTCATAGTATCGCTGTCTTAAATCATCATCAGATTCTTCATCTTCACCATTAATTGTGGCTTCATCATTAATTACCGTAATGATGCCTGTTAATGTAACCGGCATTTTAGTAATGCTACCTTTTGGCACATTACCAACTTCACCGGCTGTAGTACATTCAATAGCTACTTTACTACCTACCTTTACATCTTTAGTTTCAGTAGCAACAAATTGCAATCCACCTTCACTTTCAAATAAGTTTCCCACACTAATAATTCCATTTCCCTGTGTTACCGTAATATATCCGGTAGCATAGGTGGCTTTTTTACGTTCTGTACCCCTTCTTTGAAATACTACACGTGTTAATTCATCGCCAGTTAAATTATCTACATCTTGTTTCCGTTCAATCTCCTGTGCTTTCAAACATAAGGCCAATACTGCAAACGCCATACCACGTGTTAAATCATAAGTAGGGAATCCTTCTGTTTTCTGATATTCTTCAGAAATTCCATCAAGCATTACATTGTGTACCGCATCAATGCCAATAGTTTTAGTAAAATCAATACTCATATGTATATTGCACCTCCTCTCCTGTGTTAGTTTTCACTGTAAAATAAAAAGTGCCTTTGTCGAATTTCCAATTAGTAACGGAAACTGCACAAGGCACTTTATTTAATATCCCTTCAGTAATACGCCTTTTTATTTCACTGACTATAAAGGATCGTGGCAATCTATAACCCACTAATTTATTTAGATTTAAACCAAAGGTATCACTGTAAATTTTATATGCATTTAATTCAGTTCTAATAAATAACTCAATCCACTGTTTAATGGCGTCAACTTGTGAAGTTTCAACGTTTACGCCATCTTCAATTACAAATCTCTTTTTAGCAAAATCAAATTTCATGTTTCTGCCTACTTTATTTTGAGCGTTTGTTTTTGTAGAGGTGCTTTCAATGGAGCTTTTAAAATCGTAATCTGTAGGAAACATTATTATCACCTACCTTACAATATCATCAATAAAATAATGCTGGCCACTTTCATCAGGCGTTACTTTTACAAGATCTCCAACTTTCCAAATTGGCTTAATATGTAACTTGCCACTACCCTTAGAGCTGTAGTTTGTATTTGGCCCGCCAAGGCATCCACCAACTGTTGTTGTTCCTGAATGTTCATAGGTATAATCTGCTTCATGCCTTAATATTTGATTACAGATATATCCATTGGTTTTATCAATCTTAAAAGTACCATTTCTGATAGTAACAAGCCAATCATCTCCAATGGCTTGTACTTTTCCCAAAATGCAGCCCATTGGCTTTGGATTGTCTCTATTTCTGAACTCATTAGCCATCTGTGCATGCCAATCTTCCATACTATCACTCCTGTTTAATTAGTTCTAAGTTCATTGTATGATTTACTCCATAGTCATGTACACAGTTTTTAATTAAAAACTGCCCTTCCATTCCTATAATCGGCTGATTAAAATTTAGTATACGGCCACTTCTAACCGCATCATCTCCAAGTACTTTTACGCTAAATGTTTGTTTAATTTTATTTAGATCATCTAAATACTTCTTTGCCACTTGCATTGCTTTGGCTTTTTCTTTATCTTCAACTTTTTGAACTTTTTGCAGTACGCCAAACTGCTTAATACTATCAGCATCTTCTACATTTGCTAATACCTGTTCATTCTTTTCACTCGATGAAATAATAAGTACTCGGTTCTTCATGTCTTGAATGGATTCAGTGTAGTTATAATCTCCTACAATACCTGTTATGGCCACATCAAGTACCAAATCTTTGTAATCTTCTATAAATAGTTGACTACCTCTTACTTCAATCCGGTACTTATAGCCAGTCTCTTCAGTTGCTTGTTTCAGAATGTCCTTAATCACATCAGATACAGGTGTACCTTCATATACCTTTTTAATTTTAGTATTAATAATTGGCACACTACCTAAAGGAACGCCATTCTTATCGCATACTTGCCTAATAGCCGTTGTTCCGTCAATATCGTTGTATTGAATGGATGTTTCAGACTTATTTAGATAAAAGGCATAATCAAAGGCTGTATAGCTATACTTATTTATCCCTGACTTTTTACCGTCTACAATAATTCCTGTAAAAATCTGCCGTAAATCTTGACTTACAGCAGAATCATTAAAACTTGTTCTATTGTTGTTTGAAACATCATTAGAAAATATTACTTTACCACCCATAGCCAATTGCAGATTAGCCATATTAACATCTAACGGATTTGATACTAAATCAAAGGTAAACTCTTGCCCAAGTGTATCAGTATTATCTGATAGCTTATAGTTATTAGTGTAGGCTGTAATTTCACGGTTATCATTGGCCACAACATTTGCATATTCTAACTTCATTTACTATCACCCACTCAACGTATTATTATCACCGGTAGTACTGTTAATCGTTTGATTAACATATGGATATTCAGTAAATTCAAGGCTTGCTTTATAATCGCCTACCTTATCCTTGATAAAATACGCCTTGTTGCAAAGGCAAGCCATATTGAGTAACTCACTGCCATCACTAAATGTTACGGCAATACGTAATACTTGCCGTAATTCCATCCGCTGAGTAATAAACTCTTTTACTTCTTCTCCATCACTACCTCTTGGACGCATAAATTTATACTTATGATTTACCGGCAACAAAATATCATCTAGTGAATATGTGCGTAATCCCATATAACCGGCTAATAAAATATCACCTGTGGCACCGTTGAATACTTCATTATTCATTGTGTACTCAACTTTTGGCAATGTAGCCGGCACTACAGGCAATACTACATTTTCATAGGTTAAATCATCATACAATACTATATCCGCTTTGCTTGGACGATTTAAGTAATATTCTAATTGGCTTAATATCATATTTAAAAATGGCATTCATATCACCTCATTACATATTACTCATGGCCAATCTAACTTTATCCGTAATATAACGGCCACATTCATCCATAAACTGCTCATTGCCAATTACATTACCCTGAATTGTAATATTGACTTGTACACCACTATTTCTATTGGCTGCACGTTTTACAGTTTCATCATGAGGAATTATTTCTGAACCACTTGGTAGGATAATTCCTTCACCTCTGTTGTTTTCGTTGACGTACGTACTACCGCCTTGCCAATAACTTGTACCTGTGGCATTATGCTTTTCATCATTACCACCGTCACCAAATACAAAGTTCTTTACCTTGTTTAAGCCATCTCCAATACTACTAATTCTTTCACTAATAGCACCTAATATGCCATCAGCAATGGATTTTATGGTTTCAAAATATCCTGTAAATATTCCTACAAGTCCTGAAATCGCTTGATCCCAATTTCCTGTAAATACACCGGTAATAAAATCTATAATTCCTTGGAAAATCTGTGCAACTCCATCAATTACACTGCTAAACTGTCCAATAAAGCCTGCTACCGCTTCAGCAGCAGCTACATACATTATGTTCACAAATTCAAATACTGCATATACGCCTGACATTATTGCATCACTAATGGCTTGTCCTAAACTAGCAAACCAATTAATTGCATCACTAATAGCTGTAGTAATGGCCGTGCCTAAATTCACAAACCACTGAATTACACTTTCGATAGCATTAGATACATATTGCTCAATGGCCATCCCTAAATCAATAAACCATTGCTTAACCTTTTCAATCACGGCACCGCAATATTGACCGAAAGAAATAACGGCTGCTTTAACTTCATCCCAATGCATTACCAAGGCTACAATCAGTGCTACCAATGCAGCAATACCAATAGCAACTAATACAATCGGATTTGCAGCCATTACTGCATTAAATGCAGCCATTCCAACCTGTGCCCCTTGCATTGCCGTTTTAATCAATTTAAACCATGTAACTACCTTTGTAATCACGTTAAAGGCCACAAATCCGGCTACAATACCGGAAAGAATTGGAATAATATAATCCGCATACTTTCCAAAAAAAGCAACCGCTTCACCTAATGCCCTGAATGCCATTACCGCAATCTCCAAAGCCTTAGATAATCCATTGGCCAAAGCATCACCATTGGCTGCAAACCATGTTGTCATACCGTCCATCACTGATGCTACTTGCTCAAATATACCCTTCATTTTTGCTCTAACGATTGGCAATATCTCAGCAAACACACCAATAAATTTAGTCTTAATTGGTAACAACAGCATGCCCAAATCTTTGGCCATTGCACCGTATTGCATTTGTGCTTTCTTTTGCTTGCCTATATCAGTTTCAGCCATTGCCTTATTTACGCCACCAACGTTATTTTTTAACACGTTAGCAATAACGGATGCTCTTTGCATGGCATCACCGTTCTTAATCATTTCCGCTTCTGTTTCTGACATCGTAATCCCTACACGACTTAAAGCACTGGCATTACCACCCATTGCTTTACCGATCATGTTTGCAATGCCTACTGCATCTTCTCCTGTGGCGTTTAAGCCTTTCTGCTGCACTAGCAAATCTGCCATTCCATCAGAAAGCATTGAAATCTGCTGTTCATTTAATTGGAAAGTAGCCAATTGTTGCATACCGTTAAGGATTACACCTTTACCAACTACACCAACCTTAGACAGCCCTGCAGCATAATCATTTAATACAGCCTGTGCTTCCTTGTACCCATCCGGTCCTCTTGCTTTGATTGATTCTACGTTCTGTAAAATCGCTCCTAACTTAGTCTGTACTTCAATCTCTGATTCTGCCGATGCAATCGCTTTATTGGCATAGGCTGTAATGGCTCCTACAGATAAGAAGGAACTTAAACCGGCTAACTTGATGCCTAATTTACCAATACTATTAGTGATGCTCAGGAATCGATTATTTACACCGGAACCAAAGCTAGATAGCCTATTGCTTGCCTTTTGGATTTGCCGTTGCATTTGTTGAGTTGCTTCTACTGGCTTTTTTAACGGTGCCGTAAATTTATCTACTAATGACAACAGTACGTTAATATTTTTACTTGCCATTTATGGCCTCCCACATTTCTTTTTCTTCTTCAATATCGGCATCCATGCACGACTTCAAAAAAATAAACTCTAAGCCATTCATATTCAATAAGTCTTCTAGTTTATGGCCGTGCCTAAGATAATATCTATAAACCTTTAATTCTGAATCGTCTCTGACTGCTTTTTTAAATTTTCACCAAATCCATTAAAGGAATCGCCGTAAAATTCTAGAATAGCAGTGCCAATATGAGTAATTTCATCAAAATTATCATTCAAAATTTTTAAAACAATATCTGTAGGTTCTGCACAATTGTATTTATCTTGCAACTGTTTATCATGCAAAATTGGTGTACACTTATAAATTAAATCAGTGAAAATTGATAACTGTTCACTTAATCCACTGGCGTTCCCCATGCTCTCAATAATTCGCAATACAGTAGGCAACGGCTGTTTTACAATCGTTAATGTGCCTCCTAACGTTTTTACCTCAACTTCTTTACTTTGAAATCCTTCATTTAACTTGCGATTTAATAAGTCTTCTAATGTTAATTTCTTCATTTTCTTGCCCCTCTAAATAAAAGAGAGGGTACGTTCTGTACCCTCTTATCTTTATTAAATAATCATATCTAAGAAGTTATAATCTGCAGCTTTAAACGGCACACTAACTTCACCAATTTTTTTATTTTCATACTGAGTAAGTGCAACTTCATCTAAAGTAACACCTAGAAGTTCTACACGTTCTGCCCCATTACTATCAGGATCATCTAGGGCTGTAACAATTTTAATGTCGGGAATTTGTAATGTTTTAGCCCCTGTTGCTACTTTTGCTTGAATTTTATTGTCGATTTTATGCAGTACTACTGTACCGGCAATAGAAAATCCTACTAATCGCTGATATGTACCAGCTTCACCTTGGATATTCACTTCTTCATATACTAAAGTTAATTTAGCTTCAAACGATTTGACTTCAGATAAAAGTTCCCCATCAAGCCAACACTTACCAAAGTTCCCACGAATAATTTTATTATGTACAACTGTATCCATATGTACCTCCTTATTCCATTGTGATTTTAAAGTGTAAATCTTCTACCGCATCAAGAATCTTGATGTTACCGGCTAAGAAAATATAGGATTTGAAGGTACGTTTTTTAACGGTGGCTTCATCCCAATCTTCCGCTTCAGTCTTACCGATAGCTAACCATGCTTGCCGTTGTGCTTCCACATCGATGTAGGCAATATTATTAAATTCCTCATCAAGAATTTCACCGGCTTCAATCGATGTTAAAGTTAAGAAGTATGTATTTACTGCACTGATAAATAAGTACTGATTATTCAAGCGGTTTTTATACTTGCCTACCCAGTTATTTTTAAATGTGCTGTAAATATCCTCTAAGATAATATCCATCGATTCAACAATGATGATTTTGCTCATATCCTCTGTTTCAGTAGAAGTATATGTTGTTAAGCTGTTAACGCCACGATTAATTTTTACCGTTTCATCATCATCTTGGAATAATACCAAGTAGCCTTTATCAATCCACTTATCAATGGTATTTTTATCATCATCAATAAAGCTTTCATCCACACTAGAAATATCTTCCAATTCATAGAAGGTACAGCTTCGGTTCATAGGCAAGTTAGCTAGTAACGATGTTAAACGTGGTAAATATTCTGCCATTGGCACATTTCGTTTTTCATCGATGCCATATACACTATCATTTCTTACATTGATTAAGTGCATATCATCGGCTACGGTTACATTATGCAATACGGCTTTATATTTTTTCCCTTTAGACTGCATGTTACGGCTTTTAACATAACTAGCTAAATCCTTCTGAAAATCTTCAATAGTGGTGCATACATAGTTAAATTTCACCTTATCAATTAACTTCTTAACATCAGCAAATTCTTTAGTAGTAGACGGAACATGAACTACACGCAATTTGAATACATCAACATAAAAACAGCGTTTTAAAATTTCAATATTCGCATCACTGTATTTTTCCTTTGTAATATCCGCTTCATACTTAAATAAATCAATTCCGGCTTCAGGCCGTGTATCGTCCTCCAAAATAACAAGAGTTACACCCCTTTGGCTACGTTTAATGGCTGTAATGGCCTTTTGAATAAAGATAATATCAATTACAGGCTGTCCCATATTATTACCTCACTTTCTACTTAATATTTACTTCAAGTTCTTCAATCATTGGTTCATCCCCATTGTCTGGAATCCGTTGCACTGCTAATACATCAAATGTTGTGTGCAGTACTTTATCTTCCTTGTTAATAAAATGAGTAACCTCATCAAAGGTGATGCCAAACCCTTCTTCTGTTTCAATTCGTGAACTAAATAATTCACGCAACTTCTGCCTAACTTCTAATAGCTCTTTAAAGCCAATCTTGCTATCTGTTGCAAAATAATAGAGTTCTAAATGGTATGTATCGTAATAATATTCAGTAGTTAATTCACTATCATCAATCTCCTCAATATCAATAAAAAAAGAAGGCCTATCAAAGCCTTCTTCTATATCACGATCATTCACTTTTACGTTTAAAATATTTCTGACATTAACGGTTAATGCCTTAATTATTTCTGCTGTGCCAATCATTTCAACCCACTTTCTAAGAGTTCATCAATGAATGCATCTGCCATATCACTGTACTCATTAGCAAACTTTCTAGCAGCTTTACCCATGCTATTACGCCCCGGCACCCATTTCATTTTATTTGGCTTGACGGCATTAGTTTTATGGCCATGTTCAAACAAATGAGCATGTGGAGCTTTATTTTTTACCCTGACTTGATACTCATTTCCTTGATAAATATAAGCACTACCTCTAGACAAGCTACCAACTAAATCAATACGTTTACGCTTTCCATTCACAGTTTTATATCGTGCTTTACCGTAAATAGTTTTTTTATTACTATCTTTGGCCAAATCATCTTTATATTGCTCTCTAGCCAATTTCAATTGCCTGTTACCGGCTCGTTGCATAAAGTTTTTAGTTTTTCTTGGGAATTGCTCTTGGCCAAGCCTAAGTAATTCTTTAGAAAATTCAACCAACTCATCAGCTGACATATTACCGCTCATATTTTCACCTCACAGAATATTTCAAGCCGTTCTTTATTTAGGTATGGATCTAGAATGTATAAGATATCGTACCGTTGTCCTTCTATAACAAGCCACATATCCGGCTTAATATCGGCACGATACCTTATAACAATCTTATGTGTAGTCCTTGATAGTGTTGTATCTGCCATACGTCCACTCAATAAACTACCTGTTTGAGGTACTACGGCACAATATACATTGCCAATTAATGTTGGTACAATCGGATATTGCCCTAATTCATCCATTTCTTTTGATTCTACATTGTGCCATAGTTCAGCTATATGTTGTAGCATGCTGCTTAAATGCCCTTTCCTATACATATAACTACCCCCTTATATTAAGTTTTTAGAATATGCACTTAGTATTTGTAGTGTTGTTGGATTGATATTAGCTACTTCAGATACTGTAAACTGCCGTAAATCGTAAAATTCTGCACATAGTGCTAATACTGCTAACGGCATATCCTCGTATTGGTCTAACTCTTCAATACTAAGCCCTGTATAGGATGCACAGAATCTTTTAGCCCCATTCAATGCCATATCAACAACTTCACGATCCATTTCACTAACTAAATCTACACGGATAAAACTTACAACCTTGTCTACAGTCAAATCACTTACCTTCACCGGCCTTACGTCCTCTCCTAGCTTTCTTTACAGGTTCTTCTTCAGGTTCTTCTTCAGGTTCTTCTTCAGGTTCTTCTTCAGGTTCTTCAGTCGGTTCATCTACCGTATCTTCTTCAACCGTCTCAATAAACGCATCAGATTCTAACGGCTCAATATATCCGGCTTTTAGTAAATCCTCTGCCCAGTCCTGATTGATTATTTCTATTTCATCATCTAGCGATGCCGAAATGGCACCGCTAAACCCTACCAACACTTTATATTTCATACTAAGCCCCTACTTTTAATACGCCAAAGCTTTCAGGCTGAATAACCTTACTGTCTGCTTCAATCCAACCAATAACACCTAATACGTGTTCTTCTGCATAGCGTTCCTGTAAAAGCTGAATTTCTACAGCATCTTTTACTAATTTAGTCGCTAATCCTTTGAAATTACCAAATACGGCAATAGCATTACCGGCTGCAATTTTTGGCATTGCATCGGATTCAAAAATAGGATTACCAAGCAATGTATAAGAGTATCCATTACGAATATCACCATTCAAAAGGTAACGCCCATCTTTATCCTTTAATTTAGCAATCGCTTTAAATGTATCCGGATTAACTACCCATACGCCATTAGCTCGTAAACGTTGAGGTACTTGTAATTGTGTATCAATCAAATCATCAGCCGTAATTGCCACACCAGATGCCGATGTTACAACTTGTTTAGAACTCAATACACCTTCCATTTTCCCTGTTGTACCATTAAGAAATTCCTGTTCCAAAAATTCAGCAATAGCTTCAGATACTTTTACAATTACGTAATTAACAATATCAAACTCACTATTGTTTACTAAAGATTTGGAAATCTTGGCCAAAGCTCCAGAAGTAAACCCTTCCAAAGTTTTAGATGTAAATGTACCTGCACTTGCAGCTAAAGCTTTAAATTCTTCTGCATAACCACATTGAATTTTGCCACCTGTTTCATCGTAAACAGGGAATACTAATTTACCTTTCAAATCATAGGAATCAGATAATTCATAAATTGGTGCAATATTTTTTACAGTTTCAATAATTCTATTAGCAATTGTTTGTGGAATAACAGCACCATTAGCACCTTTTTCAAAATTAACCGCTGCACGTGTTTCAACATCACTATAATCTAATTGACCGGTACGAATAAAAGACGCAAATGCACGTTTTTCCAGTTCTTCAGTGTTTACTTCAGCTTTCTGTGTGCCCTTATTTTCTTCTTCTACTTTCCACATGGAACGTTCTTCTAAACCAAGTTTCAAAGTAGTATCAATAGCTTTAACTTCATCGTTATAAGCATCAAACTGTTTTACTTCTTCCTCGTTCAATGCTCGTGTTTCAGTATCTGCTTTAGATACCATTTCATTCATTTTTTCTACCAATTCATTGCGTTTTTCAATTAATTTCTTAAATTTCATTATTGTTCTCCTTTGCAATAAAAAAGCACTCAATAATGAGTGCTAATTAGATAATCCTGTTAAAATTTCTTTGTATTTCTTATTTAGATCTTCAGCTTTTGGCGGTGTTTTTTCTTCTTCAGCCTTATTTCTTACTTCCACATCATAAATAATATCGGATGCACAGGCCATTGCTCGATATTCAAGCAATTCTTCCTGTTTACCTCGTACATTAATAGTAGTTCCCAAATAAGCCGGCTGAATGTCTAAAATACTGACTTCTTGTAAATTAATTTTATTAAGATTACGAATTTCAGTTTCGCCCACCTTTTCCCATGTTGATTCAGCAGCTGTAAAACCAAATGACCAACCCTTCAGCTTTCTTTCTTCTGCTTTCTTCACAACTTCCGCATCAGTAACTACTGCACGTGCATACAATCCAACATTATCTTCCCTAAGTTCAAGCGTTCCGCTTTCTTGGTCTCCCAATTTCCGCTGATGATTAAACATCAAATTCACATTATGATTATCTTCTAAGGCTCGTTTGAATGTACCGCTTGTAACCTTTTCAATAAATTGGCCACGTGCATCTTTTAATGGCAAGCTGGCTCTTTCCGTAACATTAACGTATCCTTCAATCACCGCTTGACCGTTCCGCACCTCTACCTTCATTACCTTCACCCCCTTTCTTTAAATCTCCAAATTGTCCTGTATTAGGCGTGTAAATTGTCTTATCATCCGGATAATACAATACATTGGCTAAATTTAAACCTAAGAAATCAATGCCTAATGGTTCCATATCTTCTAACTTTCTAATTTCATCAATCTTAATCCAGTTAGCTTCAATAGCCGTTTTATAAGCTTGATAACGTGATAACATGTCTGCTTTTAGTAAATCGTTTAAATCGAATCTAAAATAATAAGTGCCCTTTTCCGCTTCAAGCAGTAAAGCTCTATTAATTGCCTGTGTTAAGCAAGCAACAATTGGTACTATTGCCGTTTTTATAAATACCCTAAAGGCTTCTTCATTGGTAAATGTATCTTCAGTAAATCCTAAAATCTTATACAACAGTTCTGTATTTGTTTGTTTGTTTTCATTTAACTGATTTTCTGTTGCCGTTGAATCAGCACTCTGAAAGTCCACGCCATTATTTAAGACAATTACATCAGTGTTGTTATTAGAATAAAGCTGTTTCCAACCTTTTTTAAGCTCATCCATCATCTCTTTAGAGAGTTTTCTTTCAGATTTTAAAAAGCCTTTTTTACCACCTTTTGACATAGCACCGTTTTCATAGCATAAAGCGTTGTACATTGTTGACAAGAGCACTGAATTATCATCAATTAACCCTCTGCCACGTACTCCATTATGGCTATTTCTAACGGCACTCATTATATTGAAATCATCATAAATTGTGCCATCTACTACATAATATACTTCTCTGTTGATACGCCTACCATTATCAATGATAGCTACACTTGATTTTGGCAAATACTGTAAATCAATAGCCTTGTTACCCTCTTTACCAATGTAACAATAACAATTACCTTCTAACAGTAAATCATTAATCATGGCCACCTTGGTCTCAAATGTACTTAATATGCTATTAGTCTCTACATTAAGTAATCTTGTACGGTTATCACCAATAACTTCTTCTACACGATCATCAACTACCTTATATAACTTAATCGGTAGGCCTGCAACAATACTGGCAATCATATATACACCACTAGCTACTGCCGGAATTGAAATAGCTTCACTTCTTGTTACCTTAGTACCAAAAATTCTGCCTTTAAGCAATAATTCTAGTTCTTCATCTGAAGGTGTAACTTCTGCACTACGTGTTTCCAACCCTAACCATTTTCTCCAATTCATCTACTCACCCCCTTTACTATGTCTGAATAGCCCAGTTAATAGTTTGATTAAACATGTAATCTTGTTGCAACAGGTACATTGCATTGATTGTGGCTACTACCATATCAATCTTACCTGTTGACCGCTTTTTATTTACATATCGGTTCATATTGGTATCATATACACACCTTGCATTTTGAAAGTTTATTTCAAGCAATTTATTGCCTTTTTCGTAAATAAACTTGCCATTGCTTACCAATTCAGATAGCCATTTTGTCGGTGGATGCAATACGCTAGAATGTTGCTTAATTTCCACCGTTGTATACCCTTCTTCTTCCCATTTTTGGGCACTAGAAAGGGCGTTCCATCTATCATAGCCAATGCCTAATACCGTAACATCAAATGTTTCTTCAATGGCCATTACATAACGTTCAATGGCACCATAATCTACAGTTCTATCACCACAGGCAATAGCATATGCAGCCTTTATAAAATCATGGTATGGAATGCGTTCTAATTTACTTTTCTCTTCAATCCTATCCTCTGGCAAGAATGCTTTAACATCGGCTAATACCGCATCAGATTCTTCATCATAACTTACCATAGATACTGCCACATTATCTGTAGTCAATGCTAAGTCTACGCCAATGAATACATCTCTACCGCTCCAATCAATATGTTCAACAGCACCCTTTTGTAGGTCTGCCACATTAACGAATGATTCAGAACCGGCACCGGAATATATGATATTACAGTGCTTTGTAATAAAGTTTTCACGCTTTGATTCTATCTCTATGGCTTTGTTTCGCTTTTCCTTTAGATCCTCCATGATTTGCGGAATTTCCAAAGCTAATGGATTGGCTTGCTCTAAGATACTGTCATTTGTTGCCCAAGCCTTTTGATTATCCGGCTCATACAACAATGAAAATGTCTTATCATCATCAACGGCACCTGTTAAAACTCTTTTTGCATACTCTACTTCATCTTCAAAAGGATTAGTGATTGTTGGATATTTTGTAGATATGATAATGCCTAATTTATTTAGTATGGTTAATTGGCCTGAACGCATTGCTTCTATTGCATACGTATTAGGCAAGGCTCCTGTTTCATCCACTAAAAAAACACTAGGCAACTTACCATCAAGTCGACTAGTGGAATAATTGAGTGGAATATAGCGGTTTTCAGTGATATTACAGTGAATGTAATCACGCAACAGTTTGAATTTCTCTTTGCCGTTGAGTTTTCCTAATAATGCCGGTGAACTACCAATAATTTCTTCTATGGCTGTTTTAACCTCTCTTGATAAGCTCCCATCCGGTGCTACTGAGTAAAACTTTGAATATTTAGGCTCTAAGAACATTAAAATAATAAAGATAAGTCCTACTAAGAATGTTTTACCATTCTTTCTACAAATTTCTAGAATTGCATTTTCATAACGTCTCTTAGCATGATTATCTTTATGAACGATGCATAAAACTGCTACAAGGAATAGCCATTGAAATCCGGCTAAAGCATTATATACCGTTTGACCGGCTTGCAATCCTTTAGGCATTACCAACAATTTCAGTAACTCGTTCATGGTCTTTAGCTTTTGCTCATCCACAATATATTGTTTATCCCTATTATTGGCAATCTTTAAAAACTGCTTAACTTGTAACTTAACATATTTTGGAGCATTGATTTTATTCTTACTGACTGCATAGGCGTATTGATAGGCTTTATGTTCCTTATCCATCCGCATCACCTTGCTGTAATACATTAAGCAATGGATCTTGTCTTTCCTTCTGCTTATTGGCCACTAGCACCCCTAACTTAGCACGTGCCTGTGGAGATAAACATAATTCATCACACAGTTTCAGATACGTTCTTACCAATCGTTCATGAGTGGCAACAAACTTATCATCATAGGATAGTTCAGGCGTGTTAATTACTCGCATATTGCTACGCTCTAACATGCAAATTGCAACTGCAGCCTGTGTAATTGTAACTGTATCTAATTTACTTAGCACATCCGCTTCACGTAATGCTGATTCAATAAAATCAAACGCTTTCAATTGGTCTACATCCAAATAATCCGGCGGTTCAATCGTTACATCACCGCCACTTTTAAATGCATTTTCAACGGCCAATCTTCTATCCTTTTCTTCTTTCGTCAAATGCTTTTTAGTCGCATTAACCGGCATTGCTTTACGCAAGATTTTCACCACCTTTCTTGAATACCACCTATATATATATAAGTATATGTTTCGTGCACACGCACACACGCCTGTGCCAAAAGGGAAAATTGTGTAAATTGAGGGGAGCAGTACGGTCTTACGATATTGCAAAAATTTTCTAAAATTTGATAGGGGGGGCTGTAATTATTTTTTTCAAATAATTTTTTCTAATTTCCCCTCTATCTGCCATGGCATGATGCCTTTTGCATAATGTAATCAAATTCTTTTTGCACAACCGCTTAGCCCATGCACTATGCAACGGCTCGATGTGATGTACATCAAGCTGTTCATTAACGCTTACTATTCCCTCATCTTTGAAACACAATACACATAAGTGTTTGTCTCTATCCAATACTTCACGCCTACAACGTTGCCATAATTGGCTAGATCTAAACCGTCTTATCTTAACCCTTTGACTATTGGCGTTATCATGTTCACGCTTATAATCACGCTTAGGTTTATTTGGACATTCGCCCTCATGGATTCTGCCACAATAACTACAAGCTTTTAGCATAGAACCACCTACACATCATAGCCCATTGCTTTTCTATTTAATCTATGGACTTCCTCATATGGAATACCTTCACGCATTGCAATCATATGCTCACATACTTCTTTATTGATTAAACCGCTATGAGCTTTAATATGGCACTCAGTACATAACTGAATTAGATTTATTGCAATATCTCCACCACCACTACCAACTGTATTAACATGGTGTGGTTCAATTGTTGTACGTTCTCCACATAATTCACAATACGGCTTACGCATTTCAGCAATTAATTTTTTGTTCTTAATTCGTTTATGCTTTGGCCACATCAACATCATCTCCTTTACGGCAACAAAAAAAGCACCCATTGTTAAATGGATGCTTACTTCTTTTGCCTTTTTTAGCTTTCGATTTATTATAACTCGATAAATTGCATTAGTAAATTGCACGATTATTGCACCGATAAATTGCAAATTATTTTACCGCATCAGCTCCATACAAGATAATTGCCAGCTTATCTACTAAGCGTTTACGCTGTCTCCATACAGTAGTTTCTACGCAATGTAACAGTTTAGCAATCTCTTCCTGTGGCTTACTTTCAAAATAGTAAAGCTTGATAATGTCCTTGTATTCTTCATTCGCTATTGCATCTAAAGCCCTATCCACTTCTTTTATTTCACATTCATCAATATGCATTTTACGTTTAATCTCTAATGTCTTTGCTTCTCTCAGTGTTTCTATATCCGTCTGCATTTTCGTTCCGGAATTACTCATAAATGTTACAAAATCTTTAGATCGTTCAAATGATTCAACTTTAATGTCTTCAAGGTCTTTCTTATAGTTCTCAATGTTTACCTTCAAAGTGGAATAAGCGTACAATCTACGTTCCGTGCTTTTATAGTAATTTACTTTTCTCTTAGCCACTGTGCCAGCAACATCTTTTACAATGTCATGGCAAATTCGCCTTATATCCTCTGCAAGTGCTTTATCTTTATCCATACGCCTATACCCTTTCTAAATACTCTACCCATTCGTGATACTCATAAATATCAATTCCCTCTGCCTTAGCTTTTACCCATTCACCAATGCAGCCTTTGCTTTTCTGCCAGTCTCCACATAAGACTAACACATCACATTCTTCAAGCATCCGCAAACAAATCTCTAATCCCTTTACATAATCATCTTTGTAATACAGCATTCCGTAATTATGGATCGGAGATAAGTATACATTGTCTTTATCATGCCCCACAAAATATGACATAATCTTGTCTACGCGTTCCTTATTGGATGCAAGCCCTCCATATGGATGTGCTACGTAAACTAGTAACTTATTCTTTTCAATTACCATCTAAATCACCTTCCTCTACCGCATCATCTACTGCATTTCCTCTAATCCATGATGTATAGTTAATCTCAGATAATTCCATCATGTAGCCACTGCTTACCGCTTTAAATTGTCCTTCATCAAATGCCACATAGTATAACTCATCATCGTAATCATCATACAAAATATCATTTTCATAAATCCGTGTGCCGTATTTATCTAGCAATCCGGTAAATTGGCTAATGCTCTTAGGCTCAACTTCTACTGCTACTGCATTGATACATACTTGCTTACGGCTGTAACAGGTTAGCCCACATGCTCCTGTAATAAGGTATGCATGATTATCAATCGTTTGTACGCCATTGCCATAATGCCATTCCCCTGTTAGATCCCTACCCCTAAATTCTATCGTTTCCATAATTTATAACCCCACAATCCAATCCCATGCCACATATGCTAAAGTCCCCCATACGCCTGTAGCAACTGCAATAAGTACCCACGTTCTAGCTCCTACCGCTTCACCTTGCTCCTTTTGAATGCGTTCTTTTAGTTTCCATTCATCTACGCTGATAATTCCTTTAACCGCTAACTTGCTACGGCCTAACTTCCCCTCTGCAATACTATCCATCATCCGATTAATAGCATCACCATCAAGTTTATCTTTGTAGGTTTTTAAGAATGTTACCTTCTTTGTTTCTAAATTGATTATCTCGACTACTACCACATCATCCATATTTATCCCTTCCTTCCTATATGCAATGCCTTCATTATCCGGCTTTTGATTGTATTAATATCACTTTGTACTAGCGTCATAATGTATAGCAACACGTATGGCTGTGTACGGCTTACTATCAATCCTATAAGCACGTATATCCCTATTACTACAGTAACTACTGTAATAATCATGAGCATAATCATTAGCTTATACCTCATATTCTCCAGTCTCCCATGCGATTTATTCACATATTATTATTCGCCCAAATTTGCTAGACCAATTTATATTAGCTTGAGCTGTTGCTTTAATATTTATTAACTTCCCCGCCTCTAATTGGTTAAATAATGCATCTAGAATACTTACATCTCTAACCGCATCATTATATTTCTCCATTTTCCTTCAGCCATAATAGGCTTGCTCTCAAAAGCTGTAAGCGAACCATCATAATTTTTCCCAATCCACCTATAACCTCTTATATACATGTATTCCATTATGTCCATATTTACGCCCCTTGATATTCATTATGCGATTTTGCAGCAGCTTGTGTATAGCTTGGATATTCTTCAATCTCATCCGCATCATCATCCAATGATTCATCTTCAAATAATTGTTGCTGTGCCCTATGACCGCTAATATATAATTCTGATTCTCGTAATACCGGCAAAATATATCTATTAGCAAGTTCTTCTTTGTCTTTTGACAGGGTAATCATATCGGTTTCAATCTTGCACATGTCATTTTCTCTATTAGCAACATAGCCTAATAGCTTGAATCCTGATAGCTCATCACTTTCAAAGCCATTACCGCCATATTTAAGGCGTAATGTATGCACTACAACCATTTTCTGTGCAAACTTAAAAACACTAAAACATTCTACTAATATCTCTTTGAGTGCTAAGAATGCATCAATCATTTCAGGTCTAGCTTTATCTCTTGAACTCAATGTAAATACTTCATTCTCTCCACTCTGGCTTTCTTTTGAATACCCAAATGCCCAGCATCCGTTTCTAAATCTCACAACTGATAGTTTCATGTTCAGTCCTCCTAACGTCTCCAATAATCTATAGCAATCACTACCAAGCTTATTAGTCCTAACGCAATAAACTCTGTTATTCCAATTTCCACATTCTCATACCTTCCTTTAAGTGCATTTTGTTACTTACTACAATCATTCAAACTGTATTGTATTATCATAGTGATTTAGTTTTATAAAAATACTGTGATGTGCTACTGATTTTTTTTGCTTTCCGTCTAAACTAATATAATTAATGCGTCTAGTAGGTACATATACACCTATCTTTGTTTTAGCATATGATTTATGACGTTTTACCCCCCCAGTGCATCCACAGGAATCACCAATACACTAGGTTTCCCTATTTCAACACAACGATCAATAACTTCATCTTTTATAGAGAATGGCGGATTTGTAATAAGATAATCAAATTCATAATCTTTTTCCAAAAAATCCATTACTCCATAAATTACATGATATCCTTGATTCTTCAAGATTTTTACAAAGTTACTTGCTGCTGTATCAAATGGACAAATAATCGTATCCCCTTTGTTTGGAGGAAACTCTTTTAACATCTTAAAAACAATATCTACTGGTGTATACCACTCATCTTTTAGCTCTCCCTTATACCGATTGATAAAATTACTATTCATCTTGCTAATTTCCTTCATATTTTCTATTTTATTGACATCCACTAAGTGTTAATCTTTTAAATTTTTCAGTACTAAAAAGGAATATTTTCTTCTTGCCCAAAGTCATTAAAATTGCTTGTTTCTTTCTTAACGCCTACTGTCATAGTTACCGCTAAAATCTCTGTTGTATACCTGTCTTGCCCTTGCTTGTCTTGCCACTTTCTATATCGTAACTTCCCAAGCACTGTTACATAATCGCCCTTCATGAGTGCAGCATAATCTTCCGCATCATTCCAAAGAACAATATTGTGATAATACACAACATTCTGATTATTGATATATTCATTGGTGGCCATTCTAAAGGTTAGTACTGGCTTTTGCGTTTTCGTATATCGCAACTCAACTTCACTGGCAACATGGCCACATAGCAATACTTGATTGATATTAAACATCTAATCATCCTTTCTCATTGTCTTAAAATTCTGTATATTTTCTTTCCATATTCTGTTTCATCATCCACAATTTTAAATTGCACAATCCCTATTGTTCCTTCAATCCAAGTCATATTATTTTCGTCATGCATCAATTTCCTAGCTTTACCATTTTTTATAAGATGCAAGCATAATTTTTTAATTGCTTTCCTTCTGTTATTCATTTACTCACCTCTTATCTTTATTAGCCGGTAAAATCTGTATGGATACCCTTCAAGGCTCACTCCATTTACAATAGAGTCCGTTTCAACGTAATAGCCTTTAGGCGGATCAATATAATTGCTCCAATTATTGCTCTTCAAAGTTTCTACTTTAACCTGTGGCTTAACTAGATTTTTACTTGAAGTGTACCGCCGTTTGAATACCTCGTTCTTCTCGTAATAGCAAGCCCTTTTTTCTTTTACAAAATATGATGCAAGCCGTATAGCATCTTCTGCTTGCCCTCTGTACAATACAAGTTTATGCATGCCACTTGTCCACAGTTTTTCAATATCTTCTGTGTATAAGTCTATTTCTCTGTTGATTAGAAGGTGGAAATGTATACGCCGTTTCCCCTCAGCCACATAGATGTACTTCAGTTCTTTACCTGCCTTCTTGTAAGCTCGTTGTAATCGTCTAATAAAATTGCGTATATCTTTCTTTGCTTGCTCCCATGATGGCTGTTCTTTATAAGTGAGTGTTATGTAGTAGTCATTCCTTTTGAAGTTATTGTCTATTGTCATACGTAATTCAGATTCTGCCATTTTTTCATTCTGCTTCTTTATGGCATCCGGTGTAGCATTTATTTTTTGTCTACGTTTGGATTTATTTTTATATGTCCTACCGTTGTGATAGTCCAAAACCTCTTTCATATTTTTACTGCTGACAATTCTACGCTTTCTCATAATATCTCCAATGGTCGATTATTTAATATGTTATATCCAGTTAATAAAGGCCTACCAAAATAGGCCTTTATTGCTATCTCCAACCATATTTGATATAATCTTATTAGCGATAAAACATATCATGGTTTTCCTTGATAACCGGATTGAGGGCTTACTCGTTTGAGTAAGTCCTCTTTTCTTTTTCTATAAAATTGATTTTCCGCATCAGGGCAAGCACATCTAACAATGCCAAGATCATAACTATGATATTGGCACTCGTTGCAATGTTCCATACAGACTAAGCCACCTACTTTAGCACAATTGACATAAGCACGGCTTTTTTTGTTCCGTTCATCACACAGCATGCACAGGCTCATAATTACTAATCTCCATTAACTTAACGGCAGCTCGTTCCGCATCAGTGTAGAAGAACTTCCCACGTAAATCTTTATTAGATGCTATGGTAATTCCATATTTATCATTTTTAGATTTAATTACTACCATTGCATGTGGAAACATCACATCAGCTTGCCACCCTTGTTCTCTTCTAATTGTTGTAATATTTAAGGCGGTCTTAACTAATGCCTGTTGTTGTTCCTTATTCAATTTCATTTCTTTAGCTAACAAATCCATGTCGCTTTTCCGTTTTCTTTTCTGCATTGTTTCCTCTTTCAATATCTCTATACGGATTATCCGGCATTACAAACTGTTTCATAATCGGCGGTTTAACTTCAATCACATCCGCATCAGCTTGCTCTAATATATAGTTATTAACTACTGTATTTGGTTTTAAAATTACGGCACCTAAAAAGCAATTGCCTGTAATGGATGCATATAATAGTATTTCTGTCCATGTCGCTGTACTGCCATCATCACCGGCACCGGCTACTACCATAATTCCAACAAAGCCTAAGCCACATAATACTAATTGCATCATTTCTTTAATTTTCACAATTGACATATGTATCACCCTTTTAAGTATGCTAAATGCTGTCCTTTAAGGAACGCTTCAAATGCCGGCACGCTAATCCGTTTTACCTTTGGACTAATTTCAATAACGATTTTGTCATACACTCCCTCTTCACGCATGAGTTCCATTTTTCGCCATACGGTACTTGGGTTCATATCAAATCGTTTCGCAATGTTCCCGACTTTTTCGTATAAAACATCTTCACCTTTTTTCATGGCTTAGCCCTCCAATTCTTTTTCAGCTTTGCTAACTGCTGCTATGGATCTAATCAGTTCACGCTTGCTAATAATTTTCTTATGCATCAGTACACTGATTAATGCAGCCGTTAAAATTCTGTTTGATTCTACAGTAGCTAATACCGTATTTACATCATCTTCATCCACTTTTACCCAGTCTTTGATGCTAAGAATTGATGTATATTCTTCTGTTGCCTTTTCAATGTCTTTAATATCCATTCTTTTATCCTTTCTATCTTGTTAAGCAATCTATAATTTCTTGTACCAAGCGTTCATCTTCTGCACTTAAATCTGTATCTTCATCTTCCGGCTTCCAATCTTCAAGTATTTCTTTCAAATATCCAGTGCCCATTGTCATTCTCCTAATCTACATCAAATCCGTTACACAATAACTCTGTAAATCTACAAAGCCCAAATGCTCTTACCATAGCCACAATCATTAGAGCCATTCTTAGTTTTCTCAAAAAATCAACAGAATACTCTGTATCTACTCTATCAATGTATGCCATGATGTGGCTTGCATTCATGTTTAGGCTATCTGTTCTGGCTTCATAGGTTAGCATCTCTAATACATCATCTACTGATAAAACTCTCGCTTTGTTTATATGCTCAGTCTTCATAACTGCCACCCCTATCTTTACTTTTTTGTTTTAATTACATCCCAAAACATTAACACTACAAATAATAAATAACTAATACCGGCTAAATAGAATTCTTCCTCATTAGTCGCATTAGCTACCATTATTGATGAAGGTAATGCAATTATTACTTTTAGAGCTGTTTCACGTATTACCCTTTCAACTCTATCTATATTTTCATCATTAACTGACTTATGCTCATTTAGTGGCATAACTTTCACCTCTTTCTTTCATTTCACCTTTCTCCAATGTTATAATCAATTCAAGAAAAGGTGGTGTCCTAATGATTTATAAAATTCTCCTAATTTTTTTTGCAATCTTTCTTTATAAATTCCTTACCAATGCTCACAAAGCTTATAGATGCAATAAGCTTTATGAAGAGTATTGTAAATGGTTAATGTCAGATGAATCTTATGACATTAGTCATACTTCAGCTGAAGTTAAAGAATTACTAAAAGATTATGCAGATAACTTTATTCCACATGTTCAGCCTGCAGGTCTAGGTGTGGTTCATAGCATGAAAGTAAAAATTTTATCTCAATACCCTTCAAGTATCGAAGAAATAGCAATTGCACAAATAAATATATTTCGTGAAGCTTTATCAAAGTTTAAATACGAAATGAAACAATGTTTTAATCCTTTTTACTGGATAGATGCTGTAATTTGGCTACCCAAAAACATTGTTTTATTTCTAGGGTTTAACGATGATTTAAAGGCTGTAAAAGCTATTAATATATTTCTTCAATTAGCATATTGGCTATTTATTCTATTCCAATGGCTAGGTTTAGACATCAAAATGTTCATCATGCAAATACTTTCCTATTAACCAACCACTAATAAACAACACGGTCCCGCTCATATCATCAAAATATTTACTTAAACCATATGCCGTTGCTAGTAATGCCCAAGAACATACCAATGATAATATTAATCTCAGTAGAGCCTTCATCCTTGATGGCTCTTTTTTATTTGGTGGCATGGCTCATCCCTCTTTCGTCTAATATATTAGACAATTAGCTTAAAAAAATATCAGACACTCGGCATTCCAAGGCTGTCGCAATCTTAATTAATGTACTTGTTGTTGTCGTAATTTCACTGTCTGGTGCTTCTAAAGATGCAATAGTAGCCCTAGAAACTCCTGATTTTTCAGCCAATAGTTCCTGAGACCACTTTTTCTTTTCCCTATATTCTTTTACTTTATACATCCTTTTACACCTCCTTTCATCGTCTATTATATCAGACAAATATATTTTGTCAATTATTTTAGACAAAATATATTGAATTATTGTCAAATATATTATACAATATAGCCAACAGGAGGTGTGCAATGTATATCGGAGAATTTATAAAAAATTATAGAGAACAACATAATCTATCAATGCAAGACTTTGCCAATATAACAGGCCTAAGTAAAGCTTATATAGGAATGTTAGAAAAAATATATAATCCTAAAACAAATCAACCTATCAGTCCTTCAATAGACAAATTAAATCAAATTGCCTTAGGCGTAGGATTATCTCTTGATGATTTATTAAAACAACTAGATGCTAATCAACCTGTTACTGTTAGTTCAAAAGAAACTCCTACTTTTACAAAAAAAGATGAAAGAGATATTCAAAAGAGACTTCAAAATATACTAGACGAATTAGATGATAAAGCAGCCTTAAATTTTTACAACGGTGATGAAGCGATGGATGAGGAAACAAAGGAATTAATGCGTTTCTCCATAGAAGCTTCCATCCGACTTGCCAAAAGTAGAGCCAAAAAGAATTTTACGCCTAATAAGTACCGGGATAAAAAGGATTGATTGCCATTGAATATTAAATGGACTGTTGAAAAACTAATAAAAAAACACAATACTAATGACCCCTTTGAAATCTGTAAGTCATTAAATATTGTGGTTAGATTTGAAAACTTAGGCAATATTTTAGGCTACTGTGATACCCACTTTAGGATGCGAGCAATACATATCAATGAAAAAGTACCGGAGCACTTGCAAGCATTTGTTTGTGCTCATGAATTAGGGCACACTTTATTACATAAAAATGTAAACACACCTTTTCTTAGTAAAAACACGCTCTTTTCTATTGATAAGATAGAGAGACAGGCCAACACATTCGCTGTTGAATTGCTCTTACCGGACAGTCTTTTAAAAGAACATGAGGATATTAATTTTTACTGCCTTGCTCAATGTGCCGGTATTCCAAATGGTTTAGAACATTTAAAATTAACATAAAACTAAAAAGAGGATATTAATAATGAAAAAAGATGTTAAAATAACATTTCAAAATAAGCCACTTGATTCTGACTCACTTAAAGAAATTACAAATCTTATACAACTATCCTTTGACTCTGATGCTATTAAAGTAAAAGCTCTATATGATGGTCGATTGATTGGTAATGCAAAATATATAAATAATCATTTGGTTTGCTCCAACTGCGAATCAGATGTTAAACATTTTAAATTTATAATGCACGCTCTCGATACTAATGATAAAGAGCGAGAAATATATCAATGTCAAAATTGTGGCCAATATATATTTGCATTATATAACTATGAAGATTACTCCAAGAATACATTTTAAAATAAAAAATCCCCCGGCTGCTCCAACAGCCGAGGGAAAATTGAATAGAATACCTGAAGCAGGTATACACTCAATCCGCAAATTGATTATACCACGCTTCAGGCTAATTTGTCATACGATGAATATCTAAAGGAGCGTGATTTTTAATGTGGGTAGAAGAACGTATTAGTAAATCCGGTGAAGTATCTTATAGGTATAGTGAAAGATACCGGTGCCCTTTTAGTAATAAGCTAAAAAAGGTGTGTGTAACGTATTCTAAAAATACAAGAGCAGCAGAAAAAGCAGCATTTACAGAATTACAGGCTAAGATACAGAAAGCCATTAGTGTTGTTTTAACCGATGATAAAACGTTGGATGAATTAATAGAAGAATATTTACAATATAAAAAGCCTTTTATTAAACCTACAACTTATCATGAGTATGAACATTTACAAACACTAATAACAGAAAGTTTTCCGGATGACATTTTACTTTGTAAGTTATCATCTGCACTAATTCAAAGAACTATCAATAAATTATTAGAAGATTATTCCTATTCTTATATAAAAGATTTTTTCAGCTTGATACGCCAATCATTAAAATATGCACGGCGAATGGAATATATACGTTCCCTTGAATTTTTAGAAAATATAGAACTTCAAAAACCTCCAAAATCTGTAGCTGATGTAAAAAAAGAACGTACTAAATTCTTAACTAAAGAAGAACTTGTAGATCTTCTACAAAAAATTAAAGCTATCAATCCACATGTAGCTCTAATATGTGAATTTCAATCATTAACCGGATTGAGGATAGGTGAACTGTTAGCATTACGGCCACAAGATTACGATAAAAAAACAATGTCTATTGATGTAAATGGAACTCTTTGTTCTGTTGGTAGTCTAAAAAATGTAGAAAATAGACTATCACCTAAAAATGTATATTCTATTAGGACTGTAACCCTTGATGAAAGAGCCAATCAAATTATTAAGTTCTTCATTTCTTTAAATAGGCAACGGGCATTTGCCAATTATAAATTCAAAGACTATAACTATATCTTTGTAACGGATGGTGGCTTACCTTATGACTTGCGATATATCAATAAAGTTCTAAAAAAGGCTAATTTTCACAAGCCGGTAAGCACACACACCTTTAGGCATACTCATATTTCATTGCTTGCAGAAGCCAATGTGCCACTTAAAGCAATTATGGAACGTGTTGGCCATAATGAGCCACGTACTACATTAGCCGTATATACTCATGTAACTAATGTAATGGCAGAAGAAGTAAGGCTTGCTATCAATGATATAGGTAAAAAAATATCCGGCCAATAAATTAAAAAAGTGTGCCCCCATGAGTGCCCCCATGAGTATATAGGCAATGTTTGAGCATTGATTTTACTTGCACCGTTGCCCCTGTACTCATTGACCGCTCCACCAACTTTATAAATCAAGGAGAAATATTTAAAGCTATTTCAAAACTGACAAGAAGCCGTATACATACTGCGTTTGTTGTTATTTTTATTTAGGCTTGAATATTTCTTCTTTTTTCATTTCATTCAAAAAAAATGGGGGCTTTTTTTCATTTTTCTGCCCCTTTTTATGTTGCCCTTTTTGCCGCTCTTGCCCCCTTGGCTACTTTTTCTAATCTTATTATTTATGCAAATATAGTTGATAAAATCCCCATACTATATGGTAAAATAAAGATAATATATCTTCGGCAAAAACTTTTTAGCATTCGTATTTTACACGAAAAAAAGGGGAAGGGTATCACCATGAAACGGATTTTTATGATCGCTGTACTTTTCATTTCTCTATTTTCAATGGCATCAGCCATATCGTTGGATGAATTACGAAATAATCCGAGCCGTTATCAGCATGTATTTACAGGAGATATATCTGATGAATACATTGATAACACTTCTGTTAAAATCGTTCGCACTAGTCCTCCCTACTATATAATTAACGCTAAGGCATACGCTGTTTATTACAACAATAATACAATCACATTATATGAAAACACCTATTATTTAAACTCTGAACGAAGTCTCAAACGTCTACACGAAATTTATCACGGTAACATTGCAAAAGGATCAGATGCATGGTATAACGATTCCGGCGTAAAATGGCGCCCTCTCGGAGTCGCAATTTACAATTTTGATGGTTCAAAAGTACTGCCTTATACTGCTGCAAACCCTCTCGATTCGATTGATATAATATCAGCCAAACCTACGTCACCGGCTTATATGTCTGGTATGTATGTTTTTTATAAGTCCTATAATGAATATTTTAACGGACCTACAAATCTATTTTAAATAATAAAAAGCACAGACCTTCATCTCGAAGATCTGTGCTTTTTTCATCTATTATATTCTTTATTCTCCGGTCTACGCCACTCGCTTTCGATTCCAAATTTTACGCTTTCGTTGAGCATTCATATACCGAATCCGATACACGATATTTTTCAAAACATTGGCAATCATGATGAGCAACGCCCCTATTAAACCTTGGCCGTCCATGACTTCATCAAGGATGAAGTACGCCAAGATGGCAGCGAATACAGGTTCCATAGAGAAAATTAAGCCCGTACGCGACGGTGACAGATAACGCTGCACAATACTTTGCATAACAAAACAAAAAGCACTGCACACTACGGCAAGGCCCAAAACGGCACCCCACTGCAAACCGGTTTGCGGCAAATGCGGCGTTTCAAAAACATAAGCACTGATGGCACTAAATATGGCGATGGCTCCGAATTGCAATAAACTGGCCGGGAACATATCATCTTCATTAGCCATACGACCTACCACCAGAATATAAACGGCATAACCGAAAGCCCCCCACAAACAGTATAGGGCCCCGATATCTAAAGATAACCCGTCTTTAACGGTAAAGAGCACCAAGCCAACAAAGGCCAACGCAATACTTAATATCGTCAGCATCGGTGGCATCTTACGTGTCCAAATGGCTTCCAAAATCGGTACCAACACAACGGCCGTTGTTCCTAAAAATGCAGCCGTTGATGCAGTGGTATGCTTTAACCCCATAATCGTACCGAACAAGGAACTGTACACCAAAAAGCCCAACACCAAACTTTTTACTACCGTTCGTTTGGTACAAAATTTCAGTGTGCGCAAAAGCAGCGGTAACACACACAAAAAAGCTATACTGAACCGCAACAACATGAGCGTAAACGGATCTACACCGGTCAGTGCGATTTTCATCAATAAATAGGATGAACTCCATGAAAACGTAACAAACAGCATCATTAACTCAGCTTGCTTAACGGACATTTCCAATCTCCTCAATCCATCATAAAACATACACATCAGCGTAAATTCAAATTACTTTAATTTCAATCAAATTCAACAACGACTGAAAGGTTTAATTTGTTCACGCCAGAAATACAACAACATCTCTTTTCATTTCTAGTGTATATCATACGAAAAATAAAAACAAGCCGATTTCATGTGCTTTAAAACCTATTAATTTAATGAGATTTTACCCGTTTCCAAAGTAAAACTGCCATCCTGATTGCGAATTTCCATTTCTTCTTTTTGTGCTTTCAAAGCCGGATCGTTTGGGGTCCCCAACAAGCGACCGTATAAGAAGTGATAGCATACGAAGGCAACCAACGCCACTATGACGGTCAACAGGAACATATTGGTGAAACCTACGATTTCTTTAACACCACCCAATACATACGGTCCGAAACCGAGGCCGATATCAAGGGCAATAAAATAGGTGGATGTGGCAATCCCGATACGATGGAACGGTACCATTTTTACTACTACGGCTTGTCCGTTGGACATGTACGTGCCGTAACCTAAACCAACAAAAACAGCGGATAATAAAATCATCCACGAAGCATCGGCAAAGGCCAACAACAAAATACCGATGGCCAATGAAATAAAGCATGGATATAAAACATAGTTTTCACCCTTGCGGTCAAAGATTAACCCCAGTGAAGGGCGTGTCAAGGTGATAACTACCGCATAGACAACAAAGAACCAGGTCCCGGCCTGCACCATATTAATATCACGGGTATAGGATGCCATAAAGCCTAAAATACCCGAATAAGCAAAGCCTACCAAAACAGAAATCAAAGTGATGGAGTTGACGCGCGGTTCCAAATAATCGGAAATGCGTCGTCCCGATTCTTCTTTTTTAATAGCTTCACTGAACTGCGGTTCTTCGTATTTCATGCTTACAGCTGCAAGCACACAAAGGATTACGAGACCTACACAGATGGCCACGATTGTACGGAATCCGGTAAGGGATAATAGAAAAATCCCCAAGAAAGGACCGATGGCGGCTGCCAAACTGGTGCTCAAACCGTAATAATTAATGCCTTCACCGCGATGTGCTTTCGGAATTACACTGGCCACAATCGTACTGGTAGCCGTCGACGTAATACCATAGGCAAAGCCGTTAATAAAACGAATGGTATCCAGCACAATCAAGTTTGGAATATAAAAGTACAAAGCCGTTGAGACTAAATAGATACCCAAACCGGTATAAAGCACTTTGCGACTTCCTAAGGTACTTACAAAACGGCCCGCAAATATACGAGCCAAAACGGTACCGATAATATAAATACCTACAGCCAAACCGGCCTGACTGGATGTGGCATGAAGCGTATCTTTTGCCACCACCGCAATAATTACGATCAATAAGTAATAAATTAAAAACACCAATAAATTAATCACTGTGTCCAGCACAAACGGCAGTGTCCACAGCTTCTCTTTGTGAGCCTCCATAGCTAATAGCATCTCCTTGAAAAAACATTGTCATGAAATCGTACGTACTACAGAGGCTAATTATATTCGTTTAAACTATTTATGTAAAATCACAAAATAAAAACTCAGAAATAAATTTTATTAATAACCTATCGCCAAAGCAAAGGTACCGCAATCACTACTTTTATACAAATAACAATTGCGGCATTTTCATTTTATGGTATTAAATTATTTTTCTTAATCATACAATAAACATTCATTTACTTGGCGTTTTACCATAAACCGATTACTTTCCACCAAATGGCACCGATTCCAAGCCATATAATCACATTGACCGTTGTAATTATAAAGCCTAATTGCCACCACTTACCTGGAGATACAAAATCCGCACCATACAAGATAGGTGCAGCCCCACCGCCATAATGAGTCAACGGAATCATCAAATTGGATAACCCGGCCAATGACAAGGCCGCCAACAAAGGCGGTGTCCCAACTGCTACGGCTACTGCCAAGAAAGCTGCATACATGGCACCAATATGTGCCGATACACTGGCAAAGGCGTAGTGAGAATAAACATAAATGATGGCTAGCAAGGCAAACGCAGCCAACCAAGACAATCCGGCCGATAAAATTGCTTCGCCGGCCATAGTAGATACAGCCTTAACAAAGCCTGATTTAGCCAAAGCCCCGGCCAAAGTAATCAAAGCCCCCATCCAGAACATGGTGTTCCATGCACCTTTTTCAGCCAAAACATCATCCCAAGTCAGCACACTGAGCAGTAATAATACGCCAACGGCTATCATTGCAACCAATGTAGCATTTAAATGTGTCAATTCGGAGGTAGCCCATAAAACCAAAGCCCCTACAAAGATAACAGCAATTTTAATTTCCATCGGCGACATAGGCCCCATCCGATCCAACTCTTCAATAGCCATAGTCTTAGCATGCGGCATATCTGTTATTTCAGGGGGAAACAATTTATACAACAGATATGGCATAAGTAACAAGGATAACAGACCGGGCACAATGGCAGCTAACGCCCAATTGCCCCAAGTAATCTGAACCCCAATCGTCTTTTCTGCCAGTTCCACAATTAACGGGTTCCCGGCCATGGCCGTCATAAACATGGCACAGGTAATGGCATTCGCTTGATACTCAATCTGCATGATATAAGCGCCAAACTTCCGCGCGGTAGGCCCCGGTTCCGAACCGAGTGCAGACGACAAACTACGAATAATCGGATAAATAATCCCACCGGCACGAGCCGTACTGGAAGGCGTGGCCGGTGAAATGATAAAGTCACTTAATGTAATCGCATATCCCAAGGACAACGAAGATTTACCGATAGCTTTAATAATTAAGAACGCTATACGACGCCCCAATCCAGATTTAATAAACCCGCGAGCCAAAAGGAAAGCACAAATAATGAGCCAGATAGTGCTATTACCGAATCCCGAAATAGCTACACTTGTCGTAATAACACCTGTTAACGCAGCTATTGTTACGCCCAAGAATGCAACCGCACCAATAGGTAACGGTGCCAAAATGAACCCCAAGATTGTGCTCACAAATACGGCAAATAAGTGCCATGCTTGGTCTGTTATACCATTTGGTACGGGTAAAAACCATATAACAACGCCGACTGCTATAGTAATCAAAAGATTACGAATTTGCTTAGAAGACATACTGCCTCCTTTCTATACGTACGTATAAGATAACATCTCATATGCAGCAAATATTATTTGTCATATTTAGCCAATACACGATCAACAAATTGCGGTGCCAAGCCAATATAGTTATGAGGATCTAACATATATTTGATTTCATCATCAGTAAAGGCTTTGGCTACTTCCGGTTCAGCTTTTAAGGCATCAAACATTTGAACTTCTTCTTCATACGCTTTCATACAAGTACGATATACGATTTCATGCGCCGTCATACGACCCAAACGTAGTGCCAAATGCATCATAATACATTCACTCATCATCAAACCACGCAATAAATACAAGTTCTTTTCCATATGTTTAGGATAAATAATCATATGTTCAAAGATATCTTTTGATTTTTCTAAAGCAGCCGCCATAAGATGACAAGCACGTGGAATCGCTTCCCATTCAGACAAGAAGCATCCCCAATCACGTTCATTTTCGCTAACCATGCTTTCTACGATAGACGGTGCAATGCTACGAACATTACGGCAAAGAGCCAATACATTTTCCAATACTTGCGGATTACGTTTATGAGGCATAGTCGAAGATCCAACTTTACCCATAAAGAACGGTTCTTCCAACTCTAAAATTTCAGTACGTTGTAAGGATAAGATTTCATGATTGATGCGACCTAATGTGCCGGCAATCAAGGCTAATGCACTGACAAATTCAGCTTGACTGTCGCGTGCTACATGCCATGCAATAGTCGGTACTTCTAAGCCCAAAATTTACATCATACGAGCCTGTACTTCTAAACCTTTTTCGGGTTGTGACGCCAAAGTACCAACAGCCCCGGCCATTTCACCGACAAAAACTCGAGATTTAATCTCTTCCAAGCGTGCAATGTTGCGACCTAATTCATCAACCCATACACCCACTTTGTAACCTAAGGTAATCGGTAAAGCATGGATAACATGTGTACGACCGCACATAATAGTATCTCTGTGTTCACGCACAATCTTTAAGAGATGTTTTTGACATAGCTTCAAATCACGCAAAATTACATCATATGCATCACGTTGCAACAATACTAAGCCTGTATCCACAATATCTTGACTGGTAGCACCCCAATGAACGAATTCACCGGCATTATTAGGCAAAACAGCTTTAAAGGCTTTTAACAAAGGTACAATTGTAATGGAACTCTTATAGAATTCACCGATAGACGGAATATCAAGCAAATCGGCTTTTGCATATTCATTAATAACATCCGCTTTTTCTTTAGGAATTACTCCTAATTCACCTTGAGCTTTCGCTAATGCAGCTTCTGTATCGAGCCATTTTTGCACCCAAGAACGATCACTGAAAATCTCACGCATTTCATCAGTGCTGAATAATGCTCCATGAATCATACTATCAATTGCAGACGAACCCATAATAATTACTCCTTTGGAATAAAACAATATCTTTATTTATTCCCTAATACGCAATACCATCTTTTTTTAACGTATCTTTTGATGCTCATAGCGTACCATGCACCATATGTCAGTGTGAAATAGTTAGGGATTATCCAACAATAAGTGTCATTTATCCTAGCTCATTTACAGCCATGAATCGAAGTAAATTAAGACACGGCAACAGCTTAAAGAGTCTTTTACTATTAAAAACCACGGTGCAAAATAAAATTCACTTATGCTACCATAGCTATTTCTTATCCCGTAACCATGTAAAAAATGCTACAATACAGCTAAGTTAATACGAAAAAACATTTAAATAGAAAGGAGATGTATCATTGGAAATTCGCCAACTTGAATACTTCCTTATGGTCAATGAAACTCACAGTTTCACCAGAGCAGCTGAACGACTTTATGTATCGCAACCAGCTGTAACAAGTGCCATTAGAAGTTTGGAAGAAGAACTTGAAATACAACTTTTTGACCGTACGCAGAAACAAATCACACTAACCAGCGAAGGCCAGATTTTTTACGCCATGTTCAAAAGGTAATGGAAGGTATTTCCAACACCTTAAATGAAATAGACGCTTTAAAATCTCTAAACGGCGGCACTTTAAAAATAGGACTGACTCCGTTAGCCGGCGTTAGTGCCACCACCTCACTGTTAAAAGAATTTACATCACAATATCCTCAAATCAAGTTAGTGTTTACCGAATCTCACAGCAATCTGCTTGAACAAGAGTTATTAATCGACGCAATCGATGTGGCTATTCTTTTTTCAGCACAAAACAATAATGCCTTAACCTACTTGCCATTACCGCGAGAAGAATTATACGTTATTTGTTCAAGACAACATCATCTTCGGCGCAATAACTCAGTTCAATTAACAGACTTAGTTAATGAATCGCTAATCTTATTAGCTGCCGATTGCTTCTATCGACAGCTAATTATTCAAACTTTTGAAAAATCAAACACATTACCTCAAATCAATTTTGAGTTGAATCATATTGAAAGCATCAAACGTTTTGTAGCGTCTAATCTAGGAATTACCATTCTTCCCGGAAGCTTATGCGATACAAATACAGACTTAGTCACGATTCCGTTGGATCCGCCTTTATATCGTCAACCGGCCTTAGCCTACAAGACTAATCGTCATAATTCCAGAGCGGCGAATGCTTTCATCGAGCTACTTCAGAAAGGAGGTTCAACAGATGAATAGCCCACTTATTACAGCCGTCGGCAGCAGTCCGTTTATTGCCGAAGAAATTGCTATAATGTGTCAATCCATTTTAGGTTCTGACATTACCCTAAAAACTGCCACATCAAACTCTATAAATACTGTTTCTTCAAACACCTTGTATGTCTGTGCCGGTACACAATCAGAAAAACTGAATTCAATAATTCCGGCTAATCAATTATTTGTTTTTGATTTACGACCTACAACGCCTTTCTTCTTTGAAATCGCCAAAATTCCCGAAAACGAAAATATATACATTTTTAATAATCTTTTGCCTTACACTAAGCAATTACAAGAAGATTGTACAGAGATACTTTCCATATCACCGGATCGTTTCATTCCGATTGCTTATGAATCAATGCCCTTCGAAACCGTATGTCAACTGCTTCAACAAGCTAAATACATTATCGGGGTTGACCAATTTGTCGATACTAATGTCTTATTATCAGAGCAATTCAAACCGTATTTAAATAGCGATGTTATAATTATTGCCGGCAGCCGTACGCCGTCTATATCATCAGCCAGTCGTTTTCTCATCGGCTTCATCAACTACTATATAGAACAATTACAAGACGACCAAAATGCTGAGTCACTATCAATTAAGGAGTTAAATGCACTCTTATCCGAATTGCACCAAAGTATTGATCGAATAGTCACTAACCAATTTCGTCCGCTCGCAACACCAACTGCCAAAGAACCTGTTCACACTGACTTTAAACCGGATGATATCTTAACCGAATTAAAATCATTGCAAAATCAACTTCAAAAATTAACCCATTCAAATTGAGGTGTCTGACAAAACAACAAAAAGGCCGCAGTATTCATGGCTATAGCCACAGATACTGCGGTCTTTTATTTAGATTATCTAATTACCGAGCAAAAATTATATAATCTTATGAAACTATGCTAGGCTTATAAAATCGAGCGATAGATTTCTTCAATGTCAGCTTGCGATACATCGCGAGGGTTGCCTGGTGTACAAGCATCGTTTTTAGCCGATTCAGCCAAGAACGGAATGTCTTCTTCTTTAACACCGGCTTCAAGCAAGCTCTTAGGAATTTCTACATCATCAGCTAATTTCTGGATAGCATCGATAGCTGCTTTCTGGTATTCTTCTTTGCTCATGCCATCAACGTTTTGAACGCCCATAGCTTTAGCAAGATCGCGATATTTTTCACCGGTTGCAGGTGCATTGAATTTCAATACAGCTGTAAGCATCATAGCACAAGCTTTACCATGCGGAATGTCATACAACGCGCTCAAAGGATGTGCCATGGAATGAACGATACCGAGGCCTACGTTAGAGAAGCCCATACCGGCAATGTACTGGCCAAGTGCCATAGCTTCGCGACCTTTAGGGTCGCCGGCTACTGCATCACGAAGGGAACGAGCTATAATTTCGATAGCTTTCAAATGAAGCATATCGGTCATTTCCCAAGCACCTTTAGTGATGAAACCTTCAACGGCATGAACCAAAGCATCCATACCGGTAGAAGCACATAAGCCTTTAGGCATGCCCATGGACATATCAGGGTCAACGATGGCTATGATTGGAATATCATGAGGGTCAACACATACGAATTTACGACGTTTTTCTACATCTGTAATTACGTAGTTGATCGTAACTTCGGCAGCCGTACCGGATGTAGTAGTTACCGCAATAATAGGTAAACATTTATGTTTAGTATCGGCTACGCCTTCAAGACTGCGAACATCGCTAAATTCAGGGTTTGTCATAATAATAGCAATCGCTTTACTGGTATCGATGGAACTGCCGCCGCCGATAGCAATAATACAATCAGCTTCTGCTTTTTTACAAGCTGCTACGCCGTCTTGCACGTTTTCAATTGTAGGGTTTGGCTTTAATTCGTCAAAAATTTCATAAGCTACACCGGCTTTATCCAATAAGTCGGTAACTTTAGTTGCTACACCAAACTTCATCAAGTCTTTATCGGTTGTAACCAATGCTTTTTTCAAATTGTTCGCTTTTAATTCGCCTACAATGTTGTTAATGGCACCGAATCCGAAATAAGATGTTTCGTTAAGAATCATACGATTAACCATTTGTGTTGCCTCCCAATCAATAGAAATTAGAGTTTTCAGGTCGAAAAATGCCTTGTTTATAGATTTCTATATTCAATTCCTGCCGGATTCATTTTTTATTTGGCGCTACAACGTGCTGCAAGCAATGCGTCATAGCGCCTATATGAAACCCTTACAATAGGTCACATAACAAAATAATTATTTTTTGTTGCGCCATAAAGCATCAGCTACCGGAGCTAATTTTTCTTTTTCGGCGTCAGTTAAAACTTGAATAGGTGTACGGCAAGTTTCTTCCATAGGACCGCCTAATTCTTTAAGAGCCCATTTCATAACAGGATTGAATGGTACATGAACTTCATAGAATGCGAAGTAAGCATCGATTTTGCGTTGCAATTCTTTCAAAGCGCTCAAATCTTCAGCGTCCAAAGATTTAATTACATTCGCACACATCTGAGGATCGATATTGGATAAAGCACCGATACAGCCGTCACCACCGGAGATTACGGATGGAATACAGTTGTTATCATAGCCTGTGTAAATTTTGAAGTCAGGGAATTTAGGTTTTAAGAACTGAATGTAACGTTGAGTATGACGCAATACAGGATGAGTATCTTTAACGCCTACCAAGTTATCATGTTTTTCACGAAGGCGAAGCAATGTTTCGGCGGAAACGTCAAAACCTGTGCGATCGCCGTAGTTATATAAGTACACCGGACCATTAATAGCGCTCAGAATTTCATCATAGTATGCAAACGCATCTTCCTGATTACAAGCACTGTAGTATGGACCAACGATAATAACCGCATCAGCACCGGCTGCCAATACTTCATTCGAAAGTTTAATGGTTTCGGCTTTTACCATACGACCGGTACCGGCAATTACTTCCCAACGACCTTTACCGTATTTAATAGCGTCCAAGATAAGTTCTTTGATTTCATCATAGGAGAACGCATAGAATTCACCGGCACTGCCACCGGTCAAAACACCGTTAATACCGGCTTCGATCAATTGATCATAGAATTTGTGCATATGTTCATAGTTAACAGTTTCGTCTGCATTCAAGGATGTTAAAATTGGGCTGATATACTTCGCTTTCATAATTTATTCCTCCTATTTCTTGTTTAAATCATATACCATTTCCATGTCGGCCCACCATTCATGTTTCTGAGCCCCATCTATACGTGTTTGACAAGGGTCGGTTTCACGCCACCAACGTTGTGTTTCAGGGTCGTTAGCCATCTTGCCCATATCGTATTCGAAATCATCTCCTTCATAGACCATGATTGAAAACAACAAGTCGTCACGATTGAATATCTGATAGTGCGTAATACCGCATTCACGAATCATTTTATTAACACTGGCGAACGGATCCGCATGTAAAGCTTTATAATATTCCGCTTTTTCGGGGCGAAGTTTAATAACGCTGGCAAATACTTGCGGCTTGTTCAATTTATATAATTTTTTGGCATTTTTTGAAAAAATATCAAGATCATCTTGGAAGTATTCACGTACCGAATTTAAATGATCGGTAAAGTTTGAATACAATTCCACAACCGGGAAGTTAGATGCATAGATTAAACGACTATGATCAAATGTACCGGAAATAAAGTCTAATAAGTTTTTGACAAATACCGGATCTTCGGTTGCATAACCGGATAATTTACAATATACATTCGGCAAAGATGCCAATTTAGTCATGGCCTCTTTATATTCCGGAGTTAATTCCGTCACATTACCGCAATGGTTAATAACTAATTTCAAGTCGGGAACCTGAGCGGCCGCCTGGTAAATGTCGATTAATTCATCAACACGGTTACAGCTTTCAAAAATCAGACCTTTGTCAGCCAATACTTCGAGACCTTCGATGAAACTACGTTCCAAGCAACGTCCACGCGGTGAGCTGTCGATATGAAGCGGCTCACGCACGCCTACGATACCGGCAGGCAAACGCACATGACCGCACAGATGACGGGCCCGCATAATTTTTGCCAAAATCTTAGGACTGTTCAATTTGAAGATAAATTCATCTTCTTTAATGGCGTCATCGCAGTCCACTTCAATATAGATCCCACCTTTAAAGTCTACGCCGGCTTTAGCGTATTCTTTAACGAGATCATCCATAGAAAAGCTTTGTTGAATAACCCCTTTGCAGGAATTCAACCAAGGTAAATGCAATACATCCAAATCCCATATATGTAAATGGGAATCTACAATTTCCAACATATTACTGTCTCCTTTGACATAAGACCTTTTAATATATGTCTTATTGATTTTCAGCCGTATAAGAGGATTGCCGACATATCGCCGGCAATCCTTGTCAGCATATAATCAGTCTTTAGCTACACCTTTCAAGCCATACCAAGCTACATATAAGAAGCAAGGCAATAATAGTAAGAAGCTTGGACCGGTACCCCAGTGGTCGGCTACATTGCCCATGAAGAACGGCATGAACGCACCGCCTACGATACTCATAATTAACAAGCTGGCTGCTTTTTTAACTAAGTTATTAGGAATTTTCACAACAGACAATGCGAAGATTGTTGGGAAACTGATAGACATGAAGAAGAAGGATAACCAGAGAACGATAACGGCCGGTAAATTATGTACAAACTGTAACACAATCATAATCCCTGCATTGATTAAGGAATAGGTAGCCAAGATTACATTACTTTTAACCTTTTTCATAATAGGAGTCGTTACGATACGACCTACTAAGAAAGCCACCAACGCAATACTGAAGAAATAAGCAGCTTCATGGTCGGCCAAACCTTGCCAGTGTTCTACGGAGTAGTTAATGAAGAATGCACCGGCCCCTACTTGAGCTGCAACGTATAATAATTGAGCAATTACACCTAAGCTGAAGTGACGATATTTGAGTAAGTCGCCATAAGAACCGCTGCCTTCATCAGCCACAGCATCACCGGTAGTATCGCTGACTTCAGAGCCTTCCGGCATGCGTGTCATAACGAAAACAGCCAATACAGCAAGTACTACAACAGCAATCCCTACATATACCATCTGTACATTGGCCATATTTTTATCAATATCACCATGAGATAAGGATAAGAATAAAGCACCACCAACGATTGGCCCCAAGAACTGGCCTACGCCGTTGAAGCTTTGCGCCATGTTAATACGGAAGGCCGCATCTTCGTCACTACCTAATTTGGTAATGTACGGGTTAGCATTTGTTTCCAAACTGCCGAGACCGCAGGCAATGATAAAGAAGGCTAATAAGAATAAGTTAAAGCTTTGTTCATTACTGGCCGGGATGATAAGCAACGCGCCTAATGCATATAAGGCCAGACCCATAATGATACCGCCTTTGTAGCCGAATTTGGTGGCTACCATAGAGGCCGGAATTGCGATTACGAAGTAACCGCCGAAATACGCTGCTTGCAATAAACCGGATACGGCTTTGGTAACGCCCAAGTGGTTTTGGAAGTTTTTATTCATAACATCCAAGAGACCGTAACTGAAGCCCCAGAGGAAGAATAATGATGTTACTAACCAAAAAGCGATTTTAATATTTCTACTGGTAACAAGCTTACCTGTTTGATTCATATACGGTACCTCCTCTTAGCTCAACGCGCGGTCAAGATGAACATAGCCGCCATCAACGAATAACCATTGACCGGTTGTATGCGAGGATTTAGGCGATAATACGAAAACAGCTGTGTCAGCAATTTCTTCAATTGTTGTGAAACGACGTTCCAACGGAATTTTATCGGTAATAACTTTTTTACGAGCTTCCGGATCATCAAATGTTTTAATCCAGTTAGCGTATAGAGGAGTCCAGCATTCGCTGACTACTACGCAGTTGCTGCGTACACCGTCATCCAATAAAGCGGCTGCCCATTCACGAGTAAGGCCCAAGATAGCACCTTTAGCGGCTGCATAAGCACTTGTTTTACCCTGACCGGTTAAGGCTGTTTTGGATGTGATGTTCAAAATAGAACCTTTGGATTTACGTAAGTAATCAACTGATGCATGTACCAATTCATAATAATGAGTCAAGTTGCCATGAATACTCTTTTCAAATTCTTGCCAGGATGTAGTGTCGAGATCTTTGTTGTCGTTGGCACCGGCATTATTTACGATACCGTAAATACCGCCGCGACGAGCTGCTACATCATCAACGATACCTTTAATTTTGTCAGTATCGTTCAAGTCAATCTGAATGAATTCATAGTTAGTTGTGATGCTTTCCATATCTTTTTTAAATTCGTCGGTAATCGGCGAACGAGAAAGAATAACAGGAATCGCACCTTCACGTGCTAATGAAAGAGAAATACCACTACCGATGCCTTTACCGCCACCGGTTACAAATACAACCTTGTCCTTTAATTGCAAATCCATGATACATACCTCCAATTTTAATTAACACTCTATACACCTATAATCCTATAAACCACCTAAGTCTCCTATCAATCTCCGGACTTAATGTTTATATTCGTTTGGATTATATGCTGCAAGACTGCATCAGCCTGCCAGTCATACTGTCAGCGTTACCGATTTATACGGTAGTTGCCAAGCGCCAAATTGAAAAGTCATTCTGTTCATTCTGTTCTGCTTTGGTTAATTTTCCGTCAGCTACCTCAACGATAGCATCAACAATTTCATAACCAACTTCTTTAATTGTCTTCGTACCTTCTACTACCGTACCTGCATTTAAATCGATAGCGTCATTCATGTTGTTGAAAGTGAAGGTATTGGATGATACTTTGATAGTCGGAGCAATCGGGCTGCCTGTCGGTGTGCCGCGTCCGGTTGTAAATACACAAACATTGCAACCGCCGGCTACCATACCGCTCAATTGTTCAATATCATTACCCGGTGTATTCATAAAGGTTAACCCTTTATCGGTAATCGGTTTAGCGTAATCTTTTACGGCTACTACCGGACTGTTACCGGCTTTATAAATACAACCCAGTGATTTTTCTTCAATACTGCTGAGACCGCCTTCTATGTTCCCCGGACTCGGATTAGCACCGCGGATATCGGCATTGGAATCAATAACTACTTGTTCAAAGCCTTTAATGGTACTCATAATTTCTTTACTTACTTTTTCATTGATACCACGTTTGGCTAAAATATGTTCAGCCCCGATAAGTTCGGTAGTTTCTGCCAAAATTACGGCACCGCCGTGACTTACTACGATATCGGAAGCTACGCCGAGAGCCGGATTGGCACTCAAACCGGAGAAGCTGTCACTGCCGCCGCATTCCGTACCGAGCACTACGTCAGCCAACGTACCTTCCGTACGTTCTTCTTTGAGTGCTTCAGCCAACATATTTTTAACAATGTCCATACCGCGACGAATACTCTTTTCGGTCCCACCGCAAGCTTGAATGTTGAAAAACTCTACTTTCTTATACGGTGCCCGATCTTTAATTTCTTCCGCTACCGTATGTGCCTGTACAACTTCGCAACCAAGCCCTACTACCAACACACCATATACGTTTGGATTAGCTGCGGTTCCCACAATAACGTCTTTTGTCTGATCCGCATCATAGGATAACTCACTGCAACCGTGTTGATGGTTTACGTATACGACTTTGGTATCATCACGTCGTTCCACATCGCTGTACATAACGCCATTCGCAATGCGTTCTACCACTTTATTCGAACAATGAACACTTGGAATTACCAAAATATGATTTCGGAAACCAAAGCTGCCGTCACTGCGACGATAGCCGGTCAATTTATAACTTTCACGACCTGTTTCTACATTAGTCTTGCGTTCTACATCTTGATCGATATCACGAACTTCCGAATCCAAATCACCGCGGCCGCGTTCGCCTTCAATATTATGAACATGTACCCATTGACCGGGTTCAATGTCTACTTCGGCTACACCGATATGGGAATCATATTTAATAACCGGTTTACCTTTGGCAATACGTTCGGTAGCAAATTTATGTCCTTTAGGAATCGGTTCTTTAATCACTACGTCGAGAACTTTGTCACCCACTTCTAACGGCTCAATGGCTGTTGCCACATTATCAATAGAGCCTACATGAATACCTTTCATCTCCTGCACCTCCACAAAGCACTTGTTTTACCGTTTTAGCCCTATACTGCCGAGCGGCTAAATTAAAATATATTAACTTCTTCAACACTGTCTCAAAATTTTTCGCTGCTGTTCTTATATGCGAACGAAAGACCATAAATTTAAATCAACACGCAATCATGTAAGATTTGCCAAAATGTTTCGTATATACAAACGCAAATATCATTTACGTACTATTTATGTTCTTATCTTATACTTACCATACGCAAAAGTCAATATAATTCGTATATACGCAATAACTATTTATCATAATGACAATAATCAAAGATACTAAATTGCATTTTCCATATTAATGTATGCATATACGAACAATTATGTTACAATATATTTACAGGTTTACAATTATACTACCGCAACCTAATACGTTGTCTTAAAATATATGCTTTTCTAGAAAGGTGGCGCTTTATATGCCTTCATCCAATTCAATTCAACGAGATGCGCTAAATACCGACACAGCACCATCTCCCACACAACATAAACCGACCCTGCGTGTCATAAAAATTCTGGAAGCGGTGGCCGCCAGCAACGGGCTTACACTCTCTCAGATTGCTGCGCGCCTGGAGTGCCCAAAAAGCACCTTGACCCCTATTTTAAAAACATTAGTCGAAAATAATTATTTGCTCTGTGAAGAAGATACGTTAATTTACACGATTGGCAAACAGGCTTTTATCATAGGCAATACCTACCAACACAACAGTGACATCCTCACCCTGATCAAAGATCAAATGGAAGTTATGTCCTCCCTATGTAAAGAGACCATTCATCTGGGTGTGTTGGAAGGCAATCAGATTATGTATCTTCAAAAAGTAAACAGCCCTAAACCGTTACAGTTAATTTCCTCTGTGGGGAAACGGTTGCCGGCCTATGCCACAGCCTTGGGCAAAGCCCTTTTATTCGACCACAGTTTAGATGAACTGCGCGAACTGTTCCCTAATTCTTTGCCGCCTTTAACAGAAAAAACCATTCCCACAGTAGATGCCTTGTATCAGGATATTCACAAAGACCCTAACGGTGAGTTTACCTACGAAGAAGAAGAAATCACCAAATATGCGCGATGCATTGCCATGCCACTGCGCGTAAACAACAATATCGCAGCTGCACTAAGTATCAGCTTCATCATTTTCGACGCTTCGCCGGAACACATTTCCAACATTAAATATATTTTGCGACGTTTCGGCACCGTCATCAAAAAGCTCATGGAAACCAAGAATTTCCAATATTAATTTCAGCTGTGGCAAACAAAAAAGCCGACTGCCGGACTCGATAAGTACCCTCGGCTTGCAGTCAGCTGAAAATTACTTATAAAAAGCCCGCCTTGATCAAATTAACATCAAGACGGGCTTTTTGTTTTACATACTTTTTATTATCTGTCACACAAAAGCTTCAGCATCGACTACCTGTTCTTCAGCTATCTCGGTCGCCGTTTCAGCCAAGCTTTTCACAGTTAAATATAAATACGCGGAACACGTTCCGAGAAATCGCAGAAAATTTCATACGGGATAGTCCCTACCAAGGTAGCAAGTTCAAGCACGGTAATACTTTCATCACCTTGTGTACCGATTAAAACTACTTCATCACCGGGATGAACCGGTACCCCTTCCGGCATAGCCACCATTAATTGGTCCATACAAACACGGCCTACAATAGGACAACGGCGACCGTGAATGAGCACACTGCCGCGATTCGACAAGCTGCGCGGATAGCCATCGGCATAACCAACCGGTACGGTCGCCACCGTAGTCAAACGGTCAGTTGTATAAGTGCCGCCGTAACCGATGCGTTCACCGGCTTTTAAATGTTGGACATGAACGACTTTGCTGTACATGCTGAGAGCCGGACGCAAGCCTAAACGATTCGGCACTTCCAAAGAAGGCATGATACCGTATTGAATAATGCCCGGGCGTGCATCTGTAAATAAACTGTCCTTAACCGACAATAAGCCGGCACTGTTAGCCAAAGAAAAGCGGAATGGTTCGGATCGATGAGCGCGAATCATTTCCACCATATTACGGAACATGGCCGTTTGTTGATGAGCGCTGGTTTTATCGGCCGCATCAGCGCTGGCCATATGCGAAAAGAAACCGTCTACGTGCAAATGCGGATAGGATTCCACTTGTTGCATGAAATCGAGTGCTCTATCCGGATGAATCCCGATACGGTGCATGCCTGTATCAACGGCGATACAACATTCAATAATCGTCTCGTGACGAGCGGCACAAGCCTCCAAAGCCGCCAAATCGGTCGACTCACATATAGCCGGGCGCGAATTTCCTTCCACAATCAAATCAAAGGACTGCGGCAAAGTAATCCCCAGGAGATAAATCGGTACCATGATACCGGCTGCACGTAACGGTAAAGCTTCTTCCGGGAACGCTACCGCCAGCGATTCATACCCTTCTTCCACGGCAATACGGCCTACCATGACACTGCCATGACCATAGCCGTTAGCTTTAATTACCGCCGTACTGGTGCTCCATTCCGGTAAACTGTCTTTGATACGACGTAAATTTTCACGAATTATGGCCGTATCGATTTCTATATGGGTCGGTCTCATAAGTTAAATTCCTCCTAAGCGATAACCGATAGCTTGGTTCCCGCATAAGACATAATATTACATACACCTTAACTGTAAAAAATATAATAAACTATAGTTACGTTTTATTATACGCTAAAATTCTATAAAATCTACCCAATATTATACCCCCGCACATGACAGAACACAAAAACGCCCGAAGTCATATAAATCAAGGATCTGAAATATTTGACTCCGGACATTTATAACCTGGTATAAAAGAGCTTCTAAAAATACGTAACTTGCGGTTAGCGTAACACAGCACAATATTCTTTATAAACAGCCTGTGCCGCTTCCACCGAAATAATTTCAAATTGAATCATTTCACCCGGCCCCATTTGTGCCAAAATCGGTAAATCAGGGGTTATAACGGTAGCAATCTTAGTATAACCGCCCGTTGTTTGTCGATCTGCCATAAGAATAATCGACTGGCCGTCCGCCGGCACTTGAATAGAACCGAACACGGCCCCATCGGAAATAATATCGGCCCCGTTCACATGATCTAACTTTGCCCCCGCCAGGCGATAGCCCATTCTGTCGGATGAGGCCGTAATTTCATAAGGAGCACTCGTCAAGATATTATAACTGTCTGCAGTAAAGCGGTCAGCCTGTGGGCCCAACACGAGTCGAATCGACTGTTTAGTCCGTCGCGCCATCGGCGTTTCATAGCCGGCCGGCACAGTATACCCCGGAATTACCGCACGGTTTAGCCCGCAGGCACGAACTCGTTCATCCCCCAACACCAAAACATGGCCTTTTTGCAATCGTTCACCGCCGTAACCGCCTAATTTTGATTTTACATGCGTTGCCACACTGCCATTTATAACAGGCACATCAAAACCGCCACGCACGGCGATGTACATGCGCACACCACTCGTACTGAAACTGCTTGAAACTACATCCCCCGACTGCAAACGAACAGCCTCATTCATAGCCACCGGCACATCATTGACGGCCGGAGCCATCAAAGCCCCCGTAAAGGCGACTACACAAGGCTCTTTGACCGTAAAGGTCGGTCCCATAACGGTACATTCCAAAGCGCCAAGATTTTGCGGATTGCCTACCAAACGCTGTCCCAATTCATAACTTTCAAGATCCATCGCACCGGCTACAGGCATACCATATTGCTGACAGCCGGCCCGACCGCCGTCTTGAATAGTGGTAAAAAATCCCGGTTGCTCAATTTGCCAAAAAGCAATCGGCGATACGTCGCCATGAGGCTCACCGATTAAATGAAAGGCGTGAGCAGCCCCGTTTTTATTCAATGTATTAACGTCCATGGAGCTCACTCTCCTTGCAATAAAACGACTTCACTTCATAACTCGCCAAATTATTTTTAATACGTAAAAATTCATCTTCAGAAACCGGCACATAACGAACATAATCGCCGGCCTCTAATAAAGTAGGTTTAGCACTGCTGCCATCATATAACCGCACCGGCGTCCGGCCGATAATTTGCCAGCCGCCCGGCGAGTCCGAAGGATACATGCCGGTCTGAGCACCGGCGATACCAACGGATCCGGCCGGAATCAAGGTACGCGGTGTCGTAAGACGCGGTGTGGCAATTCGTTCATCCATCCCGCCGAGATACGTAAAGCCCGGAATAAATCCCAACATATATACCAAATAGTCGGTACCGCTGTGAATCTGTATAACTTCATCCGCCGTAAGGCCCGCATGTTCGGCTACGAATTCCATATCCATGCCATACTCGCCACCATAAACGGTTGGAATTTCTACCACGCGTACCGTACCGGCTTCCGTCGTATGTCCCACATCTTCAGCCGCTTGAGTAATCATTTCACAAATATCCGCATATGATTTTTGAAGCGGATCATATATTACAAGTATAGAACTGTAAGTCGGCACCATTTCTTCAATGGTTTGCCCCACTTCAGATTGTAATGCCTGCACCGTATGCCGAATGCGCCGATTAATCGCCGGATCGATAGTATCTCCAAATACCGCCGTTACTGCTTTATCACCAACGGGCGCAAAGTGCAAAGTTGCCTGTCCGGGTGTCAAAATGGCCACCTCCTAATCACTGTGACTTAAGTTTCTTTTAAAAATCTTATTAAATCAGTTTTAAAATGCCCTGCAAGAAAATAAAACCGATGTAGGCTGCAATAATAACTACGGCCCAGCCGCTCCATAATAAGATTGGCGAATGCTTGTATTCACCGATAATATCTTTGCGTTTAGCCGCAATGAGCATAACCGCCAACGTTACCGGTAAAATAAGACCGTTTAAAGAACCTGCCACAATGAGAAGCATAGCCGGTTTGCCGATGAGCACCAGAATGATAGCCGATGCAATAATGAAGCCGATAATCCAAAGATTTTCATATTGTCCGATCGGTTTGAACAGTGTTTTTAAAAATGATACCGATGTATAGGCGGCACCCACTACCGAAATAATAGCGGCGCAGAAGAATACCAAACCGAAAATGCGGTAACCCACATCACCGGTGGCAAAGCAAAATGCGGCCGCAGCCGGATTGCTTGCATCCAACGTGTAACCCTGCATAACAACACCCAACACAGCTAAGAAGAACAGTACGCGCACCAAGGTAGTCACACCCATACCGAGGGTAGCAGAACGACGTACTTACGATAAATTTTCTTCGCCCACGATACCGGCATCAATTAAACGATGCCCGCCGGAGAACGTAATGTAACCGCCAACAGTACCGCCCAAGAGCGTAATTGTAGCGAGCCATTCATATTTTAACGGCAATACACTGTGTTTTAACGCCGTACCTACCGGCGGTGCCGATGCAATGGTGACATAACCGATTAATAAGAGCATTAAAATCCCCAAGTATTTCGTCACTGCATCCATTGCCTTGGTTGCCTTATGAGAGACAAACACGATAACGCCTAAAACTGCCGATAACACGGCCGCTACATTCGTATCCAATCCAAACATTACATTGATGCCGAGAGCCGCCCCGCCTATATTACCGATATTAAAGGCCAAACCGCCTAACGCTACAAGGAAGGCTACAAAATAACCGAGCCCCGGCAACACGCGGTTTGCAATATCCTGACCGCGCAATTTAGAAACCGCAATAATCGTCCACACGTTAAGCTGGGCAATATACGATAAAATAACAGATGCCAAAATAACAAAAGCGAAGTCCGCCCTAAACTGATCTGTAAACGCTGCGGTCTGCGTCATAAAACCGGGACCGATAGCGGATGTAGCCATCAAAAAGGCGGCCCCGATTAAAACGGATAAGCTTTTTTTATTATCATCAACTCGCTTCATAGAAACCCTCCCTTAAATACCATGTCATGAAATCATAAATTATTCAATCAACCGATAAAATTAGCCACGGTTAAACCGGCTTTTTCGAGACCTTCGCGAAGTTCTTTGGTAAATGATACCGCTTCGGGATTATCACCGTGCACGCAGATGGAATCAGCAACAATCGGAATTGTTTCGCCCGTATTGGCTACCACGGTACCTTCTTTAACCATTTGTAAAATACGTGCCAGTGCTTCTTGCGGATCTTTGACAAAAGCCCCCGGTTCACTGCGTGGTATCAATGTACCTTTAGCCGTATAGCCGCGATCGGCAAATACTTCCTGAATAACCGGAATATTTCGTTCTTTCGCCAATTGAACCATAACGCTGCCGCTGAGAGCCATAATGGCAATGCCGTCGCCCAAAGCTTCAATACCGTCCAAAACAGCTGTAGCCAATTTAGGATCTACACAGGCCGTATTGTAAAAAGCGCCGTGTAATTTAACATGTTGTAACGGTACACCTGCCTCTTTACAAAATGCCTGCAAAGCCCCCACCTGGTAGAGCATATACGCTTTAGCTTCAGCCGGCGTAACCGTCATATTACGACGACCGAACCCCATTAAATCGGGATATCCCGGATGAGCACCTACCGCTACACCCTTGGCTTTACAAAGAGCCACTGTTTTAGCCATAATCAGCGGATCACCCGCATGCCACCCACAAGCCACATTGGCACTGGTTACATGAGATAATACAGCCTCATCCATACCTAAGGTATACGCACCGAAACTTTCTCCCAAATCACTGTTCATATCCACGCGCATTATAATCGCTCCTTTCCAAATACCTTCGCTTTTTTCATTCCTATACGCTATAGCCCTATCACTAACCCCTTTTATCTCTATAGAATATAGTTTAAATAAATTATAGCACTATTTAACATTTGTGCAATTCAAAACTACAAAATATTTTTTCACGCCTCCTTTATTCTTAATTGATCGGTATTTTTTGATTTAAGCTTAAAAACAATTAAGATTACCGTCAGTATTAACACATTGAAATTATCTCTGTTCACCGCCCAAAAACGTCATTTAAATTCAAAGTTTTCATGAGTTCCGTCCATAGTAGACAATCACTTCACAAATAAAACATACATAAACAATCCAAATTTCTTATACAATAAAAAACTATTTATATAATCCTATGAGTAACCCCTAACGACAAAGTAAATCGAAGTTATTCTCATTAATTATTAATTTTACAAAACTTTTACAGAGTGACATAAAAAACTTTACACAGCTTGGTTATACTGTGTATACAAACTAAATTGGTAAATACGTCCATTTCTACTAGGAGGCAATTGAATCATGAACTTCAAACGTAAGGCATTTACAGCAATGGCAGTAGCAAGCATGTTAACTCTCGGTTTACTTGGTTGTGGCAACGACAGCTCTGCCCCTGCTAATTCTCAAGCTTTAAAAGGAACCATCACTTCTTCCGGTTCTTCCGCTTTACTTCCATTGGCAAAAGATGCTGCGGCTGAATTCAAAAAGAAAAACCCTGATGTATCCATCGTATTAAACGGTGGCGGTTCCGGTACCGGCTTGAAACAAGTTTCCGATGGCACAGTTAACATTGGTAACTCCGACGTTCCTGCTGAAACTAAATTATCCAAAGAAAAAGCAGCTGAACTCGTTGACCACAAAGTAGCAATCGTAACTGTAGCAACTGTAGCTAACAAAGATGTTGCTAAAGCTGTTCCAAACTTAACAAAACAACAATTGATCGACATCTTCACCGGCAAAATCACTAACTGGAAAGAAGTTGGCGGTCCTGACCAGAACGTAGTATTGGTAACTCGTCCTACTACTTCCGGTACACGTGCTCTCTTCTCTGAATTCGCTCTTGACAAAAACCAGGAAGCATCCAACAAATCTTTAGAAACTGATGACTCCGGTGCATTAATTCAGAGTATCGCCAACACTCCTGGCGCTATCGGTTATGTGGCTCTTCCTTACTTGTTGAATAATTCCAGCGTAACTGCTATCTCCATCGACGGTGTGGCTCCTACCCTCGAAAACAGCTACAACGGAACTTACAAAGTATGGGGCTTCGAACACATGTACACTAAAGGTCAGCCTGATGCTCTTCAGAAAGCATACTTAGACTTCATCATGTCTGATGAATATGGTAAAAAATTGGAAGCTCAAGGCTACGGTGTAGCATCCAAAGTTAAACAATAAACAGGGGTAATAATAGATGAACATTGAAAGCACTTTACGCGCCGATAGAATATGGCGTAACGTTATCAGAGGCGCAGGTCTCTTCCTACTGATTACTACAGCAGCAATTGGGATCTTCCTCCTCTATCGTGGTACCGGTACATTCACTATCTACGGGCACAGTCTTTCAGAATTCCTATTCTCAACCCAGTGGCAGCCCGCCGACACTCTTGCCGGCGGCGGTCACGTTGGAGCCGGCATTTATATTGTCGGCTCTCTTATTACCTGTGCTCTCGCCTTGTTAATGGCAACGCCTGTAAGTATTGCGTTAGCCATCTACATGGCAGAAATTACACCTAGCGTCGGACGTCGTTTCTGGCAACCGGTGATTGAAATTTTTGTAGGAATTCCTTCAATCATCTATGGTTGGCTAGGTCTTACCATCTTGGTACCTTTCCTTCAAAAGTACACTACTGCTGACAGCGGTTTCTCCGTATTGGCAGCTTCCATCGTACTTGCAATCATGATTTTCCCAACGATTACATCCGTAACCATGAACGCCCTCAACAGTGTGCCAAAAACATACCGTCAAGGTGCTTACGGCTTGGGTGCTACCCGCTGGGAAGTAATTTACAAAATCGTTTTACCGGTAGCAAAACACGGCATCTTAGCCGGCGTTGTACTAGGTTTGGCTCGTGCCTTCGGTGAAGCCTTGGCCGTAGCTATGGTAATCGGTAAAATGAAAGCTTTCCCTAAATCCTTATTGGATCCTACCGTTAACTTAACCAGTGCGATTGCAGCGGATATGGGCGGTACAATGGAAGGCAGTGAATACAATATGGCCTTATGGACCATGGCGTTATTCTTATTCGTAATTTCCTTAGTATTCATTTTACTTATTCGCTACATAACATCTAAAGGAGGCAACCTAAGTGAAAGCAAGTAAAGCCATTCCGGCCCCTCGTCAACGAGCTTTATCTACCGACCGTTTGGTTACACTGGGTCTGCATATCCTGGCAGGGGCAACCTTGTTATTGTTAATTGGCTTTGTAGGCCAAATCGCATGGAGTGCCTTGAGCGATTTCAAACCGGAACTCTTAGCATTCTCTCCTACCGGTATCGGTAACCAATTCTTTAATACGATTTATCTCGTATTCTTAGCATTACTTATCAGTATTCCGCTCGGCATCGGTGCCGGTATCTACATGGCGGAATATGCAACTAAAGGTAAAGCTCAAAAGATTATGCGTATCTCCATTGAAACCTTATCTTCTTTACCATCCATCGTTCTCGGCTTGTTCGGTTATTTGGTGTTCATCATCATGACCAACTCCCAGTGGAACTTATTCGCCGGTGCGTTAACGGTATCTATCTTAACCTTACCGCTTATCGCCACAATTACCGAAGACGCTTTACGCGCCTTACCGGCATCCTATGCTAAAGGTAGTTACGGTTTAGGAGCTACCAAATGGCAAACCATCAGCCGCGTATTAATTCCGGCCGCATTCCCGGCTATTATTACAGGCATTATCTTGGCAGCCGGCCGTGTATTCGGTGAAGCCGCTGCCCTTATGTTTACTGCCGGTATGAGTACTGACATCAACTGGTCCAGCACGGACATTACGTCCCCTACCAATGCATTCAACCCATTCCGTTCCGGTGAAACATTATCTCTTCAAATTTGGGCGTCCCGCAGTGAATCCTTAGATCCAAATGCAAGTGCCATGGCCAACTTAAGTGCCCTCGTACTTTTAGCCCTCGTTTTCACATTCAGTATCGGTGCTCGTGCCTTGAGCCGTCACCTTAATCGTAAAAACCTAGGAGACAACAAATAATGGAAATTTCTGAAGTAGCAATGCCAAATCAGCAAGTGTTGGTAAATGCCGGTGCTAAAGCTGTAGCCGATCAAGCGGTAGGCAACGCTTTTACAGTAGAAAACCTCGACTTCTACTATGGCACCTTCCATGCCTTAAAAAATATCAACATGAACATTAAGAAGAATGAAATTACTGCATTAATCGGACCTTCCGGTTGCGGTAAATCTACCTTCTTACGTATCTTAAACCGCATGAACGACCTCGAAGGTGACGTTACCGTTAAAGGTAAAATCCTTCTTGAAGGTGAAGATATTTACGCCGACATGGAACCTATCGTTCTTCGTCACCGCGTAGGCATGGTTTTCCAGCAGCCTAACCCATTCCCACAGAGCCTTTATGACAACGTAGCCTTTGGCCCGCGTTTACAAGGCATCACCAAAGCAAGCGAACTCGACGAAATCGTTGAAAAAAGCTTGACTCAAGCTTCCTTATGGAACGAAGTTAAAGACCGCTTACACAAAAGTGCCATCAGCTTATCCGGTGGTCAACAGCAGCGTCTTTGCATCGCCCGTACCTTGGCAACTCGCCCTGACGTAATCCTCATGGACGAACCTACCAGTGCGCTCGATCCTATCTCCACTGCTAAAATCGAAGAATTAGCGTTAGAGTTAAAAGAAGACTACACAATTGTTATTGTTACTCACAATATGCAACAAGCTGCTCGTATTTCTGATAAAACCGCTTTCTTCTTAATGGGAGATTTGGTAGAATATAATAAAACAAAGACTATATTTACCGAACCAACACAGCCAAAAACGGCTGACTACATTAACGGTCGCTTCGGTTGATAACAGGAAACTCCCCGGAACGAACTCAATGCAGTTCGTTCCTTTTTTTCTATCAGAATAAGGAGATAGCTATGAAACAAACCCACCCTTTAATTTATTGTGTAGAAGATGAAGACAGCATTCGCGGACTTATCTCCTATGTGTTAAACGGGCAGGGCTTTGAGGTCGGCACCTTCGAGTCAAGCGGTCCCTTCTGGGCCGCCCTGGAAGAACGCCGGCCTCAACTTGTCTTGCTCGACATCATGCTGGAAGGTGAAGACGGTTTATCGATCCTCAATAAGCTTCGTGAAAAACCAACGACCCAAGATTTGCCTATTATCATGATTACCGCTAAAACCTCCGAAATTGATGTCGTGCAAGGCCTGGACGGCGGTGCCGATGACTATATTACCAAGCCATTCGGCGTCGTTGAACTTGTTTCCCGTATTAAGGCTCTATTGCGACGTACTCGTCCGACAACACCACCTAAGAAATCCGTACTTACTTGTGATGATCTGATACTCGACAAAGACAGTCGCATCGTCACCCTTGACGGTCAACCTATCGCCTTGACGCTCAAAGAATATGAACTTTTGCTCTACTTCATGGAAAATACGGGCATTGCCCTCTCCCGTGAACGTATTATGGAAGTTGTTTGGGGCTTCTCCTACGAAGGCGAGTCCCGTACCGTTGACATGCATGTAGTTACCTTAAGACAGCATTTAGGCCATGCAGGCCGCCATCTTAAGACTGTTCGCGGCATCGGATATCGTTGGGAGGCCACCATATGAGACAAAAGTTTTTCCGTGCCCTGTTCGGTTTGGGCATGCTGAGTCTCGTAGTCAGCACCGTTATCCTCAGTTACTTGTTCTACAATAACTGGAAACATGATTTTCGCACCGTACTCTATACGGAAGGCCGAATTATTGCGTCTACGGGTACATTAACACCGGACCGATTAGAAGCCATTGCCCAATCTACCAATAATACGTTACGTATTACTTGGATTTCCTACGAAGGCAAAGTTTTATTTGACTCCGTACATGATGCCGACACGATGGATAATCACCTGCAAAGACCGGAAATAGCACAAGCCGTTCTCCACGGCGAAGGCAGTGATATTCGTGACTCATCTACAATCCATGCCATAAGCTATTATGAAGCCATACGTCTGCCGGATAATACCATTCTGCGCGTATCACGTAACGGTTCCACCGTTTACAAGGTCATCTTAGATGCGGCACCTGGCCTCTTCTTGCTCTTTGCGGCTATGTCCGGCGGTTGTTATCTCTTAGCCCGTCGGTGGACTGCCGATGCCATCTATCCGATTGAAGAGATCGTAAAAGCGTGGACCTCTCACGGAGACACCAAACCGGTTATAGACGAGGCCTATAATGAAATCACACCGCTTTTATCCAGGCTTTCTTTTCAAAAAAATGAACTGGAAGCCATGATTTTGCGTTTACAGGCCGAAAAAAATACCCTCCGGTCTATTATGGAAGAAATGGACGAAGGGCTCTTATTGGCCGAATTAGACGGCACAATCATTACATATAATGAACACTTAAAAGAATTTTTGAATGCTAAAAGTGAATTACACGGTGAATCGCTGTTATTGCTCTCTGACGACGTAGAATGGCGTAAACAGGTAATCAATGCCATGCGCAAGCATCAAGGCGGCGAATATCTATTGCACCAGGATAATCAGCATTTTCATATCGTGTTCCACATCACGGAAGACGATCGTTACAAAGGCCGTTTGCTTGTTATTATCTCCGATATTACGCAGAGCTATTTAGAACAACAGCGACGTCATGAGTTTACCTCTAATGTATCACATGAATTAAAAACACCGCTTACTACCATCAGCGGTTATGCGGAAATTCTTGCCAAAGGAATGTATCCGAACAAAGATGAAGCAACCGTTCTCGGCGGCCACATTCACACGGCAGCTCTCCATATGCAGGAACTTATCGATACTATTTTGAAACTCTCCCGCATTGAAGACGAAGGATCTGAAGTTCTTTTTGAAAAAACCTCAATCCGATCCGTTATCAATTCAGCTTGGCAGCAATTAGCTACTAAAAGGCAGGGTCGCAATATCACTTTGGCCATGACCGGCGAAAGCCCGACCTTATTTCTCTCGCCTAAATTGATTGAAGAAGTATTCATCAATCTCTTTGACAATGCTATTAAATTCAGCCAAAACTCGGATAATCACATTACCGTTAATATTTGTCCTAAAGAAGGCTTTACCGTAGTCAGCGTAACCGACGAAGGCATCGGTATTCCTAAAGACAAACAAGCTCGTATCTTTGAACGTTTCTATCAGGCCGATCCGAGCCGTAACAGCAAGCGTGAAGGCAGCGGACTCGGTCTTGCCCTCGTAAAACATATTATGGAAATTCACAGTGGTTCTGTAGCTGTCAAGAGTGAACCGGGTGAAGGTACTACCTTCATTCTTCGTTTTAAAAACTCCGAAAGCTGATAAATCGTTAATTATTACTGATTTATTTCCCGTTAAATTTATATAGACGCCAATATTAAGTAACTTAATGTTGGCGTCTATATTCAATTTTTAGCTAGTTGGAAGTGATTTTTAACTTCATTTTTCGAGTATGCCCTATTATCATATACCCCGTTAAATCAAGTCCAATTATGCAAAATTAATACTATAGAATTTCAAATC
>SKEA01000256.1_pt1 | contig 57375 bp, 53 predicted proteins | sample 4826601 | NCBI WGS metagenome assembly SKEA01 (sample SAMN11008821, study PRJNA524170) | human gut metagenome | biome: Human fecal sample; material: Feces; isolation source: fecal sample from pouch patient p13, p53 | host: Homo sapiens | place: Israel: Tel-Aviv | collected 2016-07-06 | reverse complement strand
GACAACATGCTGCAGTGCAAGTGGAAATGCCTGATTAAGGGCAGGCACTCCGCTTAGTTCAAAAATGGTAGAGCGGGTTGTCTGATGTTTCATAAATAAGGTGTCCCCCTTTATTCGAGATGGATCCTGGTGCCTGTAAGACCCTGGATTCCTTCTCTGGCTTTTTCTAGTAATGTGATCAAAGACTTCCTTCCGGGTGCTGATTCTGCAAATTCCACGGCTGCCTGCATCTTCGGAAGCATGGAGCCGGGTGCAAAATGTCCTTCTTTAATATACTGTTTTGCCTCATCTACCGTGATATCATCCAGCCATTTCTGGTCCGGAGTCCCAAAATGAATGGCGGCTTTTTCTACTGCAGTGAGGATGATCAGAAAATCTGCATCCAGTTCTTTTGCAAGCAGAGCACTGGCGAAATCTTTGTCTATGACTGCACTGGCACCTTTTAAATGATTGCCCTGACGGATCACCGGAATGCCCCCACCTCCGCAGGCAATGACAAGATCACCGGAATCCACCATGGTCCGGATGGTTCCGATTTCAATGATCTCCTGTGGTTTTGGAGAAGCTACCACACGGCGGTAACCTCTTCCGGCATCTTCTTTCATAATGTAGTCATATTTCTGCGACATTTCTTCTGCCTGTTCTTCTGTAAGAAAACGTCCGATCGGTTTGGACGGACAGGCAAAAGCAGGATCATGTTCATCAACCCGTACTTGTGTGATCATGGTTGCAACAGGAATATCTGTAATATTGCGATTCAGAAGCTCTTCTCTTAAAGCATTCTGAAGATCATAACCGATATAAGCCTGGCTCATGGCAACACAGACAGATAGAGGGGTATTGGGCTGCTGTGCGTCTTCGTGAGTCAGAGCAAGCATTGCGTTGTTGACCATACCGACCTGAGGGCCGTTTCCGTGTGCAACAACAACTTCACATCCTTCCTCGATCAGATCGACGATGGCGCGGGCTGTGATCTTGACAGCGGCCATCTGCTCCGGAAGGGTGTTGCCCAGGGCGTTTCCGCCCAGGGCAATGACAATTCGTTTTTTTCTTGCCATTTTTATTCCTCCCCGACTGATGCGATTGTTTCTACCTCACATAAAACTCCTTTTGGAAGATCTTTTACAGCAACGCAGGAGCGTGCCGGTTTTCCTGTAAAATATTTTGCATAGATTTCATTGAATGCAGCAAAATCACCCATGTCTGCAAGGAAACAGGTTGTTTTTACCACATCTGTAAAATCCGCATTCTGGCTTTCAAGAAGCGCTTTGATGTTTAACATCACCTGTTCTGTCTGTTCTTCGATCGTGGTTCCGACCACTTCTCCTGTTATCGGAGAGAGCGGGATCTGACCGGAGAAAAACGCAATTCCGTTACAGATGATTCCCTGAGAATAAGGTCCGATTGCTGCCGGTGCATTTTTGGTTTCTACATATTTTAGCATAGCTTAGTCCCTCCTTGAATATAATCCATTTCGCATCGTGTTCTAGTATAACAGGTTTTACTCAAAAACTCTAGGTGTGGATTTCTCTTCCAGCTTCTTTAAGATATCAGCAGGATCTGCAAATTTTGCAAGAAAGATCATGGCTGCGATGATATACGGTTTGTAGCTGGCTTCTTTATAAAGTGGTGTTCTGTAGCGGTCGAATACGCTGGCATCGACTTCACCGGATTCGCAGCTGACACCTGTGATATCTGCAGGCAGACAGTGCAGGTAGAGCGCGTTACCGTCTTTGGTCGTCTTCATCAGTTCTTCTGTACAAGCCCAGTCTTTGTGCTGTGCGTTCTGTTCCAGAAGTTCTTTTTCCAGAGCATCGATTCCCGCAAAGTCACCGTTTCCATATAATTCAGTACGTTTTTCCATGGCAGCAAACGGCGCCCAGCTCTTTGGATAAACGATGTCGGCATCTTTGAAAGCTTCTGCCATATTGTTGGTCTTTGTGAAAGAACCGCCGGATTTTTTCGCATTTTCGGCAGCAACAGCCTCCACTTCCGGGAAGACTTCATATCCTTCCGGATGTGCCAGTACAACGTCCATTCCAAAACGTGTCATCAGTCCGATCACACCCTGTGGAACAGAGAGCGGTTTTCCGTAGGAAGGAGAGTATGCCCAGGACATGGCGATCTTCTTGCCTTTCAGATTCTCGACACCGCCGAATTCATGGATGATGTGCAGCATATCGGCCATTGCCTGTGTCGGATGGTCGATGTCGCACTGCAGGTTGACAAGTGTCGGTTTCTGCTGAAGAATCCCGTCTTTGTGTCCTTCTGTCACAGCATCTACGACTTCGTGCATATAAGCATTTCCTTTTCCGATGTACATATCATCACGGATTCCGATGACATCTGCCATGAAAGAAATCATGTTGGCTGTCTCACGAACCGTCTCACCATGCGCAATCTGCGATTTTCCTTCATCCAGATCCTGCACCTCAAGTCCGAGCAGGTTACATGCGGAAGCAAATGAGAAGCGGGTACGTGTGGAATTGTCACGGAATAAAGAGATTCCGAGTCCGCTTTCAAATACTTTTGTGGAGATGTTGTTTTCTCTCATAAAACGGAGTGCGTCTGCCAGTGTAAATACTGCTTCCAGTTCGTCGTCTGTTTTTTCCCAGGTCAGGAAAAAGTCAGAGTTGTACATGTCTTTGAAGTTGAGTGCGTTCAGTTTATCGATGTAATCCTGTAATGTTTTCATAGTGTGATTCCTCCATATACTCAGGCTGTGCCTGTTGTGTTTCTTGTTATTTTGAAAGTTTACTTACAATATAAAGTCGGCAGTGCAGCGTAAACAGCGGCACATACTACCAGGTCTGCCTTCCAGGTCTTTTCATTTGGTGCATGAGCCTGTGCTTCTGCTCCAGGACCAAATCCGATACAAGGAATGCCGTTTCGTCCCATGATGGAAACGCCGTTTGTAGAGAACGTCCATTTGTCAGTCAGTGGGCGGGCTTTTCTCATCTTAGCAGTCTCTGGTGTTCCAATCCTTTCTTCTCCGTAAAGTCCCTTGTAGGCTTCTTCCAGAGCTTTTGTGACTTTGTGGTCTTTTGGAATGACCCAGGTCGGGAAGTAGCATTCGATCGGATATACCAGTCCGGTATAGGATGGTCTGTCATAGTTGTACATGGAAACCGTTACATCCTCCCCATATTTCTGTACGCTTGGAAGTGCACGGATCTCATCCAGACAGCTTTCCCATGTCTCTCCGGCAGTCATACGGCGATCCAGAGAAACAGAGCAGGAGTCTGCAACCGCACAGCGGCTTGGAGAAGTGAAGAAAATTTCAGAAGTTGTGATGGTACCCCGTCCTAAGAATCTTGCTTCTTCCCATTCCGGATTATATGTTTCATCCAGCATTTTTACGAGTCCTTTGATTTCAGTTGTCTCTTCGGCATCGTTTTCGTTCAGTGCACGGACATCCTGCAGGATATCAGCCATCTTGTAGATTGCATTGTCTCCACGCTCCGGTGCAGAGCCGTGACAGGATACGCCTTTGACGTCTACACGGATCTCCATACGTCCTCTCTGTCCGCGGTAGATACCGCCGTCAGTCGGTTCTGTGGATACCACAAATTCCGGACGGACTTTATCTTCGTTGATGATGTATTGCCAGCAGAGGCCGTCGCAGTCTTCTTCCTGTACGGTTCCTGTGACAAGGACTGTATATTTGTCACTTAAAAGCCTCAGATCTTTCATGATCCTTGCACCGTAAACTGCAGAGACGATACCTCCGAGCTGATCAGAAGTACCACGTCCTCCGATCTCTGTGTCAGACTCGAATCCTTCATATGGATCGAATTCCCAGTTGTCACGGTTTCCGATACCAACGGTGTCAATATGTGCATCAAATCCGATGAGTGTCTCTCCGGTTCCCATATATCCGAGTACATTTCCCTGCGGATCGATCTCGACTTTATCAAAATCCAGTTTCCGCATCTCTTCGGCGATCCGTTCAATGTGATCCTTTTCCCCACAGCTCTCACCCGGGAATTTTACGATCTCTCTGAGAAATTTTGTCATATCCGCTTCATAGTTCTGTGCAGCTTCTTTGATTTTGTTGAAATCCATTTTAAAATCCTCCTTGATAAACATAATGAAATGGTTTCCTGATCTAACGTTCATTGCCGTCCCATACGATGGATTCGTAACGGGCAGGATCGGTATCTCCTTCGGTGGAGAAAAGCAGTACCCGGGAAGTTTCATCCAGGCCCAGGTGTTCTCTTAATTCCTGATATTCGTCCATGCACATGATGCAGGCGAGCGTTCCAAACGGTGCGGCTCCGGATTCTCCGGAAGTGACCGGCGTATCTCCCTTGATCGGTGCGGCGAGCATCCGCATTCCTTTTGCAGCGACCCAGTCCGGTGCAGCAACAAAGGTATCCACATGATTCTTTAAGATATCCCAGGAAATGGTGTTCGGTTCGCCGCAGGCAAGACCTGCCATGATGGTCGGCATATCACCGTCCACGATACGGATTGCTCCGTCTCCGGCAACAGCTCCTTTGTAAAGACAGGCAGCAGATTCGGCTTCCACAACGACCACTTTCGGCGGGGTCTTGGGATAGCGGTTCGCAAAATATCCCTGAACAGCACCGGCAAGGGATCCGACACCAGCCTGGATAAATACATGAGTCGGGGCTTCGCAGCCGTCTTCATGAAGTTGATCGTCGGCTTCCATGGCCATGGTTCCATATCCCTGCATGATCCACGCCGGAATTTCTTCATAGCCGTCCCACGCAGTATCCTGCACGATGATACCATGTTCAGTTCTGGCAGCCATATCGGCAGCCATGCGCACGCATTCATCGTAGTTGCATTCTTCGATCGTAGCAGTGGCGCCTTCTTTTCGGATGTTGTTTAACCGTGTCTGTGTACTTCCTTTAGGCATCAGGACAACTGCCTTTTGTCCGAGCTTGTTGGCAGCCCAGGCAACTCCGCGTCCATGGTTTCCATCGGTTGCAGTAAAGAAGGTGGCCTGACCGAACTCTTTTTTGAGCGCTTCAGAAGTGAGGATGTTGTAGGGAAGCTCGCTGACATCTTTCCCTGTCTGCTGTGCGATGTAACGTGCCATGGCAAAGGATCCGCCAAGGACTTTAAAAGCATTGAGTCCGAATCGATAGGATTCATCCTTGATGTAAAGTGAACCAAGTCCTAATTTTTCGGCCATGTGGTTCAGTTTTACGAGTGGTGTGACACTGTATTGCGGAAAACTTTCGTGGAACGTGCGGGCTTTTTCCACCTCGGAAAGTGCCATGACCGGAAGGTTGGCATCCTCGGTCTTCGGCATATGATTGACTGCCCATTTGATTGTCTCCATGTGTAAAACCTCCTTATGATCTGCTATTTTCCTGCATCCATATAACTGTAAAGTGTAAATTTAGAAATATTGAGAAGATTTGCGACCTTATCTCCTGATTTTGTGATCAGAAACGCACCGGCATCATTCAGATAGCGGACCACCTGAATCTTATCTTCCTTGGTCATTAAAGCCACCGGTTTTCCGACCAGTGCCACGCCCTGCTGCATCAGATCGTTTAACAGCTCTTCTACATTGCGTGTGATCGTCTGCGGCGAGTGAGGCTTGCTGACTGTGTAAGTATCTGTTTCCGGTTCGGTGTGAAGAAGCGACCCCAGTGCACTGTCTATCGTAAGAAGTGCTGTAATGTCATAGTTGATGGAAAAGATATAAGAAATCTTTTCATCGGCATCCCTTATGTAAAGGGTACTGGATTTCAAAATCCGGCCGTCCTCCGTGCGTGTGAGATAAGAAAGCTTATCTTGTACTTTGGCAGCGTTTTTGTGCAAGGTCTCCAGTACGATCCCGGAAGGTCCGTCTCCGGACTTGCGGTGTGTCACCTGTCCGTTTTCAATGTGGACGATGGAGGTCTCCAGGTCCTTGTTCAGATCATGAATGACAACTTCACAGGAAGTTCCGAACTGTTTTGCAATACCATGCGCCATTTGCTTTAGAAGCTTGAGTGTATGATCCATAGTCATCCCTCCCTTTGTGAAAAACATTGGTAAAATCTGTCAAAAACAACTGCTTCTAAACTCATAATATCATAAAAATCCATAAAATCAATAGTTTCTCTAAAAAAGTTTTAGAATACCTAAAAAAATTTTAGAATCGTGTTGCGTTTGTGCAGTTTTGATGGTATTCTATAAACAGCAAAAGAAGTTCTGGGAGATATGTACAAAAATAGAAGACTTTCAAAAAGAAAAGGAGAGGTTGATATGCTTATTTTAGGAAACGGCAGGATGATCACAAGAGATGCGGACAATCCATATCTGGAATGCGGGGCAGTGGTGATTGACGGGACAAAAATCGTGAAGGCTGGTACGCTTTCGGAAGTGAAGGCGGCGTATCCGGATGCGGAGTTTTTGGATGCAAAGGGCAAGGTGATCATGCCTGCCTTTATCAATGCACACGAACATATTTACAGTGCATTCGCAAGAGGACTGTCCGTCAAAGGATATGACCCAAAAGGATTTTTAGATATTCTGGATGGGATGTGGTGGACGATTGACCGCAATCTGACCTTGCATGATACATATTTAAGCGCCATGGCTACATATATTGATTCGATCAAAAATGGTGTGACAACGGTATTTGACCATCATGCAAGCTTTGGTTCCATCCGTGGTTCTTTATATGAGATTGAAAGGGCTGCGAAAGAAACCGGAGTCCGCTCCTGTTTATGCTATGAGATCTCGGATCGTGACGGGAAGGATAAGGCAAGAGATTCCGTTATGGAAAATGCAGAGTTTATCCGTCATGCACAAAAAGAGGATACCGGCATGATCGCGGGCATGATGGGAATGCATGCACAGTTTACAATTTCTGATGAGACGATGGAGCTGGCGGCAGCGAACAAGCCAGACGGCGTGGGATATCATATCCATGTGGCAGAAGGGATCGAAGATCTGCATCATTGTCTGAAACATTATGGAAAGCGGATCGTGGATCGTCTGATGGACTGGGGAATCCTGGGAGAAAAGACACTGCTTGGACATTGCATTTATATCAACGGCCATGAGATGGATCTGATCAAAGAGACGAACACAATGGTGGTACACAATCCGGAATCCAACATGGGCAATGCCTGCGGATGTCCGCCGACGATGGAACTGGTGCACAGAGGGATCCTGACCGGACTTGGAACAGACGGATATACTCATGATATGACAGAGTCTTACAAAGTGGCAAACGTACTGCACAAGCATCATCTGTGTGATCCGAATGCCGCATGGGGAGAGGTTCCGCAGATGCTTTTTGACGGAAATGTCAAAATTGCAGAGCGTTATTTCCCGCAGAAGCTTGGTGTATTGAAAGAAGGAGCTGCTGCAGATGTGATTGTTGTGGATTATGATCCGCTGACACCGATGAACGGGGACAATGCAAACAGCCACATTTTATTCGGTATGACTGGAAAACAGGTAGTAACCACAGTGGCGAATGGAAAAGTATTGATGAAAGACAGAGAACTTGTATCTATAGATGAAGCAAAAGTGATGGCAGACTGCAGACAGGCGGCAAAAGAGCTGGCTGAGAGGATCAACGCATAAGGAGGGCATGAGGATGAGTGAAGTTATGACACCGATGTCATTTGAACAGTTGGTAGAATGGGTATTACAGGAAAAGAAAAAAAGAGGAACCGTGTTCGGACAGCATCATGCGTACCGGGCAGATGGAACACATAACCGGACGATGTTCGGGCGTACTCTGGAGACGCCGATTGGACCGGCAGCCGGTCCGCATACGCAGATGACACAGAATATTGTGGCAGCCTACTATGCCGGCAGTCGTTTCTTTGAATTGAAGACCGTACAGATCATGGATGGAGAAGAGCTGGCGGCATGCATCAACCGTCCGTGTATCAAGGCGGATGATGAAGGATATAACTGCGAGTGGTCCACAGAGCTGACAGTACCGCAGGCAATGGAAGAGTATATCAAAGCCTGGTTCTTATTGAAAGTGATCGCCAAAGAGTTTGGACTTGGAGATATGAATGGATTTCAGTTTAATGTCAGTGTGGGATATGATCTGGCAGGCATCCAGTCCCCGAAGGTGGATACCTTCCTGAATTCCATGAAACACGCAGAAGATACAGAGATTTTCAAGAACTGCAAGGCATATTTACTGGAGCATGCGGATTGGTTTGAGCACGTGACAACAGAAGATATCGAGCAGATCCCGCCGGAAATCTGCAATTCCGTGACACTTTCCACACTGCATGGATGTCCTCCGCAGGAGATTGAACGGATCGCCATGTATCTGCTTACGGAAAAAGGATTCCATACCTTTGTAAAATGCAATCCGACACTGCTTGGATATGAGTTTGCGAGAAAGACCATGGATGAGATGGGATATGATTACATACAGTTTGGAGACTTCCACTTTAAGGATGATCTGCAGTATGAAGATGCAGTTCCGATGCTGACACGCCTGATGAATACGGCGAAAGAGAGGAATCTGGAGTTTGGAGTGAAGATCACCAATACGTTCCCTGTGGATGTGAAACAGAATGAGCTTCCAAGCGAAGAGATGTATATGTCAGGAAAATCCTTGTATCCGTTGTCCATTTCACTGGCAGCAAAACTGGCAAAAGAATTTGACGGAAGGCTTCGTATTTCCTATTCCGGAGGAGCGGATTACTATAATATAGAAAGAATTGTGGATGCAGGCATCTGGCCGGTTACTGTGGCAACGACTCTTTTGAAACCGGGCGGTTATCAGAGACTGACGCAGATGGCAAAGCTTCTGGACAAGGAGAATGCTCCGTTTGAAAAAGTGGACGCAGAATCTGCAGGAAAACTTGCAGAAGAGGCGGTGAAAGACCCGCATCATGTGAAGGCAATGAAGCCTTTGCCGTCAAGAAAGATGAAAAAAGAAGTTCCGCTCATGGATTGTTTCGTGGCGCCGTGTAAAGAGGGATGCCCGATCCATCAGGATATCACAACGTATCTGCAGCTTGTGGGAGAAGAAAAGTATGAGGAAGCAATGGAAGTGATCACAGAGAAGAACCCGCTTCCGTTTATTACAGGAACGATCTGTGCACATAACTGTATGAGCAAATGTACCAGAAACTTTTATGAGACACCTGTTCATATCCGGGAGATGAAATTAAAAGCGGCAGAAAATGGATATGAGGCGCTGCTTGAAAAACTTCCGGTGCCGGCAGTGACAAAAGCAGGAAAAGCGGCAGTCATCGGAGGCGGCCCGGCAGGAATGGCGGCTGCATACTTCCTCAGAAAAGGTGGTATGGAAGTTACGCTATTTGAGGCAAAAGAATCTTTAGGAGGCGTAGTACGTCACGTGATTCCGCCATTTCGTATTTCGGAGGATGCCATTGAAAAAGATGCGGAAATCTTAAGAAAGATGCAGGTGGACATCCGCTGCAATACAAAGGTGGAATCTTTGGAAGAACTGAAAAAGCAGGGATATACAAAGATCGTACTGGCAGTGGGAGCTCCGGTTCAGGGAAGCTTAAAGCTGGAAAGCGGAATGCCGAAAAATGCACTGGAATTTCTGGCAGAATTTAAACAGACAGACGGTAAGGTTTCACTTGGAAAACATGTGGTTGTTATCGGAGGCGGAAACACAGCCATGGATACTGCAAGAGCGGCAAAACGAAACGCAGGCGTGGAGCATGTTTATCTGATTTACAGAAGAACGAGACGGTATATGCCGGCGGATGAAGAAGAACTGGTGATGGCCCTGGAAGATGGAGTGGAATTCAAAGAGTTATTGTCTCCTGTAAAACTGGAAAACGGCCAGCTTTTCTGCAAAGTGATGCAGCTTTCCGATTATGATGTATCGGGCAGAAGAGGAGTGACAGAGACCGGGGAGACAGTTTGGGTTCCGGCAGATACGGTGATCGCTGCAGTTGGAGAAAAAGTGCCGACAGACTGGTATCAGGCAAACGGTCTGGCAGTATCGGAAAAGGGAAGATTATATGTCGATGAAAAGACATTAAAAACCAGTGATGACAATGTCTATGCAGCAGGCGATGGTCTGTATGGACCGGCAACAGTTGTAGAGGCGATCCGGGACGGACGAAAAGTGGCTGAGGCAATTGCAGGAGAAGTGTTGGCGCGTGATTTTGATAAACTGGCAGAGGAAGAAAAGGTCTATGCCAAGAGAGGGGTATTAAAAGAGGAACAGAAAGAGACAAAAGAGGCAGGCAGATGCCTGGGATGCTCGACAATCTGTGAAAACTGCGTAGAAGTCTGTCCAAACCGTGCAAACATTGCCATTCAGGTACCGGGGATGGAAAAACACCAGATCATCCATGTAGATTATCTGTGTAATGAGTGCGGCAACTGTAAGAGTTTCTGTCCATATTCCAGCGCTCCATATCTGGATAAATTCACACTTTTCGAAACAGAAGCAGATATGGAAAACAGTAAGAATCAGGGATTTGCAGTTCTGGATCAAGAGACCCGACGCTGTAAGGTACGCTTCTTTGGGAAGACCTTTATCTGGGAACCGGAGAAACCGGCAGCTCTTCCGGATGGACTGGGACGCATGATTGAAACTGTGTGCAGGGATTACTCTTATTTGATTCGGTAAAATCAAAGGTTGCAGGATCTGTGGGATTTCGGTAAAGTGAAAGGGGCTTCTGATGAAGAAGCCCTAAAAAAAGAAAGAGACAGCAAACAGACATGACAAGTATATGGAAATGGGAAAGCGGAAATCTACAGATCAAGAAGTCCCTCTTAGATGGACTGCAGATTACAGAGACAGCAAAAGAAGTGATCTCTGTAGTGGGAGCAGGAGGAAAAACAACTACGATCCGCAGGCTTACGGATGAAATGGAAAAAAGACAGAAAAATGTGGCAGTGACCACGACCACACGGATGAAAAAAGAACCGCATTTTTTACTCGGTGCGGATGCAGAGCGCATTACACAAAGATGGGGGCAGACTCATCAGGTGTGGTTTGGAGAACAGGATGATAATCCGGAAAAGGTCAGAGGTGTTTCAGAAGCGCTTCTGGATGAGGTGAGAAAGTATGGTCCGGATTTGTTTTTGATCGAGGCAGACGGAGCCAGAAGGCTTCCCTGCAAAGTACCGGAGTCGTGGGAGCCGGTCATCTATCAAAAAAGTACACGGGTGCTGGCAGTTTACGGTCTGGACGCAGTGGGAAAGTCCTTTCGGGAGGCGTGTTTTCGTCCCGGGCTGGCAACAGAAATTTTGGAGAAGAAGATAACAGACCCGATATCAGCAGTGGATATTGCGCGGCTGGCACTTGAAAGCCGCGGCGGGAAAAAGAATGTCAAAGAAACCATGCGGTATCAGGTGATTTTAAATAAAGCAGACACCACGCGAAGAAGACAGTTTGCGCAGGAAATCTGCCGGGAATTGGAAAAACGCGGGTTTGCAGATGTGACAGTGACAGCAGAAGGAAGGCAGGAAGAAGAATGAAGATTGTAATCAAAGGAGCAGGAGATCTGGCAACAGGAATTGCCTCTCGCTTATACCATGCAGGACATCAGATTGTGATGACAGAGATTGCGGTTCCGCTGACCGTGCGGCGAAGCGTGGCGCTCTCCAGAGCAGTTTACGAAAACGAGGCAGAGGTGGAAGATTTAAAAGGGGTGCTGGTAAAGGATGCTGCAGAAGCAGACAGGATCTTACAAAGAGGAGAGATTCCGGTACTGGTGGATCCAGAAGCAGATATTATCGGGTCGTTTCATCCAGATGTAGTAGTGGATGCAATCCTGGCAAAGAAGAATCTGGGAACCCGGATCACGGACGCGCCGTTTGTCATCGGTGTAGGACCGGGATTTTACGCAGGAAAAGACTGTCACTGTGTCATCGAGACAAAAAGAGGACATACACTGGGAAATGTGATCTGGGAAAAAGAAGCAATCCCAAATACCGGAGTTCCGGGAAATATAGGCGGCTTTACAACCGAGCGTCTGATCCGTGCCAGTGCAGATGGAATCATGGAGCCTGTGGCAGAAATCGGAGATACCGTAGAAAAAGGCCAGCTTGTTGCCAGGACCGGGAAGCAGCCGGTCTATGCAAAGATGAGCGGAATTGTCCGCGGAATGCTCCAGAAGGATGTACAGGTCACAGAAGGATTGAAGATCGGAGACATTGATGCCAGATGTGAACCAGAGCATTGTGTTACAATCTCGGACAAAGCAAGGGCAGTCGGAGGCGGTGTGCTGGAAGCGGTATCTCTGTTTGGACAGATCTATGGAAATTATGGAGTGGCACTTCTGGCAGCAGGGGAAGCAAAACGGTTTGGAAGTGACAAGTTGTCGGAAAAATTTCAGGGAATCCCTCTTTATCGGCATGCACTTGAGAAGCTGGAAGCATTTTCGGGACTTTCCAGGGTGGTCGTGACCGCAAGAGAAGCACTGGCAGAAGAAGCGCAGCGCCTGGGGATCCATATTGTAGAGAACAGACAGCCGGAACAGGGAATTTCACATTCTGTCAGTTTGGCGCTGCAGGAACTGCTCTCACAAAATCCAGACCTGGAGGGTGTGTTGTTTCTGGTCTGCGATCAGCCGGGAATCCAGGCTGCTACAATCCAGAAGATTTTAAACGAGGGATGCCTTCATAAAAACAGCATTGTCTGTGCCGGATATGATGGAATGCGCGGAAATCCGGTATTGTGGGGAAGCACGTATTTTCAGGAGCTTATGCATCTGACCGGGGATACGGGCGGCAGACAGCTGATGAAGCAATATGAAGAGAAGATCCGGATCGTGGAGTGTGCGCCGGAAGAATTAAAAGACATTGACAGGAGAGAAGACATGACGGAATAAAACGGGGAGTACCCCAAAGGAGGTTTTCATATGCTGATGGTTCATGTAAATGGAAAAGATTATGAGGTGGAGCAGGATACGAAGCTGATGCGGTTTCTTCGGGATGATTTAAGGCTTACTTCAGTAAAGGACGGATGCAGCCAGGGCGCGTGCGGAACCTGCACGGTGCTGGTGGATGGAAAAGCCACAAAGGCATGTATTCCAATGCTTTCCAAGCTGCAGGGAAAATCTGTAGTCACAGTGGAAGGGCTGAGTGAACGGGAGAAAGAAGTTTATGCATATGCATTTGCAAAGGTCGGCGCGGTGCAGTGCGGATTCTGCATTCCGGGCATGGTGATGTGCGCCAAGGGGCTTCTGGATCAGAATCCGGATCCGAGCCGTGTTGAGGCGGCGGCAACCATTCGGAATAATATCTGCCGCTGTACCGGATATCAAAAGATCATCGAGGCGATCCTGCTCTCAGCAAAGATGTTTCGGGAAGATCTTCCGGCCAAAGAGAACAGCGGCGTGGTCTCTGTCGGGGCACCGATCCTGCGTGTGGATGCAAAGGAGAAAGTTCTTGGAACCGGGCAGTATCCGGATGATGTGTATCTGGATGATATGATCTATGCCAGTGCGGTGCGCTCCGAATATCCAAGAGCAAAAGTGCTGGCGATCCATACAGAGAAGGTATTGGAATTAGAAGGTGTGATCGGAGTATATACGGCGGATGATATTCCGGGTTCTGTGAAGGTGGGACATCTGAAACCGGACTGGGATACAATGATCCCGGTCGGACATGTGACACATTATCTGGGAGATGCCATTTGTCTGATCGCAGCAGAGACACCGGAGATTCTGGAACGTGCAAAGGCATTGGTAAAGGTGGATTACGAAGTGCTGCAACCGGTGCTGGATCCGTTTGAAGCATTAAAAGAGGACGCACCCCGCATTCATCCGGGAATCCAGCCGGATGGAAATGTACTCGCCCATGAGCATCTGGTCAGAGGAAATGCAGAAGAAGTGATCGCCAACTCGAAATATAAAGTGACCAGACATTATGAAACTCCGTGGACGGAACATGCCTTTTTGGAGCCGGAGTGTGCAGTGGCCATGCCGTTTGATGACGGAGTATTTATCTATTCTTCGGATCAGGGAACCTACGATACCCAGCACGAATGCAGTATGATGCTTGGACTTCCGCCGGAAAAAGTGATTGTGGAAAACAAGCTGGTAGGCGGCGGATTTGGTGGAAAAGAGGATGTCAGTGTACAGCATCATGCCGCACTGGTGGCATACCTGACAAAGCGTCCGGTTAAAGTAAAGCTGTCCAGACAGGAAAGTATCACCGTGCATCCCAAACGGCATCCGATGTGGATGGATATTACCACAGCATGTGATGAGAACGGATATCTGACTGCAATGAAAGCTGTAGTTGTATCGGATACAGGTGCGTATGCATCTCTGGGCGGACCGGTTCTGCAAAGAGCCTGTACCCATGCGGCAGGGCCTTACAATTTCCAGACCATTGACATTGACGGAAAAGCCGTGTATACCAACAATCCGCCGGCTGGAGCATTTCGCGGATTCGGCGTGACACAGACCTGTTTTGGAGCAGAACGGAATCTGGATCTGCTGGCGGAGATGGTGGGAATCTCTCCATGGGAGATCCGATATCGGAATGCGGTGCGGCCCGGACAGGTGCTTCCAAACGGACAGATCGCAGATGCCTCTACAGGAATTGCAGAGACACTGGAGGCTGTCAAAGAGATTTATGAACAGGCGCCGTATGCAGGAATCGCCTGTGCGATGAAAAATGCCGGTGTAGGCGTGGGGCTGCCGGACTGGGGAAGATGCCGTCTGCTGGTGCAGAATAAAATGGTACAGATTCATGCGGGAGCTTCCTGTATCGGTCAGGGACTTGGAACAGTCCTGACACAGGTGGTTTCGCAGACCGCTCAGATTCCGGTGGAGCAGATTTGGTACTGTCCTGCAAACACATCCAATTCTCCGGATTCCGGAACGACATCCGGTTCCAGACAGACATTGATCACAGGAGAAGCGGCAAAACGGGCCTGTGAAAAATTGTGTGAAGATTTAAAGACACATTCACTTCAGGAACTGGAAGGAAAGGAATACTACGGAGAATATCTTGCAAAGACGGATAAAATGGGCAGTGATGTTCCGAATCCGGTTTCTCATGTGGCATATGGATATGCAACACAGGTCTGTATTTTGAATGAAGATGGAACGATTCAGAAAATGGTGGCAGCCCATGATGTGGGGAAAGCCGTAAATCCAATCAGTGTGGAAGGCCAGATTGAGGGCGGTGTTGTCATGGGAATGGGATATGCACTGACAGAACAGTATGAGATCAAGGAAGGGCGTCCGGTTTCCAGATTTGGAACACTGGGATTGTTCCGGGCAGATAAGGTGCCGCATATTGAGTCCATGATCATCGAGAAAACAGGAGTAGAACCGGGATACGGTGCAATCGGAATTGGAGAGATCACATCAATCCCGACAGCTCCGGCGATCACGGGAGCCTATTATAAACTGACTGGTGAGTTCCAGACGAAGCTGCCGCTTCATGGAACACCGTATGAAAAGAAAAAGAAATAAAGAAGAAATGAGCAGGCGCTGATTTCTCAGGAGATTCAACGCCTGCACGATTTACACATCAAGTTGTTTTTGAAAATAACTTGATGTATAATAAAAGAAAAACACAAAACGAGGAGGTATGAGATGAAACGAAGAAAAATCTGGAGTATTCTGGCACTGGCAGCATTGACAGGTTCCCTGCTTGCAGGATGCGGAGAAGTAAAAACAGAAGAACAGACAAAAGAAACAAAGCAGGAGGAAAAACCGGCAGAATTACTGGTGGCTGCTGCAGCGAGTCTGGAATATTCTTATGAAGAAGAACTGCTTCCTATGTTTGAAAAGGAAAATCCGAATATTACCGTAAAAGGCACCTATGACAGTTCGGGAAAATTACAGACACAGATCGAAGAGGGGATTGAGGCAGATGTCTTTATGTCAGCGGCGACGAAGCAGATGAATGCGCTGACGGAGCAGGGATTGGTGGAGAAGGACTCTGTGGTAGATCTTCTTCAGAATCAGATCGTACTGATCACAGCAGCAGATTCTACGCTGGATCTGCAGAACTTTGAGGATATTACCAAAGCAAATGTGATCGCAATCGGAGATCCGGAAAGTGTTCCGGTAGGACAGTATTCGAAAGAAGTGCTGACCAATCTGGGAATCTGGGATACAGTGTCTGCAAAGGCAAGTCTCGGAACCAATGTTACAGAAGTTTTAAAATGGGTAGAAGAGGGCAGTGCAGACGCCGGAATCGTGTATGCGACAGATGCAGCGACTACAGATAAGGTGAAAGTAGTGGCAGAAGCACCGAAAGACAGTCTGGCAGAGCCTGCAATTTATCCGGTCGGCGTGGTAAGCGCATCGAAGCATAAAGATGCAGCGGAAAAATTTGTAGAGTTTTTACAGTCCGAAGAGGCACTGAAAGTATTTGAATCCTACGGTTTTCAGAAGAATGCAGAGTAACTGGGGAAGGAGAGCACATGGAGATTTCACCGATCATTGTTTCTATGAAAACGGCTTCTGTGTCCATTGTGATCACTTTTTTTCTGGGACTGGCAGCCGCATATGGCGTGGAGCGTATCCGCAGCAGAAAGCTGCAGCTGGTCTGTGACGGTATTCTGACGCTTCCTCTTGTCCTGCCGCCTACGGTGGCAGGATTTTTCCTGTTGTACATCTTTGGGGTAAAACGCCCGGTGGGGAGATTTTTTCTGGAATTTTTCGGGACAAAGATTGCATTTTCATGGCAGGCAACAGTATTGGCAGCAGTGGCGATTTCGTTCCCTTTGATGTACCGTTCGGCAAGAGGAGCGCTGCAGCAGGTAGATGAAAACCTCCTTTATGCAGGCAGGACGCTTGGGATGTCCGAATGGTGCATTTTCTGGAAAGTATGGTTTCCAAACGCTATGTCCGGAATTTTGTCAGGCGGAATCCTTGCATTTGCAAGAGGATTAGGAGAGTTTGGAGCAACTGCCATGATCGCAGGAAATATTGCAGGAGAGACCAGAACGCTTCCGCTTGCAGTATATTCCGCGGTGTCAGCCGGAAATATGGAAGAAGCGTATCAGTATGTGTGGATTCTGGTGATCATTTCATTCCTGGTAGTGACAGGAATGAATGCAGTCACGCACGGATTTCAGAAATTTAGCCGGAGGTAGTACAGATGAACGTATTAGAAGTGAATTTTGAGAAAAAACTCAAGAACTTTTCCCTGCATATACAATTTCAGGCAGAAGGCGGATGTATCGGGATTCTGGGAGCTTCAGGCTGCGGAAAAAGTATGACATTCAAAGCGATTGCCGGAATCGAGACACCCGATTCGGGAAAAATCTGCCTGGGAAAACGGGAATTGTTTCACAGAGGTCATAAAGTAAATCTGCCGCCCAGAAAACGCAGTGTGGGATATTTGTTTCAGAGTTATGCCTTATTTCCCAATATGACAGTGTTTCAAAATATTGAAGCAGGAATCCAGGGAAAAAAGGCGGCGAAAAGAGAGCGGGCAATGGAAATGATGGAAAAATTTCATCTGTCAGAGCTGGCATCCGGCTATCCCGCCCGTCTTTCTGGAGGACAGCAGCAGAGAGTGGCCCTGGCGAGGATACTGGCTTGTGAACCGGAACTGCTCCTTTTGGACGAGCCGTTTTCTGCACTGGACAGTTACTTAAAAGAAGAACTCCAGTTTGAGTTGAAACAACATCTCCGGGAGTTTGGAAAAACGACAATCATTGTAAGTCATGACCGGGATGAAATATACAAGTTGTGTGACAGAACGATGGTGATGGGGCAGGGCGAAATTCTGGTTTCAAAAGATACGAAAGAACTGTTTGAACAGCCGGAGCGTGTTATTGCAGCGAGGCTGACAGGATGTAAAAATATTTCGAGAGCAAAAAAGTGTGGAATGCATAAAGTGTATGCAATGGATTGGGGCGTGGAATTGACGGTAGACCGGAAAGTTTCAGAAAAAATCACCCATGTAGGAATTCGGGCGCATGATTTTCATCCGGCGGATGCTTCGTCACATGATAGTGAGAATAAAATTCCGGTGGCTGTGGACCGCGAGGTACGCGCGCCGTTTGAGTGGACGATTTTATTTCGAAACAGAGAAAATCCGAAAGAAAATATGTGGATGAAGATGGAGCGGGAACAGACACAGATCCCGCAGTGGGTACAGGTGGACCCGAAACGAATTTTGCTTTTAGAAGAATAGGAGGATGTGAGAGATGTTTCATCCGACATTAAAAATTAAAATATATCAGGAAGATCTGGTATTTGGACCGGGACTGGTCATTTTGATGGAGCACATTCTGGTGACGGAGTCCATGAAGGATGCCTGTGGGGAAATGGGAATGTCCTACAGCAAAGGCTGGAAGATCATCAACCGGGCAGAAAAAGAACTGGGCTATGAGTTGTTGGAGCGCAGGCACGGCGGAAAAAGTGGTGGAAAATGTACGGTGACAGAAAAAGGAAAGTCCCTGATGAAGCGCTATCGCCAGATGGAAAAAGAAACAAGGGACTGCCTGCAGAAGAGCTTTGAAAAGTATTTTCCGGAATATCAAAGGATTCGGTAGATTTTCCTTTCATTCAGAAGTATAATAAAAAACAGGCCACAGAACAAAACAGTGAGCCGGAAATGGAGGAAAAAAGATGCCGAACTGGACAAGAGGACAGCTGAAAAACAATGCAAAGATGAATTTTTATAAAAATTACTGGATGTGCGTAGGCATGGCATTGATTTTGACACTTGTGCTGATGATGGAACCGGATGGACCGAAAAAAGAGATCATGTTGAAGATCAGAGATTACACCGATATTCTTCCTGCTTATGGATATCAGGGCTGGTTGTCAAGTCTGTTTGATGGGTTGGGATACTGGTTTGGAGTATTATGGTCCGTTTTTTCATTGTTTATTGCATTGGTACTGCTTCTGATCAAGATTGTTGTGGGAAACGTGGTCTATGTAGGCGGCATTCGTTTCTTTATTCAGAACAGGAGAGAGAATCCGTCTGCGGGAACTATCTTTTTCGGATTTCAGAATGGAAATTACGGAAACATCGCATTGACCATCTTTTTGAAAGATCTGTATACTGCACTTTGGACACTTTTGCTTGTCGTGCCGGGGATTATCAAGCACTATGAATATCGGATGATTCCATATATTCTGGCAGAGAATCCGACAATGCCAAGAGAAGAGGCATTTCAGATCAGCCGCCGCATGATGATGGGGCAGAAAATGGATGTATTCGTATTAGATCTTTCATTTATCGGCTGGTTTATTTTAGAAAAGATTTCATTTGGACTGGCAGGATTATTTTTTGTAAGACCTTATTATGAGACTGTATTTGCAGAGCTGTATGAGGCAAATAAACAGAAGGCATACCGGGAAGGATATATCCGGTAATATGAAAAGGGGCTGCATCAGGACTTTCATCCTGTGCAGCCTTGAGAAAAGGGAAAATTTATCTAAAATTAGGTAATGTCAAAAATAAATATCTGGGCGAAGTCCAATGACCACAGATGCGCTGCATGTGCAGCCATCGTCTTCTGTTTTTGTTGATAGATATAGAATACCAGTGAATTGTGAATGAGATGTGACAAGAAGTGAAAAAATATCTTAATTAAATGTAATGAAAGTATAAAAAGGAGCTTATAGATTTTTTAGAATTAGGAAGTCTGATTGACGAGATGCATCGTGTTTTTGGAAACAGAGTTCCAGAAATCCCTGCGTGCATCGTACTGCTCCAAAAGCCAGGAAATCGCAGCATCCATTCCATCCTCGGTCATGGGAAATGTATTCTGTGTTTTTTGTTCGTCTGGTGTCTTTTCAAATGACCATGGCTCCGGATATACAAATACGAGAAAGTTTTCTTTTGTATCGTCAGCACAAAAATAATAGCGCATTCCAAAATGAGAACCTGAAAAGGGTTCTTTTTTTAATCCTTTGACAGGGATGAGTTTCTTATCGATCATGGTGTTCCCTCCTGAAAAGTTATTAACTATAGAGTAACACTGCATCAGAGAAGATGCAAGAATAAAAGGACAAAAGGAAAGAGCCACATTTCTGTGACTCAAAGGGGGAAAAAGTTTATGAAAAAGTGTTCTGTTCTTTTGAACAATTATAGTATAAAAAGAAATTGTGTAAAAAATGTGATATAAATTTGAATCTAATGTTAATAAAACCAAAAGAAATTGTGAAGCACTAATTTTGTCCGGCATTTTCTGCAAAATCAGTTGTGACCAGTTTTTCATAAGGAGCGCGGGCCTTCAGCTCGCCGGCGCTTTCCAGGATATCCTGGAGCAGTTCAAAGCTGTCACGTTCAAAGATCAGATTTTCTTTCCAGGAATCCTGCTCATAATAGCGGGATACGATGGTTGTGATCGTGGAAAGGTCTGTTTCCGGGAATTGCGGTTCAATGATTTTGGCAATCTCTTCCGGAGAATGTGTCTGTACGTAGTCCATTCCCTTTTGCAGGGCATTTACAAATCCCTGAATAGTATCTGAATGTTCACTGATATAGCTTTTGCGGGCACTGAAAGCGGTATAAGGAATGTATCCGCTGTCGGTTCCGAGAGAAGCGACCACATATCCTTTCTGGCCTGTTTCCAGGGATGTGGCTCCGGGTTCAAATTCTACGGTATAGTCGGCCTGACCTTCTGAGAATGCGGCGGCAGTGGAACCAAAATCAATGTTTTGTACAATGTTCAGATCGGTTTTCGGATCCATACCGTGTTGCTTTAAGATATATTCAAAAACCATTTCCGGCATTCCGCCCTTTCGTCCGCCAAGTACAGTGCTTCCTTTTAAATCTGTCCACTCAAAATCGGGCATCTCTTCTCTGGCAACAAGAAAATTGCCTGCGCGCTGGGTGAGCTGGGCAAAGTTTACAACAAAGTCAGAAGCGCCTTCGTTATACGTGTAAATGGAAGCTTCCGACCCCATAAATCCGATATCTGCTTCACCAGAAAGTACAGCAGTCATCGTTTTGTCGGCTCCAAATCCTGTGACGAGTTCCAGTTCAATGCCCTCTTGCCGGAAATAATCTTTTTCAATGGCAACATACATAGGGGCATAGAAAATCGAGTGTGCAACTTCATTTAAGGTGAGTTTTGTCAATTCCTCTTTGGAAGAATCCGGATTGCCGCCGGTCGGGGTACTGTTGTTTGAAGAGTGGCATCCCGTAAGCAGGATCATGGATGCGGCAAGAAGAAATGTGAGAATTCTTTTTTTCATAAGCACTCCATAGTTTTTAAAGATGTTACTAAAAGTATATGCCGGAAAAAAAGAAGCGTGAAAAAAACCGGTCTGAATGAAATCAGACCGGCATAAAATTATAATTTAAAATTAGTAGTTATCGTGATCCTCTTCGAATGGATCATCATAATCATCAAAGTCTTCGTCTTCCTCAGTGTCACGTCTGGACAAGATCGTCAGGATCAGGAAGATCACTGCAAGTACAACACATGCGATCGCACTGTATAAGAGCATCTTGTCATCACCATGTTTCAGGAAACCGATCACGCTGCATCCGATATAAAAGAGCATCGGGAGCAGGAATGCAAAAATCGTATTGCTCTTCTGAAGAATGAGAAGAAGAAGTCCGGAGATCAGCATGCAAAGTGCCATGATGACATAGAAAGTACCAATGTTGGAATTACTTCCGGAGGTAATGCTGTCCAGTCCGCTGATCACTCCTTTGTATGTAAAGAAACCAAACGCTACGATAGAAAGAAGTCCGAAAATCACACGGAGTACCCGGAATCTTGGAGTGATGTAATCATCCTCATATTCTTCCTCGTCTTCGATTTCTTCCGGTTCTTCTACTGGCTTCGGCGCCGGCTTGCGTTTGTGTACAGACTTTCTGTCCGGATCAGATGCAAGCATATCCTCGTAACTTTTTTTCACTGCACGTTCACGTTTTGCACGTACTTTTTCAGAAGGAATATTACCGTAACGCTGCCCTTCTTCGGAAGGTTCCTGTTTGAATTCTTCCGGAACAGAAATCACTCTTGTTTTTGAATCTGCAGGAGCCGGGCGTTTTTTCTTAGGTACAGCATCAGAAGCTTCGGAATCAGGACGTTTTTTCCGAGGCGCTTCTTCAGAATGATCAGAGACCGGACGTTTCTTTTTCGGTCTTTCGGAATGCTCAGAAACAGGTCTTTCGGAAGCTGGACGCTTCTTTTTCTGTACAGGCTGTTTTGGCTCGTCTGTGTGCTCAGCGATTTTCTTTTGTTCTGTTGCTTTTGTTTCTTCTGTTTTTTCTACAGGTGCTTTTGGCGCCTCCTGCTTTGGAGCTGCTTCTGTATGTTTTGCTACAGAAGCAGCCGGTTTAGGAGCCGATTTTTTTGCACGTTGTTTGTCAAGATTCCATTGTTTTTTGCAGTCTTTGCAGATTGCGTATTCGTTTAAAACCGGATTGCCATTTTCATCAACCCCTACTTGCTTTTTCTGTAAAATGACATCCTTTCCACATTTTGGGCATTTCATTATTTATATCTCTCCTTTGTATCACTTGTTGTGACTCGTTTTACCTACGATAAAGACATTATAGCATTTTGTTTGACGAAGAACAACGTTTTTTGTCAAATTATCGTGATTGGAGAGTGGGTGTGTTACTGAACAGTAACCGGGTGTGCTCCCTCTATGATTTTGGTTTGACGAGTGGAGTCTGATATTGATAAACATCATTGTAGGCATCAAGCTCGTCCTCGGATTCGGGCAGCGCCGGGATCAGTCCGGTGCAGTCTGTGGAGGAAGCGGCATTTTTTAAATAATCATAATGGTCAATCAGTTCTTGATTTTTTTTCATTTCTTTTTGTGTTTCTTTATCCAAAATTATCACCTCGGATTTAGTGTATCCATGATGAAAAATTGTATTCAGAACAAAATGTGGTATACTGAATAAAAAATCAAAAGAAATGGAGTGGATAAATTATGAGATTGATCGCAGATACACACGCACATACAATTGCAAGCGGACATGCATACAGTTCTTTGAAAGAAATGGCATATGCAGCATCAAAAAATGGACTGGAAGTATTATCTTTGACAGAACATGCACCTCAAATGCCGGGATCTTGTCAGGAGATTTATTTCCGGAATTTTAATGTGATCCCGCGCGAAATGCATGGTGTGAAACTGCTTCTTGGAACGGAGCTCAACATTATGAATCCGAACGGAGATCTGGATCTTTCAGAATCTCTCTGCAGAAATCTGGACATTGTGATCGCATCGATTCATTCTCCATGTTATGGACTTGATCATACCAGAGAAGAAAATACGAAAGCTTATACGGCAGTTATGAAAAAGCCGTATGTTGATATTATCGGGCATCCGGATGACGGCAGATTTCCGGTAGATTACGAAGTGTTGGTTCAAACTGCAAAGGAGACAAAGACGCTTTTGGAGATCAATAACAGTTCCTTAAGACCGGATGGATTCAGAAAAAATACCAGGGGAAATGTGCTGCAAATGTTAGAATTATGCAAACAATATGAAGTTTGTGTGACAACGGGAAGTGATGCACACATTGACGTGGATGCTGGAAATTTCAGCTATATAAAGGAAGTTTTGGAATTTTGCAAGTTCCCGGAAGAGCTGGTGGTGACAACAGATTTTAATAAATTAAAGGAATTTTTGAATAATTATAAAGAATCGTAATATTTCTTTAAAAAATTGAAAATTGTCTGAATCTCTAAAATCTCTATAAAAAAGTGGACTTTAAAAATTTAGTGTGATAAAATGTAAAAGTAGTGACCTGACTGACAAAGGAGAGGTAAGAGATGAGTAAAAAAATCAGAACAGAAGCAGTAGATTACCTGTTTGATGCAATCTTGAGTCTGAAGGACAAAGAGGAGTGTTATACATTCTTTGAAGATATTTGTACCATCAATGAATTGCTCTCACTTTCCCAGAGATTTGAAGTGGCAAAGATGTTAAGAGAGCAGAAGACATATCTGGAGATTGCAGAGAAGACAGGCGCATCCACAGCAACGATCAGTCGTGTGAACCGGTCATTGAATTATGGAAATGACGGATACGATATGGTGTTTGAGCGGATGGAAAAATAAAAGATGTGAAGAAATAAAAATGCCCGGCCAGTATAGCCGGGTATTTTTATTTCTTATGGGAAGAATCTTCGCTGGAAAACGTATCGATTAGTTTTTCAATCATCATTTTTTTTACGTATACGTCAAAACTCAGGCTGCAGATAAATGCCAGAATCTGAAAAGTATCTTTGCTGGTATCAGGAATCTCGGAAAATGTCTCTCCGGCAGTCTCCCAGGCAGAAGAAATATTTTCTTTGAGCGGTTCAAGCTGGCCTTTGCACATGGTGCAGATCTGCTGGTACATATCTGCAAGGCTGGAAGTATCCTTGTCAGAATCCTGACCAAAGCCGGCATCTGTCATCGGCTTTAACAGTGTCTCGATATCCTTGATGGAAAGAATACTTTTAAAATAGTAAATAAAAATCAGAAGGAGCAGATGATCCTTGGAATATTTCTTCTTAACAGGCGGCGGAAGCAGATTGTTCTTCGCGTAATTGTTGATCATGGTCTTGGTCAGAATCTTGTCATCTGCGTAGCGCTTGGTTGAAGAAAGCTGAGTATCCATAAATGTGGTCACCTGATCCATATATAAGTCGATATTCGGAATATCCTCGGGATGAATGTAGTCGATCCGGGACAGACTTTCCAGTATGCTGTTTAAAATATCATTTGTATCAATTGTCATATAATCACCTCGATGTACTTATTATATAGTAATGAAAACCAGATAGTCAAGCAGTATTTATTATTGATATATGATCATAACGAGAGTAAACTAAAAGAAAAACGGGAGGATTTCAGATGTTGAAAGCAGAACTCAGTCGATTTAAGGTAAAAGAAGGAAAATCCGGGAAAGTAGATGAATGGATGGCCTTTCTGAATGACCATATGGAAGATACACTTCTTACATTAGAGAATGAAAAAATGTTTGTAGAATCGATTCACCGGGAAGTGGTCAACGGAACAGAATTTCTGTATTGGTACTCTGTACAGGGAGAAGGCGGTACAGAGGTGTACGATTCAGAAAGCTATATCGATATCAGGCATCTGGAATATTGGGATGAATGTATCGATGATGATTATAAAGATAATGATATTCCGGCAGAAGTAGTGATGATCCCAAATAAGATCAGAGATGTTATGAAGTGAATACAGTCATTAAAATCCCGCTGTTTTGTAAGGAAATGGCGGAGATTTTTTATCTGTTTCCATAATATAGTTGACTTGAACGAAACTATGTTCGATAATAGAATCATGACAATTAAAGGAGATCAATTATGAGCATTTATGATACACTGAACGAACAGCAGAGGGAGGCGGTCTACTGCACGGATGGTCCGCTTCTGATCCTTGCGGGAGCGGGATCGGGAAAGACGAGAGTGCTGACGCACAGGATTGCATATTTAATAGAAGAAAAGGGGGTGAATCCATGGAATATCCTGGCGATCACGTTTACGAACAAGGCGGCCGGGGAGATGCGGGAGCGTGTGGATAATCTGGTGGGATTTGGATCAGAGAGTATCTGGGTGAGCACGTTTCACTCGACTTGTGTACGGATTTTGAGAAGACATATTGACCGCCTGGGGTATGATACGAATTTTACAATCTACGATACGGATGATCAGAAGACATTGATGAAAGATGTCTGTAAGCTGGTGGAGATCGATACGAAAGTATATAAGGAGAGAAATCTTTTAGCGGCGATTTCCTCAGCAAAAAATGAGATGATTTCCGCACAGGAGTATGCGCTGAATGCGCAGGGGGACTTTGGAAAAGAGAAGATCGCCAAGGTATATCAGGAGTATGAAAAGCAGATGCATGCCAATAATGCACTGGATTTTGACGACCTGCTCGTGAAGACGGTGCAACTGTTTGAGACTCAGCCGGATGTGCTGGAGAATTATCAGGAGCGGTTTCGTTATATTATGGTGGATGAGTATCAGGATACAAATACCGTGCAGTTCCAGCTGGTGAGTCTGCTGGCGGGCAAATACAGAGATCTCTGTGTGGTCGGTGATGATGATCAGTCCATTTATAAATTCCGGGGAGCCAATATTAAAAATATTTTGAATTTTGAACAGGAATTTCCCGATGCGACAGTCATCAAACTGGAGCAGAATTATCGTTCTACAGGCAATATCCTGGATGCTGCAAATGCAGTGATCAGCAACAATGTGGGTAGAAAGGACAAGCAGCTTTGGACAGATAATGGAGAAGGAGAGAAGATTAAGTTCTGCCAGTTTGATACCGGATATGATGAAGCAGAATATATTGCAGATGACATTGAAAGGGAAGTCAGAAACGGGGCATCTTACAATGATCATGCGATTTTATACCGGACTAACGCGCAGTCCCGTCTGTTTGAGGAACGGTTTGTGGCACAGAATATTCCATATAAGATTGTCGGCGGTGTGAATTTCTATGCGAGAAGAGAAATCAAGGATGTGCTTGCATATCTGAAGACCATCGACAATGGAAAAGATGATCTGGCAGTCAGAAGGATCATCAATGTACCGAAGCGAGGCATTGGCCTGACTACGATCAATCGAATTCAGGAGTCAGCGGCGTCCAGAGGAATCGGATTCTATGATGCTCTTTTAGGGCTGGATCTGATACCGGGGGTGGCAAGAGGTGCTGCAAAGCTGGAAGGATTTGTGGCATTGATCGAGTACTTTAAGGGAGTGGCAGAAACCTTAAGTCTGTCGGATCTTTTGCAGGAAGTAATCGATAAGACGGGATACATAGAGAGTCTGGAAGCAGAAGGAAAAGAAGAGTCAGAGACAAGAATTGAAAATATCGACGAGCTTCGAAGCAAGGTTGCGGTTTATGAAGAATCCTGTCTGGATCAGGATGAAAAACCGACACTTAGCGGATTTTTGGAAGAAGTCGCATTGGTGGCAGACATTGACAGTCTGGATGAGGAACAGGATTATGTAGTTTTAATGACACTGCACAGTGCAAAAGGTCTGGAATTTCCACATGTGTATCTGGCAGGAATGGAAGACGGACTGTTTCCAAGTTATATGACAGTTACATCAGATGACAGGGAGGATATGGAAGAAGAGCGGCGCCTCTGCTATGTGGGAATCACAAGAGCAGAGCAGAAGTTGACCATGACCAGTGCTATGCGGCGGATGGTGCGGGGAGAGACACAGTACAATAAAGTGTCCCGGTTTATGAAAGAAATTCCATTGGAACTGCTTGACAATGGCAACCGTTCTTCGAAAATGTTTGAAGAAAGACAGGAGATTCCGAAACAGACTGCGTATACGCAGGCAAAACAGACCTTTAAGGCAAAGGCATTTTCTGCGGCTGCGCCAAAACAGTTTGCAGTCAGCAAAGAAAAGGGGCTGGATTATGGTGTGGGTGACCGTGTCCGGCACATGAAATTTGGAGAAGGAACCGTGACACAGATTACGGAAGGCGGCAGAGATTTTGAGGTAACCGTAGAGTTTGACACCGCCGGAGTGAAAAAAATGTTTGCCGGATTTGCCCGTTTGGTAAAATTATAGAAATTATGTGAATTTGGCATAAATCAGTAGTAATCTGAAAATGATAGTGTTATAATAATGAAAAGCAAACCTGTACGGCGGCAAGGAGAAAGGACGTGAATATATGAGTAAAGTTGAGGAATTGATCGCAGAGTCAAAACTGAATGAATTACTGAAAAAGAAAGATGATGAAAAAGTGAAAAAGACAGTCATCTGGGTATTGGCGATTGTAGGTGCTGTTGCAGCAGTGGCAGCGATCGCATATGCGGTATATTGCTTCTTTACACCGGATTATCTGGAAGATTTCGAAGAAGATTTTGATGATGATTTCGATGATTATTTCAGTGAGGAAGATCAGGTTTAATCAGAACGAAAAGAGAACAGAAGACAGGATGTGGTCGGAATACACTGCACCCTGTCTCTTTTTTCGTCAGGAAGTATTACAAAAACAAAGAAAAGATAAGGATAAAAGAGAATGAAAAAAGGACAAGTATTAGAAGGAACGATAGAAAAAGTGGAGTTTCCCAATAAAGGAGTTGTCACAGTTGCAGAAGAAGGCAAATCTGTGATCGTAAAGAACGGGATTCCGGGACAGAAGGTAAAATTCTGTGTGAATAAGTTTAAGCGAGGAAATGCAGAGGGGCGCCTGTTGGAAGTGCTGGAGAAATCTCCGCTGGAAACAAGAAAACCGGTGTGCAGCATTTTCCCGGTATGCGGAGGGTGTATGTACCAGACCATGTCTTATGAAGCACAGATGGACATGAAGGCAGAACAGGTGAAAAACATTCTGAATGAAGCAGTGAACGGTGAATATCTTTTTGAAGGAGTGAAGGCAAGTCCGAAAGAATTTGCATACCGCAATAAGATGGAGTTCTCGTTCGGCGACGAGTATAAGGACGGGCCTCTGACATTGGGACTGCATAAAAAAGGCAGCACGTATGATGTGCTGACAGCGTCAGACTGCAAGCTGGTACATGATGACATGACAAAAATCTTAAATTGTGTGCTGGAATATTTTAAGGAGCGAAATGTCAGCTATTATAAGAAAATGCAGCATACAGGCTATCTGCGTCATTTGCTGCTTCGGAGAGGTGACCGCACAGGAGAAATTCTGGTCAATCTGGTTACAACTACACAGGAAGAACACGATATGTCTCCATTAAAAGAGGCACTCCTTAATTTGGAACTGGAAGGGAAAATCGTGGGATTTCTTCATATTTTAAATGATTCTCTTTCTGATGTGGTTCAGAGTGATGAGACCAGAATCATTTACGGGCAGGACTATTTTTATGAGAAGCTGTTGAATTTGGAATTCAAGATCACGCCGTTTTCTTTCTTTCAACCAAATTCAAGAGGGGCGGAAGTGCTTTACAGTACAGTTCGTGATTATATCGGAGATATCAACGATATGACAGTGTTCGATTTGTTCAGCGGAACTGGGACGATCGCGCAGGTGCTGGCGCCGGTGGCAAAACAGGTGATCGGTGTGGAGATTATCGAGGAAGCTGTGGAGGCAGCCAAAGAAAATGCTGCACACAACGGACTTTCCAACTGTAAATTTATTGCCGGGGACGTATTTAAAGTGTTGGATGAGATTGAGGAAAAACCGGATGTGATCGTCCTGGATCCGCCAAGAGACGGGATTCATCCAAAGGCTTTGCCGAAAATCCTGGATTACGGAGTGGACAAGATTGTCTACATTTCCTGTAAAGTGACCAGTCTGGCACGGGATCTGGAGATGATACAGGCAAGAGGATATGAGGTTGTGAAGAGTGTGGCGGTGGATCAGTTTTGTCAGACGGTGCATATAGAGACGGTAGCATTATTGTCCAAACTTGATGTCGATAAACATATAGATGTTGAAATTAAGCTTGATGAGCTTGATTTGACAAGTGCTGAAAGTAAAGCGACTTATGCACAAATCAAGGAATATATATTGGAAAAATTTAATTTAAAGGTTTCGACACTCTATATTGCACAGATTAAAAAGAAATGTGGAATTGTACTGAGGGAGCATTATAATAAATCAAAAAAAGAGAAACGGGTTATTCCACAATGCACACCGGAAAAAGAGGAAGCTATCATGGATGCGTTAAGGCATTTTAAAATGATTTAGTAGGAATGGAGGGTATTTATGAGATGGATATTAAAAATAATCTTATTCCCAATCAGCCTGCTGTTAAGCATTTTGACTGCCTTTCTGACATTCTTGCTTAGCGTAGGAACAGCGATACTGTACTTGCTCATGCTGATGTGTGTATTTGCTGCCATAGGCTCGTTCTTTATGCTACACGATACAAAAGCAGCAATAGAAGCACTTATCCTTGGATTTCTGCTAAGTCCTTACGGAATACCGATAATCGGAGCAACAGTTATAGCTTTTTTACAAGGGATCAATGAAGCAATAAAATCAATCTAAATAAGAATATAGAAGAGCGATGGTAGATATAGAGAACATAGAAAGATCTAAATAATGGGTTTGGTTATTAACGTCTTAAAACATTGTTTATACTATCTAAAAATCAAATTATGTTAGGAGTTATTTTGATGGATGGAGTAAAAGAAATAATTTTGCAGACCAAGAATGTGGAATATATAAAGAGAAATTTAGGAAAAGAACAATGGATACAGGTATCCGGTCACAAAGATATGAATGGTGCAGATGCAGGATTTTGGTGTGGATTAGTTTCGCTAAATCATATAGATGATGTGTATAATGATGTTGGGTGGGATGTTTCTGCTAACGAGCAAGGAAATCCCGGATTTGAAGGAAATGGATACGCATATGAGTATAAAGCGAATTTGCTAAAAGATGGTTTTGAATCTATTTTATATTATCGTGATTTTTATGGTGTTGAGGAAGATTATATTGAGTTATCACAGGAGTTTATCTTATTAAATAATCTTCGATATAACAAAAATAGTAAATCATATTGGGCTATGTATGAAAATGGGGAAAGTGAAGAGGCGGTTAAATATATTGATGATACAACGATTCAAATTAAAATGAAGTTTTTACGTAATTATTCAGCAGCAAAACAGATGGCAATTCTACTTTTTTTTGATATTAGAACTAAGTTTGATGGGGAAATATCTGATTTTGGGCTAGAAGAGTTTAATATCGAATCTAAAGATAATGGTCTGTTTTATGGATTATGGGGCGGTGATATGAATTTTCCAACATATGTGTATAGTGTCTTAATGGGTAAAAAAATTCTTATGCCAGCGCCAATTGAGGAATGTGGTTATTGGCCGTATGAAAAAGAAAAAAGTTACGAGGACTTTATTATTGGTGTTGACGAGTTTGGAAAAGAGATTTTTAACACGTGCAATCCAGATAAGTTGAATAATTATTTTGGGTCTAATCCAGATGCACCTATGTATTTAACACCAGTATTTTTTAAGCGTGATGTATTACAAAAATATGTAAATAAACCTGAGTTATATGAGATTAGAGATGGATATTTGAGTTGTCAATCATTATGGGGTATTGAAATAGATAATCATCATAAAAATTGTATAGCAGTTTATTTGGGCGATTTAGGAAGAGATTTACCTGAAAGTGAGCGTGGATACTGGAAAAGTTACAATATAGTAGGTGAAGAAGGAGTAAGCCAGGTATCTTTCCAAAGGGATTTCTGTAATATATTTACGGAGTCAAATATGGAAGATCATAAATTTCAAGATCTTTATGGTTCTTTAATAAAGCAATGGAACGAAAAATATGGCTGGGATTTATATCTGCCATTATCTGCGGAAGATCAATATAATCTAACTCAAATTAGAATCCCGCTTGGGGAGAGTCAGCCAGAATTCGATCAATTAGTTTTGTCGTTAGTTAAAGTTTTGATTGATTCACTTAATGAAAAGCAATTAATCATTCATGGAGATGTTCAAACTGATACTAAAGGAATAAGTAAACTTGAAAAATGGATAAAATCAAACGAGGCTGTTGGATATGAAAATCATATTAAGTTTTTAAGGGATTTACAGAAGTTAAGATCTACTGGATCTGGACACAGAAAAGGTAAGGAATATAGTAAGATTTCAAATACATTTGGCTTATTAGAAAAAAATAAAATAGATGTATTCGAAGAGGTTCTTCGAAAATCAAATGATTTCCTGAAATATATGAAAACTACATTTTTAGATTAATTAGAAGCATGATGTAAAGAACAAGTAGGGCAAGAATTCTTCTTATATAGATACTTTATATTATGCTTTAAACTAGGGATGGTACAGTATTCACATTATTCATACAAATTCCAGTTTTGTAAAATAAAAAATTTCATAAAAATGTTTAGCAAAGGCGATAGAGAAAAAACTATCGTCTTTTTCTTTGCAAATTTTTAAGGAGGGAGGTGATCCTGTATGGACTTTGACTATTTCTATAACAGAGAAACGGAAAGATTTAATTTCTTAAAAGTTCCGGAGATATTGGTTGATGGAGAAGAATTTAAGGGATTATCTGCCGAAGCAATTATCCTTTATTCCATGCTTTTGAAACGAACAGGAATGTCCTTTAAGAATAACTGGATAGACAAGGAAGGTAGAGTATTTATCTATTTCACAGTCGAGGAAATTATGAAAAGAAGAAATATTTCAAAGCCTACTGCCATAAAAACATTAGATGAGTTAGATAGCAAAAAAGGGATAGGACTGATTGAAAGAGTAAGGCTTGGACTTGGTAAACCGAATATCATATATGTCAAAGATTTCATGAGTGTATTTCAGGTAAAAGAAAATGACTTTCAGAAGTTAAAAAACTTTACTTCAGAAGTAAAAGATGTTGACCTCAGAAGTAAAGAAAATGAACTTCAAGAGGTTAAAAATGTTGACCGTAACTATATAGAGAATAATAAGAGTAAGTATAGTAAGAGAGAATATAGTTTTGGTGTAAACGGACTTGGAACATTTCAAAATGTATTTTTAGCTGCTGAAGATATATCCGATTTACAAATCATAATGAACTCACAGCTTAATAATTACATTGAAAGGCTATCTGCATATATCAAAAGCACCGGAAAGACATATAAAGACCATAAAGCAACAATCCTTTCTTGGTTCTATAAAGATCAGGGGAGAGGAAAAGAAGTGAAAACATCAAATATCCCGACATGGGAAGAATATGATAAAGGAGAACACCTATGATGAAAGAATTGGAAAAAGTAATGATAGAGGATGTAGAGTACTCTTATGATCCTGAAAAAGAGTATATCAAAGATGGACACGCCTATTGCAAAGTTTGCCACGAAAGAAAAGACGGAAAAGTGATGGAGTTTTTTGGAAACAAGATGCTCTTTAGAACCTCATGCAAGTGTGATAGAGATAGAGAGGCAAGAGAAAAGGAAAGACAAAAGCAGATGGATATAGAGCGATTAAAGAGTAGCTGCTTTAACTCTGTTATTCAGTTGTTGATCAGCACATTATAATATGCCATTTTCAGAAAAATAAATAGTGCAGAAATAATACGGGGATCTTCCATCCCCGAACCCCTGGAATCCTTGTTATAACAGTAATAGAAAAAATTATTACCGTTATAACAAGGCTAAAAATGGGATATTTTAATTTTCCGAATTCTGCAAATTATGGCATCAAATAAAATGCGTTGTAACAATTCAGTGGTCATATACCTTTGAAAATTATCAGGGAGAAGAAAGTCAAAGCCTTATTATTGCCAAGAATTTTGTAAAAGATTATGAGAAAATGAAAAAGGAAAATATAGGACTTTTGTTTTATGGTTCGGTAGGTAGTGGAAAGACATACCTTGCTTGTTCTATCGCCAATGCTCTAATTAAACAATATCAGGTAGGGGTTAAGATAAGAAATTTTGCACAGATTATCAATGAACTACAAAAAGGCGGATTTGACCTTGATAAAAACGCATATATTGAATCTCTTGTAAATACTTCTGTTCTTATCTTGGATGATTTAGGAATTGAAAGGGATACAAGTTATGCAAAAGAACAGGTATATAACATTGTTAATAACAGGTACTTAAAACAAAAACCGACTATTTTTACCACAAACCTTTCCTATGACACAATTCTAAATTGCACAGAAAGTGTGGAGTATCAGAGGATTTATTCACGAATCGTAGAGATGTGTATTCCTGTTATGGTTGTAGGAGAAGATTTTAGAAAGGTTATTCAAAAGGATAAGCTGGCTCGTAATAAAGAGAGGCTACTGAATGGAGGTGAGAGAACTTGATCAATGAAGAGATAGCAAGAAAAACGCTGAATATGGAAGTAAGAGCTGCTAAGGTAACAGGGAAACTTCTATTGGATTTACTAAAGAAGCTGATGAAAGAGGCAGAAAAACTTGGTGGACTTGAAAAGCTGGTTAATGCTAATGGAAATGAAGTAAAACTCAAAGATATGGTTAAAAAAGGACAGCTTGAAGAAATTCCGGTAGAGGAAGCAGAGCTTAAGGAATTGAAAAAAGAGCTGAATAGATATGGTGTTAAGTTTTCTGTGATGAAAGACAAGGAAAGCGGGAAATATTCAGTATTCTTTCAAGCTAAAGATATGAAGGTTATGGACAAAGCATTTAAGCACGCTCTTTCCGAATCAGAAAAGAAAACGGAAAGAAAGGAGTCCATTCATAAGAATATTGAAAAGTTCAAGGAAATGGCAAAGAACTCTGTTTCTAAGGATAAAGTTAAGAATAAACAGAAGGAGCAGAGCCTATGATAGATAAGATATTAAAGGACATCAAAGGCTTATTTAAGGTTCAAGATAAGGCAAAGTTTGTAAAACAAAACATTCCCTATCTTGCATTTTTCTATATAGGTAATATCTTTTCCCATCATGTAAGAAGCTATGTTGGAGGAGATGTGATAGATAAAATATTTCAGGGGATATTGGAGCTTAACACAATGAGCTTTCTTCCGAGTATTCATCCGGCGGATATTTTAATAGGTATAGGAATGGCTGCTTTAATCAAATTCGTTGTCTATACAAAAGGAAAAAACGCTAAAAAGTTTAGGCATGGAAAAGAGTATGGATCGGCAAGATGGGGAACTAAAAAAGATATAGATCCATATATGGATGAAAAGTTTCAAAATAATATTTTGCTTACACAAACCGAAAGACTGACAATGAATGGCAGACCGGCAAATCCAAAGTATGCAAGAAATAAGAATGTACTTGTAATCGGTGGTTCAGGAAGTGGAAAAACCCGATTTTATGTCAAACCTAACTTAATGCAGATGCACAGTAGCTATTGTGTAACTGATCCCAAAGGAACAATAGTCCTTGAATGTGGCAAGATGCTTGAGGATAATGGCTATGAGATTAAAATTTTAAATACCATTAACTTCAAAAAGTCTATGAAATACAATCCCTTTGCCTATATCCGTTCTGAGAAAGACATTCTGAAATTGGTGCAGACAATCATAGCAAATACGAAAGGAGAGGGCGAAAAAGCAGGTGAAGATTTTTGGGTCAAAGCTGAAAAGCTATACTATACAGCCCTTATCGGCTACATCTTCTATGAAGCTCCAAGAGAAGAAAAGAACTTTGCAACACTTCTCGATATGATAGATGCTTCAGAAGTTAGAGAAGATGATGAAACCTATATGAATCCGATAGACAGACTCTTTGAAGCACTGGAAAGGAAAGAGCCTACACACTTTGCAGTGAAGCAATATAAAAAGTACAAGCTGGCAGCCGGAAAAACGGCAAAATCTATTCTTATCTCTTGTGGTGCAAGGCTTGCTCCATTTGATATTAGGGAACTTAGGGACTTGATGAGTGAAGATGAACTTGAACTTGATACACTCGGAGATAGAAAAACGGCACTCTTTGTTATTATCTCTGATACTGATGATACCTTTAACTTTGTAGTATCCATTATGTACTCACAACTTTTTAATCTCTTATGTGATAAGGCAGATGATGTATATGGCGGACGATTACCTGTCCATGTGAGATGCTTGCTTGATGAATTTGCAAACATTGGTTTAATACCTAAGTTTGAGAAGTTAATTGCAACAATCCGTTCCAGAGAAATATCAGCAAGCATCATACTTCAAGCACAATCTCAGCTAAAGGCAATCTACAAGGATAACGCTGATACAATCGTAGGTAACTGTGATAGTACCTTATTTCTTGGTGGCAAGGAGAAAACTACGCTAAAAGAATTGTCTGAAACACTGGGAAAAGAAACTATCGATCTGTATAACACGTCGGAAACAAGGTCAAATCAAAAGAGCTTTGGTTTAAACTATCAAAAGACTGGTAAGGATGTGCCATAATTCATGGTGACGAGTTCAGTTGCCTTGAATAACGGATGAACAGGGACACGATCAACGGGATTCGTACAAAACCGAATACAGGAGGTCGATATGGAAACATGGAAGAAGCGTATCCATGATGACAGCAACGGTCTGGACTATCCCATAAACTCCGATACACTCATTTTCGGCGGTATCTCTACTAGCATATGGATATGATCCGGGCATGCTTCCGCCTGTATTATATGGACTTCTTTCCGCTTGCATAACATACTTAATATATTTGCAATGTCTTGTTTTAATTCTCCATATATTACTTTTCTGCGGAATTTTGGTGCAAAAACTATATGATACTTACAATTCCATGTTGTATGTGATAAACTATTATTGTCCACTGGACATCCTCCTTTGTTTAATGATACGGCTGACGAACCATTTTCATTATACATTGGAGGTTTTTCATTCTCAAACACAACGCTAAAGCTATCTCAACCACCCGCATAGCAGGTGGTTTTTTCGTTTCCTACTCATTTTTCGGAACACGAAAAACTCGTTTAACGGAAACAGGGCTTTGCCCTAACAAACAAAAGCAGGTGTCCCCATTTTGGGAGCACCTGCTGCATTACACGAAAGTGTCCGGGGTTATTTTCCCTCCATCAAATCCAAAAGAATATTTTTTTGTGTCACGATCCAGTTTCGGAATTCTTCCGGGCTGGATTTTCTGTTTTTAACCAGGGTTTTCCTTCGCAGGGCTTCCTTTTTGAAGTCCTCAAATGCCGCAAGCATCCGGGACAGGCGGTCATCTGGGAAACCGGGCGTTTTCTTCGCTTTGTTGATCACATTGCGCCAGCCCTGGCACTCGTTTTTGTACTGGTGGTCGTAATCATTTTCTCTGGCACGTTCGTCAAACTCCCGCTTGTTACGGAGAGCCTGTTCCTTCCTGCATTTGTCGCTGCACAGCTCATACCGGAGGCTTTTTGCCAGAAAAAACTTTCCGCAGACCTTGCACTGCCGGAAGTACAGCCCCCAGTCGCGGAGACGGTTCAGGTAGTAGGTGATCAGGGGCAGGAGGGAATCGTAAGCCGCAGCGCACTCCATCTGGCGTCCGCTGTCCGGGAACCACAGGCTGAGCCGGGTATGCTCCGCCGGTGTCCTGCGGTAGTAGAGGCTTCTGGTGTCCAGCTTTCCCGGCACGCCGGAATCCTTGTCATACTGCATGGCATCGGGGATCTGGAATGCGATGGTCAGCTTTGCTATCTCCGCCATGAATTCTTCGCAGGCGATCTCCCTTTTCCGTTTCTCCCGGGCTTTCAGATAGCCGTTCCAGATGCGGAACGCTGTGTACTGGCGGACAGGCTCCCCGGACTGATACTTTTCGGAGAGGAACTGCCCGGCAGCCTGTTCCAGAGCAGGCTGCTCCCAGCGGCTGGTGTGCATGGCGTCCCGCAGAGGGGACAGGCCCAGCCGGTTCCAGCTGCCATCCGCATCTTTGTCAAAGCGGATCAGCATGGTTCCCAGAGGGCTTACGCTGTCATAGAACAGATCCACATTCGCATCCCCTTCCAGTTGGGAACGGATTTCACTTTCAGTGCCGATCAATACCCGTTCTTTCAGCTTTTTTCTGTCCAGTGTCAGGACAAACAGGACTTTTTCACGGCATGGCTCCTGCCGGATGAACTGATATTCCATCTGCGCTCCTTTTTTTATGGTAATTCTATAATCTAATCATATTTGTTACACACATGGTATCACTAAAGCATTGTTTTGTCAATTCTGTTCTGCTATGGTATTCGTGCATGGTAATTCAGTGAGATTGACTACCTTGAAAACTGAATGACCGTCTGGCAGGGATATGACCGGCAGGAGAAGTGACGCATCCAGCGCGCCAATGTCGGGAGACGCCGCAGGAATGGGGCAAGGAGAACGGCTGTCAGGGAGAACGGCAACAAGCAGGTAAACAGGAAATCATGTCATTTTAATGATGGAGGTATGGAAAATTGAGTGAAAACAGGGAAAGGAACAACTATGATGATCTTCCGCTGGTACTGAATGTGGCTGACATCCAGCGCATTATGGGGATTTCCAGGATGAGCGCCTATGAGCTGGTACACACGCCGGGGGTTCCGGCAGTCCGCAGCGGCAGGCTGATTAAGATCAGTAAAAAGGCGTTCTTTGACTGGATGGAGAAGGGAGATCTGGCAGCATAAGAGGTCTGTGCGATGATGAGCAGATCGATTATGCAGAGGCTGTTTAAATCTTTATTTCGATAAAGTGGTTGTGGTCATTTTGACCTCTGCCACTTCAATCGGATAAAGTCCCATGTATCAAAAGGACATTGGGAATCCGACAGACGCTTCACCGGACTAAAGTAGTCGGGGTCATTTTGACCACGACTACTTCAACAGAGTAAAGTGGCCGTTCTCATTTTGAGAACAGCCAAAACAAAAACCATGTATTAACAGGAGGACGTTCATTTGAAACTGACAAAGTATGAGAAAGAAACCATCATCAACTGGAACGAGGCGGAGAACCTTGCCAGTGTCTACACCTTTAACACCAGCTTAAAGCGCAGACTGGCTGATTTCAGCCGGAAGTACCCGCTGCTGTGCCGGTTGGAGCGCAGCACGCCGGAGGGCAGCGTGACCTACGTGCTGGACAAGTCCCGGCTGTCGATCCGGCTGGTGCCGCCGTACAGTGAGGAACGGAAAGCCGCCGCCAGCGCCTACGCCAGAGAGCATGGCTTTCAGATCTTGACACCGGAACAGAAAACCGCATGATTTCGGGGCGGTTTTGGCGGAAAAGGACGGCTCTGGAGCCGTTGTTTCGTCCGCCAAATTGTTCCGGGGTATTCGGTATCACGGGGGATGCCAACGGGAGAAATGCCGTGTCCGGGGGCGTTTCCTGTGATGCCGGGCGGGAGTACAGAGGGCAGTCATCCCTCTGTGCGGGGTGCAGGGGCGGCAGCGCACTGCTGGGGTCAAGGGGAAACGCCCAGTGGACGGGTACAGGGCGTCAGCGCCTGTGCGGTGTGTAGAGGCGGCGAGCCTTTACTCCGGTGTCCAGAGGTGGAAAACCTCGGCCCAGGGAAAGTTGATGCTTGCGTCAACTTGTACTGGGTATTACCTGACGCAAAATTCGCAGGATTTGCGGCTTCTCCGCCCTTCCCCGGCCCCGGAAACATCTTCGCAGGAAGGAGGGAAATTGTTTGAAACTGACACGACACAACGGGCGCTCCGGCAGGCATGGCGCCTACAATCCCCGCCACAATGACCGCCGGTTCGATGTGGCCAACAGCGAACACATCGATGCAGAGCGGGCAAGGCAAAATGTCTACTGGGACTGCTACCGGGGCTTCACGACACATGAGTTCCGGGAGAACCCGGAGCAGCCGGATTTCAGCTTTGAGGAAATCGAGCGAATGTATTATTACGAGCATTATTCTGACCATGTAGAAGCCCAGAACGCCCGGAATGAGAAAACCCGCCACACGGAGCGCAACCGCACCGTGGAGGATTTGCTGAAAAACAACAAGACCTGCCCGGAGGAAACGCTCTACCAGATCGGAACGATAGAACAATCCGTTCCGCCGGAGACACTGATTGAGATTGTTCGGGAATTTCAGGAGGAATTTGACCGCCGCTTCGGTTCCCATGTCCACATCTTAGATTGGGCGCTCCATCTGGATGAGGCCACGCCCCATATCCATGAGCGGCATGTCTTTGACTGCGAGAACCGCTACGGGGAACTGTGTCCACAGCAGGAAAAGGCACTGGAGGAACTGGGCGTCCCTCTCCCAAATCCGGAGAAACCCAAAGGCAGGCACAACAACCGGAAACAGACCTTTGACGCCATCTGCCGAACCCTGCTCTTTGACATCTGCCGCAGGCATGGGCTGCATCTGGATCAGGAGCCGTCCTACGGCGGGCGGGAGTATCTGGAAAAGCAGGACTATATCCTCATGAAGCAGAAGGAGCAGCTTGCAGCCCAGGAGCAGAAGCTGGAAGAACTGACGCTCAAAATCGAGGACGTGGAGACGCTGCTGGACGATGTTTCCGATGCGGTCTATGACAAGGCGGTGGAGGTGGTGGCCGATACCGTCCGACTGGAGACGCACAAGGAAGATATTCGTCTGGTGGAGGAAACGAAAAAATGGGTGCTTTCGCCAGAGCGGAAGGCCCCGAAGAAAGAGCGTGAGTATGCCGCCGCCCGGCTGGATGGGGTGATTAGCAAGATTAAAAACGTCATGCAGACTGCATTGGCACAAATCCAGAAAACACTCATGCAGCCGGAGGTCAAGCGGGCCGGTAAGGAGCAGATCAAGAAAAAAGCCAGGGAGACGATAAAAGACCGTCTTGCAAGGGCGAGAGTTGATGCTGACCGGGATAACCGGGAGCGTTGGGAACGGGAGGGACGGATTGCCCCGACCAAAAAGAAAGATATGGAGTTATGAGGCATCAGATTTCAGAATTCGGGTGCCTTTTTCTCTGTCTGGAGGTGAGAAAATCGAATGTATTTGAAGCGGTGAAGCAGTCTGTCACCACAAGGCAGGCTGCGGAAATTTATGGGGTTACAGTAGGCAGGAATGGGATGGCCTGCTGTCCCTTCCACGATGACAAACATCCCAGTATGAAGGTTGACCGGCGCTTCCACTGCTTCGGCTGCCAGGCGGACGGGGATGTGATTGATTTTACCGCCCGCCTGTTTGGTCTGAGCAGTAAGGAGGCGGCCTTGAAGCTGGCGGAGGATTTCTCGGTCAGCTATGACGCCAAAGGCCATGACCCGCCCCGCAGAAGGCCGGTCAGACGAAAAATCAGTGAGGAACTGCGCTACCGGCAGGCGGAGCAGAAATGCTTCCGGGTACTGTGCGATTACCTGCATCTGCTGGAACGCTGGGAGAAGGAATACGCACCGAAATCCCCGGAGGAACACTGGACCCCGCTGTTTGTGGAGGCCCTGCAAAAGAAACCGTACACGGAGTATCTGCTGGATATTCTGCTGTCCGGCAGCATGGAGGAACGGGCCTGCGTGGTCGCTGAATACGGAAAAGAGGTGAGGAAGATTGAGCAGCGAATATCAGAGATTACCGCCAGCCACCCGGCAGACCGCCATGAGCGCAGCCGAAGCCTTAGCGCCGGAGCAGAGCGTTAATGAGGTAAAAGAAAGCCTCTCTGTCACAGAAAAAGGCCAGCCCGCCAACACCATCGGCAACTGCCGGACAGTGTTCTGCCATGACCCGCTGCTGCGGGACGCCATCCGGCTGAACCTTCTGACGGACCGGGTGGACATCGTGCGGGATTTGGGCTGGCGCAGGAATACCAGCGCCCTGACGGATACGGACGTGAAGTACCTGCTTCTCTATTTTGAGCAGAACTACGGCCTGACCAGCGAGAAGAAAATGACGGCGGCCCTGTCCATCGTGGCGAACGAAAACTGCTACCACCCCATACAGGATGTGCTGAACGGCCTTGTGTGGGACGGGACGCCCCGCATCCGCTCCTGTCTCCATCACTTCCTGGGTGCGGACGAGAGCGACTATGTGGAGGAAATGCTGAAACACTTCCTGATGGGAGCCATCCGGCGGGTATTCCGCCCCGGCTCCAAATATGAGGAAATGCTTTGTCTGGTGGGCGGACAGGGGGCTGGCAAGTCCAGCTTCTTCCGCCTGCTGGCGATCCGGGACGAGTGGTTCAGTGACGACCTGAAAAAGCTGGACGATGACCGGATATTTCAGAAACTGCAAGGTCACTGGATCATCGAAATGTCGGAGATGCTTGCCACCAGCAGCGCCAAAAGCATCGAGGAAATCCGCTCCTTTATCAGCCGCCAGAAGGAAACCTACCGGACGCCCTACGAGGCCCAGCCCAAAGACCGGCTGCGGCAGTGCGTGTTCGGCGGTTCGTCCAACACACTGGACTTCCTGCCCCTTGACCGGGCCGGGAACCGGCGTTTCCTGCCGATCATGATTTACCCGGAGAATGCGGAGGTTCACATTTTGGAGGATGAGGAGGCTTCCAGAGCCTATCTGTTGCAGGTCTGGGCGGAGGCAATGACCATTTACCGCAGTGGCAGCTACTCCATGAAATTCAGCAAGTCCATCCAGCGGCAGCTTGTGGAGGTGCAGAAGGATTTTATGCCGGAGGACACCGAGGCCGGGCAGATACAGGGTTTTCTGGAACACTATACCGGCAGCATGGTCTGTTCCAAACAGCTGTTCAAGGAGGCGCTGGGCCACACCTACGATGAGCCGAAACGGTGGCAGCTGCACAATATCAACGAGATCATGAATACGGTGGTGACAGGCTGGAAACCCTTCTCTAATCCGAGGATGTTCGCCGGGTATGGCAGGCAGAGAGGCTGGGAACGGGACGTTTTCGGCAACGAACTGTCCGGCAACGAAGATGGATTTGTGGAGCTGACCGAGGAAGAATGCCGCCAGCTGGAACTGCCGAAGGAGTGGATCGCATAAAATTAGCGGTCTGTTGCCGGGATGGTTGTCACTTGGTTGCCGGGTTTGTTGCCGGGGATTCTCCGGTCTGGATACGGAAAAAGCCTGTAAATAAGGCATTTTCTAATATCTATCTCTATCTCCGGCAACGAAAGCAACGAGATTTTTCAAGAAAATTGATAAAGTAAGATTTGCAGGTCAGACGGTAGTTTACAGGTTTTCAGAGGTTCGTTGCCGGACTTCGTTGCCGGTGCTGCCGTCTGGCCTGCCACTCTATGGAGGTAGCCTATGGAAAGAAGCAAGCAGCAGAAAAATAAAGTCCGTTTTGTGGTGGTGCGGGAGTTCTCCGGGGAGAAATCCATGCGGGAAGCCTTTGAGCAGCTCATTGAGCGCCAGACCTGCGAATACTTCGAGGAATGGCTGGGACAGCGGGAAATGGCAGAAAAGGCTGCGTAAAAACGGTTGATTCAGGGACAGGGACATGGTACTATAATGGTATCGTGTCCCTGTTCATAGAAGGAGAACGCTATGAGCAGGAAAAAACAAGTCTATGAGAAAATCACCGCTCTCTACTGCCGTATCTCTCTGGATGACGGCGGCGACAATGAGAGCATGAGCATCAGCAACCAGAAAATCATGCTTCGGGACTTCGCAGAAAAGCATGGGATGTTCCAGTATGAGTATTATGTAGATGACGGCTATACGGGCCGCAACTTCAACCGCCCTGCCTTCCAGCGCATGATCGCTGACATTGAGGCGGGGAAGGTCGGCTGCGTGGTCACGAAAGACCTATCCAGGCTTGGTAGGAATTATATCGAAGCTGGCAGCTATATCGAAATCTTTTTCCCCAAACACAATGTGCGCTATATCGCCATCACGGACGGCGTGGACAGCCTGACCCGTCAGGAGATGGACATCACGCCCTTCAAGAATATCCTCAATGACATGTACAGCCGGGATATTTCCAAAAAGGTGCTGGCGGGTATCACCACCCGCTCCCGGCAGGGAAAGTTCTGCGGAGGGACGCCGCCCTTCGGCCTGATGCGTGACCCGGAGGACAAGGGCCATCTTATCATTGACCCGGAAACAGCGCCGATTATCCGCAAGATCTATGATTATGCCCTGGACGGGCTGGGCTGCATGAGGATTTCCAAACGGCTAATGGAAGAAAAAATCCACATCACCCATGTCAAGGCCAACACGGAGTTTGACGCCAACTATTATTCCTGGGGCGGGGCGAGGATCAGCCATATCCTGCGGAATCCTTTTTACAAGGGGGCACATCTGGTTTTTCGGACGCATCAGAAGGGCATCCGATCCAACACCTATGACATTATCCCCCGTGAGGACTGGGAAATCATTGAGGGTTGCCATGAGGCGATTGTGACGCCGGAGGAATGGGGACAGGTGCAGGCCATCATTGACCGCAGGCCCACGATTATGAAGGGCAATGCCTACCCCTTCTATAACCTGTTCCACGGGCTGGTCTACTGCGCCACCTGCGGGAAGTCCATGCAGGTTCGGTATGAAAAGGTCGGCAGTACCGGCAAGAACCGTTTTACCGGCGAGATGCGGGAGCCGATTGACAAGGCGTATTATATCTGCCAGACCTACAACCGTATGGGCTGCAAGGTGTGTTCCAGCCACAAAATTGAAGCAAGGGATTTGTACAATCTGGTGCTGAAGGACATTCAGGAACTGGCGGCGCAGGCCATGAAGGACGCTGATGCGTTCTATCAGCGGCTTAGCAGCCGGCAGGAGCGTCGGTATCTGGTGGACGCTACTCAGACGGAGAAGGAACGGAAACGGCTGGAAGCCCGGAATCAGGAAATTGACGGGATGTTCCTGAGCCTGTACACGGACAAGGCCAAAGGCATTCTGACAGAACAGCGGTTTATGAAGCTGACGGCAGCGCTGGAACAGGAGCAGGAAGCCAACCAGAAGCGTCTGCACGATCTGGCAGTGATGCAGAGCCGGGCGGACGGCCAGGAAAGTGAAGTCCGCACCTTTATCAAGGAAATCCGGCGCTATGCCGCCATGGAGGAACTGGATGAGTCCATACTGAACCGGCTTATCAGCAAAATCCTGATCGGCGAGGTCAAAAAGGTGGACGGCCAGAAGGTGCAGGAAGTCAAGATTATTTATAACTTTGTCGGGGAGATCCCGGAGGAAGCAGCGTAAATAGTTTGCCCCATCTCTCATTTTGGAGGGATGGGGCTTTATTGTGTGCCCGGCGAGCGCACGTTCTAACGGGTGAAAGTCCCTGACCCGCCCGGCAGTGGGAATGGCAGTCAATAGGCGTCATCGTGAGGTGGGGCCTGAAGGAAGCCGGAGGCAAACCACTGGCCTGTAAAAATTGTCCGGATAGGCTGTAAAGCGTGGATGAGGTTGCTAAACAAACCAACTTTTCCCGATATCTCCACAAAGCCAACGCATATCAACAATTGGAAGATTAAAATATGCAAAATATTCTTGATTCAACTCCTATGTGCTATCACCTTGTGTGGGGAAACCCCGTAATATCTTTTGAAGGTCTCTGAGAAATGACTGATATTCGTATATCCGACAGTAAAAGCAGCCTGACTCACATTATACTGCCCGTCTTGAAGCAATACATATGCTTTCTTCATTCGTTCTTCTCGGATGTACTGATAGATTGTTTTTCCGTAATATTGCTTGAAAAGGCGCTTCATCTTATAGTCATTCATCCGGATTAACTGGGAAAGTTCCTGAAGGGAGGGTGGACAATCTAATCGACGGATGAGAATCTCGCGGGCATTATGGAGGCATTCCATATCTGCGGCAGAGAGAGAAAGAGGGCGTCTTTCTTTCCAATCGGGGCATATGAGCCGTTCGATATTTATGGAAAGCAACTCCAACACCTGACTTTCCAACAAAAGGTGATTCAAATGATCCTTCGGCATTTCCATTTCGTTGTCAAGCTTGTTCAGCAATATTTCCTCCTGTACATCTTGACAAAAGGAATAATACGGGCAATTAAAATTTTGAAAAGCGGAGAAATTTTGTCCTTTTTTCCCGCAGACTGCTTCACAGAAAGCATCAAATATATGTGGTTCAACCCAAATAGAGAATGTCCTAATTTCGTCTCCACATTGATATTCTGAATAACTTCTGGTTTCCCCTAAAAAACCCAAATTAGAATAACCGGGTTTGACTTCAACAGGAACGTTCCCTACCTCACTGTACAAAGAATTTTTCTGACTATATGCAAGTTCAAAAATAGAACCAGTAGTAGCTGTCACCCACTGCAATTTTCGATCTATGATCCCGGAAGAAAACAAAAGATGAACACCAGGTCGAACTTCAATCTGCCTGCGCAATGGAAATCCAGATGACGATTTGAATTTCAGAGATAAGTCGGACATATTGCACCTCCTAGCTAAACCAATTTGCAAATTTGAACACTCAGTTTCCTCTAAACAGAGTATAGTTAGTTACTGCTAACTTGTCAAGCTGTTAATATCCATTCAGGGGCAAAAAAAATCCCTCTGGGGGCAGAGATTGATATGGCAATGTGCTATTATTTGCGTTAATTAGTCGTTACTAACCAATAAACATATCTAAAACAGGGAGGACAATCAATGAAAAAAATGTTGAGCGGATTGCTTTGTTTTGCGATGCTATTCAGCATGGCGGCTTGCACAAGCACCACAGGAACAAATGACACTTCAGAATCGCAGTCAGGTGAAGCAGAAATATCACAAACGGAGCAGAACGGAGACACGATTACAGTAACGGACATGAAGGGAACTGTTGAAATCCCAGCAAATCCACAGCGCATTGTAGATACTTCCGGCTCTGCCGATGAACTGATCATTCTTGAAATGCCTTTTGTCGGATCAGCAAATACTAGCATGTTTGATTCCACTACGGTTCCTGAATATTTGCAGGAATACTTTGCGGAAAACAACGTGGAAACTGTGGGCAATTATTCAGGCTCCGCCGGCGACCTGGATCTGGAAAAAATTGCAGAGTTGGAGCCGGATCTGATTATTATGAATATCCGCCACGACAATGTTTACGATCAAATGTGTGAAATCGCTCCCACCGTCATGCTGGACGATGATATCAGCTATGTAAACTGGAGAGGCCGGTTCCAGCAACTGGGTGAATGGTTTGGGAAAGAAGATGTGGTTGAAGAATGGCTTGCGAACTATGATACACAGGCCGCTGAATATGCGGAACAGCTCAAAGCGGTCACAGGAAATGAAACTTTTGCTGTCATTGAAGACAACTCTGTGCGTTCTGGAACATATTACGTCTACAGTACAGGAGGCCCTGGAGAACTGATTTATGACGCTTTGGAGCTTCCGGCGTCTTCCGGAGTACCCGAGGATGTCTGGGGCGAAGAAGTAGATGCGGAATATTTTTCCCAAATAGATGCCGACCACATTTTTTACTTTAGCGATGACGGGACAGTAGGCGATACGGCAGATCTTCCTACCTGGCAAAATTTGAAAGCTGTGCAGGCAGGGAACGTGTACTGTGGTGTCAACGAACAGCAGTATGATTTGGCCTATACGCCTAACGGCAAGTTGATTTACATGGAGCGGATAGTCAATGCAATCCTCAACCATCAAAACATTGATGAGTAAAAAGCACTTTGCGGGTGGATTCACTGCTTCCGGGCAGTGGATCCACTCCAAGACCGGATATATCCTTTTTTTGCTGGTTTTAGCTGTACTTTTAATTGCTTCTGCGCTTATAGCGGTAGGCGTAGGTATTGCCGGGGGGAGCGTTTCGGAATTGATCCATACTCTTCTACACTTGGATCTGTCCACATCGCTTTCACAGATCATGTTGGAAATGCGCTTGCCAAGAGTTGTTGCCGCCTGTATCACCGGTGCGGCTTTTGCACTGTCTGGCACTGTTATGCAGGGAATCACCCGCAACCCTCTGGCTGACGCCGGCCTTTTAGGTATCAATGCAGGGGCTTGCTTTGCCGTTACACTTTGCACTGCGTTCTTACCGACACTATCTTATAATGGGTTGATGGGTGCAGCGTTTCTGGGCGCAACTGTAGCGGCCCTAATAGTTTACGGATTCGGCGCGAAGAAGAAAAAAAGCCGAGCGATTCGGCTAATTTTGGCAGGTTCGGCTGTTTCATCTTTTTTAACAGCACTCAGCCAAGGAATGTCTCTTGCATTTGGCCTTTCTAAAGACCTTTCCTTTTACACGGCAGGTAGCCTTTCCGGAATACTCTGGCCTCAGGTCAAAGCAGTGACTCCCTGGCTACTGATAGCTGTTATAATCGGACTTCTTCTTGCACCTAAACTATCCATCTTGGCGCTGGGCTATGAAAGCGCTTTAGGCCTCGGGGTAAATGTCGGCCTTGTCCGTGCATTTGGCCTCTTTGCTGTGTTGCTATTGGCCGGGGCGAGTGTATCGCTGGTTGGAGGCATATCCTTTGTCGGGATTATTATTCCTCATGTAGCACGAAAACTGGTAGGGGCAGATTATCGACGGCTAGCCCCTGCTGCCGCACTGATGGGGGCCGTGCTCTTGGTGCTTTCTGACGTTGCGGCCCGCATGCTCCAAGCACCCTTTGACACCCCGACAGGAGCGCTAGTTTCTGTGATCGGTGTGCCGATTTTCCTATTGCTGACCTATCGGAATGGGGGGACTAAGTTATGAGAAGAAAGCGCACATGCCTGATACAATTCATCTTAGTCCTTGGCCTCATCGCCACCGTGCTACTTTCACTTAACAGCGGATACTCGCAGACTGGCCTCGCTGACCTGTGGGGGGCAATTACCGGTACGGTAGAGAAAACAAGCACACTGATTCTGTTAAAGATGCGGTTGCCAAGAATCGTGTTGGCCGTTTTATGCGGTATGGGACTAGCTCTGTCCGGCTGCACTTTGCAGACCGTGACAGATAATTCTCTGGCAGATCCAGGGATCATTGGTATTAACGCTGGGGCAGGCTTTTCCGTCATGATTTTTATGTGGATGTCCCCGTCCCTGCATATTGACACCAAGTTCTATCGTCCCTTGTTTGCGATGATGGGCGGTCTGCTGACAGCATTTTTCCTTTATAACTTCGCCAAACGAGACGGCAGAATACGCCCGGCGCATTTCCTTCTTGGTGGCATTGGTGCCTCAGCTGGCTTCACTGCTATGATGACCATATTAGGAACAAATATCAACAGCTCCATTTATCAAATGGTTCAGCGCTGGCTTGTGGGCAATATTTGGGGTACTGATTGGTATCAGATCAAGATGCTGTTGCCCTGTCTGCTCGTATTGGTTCCGCTTCTCTTCTGGCGGGTTAATGCTCTCGATCTTCTTTTGCTGGGAGAAGATTCAGCGTCTGCATTAGGCGTTAGAGTCGGACAAGAGCGCAGGGTGCTACTCTTTCTTTCTGCCGCACTAGCCGCAAGTTGCGTTGCGGTCAGTGGAGGAATCGGGTTTATCGGTCTGGTTGCGCCTCACATTGCCCGAAGGATTACGGGGTTGCGGCACCGCAATTTGCTTCTTACTTCTATGCTGACTGGCGGAATTCTGCTAGTGCTGGCAGATACAGTGGGGCGCACCCTGTTTTCTGGGATAGAAGTTCCGGCAGGTATCGTCATCTCCATATTGGCAGCGCCATATTTCCTGTATCTGCTGCACAAGCAAATTTAAGATAACTCGTGTATGAAAAAGACCGTACCCGAAGTCCCCGAACTATCATAAAATCCAGTTCGGGGACGGTCTTTAGCACGAGTGTACCCGAACTACATTTTGTAGTGAGGACAGAACAGCTTGTTTCTCTTGATTGCCCTTTATTTGGGCGAATATGGCTTGTCAAGGGCGTAAGCCGCATAGCGGTGCGTAGCACCCTTCACAAGGCATATGAGATCAAATACCCTACAGCTAGAGAAACACGCTCAGTTGTGGGACGGTGTCCCCGAAGTAAAAGTGCCGTGTTTATTGGCCTTTCAGCCGGTATACACGAGTTATGTAAGGGAGGTGGGTTTGATGCAACAGGGAATCGTAGCGGAAAAATTGTCGGCAGGTTATGGGGACACACCTGTTTTTCAAAATCTTAATTTGAAAATATTGCCTGGAAAAATCACAACGCTGATCGGAACAAATGGTTCCGGTAAATCCACAATTCTAAAGACGCTGTCCAGATTGCTGACACCTACAGAGGGAACTGTCTGCTTGGATGGCGACTCGATCTTTCGCATGTCAACAAGAGCAGTGGCACAAAGGTTGGCAGTGCTTCCGCAAGGAGCGCAGACCCCCAGCGGTATTACAGTGAAAGACTTGGTTGAGTACGGAAGATATCCTTACCGTAAAAGACTATCTGGCCTGACCAGTAAGGATGAAGAAATTATTAAGTGGGCTATGGGAAGTACAAATATGCTGAATATGGCTGGCCGGGAAATGGACCAGCTCTCTGGCGGCCAGAAACAGAGAGCATGGATTGCAATGGCTTTGGCTCAGAAAACAGGAATCCTTTTTCTGGATGAACCTACGACCTATCTGGACATTTCTCATCAGTTGGAAATCTTGCAGCTGCTTAAACAATTAAACAGGAAGCAGGGTGTGACGGTGGTTATGGTACTGCATGATCTGAATCATGCTATCATGTTTTCCGACCATTTGGTGACTATCAAGAACGGAGAAAAATATCTGGAAGGTCCGCCGGAGCGGGTTGTTACCCCACATATGCTGCGAGAGGTTTTTGATGTGGAAGCGGAGGTTATTCAACATCCTGTGTTGAACGTGCCAGTATGCCTGCCTTATGGTGTGCGTGGTCAAATATTTGGAAAACAAACTTGATAACTGAATATCGTATAGGAAAAGAACTTTTCGAGAAATGGACATAAACATTGGACATAGCGAGTCAGCTTTGAAAGGAAAAATTTTGAAAGCTCTATAAATTCAGGGCTGAAGATTCCGAGAATTTATAAAGAGAGGAGGAATGTGATTTGAAAAAACAATCAAATCTGTCAAGATTGCTGATGCTGGCTGGAGGGCATAAGAAGCTCACATTTCTGGGCTGTGCTCTTTCCGGGATCGCGGCGGTACTCGGCCTGATTCCTTATGTGTGTGTATGGCTGGCGGCAAGAGATGCGCTGGCTGTCTACCCGGACGTCACGGGAGCCTCCGGCATCGTCCGGTGGGGATGGATGGCGGTCTGGTTCGCAGTCGCCAATATCCTGGTTTACTTTGCGGCGCTGATGTGTACGCACATCGCGGCCTTCCGCACGGCGCGGAATATGCGCCATACGGGAGTGGCTCATATCCTGGAGCTTCCCCTTGGCTTCTTTACGGGAAATCAGTCGGGAAGACTCCGGAAAATCATCGATGACAATGCGGCTCTCACAGAGGACCTGCTGGCTCATAAGCTGGCGGATCTGACGGCTGCGGTGGTGACGCCCATAGCGGCTGTGATACTGCTCTTTTCCTTTGACTGGAGAATGGGACTTCTCTGCCTGCTGACCATGATTCTGGCATTCGTCTGCATGGCCAGCATGATGGGCGGCAAAAACGCGGGATTTTTCCACCGCTACCAGCGGGAAATAGAGAAAATGAGCGCGGAGGCCGTAGAGTATGTCCGGGGAATCCCGGTGGTGAAGGTGTTCCAGCAGACGGTATACTCCTTTAAAGCCTTTTATGAGGCCATTCAGTCCTACAGCGACCTGGCCAGCCAGTACGCCATGAGCTGCCGGAACGGGCAGACCTCGTTTCTCACCTGCATCAACGGCGGCTTTGCCCTGCTGATTCCGGCGGCCCTTCTTCTGGCCTCCGGCGGAAACGGCTGGGAGGTGCTGGCAGACTTTATCTTTTATGCTCTGTTTGCCCCGGCCTGCGGCGCCATGATCAACCGGATCATGTATGCTTCCGAGTCTGTCATGGAAGCAAATGAAGCCATGATGAAGCTGGATCAGATTCTGGAGCAGAAGCCCCTGGAGGAGACGGCCAATCCGAAAAAGCCGGAGAACGAGACCGTATCCTTCGAGCATGTGACCTTCCAGTATCCCGGCACAGAGCATCCGGCTCTGAAGGATGTGAGCTTTACAGCAAAAGAGGGAACAGTCACCGGACTGGTGGGTCCTTCCGGCGGAGGAAAGTCCACGGCAGCCTCCCTGATTCCGCGGTTCTGGGACGTCCAGAACGGCCATGTGCGGATCGGCGGCGTGGATGTGCGGGACATGGACAGCCGGGAGCTGATGAAGCATGTGGCCTTTGTTTTCCAGGACACGAAGCTTTTCAAGGTCAGTCTTCTGGAAAATATCCGTATGTCCAGGCCTTCCGCCACAGTGGAAGAAGTGAAGGCAGCTGCCCATGCTGCCCAGTGCGACGATATTCTGGAAAAGCTGCCGGCAGGTCTGGATACCGTGGTAGGAACGAAAGGTGTATATCTTTCCGGCGGCGAGGCCCAGCGGATTGCGCTGGCGCGGGCGATTCTGAAGGACGCGCCCATCGTAGTGCTTGATGAGGCGACCACATTCGCTGACCCCGAGAACGAGGCCCTGATTCAGAAGGCGTTTGGGGAGCTGACCAGAGGAAAAACGGTGCTGATGATTGCCCACAGACTCTCTACGGTGCGGAACGCAGATAAGATTCTGGTCATTTACAAAGGCTCCGTGCGGGAGCAGGGAAGCCACGAAGAGCTTCTGGCCGCAGGCGGACTGTATGCGGAGATGTGGTCGGATTATCAGAAGGCGGCGGCCTGGAAGGTAGAAAGAGGTGAGGAGATATGATTCGCAGGCTTCAGCATGTATTTGCCCTCAGTGAAAAGGGCGCGAAGGATTTCGTAAAAGCAGTCGTCTGGTGCTTTTTCTGCAATATCAGTCTGATGCTGCCCGTAGGCGTGGTTATGGCTGTGATTCAGTATCTGCTGGGGACGCTGGAGGCAGGAGGAAACCCGGCGGAGGGCTTATGGCTCTATACAGGAGCGGCAGTTCTGGTGCTTCTGGTCCTGTTCATCCTCCACTATTTCCAGTACGCGGCCCTGTATCTGGCTACTTACAAGGAAAGCGCGGCCAGAAGAGTGAGCCTTGCGGAAACCCTCCGGCGGCTGCCCTTAAGCTTTTTCGGAAACCGGGATCTGAGTGATCTGACGGCGACTATGATTGCGGACTGCTCCAGCCTCGACCAGATGTTTTCTCACTATATTCCGCAGCTTTTTGCTTCCATCTTCTCTACGCTGGTGATTGGGATCTGTATGTTTGCCATCAACTGGAGAATGGCTCTGGCTGTGCTCTGGGTGCTTCCGGTGGCGGTGCTTCTGACGGCTGGCTCCAAAAAACTCCAGGACATCTGCGGCACAAAGAATATTCTGGCCAAGAGGGCAGTCGCGGACAATATCCAGGAGTGTCTGGAGACCATCCGGGATATCAAGGCCTGCAGCCGCCAGGAGGAATACTTAAAGGGACTGGACGGAAAACTGGAATACGCGGAGCGCTGCGCCATCCGCTCCGAGCTTCTGATCCGGGGAGAGCTTTCCTTCCTGTATTTTCTGGGCTTTCTGTTTGCGGCGGCAAGACTCTACGATCCGCTGGGACTGGTTCTGCAGAACATCGCGGCCACATTTAACGCCAAACTGCAGATCAACCGGATGCGGGCCATTCTGGAGCAGCCTGTCCAGACCGGGGCGGATACCTGTGAGCCGGACAATTATGACATTACCTTTGACCATGTGAAGTTCGCCTACCGGGAGAATGAAGGCGTGCTGGACGACGTATCCTTTACGGCAAAGCAGGGAGAGGTGACGGCGCTTGTGGGTCCCTCCGGCGGAGGCAAGTCCACGGCCTGCAAGCTGGCGGCCCGCTTCTGGGATATCCAGGGCGGCAGGATTACCCTGGGCGGCATCGACATCTCGAAGGTAGACCCGGAGGTCCTTCTGAAGCATTATTCCTTTGTATTTCAGGATGTGGTGCTGTTCCGGGATACGATTCTGGAAAACATCCGCCTGGGACGGCGGGGAGCCACGGACGAGGAGGTCTACGCGGCGGCAGAGGCGGCGCGATGCGACGAGTTTGTCCGGGATCTTCCGGAGGGCTATCAGACCATGGTGGGAGAAAACGGCTCTACACTTTCCGGCGGGGAACGCCAGCGGATTTCCATTGCCCGTGCCCTTTTAAAAGACGCGCCAGTGATTCTGCTGGACGAGGCCACTGCCTCCCTGGATGTGGAAAATGAGACGGCTGTTCAGGAGGCCATCTCCCGGCTGGTAAAGAACAAGACGGTTCTCATCATCGCCCACCGGATGCGTACTGTGACCGGGGCGGATAAGATCATCGTGCTATCTGACGGTCATGTGGCTGAGCAGGGAAGACCGGAAGAGCTGTATGAGAAGAACGGCTTTTACACCCACATGGTAAGGCTTCAGACCCAAAGCCAGAGTTGGACTCTGGAGACAGGAAAAGAACCTGAGGAGTAAAACCGCCGGCGCGCAGAGGGCTACATAGTCTTGTGTACAGACGCTGCCAGAAAATACATAAGGAAAAACGACTGCGGCAGGATATCTTCAGGTGTGACCAGGGGATATATCTGTCCGGTCTGCTTCCTGAAGCACAGCCTTCAACTGATTCAGATATTTTTCGGCCGCTTTGAAGAGGGCGTGATCAGGGTAACATTTCAGCAAATCGGATACGAAAGCATCCTAATAGGCAGAATGTTTTCCAGGATTACAAGGTGATAAAAAATTGATGCCAGTCGATTGAAATAAAATATAATCAATCGGCCTCGCCGCGAATTGTGAGCGATTTGTCCAGTGTTTAAGGACAAATAAGTGGGTGCGTTTTTGAGATAGAGGTCTGAAATTCTTATAAAATCAAGACTAAAGATTCCGAAAATTTATAGTTATTGGCAGGAGGAAAACAAGTTATGAAGGCAATGAAATTTTTATCTATGGCAGCGATTTGCATCTTTGGCAGTGCCCTGCTTCTCTCCGGGTGCTCTGAATCCGTAAAATCAAGTGGCGTATATCAGCCTGGAACTTATACCGCTAGTGCTGAAGGGTATGGAGGAGATGTGACTGTCGAAGTAAAATTTGACAGCGAAAGTATTCTGTCCGTCACAATTTTAGATCAAAATGAGACAGAAAGGGTATCAGACCGGGCTTTAGAAGAAATCCCAGAACGAATTGTGGAGGCACAGACCAGCGAAGTTGATGCGATTACAAGTGCAACTGTCACAAGTGATGCGATTAAGACTGCTGTAACTGATTGTATCCGACAGGCCACGCAGGAATAAGGAAGGGATTCCAACAATTCAACAGAAGTGAAGCGTGATGTACTCGTGGGTATGCCCTGACATTTACCCTGGTGCGCTGAACACGATGTCTTTTTCACGGTTTCTAAAAATCTTATTTTCACAAAGAAAAGGGGCTGTCGCACTAACGTGCGGCAGCTCATTTTATATATCCAACACAAAACGCCGAGCTTCGAAAAGCCCGGCGTTCGTGGTATAATCAGTTTATGCGACTAAACAAAATAATACAGAGGGATTATACCTCATTTTCGCTGTATTATCAAATCAAACTTCCGCTGGATTTAGAGATTTCTATTCCATCTGATGATCCAGTTCGTCTGGTAAGTGCCTTTGTGGAGGAAATGGACCTTTCTGAACTATATAAAACTTATGGCAGGATCAGAAAAAATCAGGCAACGCCGCGTCAGATGCTGAAACTCGTTATCTATGCAGCAATGAATCGAATCTACTCAAGTCGAGATATCCGAAAAGCATGTAAACGGGATATCAACTTTATGTATCTCCTTGAAGGAATGCCTGCTCCTGATCATGCAACGATTGCGCGTTTTATCTCCCTACATTTTTCTACCTGCGCAAAGGTTCTGCTTGCCCAAATGTCAGATCTGCTCTATCTTCTTGGTGAGATTTCGGGAAAGACCATTTTTATTGATGGCACCAAGATTGAATCGGCAGCCAATAAATATACATTTGTATGGAAACAGGCTATTACGAAAAATCAGGCCCGGTTATACACAAAACTAACTTCTTTTGTGGCTGAATGCGAAGAACTCTATGGAATCAGGACCGTATACCATGACCAGATATCCATCCACACATTAAAACGGTTAAAAAAGCAGTTGTGCCGCGTCAAAGTACAGGAGGGAATTGTGTTCGTGCATGGAATTGGACGTAGAAAAACACAGTTGCAGAAATCCCTGGAACAGCTGGATCAATATCTGGAGAAACTAAAGGAATATACGAAAAAACTGTATACGCTTGGAGATAGAAACAGTTATTCCAAAACAGACCCGGATGCGACCTTCATGAGAATGAAAGAAGATGCGATGCTGAATGGACAGTTAAAACCTGCTTATAACATCCAGCACGGAGTGGACTCTGAATACATCACATGGATTGATATTAGCCCGCGTCCAACCGATACATGCACCCTGATCCCTTTTTTGAAAGATATGGAGAGTCACTTAGGATTTAAATATTCAGAAATCGTTGCAGATGCCGGATATGAAAGTGAAGAAAACTATCTTTTCATTGAGGGAAACGGACAGACCGCCTATATAAAGCCGCAGAACTATGAGATTTCGAAAACCCGAAAATACAAAAAAGACATCAGCAGAAGAGAAAACATGGAGTATCACGCAGACAGAGACAGCTATATCTGTCGGAATGGAAGGGAACTGACTGTTACAAATGAACGCAGAAGTAAAACAGCCAGCGGATATGTCAGTGTAAAAACTTATTACAGAAGTCCAGACTGTACTGACTGTCCTTATAAAACGGAATGTATCAAGGGAAACAACTGCAAAACACCTATGGAAAAACGTAATAAAGTGCTGATGGTCTCGAAGACGATGAGTCAAAAACGTGCAGAAGATCTGGAACGGATCACAAGTGAGTATGGAACGATGCTCCGTATGAATCGCAGTATTCAGGCCGAAGGTTCATTTGCTGATGTAAAGGAAGACATGAATTTTCGAAGATATCTGTACCGAGGAAAAGCAAATGCACTGGCAGAGAGCATCCTTTTGGCGATGGGACGAAATATCAATAAGCTTCATTGCAAGATTCAGACCGGAAGAACGGGGAGTCATCTTTTTTCATTAAAGACAGCATAGATTTTAATGGTTGAAAACAAAACAGTTTGAAATCAGGCATGCCGAAAGGGATGTCTGGGAATGAACTGTGTTTATAAGGGATGGAGGCGAAATCACAACCGATTTCGCCTCCATTTGGGCATAAAGCAGGGCTGCCGCCCAGCAAAAAATATTTGCTAGTGCGACAGCCCCTTCTTTAGAATTAATGAATATGGGATGCTGCCTATCAGTTCTCTTTCTACTGGATATGTTGAAAGATGAAAGATGCGAGACAAACCAGCAGAAATTCTACTCCAACCCTTCTCTTAACGGAGAGGGGTATTTTTCCCTTTTTTGAATTCATCACTTGACATTGTGGCAAAGAACTGATGAGTCAAGATGAGATTACTGTAATGGACGGTGGTAAATGTATCTTTCAGCTTAGAGGTGTCAGACCATTTCTATCAGACAAATTCGATATTACAAAGCATAAGAACTATAGATTACTTGAGGACTATGATAAGAAGAATTTGTTTGATATAGAAAGTTACATGAAGCGAAAAGGAAAAGCAAAATTAAATAGAGAAACGGTTATTACAAGAATGCAGTAAGTCTTAAAAAGATTTGCTGTTTTTTTATTCAAAATCAGGAGGTAAGATGATAAGGATCAGAAGTCCCACTAAGAAAAAACTAAATAGAAAGAGTATCAGCGATTGGAAAAGAAATACTCCAGTCGCTTTTTTATTGAATTGAAAAGGAGAAATTTAAAAAGATGAAACAAGAAATGATTAACATCAACGCCAACTTAGTGGCGGAACCTACTTTCTCAAACTTTGAAAAAGACGGAGAAACGATAGAAGTTGCAAACTTCACGCTTGTAAAAAAGTACGGTTGGTCCTATGTCAAGAAAAAGTACAAATTAAATGTAACCAATTTTCTCTGTTCTGAGCGAAGTTTAACTTGCTATTTTTACTGCATTCTCCTCGATGTTTTCAAGATATTGTTCCTCATATTCATTTGGAGACAAATATCCACAATGACTGTGAATGCGTACGGTATTATAAAATGTTTCGATGTATTCAAAAATCAATTTATGTGCATGTGCATAATTAAAGATTTTAAACCGGTTGATCCATTCTCTCTTCAAAAGCGCATGGAAAGATTCTATACAGGCGTTATCCCATGGATATGCTTTCTTTGAATAACTGTGAATCATACCTTTGGTTGCTTTTTGAAATGCTTCCGATACGTACTGGCATCCTCTGTCGCAGTGGAAGA
>SKEA01000255.1_pt1 | contig 57391 bp, 61 predicted proteins | sample 4826601 | NCBI WGS metagenome assembly SKEA01 (sample SAMN11008821, study PRJNA524170) | human gut metagenome | biome: Human fecal sample; material: Feces; isolation source: fecal sample from pouch patient p13, p53 | host: Homo sapiens | place: Israel: Tel-Aviv | collected 2016-07-06 | reverse complement strand
TCCGATATTGTTTAACTTAAAATTCTCATATTTGCCAATACTATAATATTTTAGTAAGCGTTAAACTCACGAAGTAGAATATACACAAATGCCCGGGGTAAAAAATATAGAAAAAATATTTCATTTTTATTCCACGCTTGCCATTATACATTGAAATAAACAGTAACGATAATACAGCGGTCAAAAAATATATGTCAACCAATCCACTTATTGTAAAATTCAATCCACAAATATACATAACTAGAATAGAAGCAGTATATTTTAGTACCGGCATATCATGAAAAAGATAAAATACGCTGATTAAAGCTATTCCATAATACCAGCCATCTAACTTACAAATATATGAAATATACGCCCCTATCACTATTGTTGCACAAGAGATTATCACATTTTTATTAAATTTATTTATGGTTGTTAATACACTCAGACCTAATGACAACGTGAATAAAACATTTTGCTGTTCCAAACTGAATAAATTTCCTGTATTGGCTAAATCATAGATAGGCTCAGAAATAAGCGCAAAAATTCCTAAGCTTAAAATATATTTCTTAAGACTATGCGTATGAAAAAATCCCTCTGCTAACAGAAAGCAGAAAATAGGAAATGAAATTCTACCTAAAATATGACAAATATTGACAGCGGACATTAACATATCAAATTGCTCATCTGTAAACATAGAATATGGAGCATTTAGAATAATTCCATTTTTTAACACCACTTTTCCAAAGTGGTCGATTACCATAAAAATCATTGCCAATATTTTTAATGTGCTTCCCGAAATACATTTTTTCATTTTGTTATAACTGATGATTTGCTTTTAATTTTTTATTTCAATGTTATATTCAAGACTTATAATGTCCTCTGTATAATCATCAGCAACGATTTGAATAATATAGGAACCTTTTTCAAAATATAAAGTTTGTAAATCGTTCAGCTCTTGACCGTCTAATTGATAATAAACCTTATTGTCTTGATTTGTAATGGTAACATGAAGTTTACCATCGTCAGTATCGCCCTTTACTTGTACATCGAGTTTTTCATCTTTGGAAACTGAAAAATATCCGTTTGCAACATTTATAGATTGTTCTCTTGTTTCATTACTTTTATAAGTTTCATGCTTTTCCATTGTAAAATCAACTGCTACACTATCTTGATATTTACCATACAATCTCCAAATAATCATTGCTCCTAAAAAACATAAAACCAGCAATAAAATAAGGTATCTCTTTTTTACCTTTTTTTCATTATCAATTTTTTCTTCGCTCTGAACATCATTTCTTAATAATTCATCAACAGAAATTTTGAAATAATCACTTATTTTTATAATCATTTCTAAGTCTGGATAACTTTTACCATTTTCCCAATTAGAAACCGTCTGTCTGGAAACATTAAATAAATTTGCAAAATCATCTTGGCTTAAACCATGTTTTTTTCGCAGATTATTTATTTGTTCTCCTATATTCATTTCAAATCTGTCCTCCTTTCAAACAGCATTATCATATTTCTTTCGCTGGAAGTCTATCAAAATCCTTTTACATCTTAGCAAAGTTTCTTTTACAAAACGGAATATTGCTTTGACATATACAAATATAGCGTATTTGCGTAAAACAAATTATAAAGCTCTTTGAAAGAAGAAGCAATAACAATCTATACAACTGCTTATTTTTAACTTTTCTTATAATTTACAATACTTTCACTCCCTTCCTTAATTTCTGGCATCCGCCCCAGAAAAGAGGCACAGCCACCACAACAAGTATTGTCTCTGCCACCAGATAAACGGCGCTAATTCTGGAAAAGTCTTTTACACGACCATCTGTGTTTATCTGCTGTATTCCGTTTAAAATTTCTTTCCCATAATAAGATATATCAAAAATATTGTTTTCCGGCAAGTAAATAGCCGGTATTTGCACAAGCTGTAAAAGCAATGCAAATCCAATTACCGCAAAAAGGAATTTTCTTACCAGAAAAATGCCCTTTCTGTATAGTCAGCACCCAGCTTCTCTATACAAAAAGAGCATTTATTTTATTCTACTTCTTGTGTTCCTTCGCCAAAGTAATAATATACTTCGCCGTCTTTTAATTCAATTCCTTTTGCTGCTGCCAGCTCCTGTACAGTCACTAATTTGTAGCCCTTCTCTACCAATTCAGGAATTAAACGCAGGGAAGCTTCTATCGACCATTCATGAATATCGTGCATTAAAACAACAGAACCATCCTGAACATTATCTATAACTTTCTGATATGTCGTATCTGCACTTTTTGTCTTCCAGTCTTTTGTATCTAAGCTCCATTTTATAATCGGCATACCAGCCAATTCCTGTACGCTTTCATTAAAGCTTCCACCAGGAGGTCTTAAACTGTCTGCCGGAACACCTGCCGCATTTTCAATAATACTATTGGTCTTACCGATTTCCTCTGTAACTTGCTCAGATGACAAGCTTGGAAGCATCTGATGGTCGTATGTATGATTTCCCAATTCCATGCCACTGTCGTACAGTCTTTTTATAACATCAGGATATTTTTCCGCATTTTCACCTAACATGAAAAAGGTTGCCTTTGCATTATTTTCTTCCAGACAGTCTAAAAGCTTATCTGTATATTTTCCCGGTCCATCGTCATAAGTCAATGCTACCATTGGACGAACCTTACTGCTATCATAACGCCCTTCTTCGTCAAAATAGTAGTCTTTTCCGTCAAGCTCCAACCAACCGGTTTTTACATAGCCATTTTCATCAAAATAGTATTTTGCTCCGTCAATTTCCTTCCAACCCGCTTCAAAGAAGGTGCCGTCCGCATTTCGATACCATTTTCCCGTTTCATCTGTCTGCCAGCCAAAGATAGTCATATCTCCTGAGAGCTTCTGAATATCCGAAGCGCTCAGGACCGGCTGTTTTGCTGCCGGAATTTCTCCCTTTTTCGTTTCAGCCTTTACCTCTTTGCTGATTTCCGTCGGCTTTTTCTTGCCAAAGCCTGAAGTCAATGCCGTAACCCCTTTTGCAACCAGAAAGATTGCAAGCACCAACGCTCCTGCCATGACAACAATCCGCATAAGTTTTCTGCGTCTTATCTGCCTCAGACGTTCCTGTCTTCGGCGCATCATACGTGCTTGACGGCGTCGCTCATATTCTTCGTCATCAAACTCATCCCCAGACCGAAATCTTTCATCGTAATCCATAATATACTCCTCTCTTTTGTAATATACCTTTATTATACACAACCTACATCTTCTTGTATAGGGGATTTCTGACAAATTTTCCTTTTTTTATCCAGTTTCTTCCTTATTCTGACACAAGATTTCCCTGTGTAAATTTGCTTACATTTTCTGCCGTTACTTTGTAATAGGGCAAGTACACATATTTTTCATTTTGAAAGTGAATATCTTCCATGCCTTCCCTTGTAAATAACGCTGCCGCCAGCTCTGCCATAGCCTTTGCCTGTCCTTCTTTATCGTTATATACCGTTCCCCATAATTCCTGATTTTCTACGCCCTGTAAGCCTGCCTCTGTTCCGTCAATTCCCATAAAAGCCGGCAGGGCTGCGGAGGTATAATTTAACTTTTTGTAAGCGTCCACAGCTCCCAGCGCCATATCATCGTTATTCCCCAATACAAGTTCAATCTTATTCTGATATTCCCCGATAATCTGCTCCATTCTGTTCTGCGCCTGCGCTCTGTTCCAGTTTGCGATTTTACAACTGAGCTTTTCTACTTCAATCCCGTTTTCCTTTAAGGTATTCACGGCATTTTCTGTCCGAATAATGGCATCCTGATGTCCCATTTCTCCTTCCAGAACCACATACTGAATTTTCCCGTCTTTATTTTTATCAATTTGGGGATTTTCCTCTATCATCTCCACAGCCAGCTCTCCCTGCAATTTACCTGACTGCTTTGCATCTGCCCCTACATAATAAAGCTTCTCCCATTGACGCAAATCCTCTGCCACTGGTTCTCGATTAAAAAAGATAATAGGCACTTCACTTTCTCTTGCCAAATCAATAATCTCAGAAGGGTCTGCCCTGTCTACCAGATTTACGCATAAAATGTTACAGCCCTCGTCAATCAGCTCCTCGACCTGATCGTTCTGGTTTTTCTGTACTCCTGCCGCATCCCGTATGGTTACAGACACTTCCAGCTTATCGCTTTCTATCTCCTTTAAGCTTTCTTTAAAAAGCCCAATCAATTCATTCAAATAAGTATCATTTTGGTCATAATAGGTCACGCCTACACGAAGCTTTTGGGGTGCTTCTTTCTCATTACAACCGCCAAAAAGCAGAGCTGTCACACCAAGCAGAACTCCTATCCCCGCCAATTTTCTTTTTCTCATGCTCTACCTCACTTTACTGACTCATAGTAAAAATGACTTCCTGATTTTCTTTTGAAAACATATTTTCCTTTCTCATAACCGTATAAGAAATCTCTTGATTTTCATATTCATAAAATGCTTTCTCAAGCTTGTTCACCAGCTCTGTCAAGCTTTGATAGCCTACGTTGAATGTATCCGGAATTACCAGACATTCTGCTATTCCCATATCCAGATAATAAACAGACTGGGTAGAATTTCCAATTCCATAAACAATGGCACCATGAAGATTATTCGCTGCCGCCATTTCTCCCGCTGCTCTAAGACTGTTGTCATCCAGCGCAATTACAAAGTCTACATCCGGCATATTCTCTGTTATTTGGGTATCTGACCAGACAATTTCAGCTCCTGTCCCCTGCAAAGCTTCTATAAATCCCTTCTCTTTTTCTGCACTGCTTTTCAAACCTTCTTTTCCGTTTAAAATTCCCAGTGTTTTTCCTTCCAGATTTCCGCCATAATCTTTCAAAAGTTCCTCTACCAGCGTCTTCCCTATTGCATAGGCATCTGGCTGTATTACAGGAAATTTTTCTATTCCTGACAAGATATCGTCAACCAGCATAATTTCTGCCTTATTGCCGACTTTTTTTAACATCTGCTGTGTGTCTTCTCCCGATACAGGCTGTACGATCACTCCATCTGCACCATTTTTAATTTCTTCTTCTATTAACTTCTTTTCTTCTTCCTGACTAAGAGATGCACCTGTACTTACCATAACCATTTCAGCACCCTTGTCTTCTGCCGCCATCTTCAATCCATATTTAAAAGCAGACCACTGCGTATCATCTGCATTTTCTACGATTACCGATATCTGATAACTTTTATCTACGTTTTTCTCCCGCAACATAAGAAATGCCAGAAAAAGCACCATCGTGCCCAACACAGCCTCTATGAAGATAAACATTTTCTTATCCTTCTTCATTCTTTTTCCCCTGTACTCTTGATAATATGACCTTTTTCCAATATCTTGCAATTTTCCTCAGTATAAGGCACTGCCGGAATACAGATAGAAACTCTCGTTCCCTCATCTGGTTCACTCTCTACCAAAAGTCCGTATTCCTTTCCGAAAACAATCTGAATACGACTGTTGACATTGACTAATCCTACACCGGAACCATGCTTATGAACACGATTACTGTCTGTCAATACAAGTACAGCTTCTTCCTCCGGCATACCCAATCCGTTATCACAAACAGCCAAAATAATCTTGTCCTCCTGCATCCTTCCTGTCACTATAATTTTTCCACTATCTTCCATACCACTGACGCCATAATTTATGGCATTTTCCAGCAACGGTTGCAAAATCAGCTTTACCGTACAATAGGAATAGAGTTTCTCATCTACATCAAAAGTAACAGAAAAGGAATTTTTATATCGTACTTTCTGGATATTCATATAACTTTGAGCATGCTGTAATTCATCTTTGATGCTTATGACTGTGCGCCCCTTGGAAAGACTGATACGAAACAGCCTTGCAAGCTGGGAAATCATAAAAACAGCCTCATCATTTTTCTCCCCTTCAATCATCCATGTAATAGACTCCAGTGTATTGTACAGAAAATGTGGATGAATTTGGCTTTGCAGAGCATCCAATTCGCTTTTTCTTCTCTCATTTTGCTCTAATACGATTTTCTTCATTAAATCATCAATCTGCTCATAAGATTTCTGAATAGAATACCCCAAATGGCGGATTTCCTGCGAGCCTCCAATATAAATTTCCGGTTTTTCTCCTGCTTCGTACTCCCGTACAGAATGGTTCAGCTTCAAAATCGGGCTGGAAATTCTAAGGGAAACCACACGGTTAATGACTACCAGCATCATAGTCATCAGTATGATTAACATTGCCACAAAGTAACGGATATTTACCATACCGTGATTAAACGTAGAATAAGGAATAACGCCTACCAGCTTCCACCCTGTATAGCTGATGGTATTTACCACAACTTTCCTGTTTTCTCCCTTAAAAGACTCATTGTAAACCCCATCCTTATAGACTGCCGCCTGTATATTATTCTCATCATAAATACCATCACTAATCTGTATCTGTCTGGGATGATAGATAATCTCTCCATTGCTGTCACATAAATAATAATATTGCCCGTTGTTTACCTCATTGATCTGTTTCATCATTCTGGAAATACTGGAAAAATCCATGTCTACCAACAATACGCCAGACTGGGGAATCCCCTGATTTGTCAGCTCTACAACTCTACTTAGAGAAATGACCCAATAATAACTTTTGGCTGTATCGTTAAACAGATTTTGAATATGAGGCGTGGAAAAGTGCATATTTTCCATTTCTTCTGTGGCTTTTAAATACCATTCCTGACCGGTTACATCCGGATCTTCCTTCTGTGCAACTACCGGTTCCGCTGTAATCAGACTTCCATAATCATTATACAGCGCAATACTTCTTAAGTTTTCCTTATTTGCCTCATACAAAAGGTTCATGCCGCTTTGAATTTCCTGTTTGCTGTTTTCAAAATCATTTTCTTTAATTACATTATAATAAACTGTGTCGGAAATCTGACGCATACTCATCAAATATGCCTCCATGCTTTCCCCCGTTTGCTCCATCAGCTTTTGCGTACCGTTTATGGTTTCCTCTCTTGCGGAATTGGAAAACCGCAAATACAGAATAACTCCCAAAATCAGCATGATAGAAATAGAAACAATGGAAAAAGCCAGCATAATTGTGGTCTGAATTTCTTTTGGTTTCATTTTTTTCAGTTGTCTGAAATACTTATTTTTCACTTTCCTTGTACTCCGTTCTGTACTTAGAAGGAGATACTCCAAACCTTCGTTTAAACACGTAGCTAAAATAGTTTGGATCTGTATACCCTACCTTTTTCCCGATAATATAACTTTTTTCATTGGTTTCCAGTAAAAGTCTGGAAGCTCTATCCATGCGGTAATCTGTAAGATAACCGATAAAAGATTTTCCTGTTTCCTTTTTAAATACGGTAGAGAAATAAGAATTGGATACCCCCAACGCCTCACATATACTATCCAGAGAAAGTTCTTCATTTACATAATTATTATGCACATAATCCTTGGCTTTCTCTACAAAGGATTTTCTGGAAGTATTTCGCTCACTGAGGAGTTTTTCATGTAGCGCAACACTAATATTTACAATCCATTGCTCCAGCATATCCTGCTCCATGTCTGATATTTTCCCATACAGTTCTCCCATATCTTTGGAAAGCTCATCCAGCACAATATCATTATTGGCGGCAAAACGACAGAACTCGCTGAGAAGCTCCATGACATCCAAATGATGCTGCTGCAAAGACTTTTCTTTAAAGGAAATGCTGTGAAGATAAGCATGGACAGCCTCTATAATTTCCGGTTCTTCCTTCAGACGTATCATCTTAAATAAATGGGACAGCTCTGTCTCATGACTGGAACCCGGATTATTCTTCTCGCTGGGTGCAACCTCCTGAATGTTAATTGCTCTTGAAGTCCCATAAAGGACACGATAAGAAATGGCATCTCTGGCGCTGCTGTAAGACTTGGATAAATCCAAAATATGATTGCATACCTGTCCGATACCAACAGTCACATTTGCTCCGATTATTCGGTGTACATAGCGGCAGAAACGGTCGCATTCATCTGTCAGCTCTGAGATTTCATTTTCTTTTTCCAGTTGAGCAAGCAAAACCGTCTTTCCCAGATAAGAAAAGCACTTTGCTCTCCATTTTTCTCCCAGATATTCCTTTGCCTGCTTCTCCACAGAAGCTGATAAAAGCAATGGATTAATATCCTTTGGCACTTGAGAAGATGACGTGTGAATAACCAGACAGCAGAAAAAAGGACCGGAAAGAGAAATCTGATAATCTGAAAGATATTTCTCCAGCTCCTCTTCATGAATATGACCTTCAATCAGCGTGGTATAGAAATTTGCCTGTAAAAGTGGCAGTGACTCCAGATAATATTTCTTTAAGATTTCCGCATTTCGCTTTTCACTGATTTCCTGATCCAGCTTTATCTTTAACTGGGTAAATACATTGGTAAGCTCAATGGAATTTACCGGTTTTAAAATATATTCCTCTACTTCCAGATGTACGGCTTCTTTGGCATATTCAAATTCGTCAAAACCTGTAAAAAGCAGAAGCTTTGTACCCGGATAATCTGCTTTGATATGCCCTGCCAGCTCCATTCCGTCCATATATGGCATATTGATATCTGTCATCACCACATCCGGCTGAAATTCTTCTACCATTTCCAGCGCTTTCACACCGTTATTGGCATATCCGATAACAGAAAAGCCAAGACCTTCCCAGTTGATTTTCTTCATGATTACCTGTATTACATCTTCTTCATCATCTACTAAAAGCACTGTATATGTATCCATATTTCTTCTCCGTATTTTTACTCTTATTTCGCATTATTATAACATAAAAGAGCCAGACCTGCATCTGACTCTTTTAAAAAGCTGCTTATTGACTTATTGTAATTATTTCTTCTGAACGTATTTCAGACAGTCAAGTGTAACTGCTACAAGGATGATGATACCTGAGAATACGAACTGCAGGTTTGTATCAATACCAAGAATTGTCAGAGAATATGTAAGTGCTGTAAAGATAAACACACCAACTACTACGCCGGAGATTTTACCGATACCACCTGTGAAAGATACACCACCTACTACGCAGGCTGCAATGGCATCCATTTCCCATCCCTGTCCATAAGCTGCGGAACCGGAACCAACCATTCTGATACATTCAAGCCATGAACCAAATCCGTAAAGAACACCTGCCATAACGAAAGCGCCTACTGTTACACCAAATACGGAAATACCGGATACAGATGCTGCTTCTGGGTTTCCACCTACTGCATACAGATTTTTACCAAAAGTTGTTTTATTCCAGATAAACCATACAATAGCGATAGCTGCAACAGCCCACAGAATAATTGTTGGGAAACCATTTACTTTTGGAATAACCATGTTTGGAATTGTAGCTTCAATCGCACCAAAAGATACACCTTTTGTTGCGTAAGTAACAATACCGAAGATTACCAGCATGTTTGCCATTGTTGAAATGAATGGATGCATTTTAAATTTCGCTGTAAAGAAGCCTGCGATTGTTGTAAAGAAGGTACATAAAACAATACAGACTACCAATGCTAAAATAACTCTTGCAATAACAGGCATGCCTGTGAAGTCGAAAATATGACCAAATACACCACCTGTATTGATACCTTGGTGCATAATAATTGTTGCTGCTGTCATACCCATACCAACCATACGTCCGATGGAAAGGTCTGTACCTGCTAAAAGGATTAACGCTGCTACACCTAATGCAAGGAACATACGAGGAGATGCCTGCTGAAGGATATTCAATACGTTATTGTAAGTTAAAAGCGGTGAGCCTTTTACAATCGGTGTAATAATACACAGAGCAATGAAGATTAACAGAATTGCAATATACAAACCGTTCTGCAAAAGGAAGTTTCTGCGGTTAAATGTATATTTGTAGTTTTCCCATTTCTGTACTCTTGTTTCCATGAAAGTAAACTTGGACATACGCAGTAAGTCAATTAAGTGGAACTTATAAGAATATGCTGCATGTCTTCTGTCTTTTGCTGCCTGAAATTCTTTTTCCATTGTCATCTTGGCATCAAAGAGTCTGTTTTTATAAACATAATTTTCATCTTTGATTTCCTGATGGTCAGAAAGCTTTGCCACAGCAGCCTTGTGTTCTTTTTCCAGCTCTGCTACTTTTTGCTGATGACGTGCTTTTGCAGCTGCTTTTTCTGCTGCACAGCTTGCTTTTACAGCCTGATAGTAATCTTTATCAAAATGCTCTTTTAAATAATTTTCTGCATCGGCAATCAGTTTGGAAACTTCGTCTTTATTCTTTGCTTCTACTGCTTTTGCTTTGTCCAGCTCTGTTTTGCATTTTGCAAGTCTGTCTTCTTTTTCACCTTTTGTAAGAGTACGGTCTCTCTTAATGCTGTCCATAACATTCTGGATTTCTACGATTTTATCTGTACCGTCTACTCTTAATTCATCAATTTTTTTCTGAATTTTACCAACATAATCCTCTATCGGCTGACGCAGTTTCATTTCCTGCTCTGCAGTAAGGATATTACTATTTTCGTTTGCCATATCTATTCTTCTCCCTCATTATAGGTATTTTGCACTGAGTCTTAAAAGTTCTTCCTGATTGGTCTCTTTTGTATTTACAATTCCTGAAAGATGTCCGTTAGACATGACACCAATACGGTTTGTAATACCCAGAATTTCAGGCATTTCTGAAGAAACAACGATAATCGTTTTTCCCTGTTTTGCCATCTGAATAATCAGGTCGTAAATTTCATATTTCGCACCAACATCAATTCCTCTGGTCGGCTCGTCCATCATGAATACCTGAGGACTGCGCTCCAGCCATTTTCCAAAAATAACCTTCTGCTGATTACCGCCTGAAAGACTGGAAATCATATCATCCGGTCCCATACATTTTGTGTGCATAATTTTGATTTCGTTGGCAGTTGCTTTTATCATTTTGGAGTCTGAAAGAGCAATACCTGATTTATACTGAGGCAGGTTTGCAATGGTTGTATTGAATGTCAAGTCACATTTCAGGAACAGACCGTTTGCCTTTCTTTCCTCTGTAATCAGTGCAAAGCCGTGATCCATTGCTTCTTTTGCGCTGTTGAAATTCATCAGCTTGTTGTTGAAGTAAACACGTCCTGCCGCTCTGGTTCGGATACCAAAAATAGTCTCTAAAAGTTCTGTACGTCCCGCACCTACCAGACCGTAAAGTCCGAATATTTCTCCCTCTCTTACATCAAAGGTAATATCCTGTAAGTGAGGCTCAAATTTTGTAGACAAATGCTGAATGGATAAAATAACATCCTTTGGCTTGTTGTCTACCGGTGGGAAACGATTTTCCAGAGAACGTCCAACCATGGCTGCAATCAGTTCATTCATATCTGTATCTTTTGAACTTTTTGTCATAACCAGATTACCGTCTCTAAGAACTGAAATCTCATCACAAATTTCAAAAATCTCATCCATTTTATGAGAAATGTAAATCAGAGAAATTCCCTGTTCTTTTAACATTCTCATCATCTCAAATAATTTATCTACTTCCTGTACTGTCAGAGAAGAAGTAGGCTCATCGAGAACAATTACTTTTGCATTATAGGAAATTGCTTTTGCAATCTCACACATCTGTCTTTGGGATACTGACATATTACGCATAGGCTGTGTCAGGTTTACTGTCATGCCCAGCTTTCTGAAAAGCTCGGAAGCTTCTTTTTTCATTCTTCCCTCATCAACGATACCGGCGGAATTTACCGGATACCGTCCAAGGAAAAGATTATCCATAACATTTCGTTCCAGACACTGGTTCAATTCCTGATGAACCATGGCAATTCCGTTTTCCAGTGCATCCTTTGGTCCTGAAAAACTGACTTCTCTGCCGTCCAGAGTGATTTTTCCTTCATCTTTCTGATAAGTTCCAAAAAGACATTTCATCATTGTTGACTTACCTGCGCCGTTTTCGCCCATAAGTCCCATAACCGTTCCTTTTTTCAAATCCAGATTGATATGATCCAGAACTCGGTTTCGACCAAAGGACTTGCTCATATTGCGTATCGATAAGACAACTTCATCTTTCTTATCTGCCATTCTTTTCTACTCCTGTATCTCTATATTGGTATCTGACGGTATATGCCACTGTCAGATTTAAAAGAGGCTGTCGCATTAAGGGCGTATCTAAATACTGCCTTAACACGACACCCTCTATCTTTCATCTTGCCACAGGTATTACTGTTCTACTTACTGCAGTAATGCTGTATAAGAAGCTGCATTGTCTGTTTTAACCATGTTAATTGCGAATGCGTCATACTGGCTTGGGTTTCCAAGACGGTTTGTTATGTTGGACTCTGTCTGTCCGTCACCACCGATGTATTCAACATCAAGGTTCAAAAGATCATCATATTTCTCAAGCAGTGGCTGATATGTGGAGCTTAAGAAGTTATCAGAAGCGTTGTAAATGTTCAGCCATACTTTCTTTTTAGGAGCTTTGCTTTCATCTAACTGTTTGGATACAGGCTCGAATGTCTTAGTAGAGTCTGTAAATTCTTTATAGTTATCTGCTGTTACAGCTACGTTTAATGCGTAGTAAGAACGTTCGTCTTCTTTGTATACATATTCTTTATCGCTAAGAACGTTTCCTGCTTCATCTGCTGTACCGATACCTGTATCAATATCAACACCATCTAAAGAGTTACGAAGAACACGAAGTGTTAAGTAAGCCTGTACGTCTGCATGCTGGCTGATTGTTCCGCCGTATCCTTCTGCGATAGCTGCTACTGCATCACTGTTAGCATCGTATCCGAAAGTAGGAACTTTGTTTTCTTTTGACCAAGCATTGAACATAGACATTCCCATACCATCGTTGTTAGAAACAACAACATCAATCTGATCACCGAAAGAAGAAGACCATGTTCCGATTGCGTTACCTGCTGTAGCTGCATCCCATGTAGCACCTGCAGAGTTTTTCATTTCCTGAGAACCTAACTCACGAACTACGAATTTCTTTCCGCCTGCTTCTAAGGAACCATCCTGAACTGCTCCCTGTTTTCCATCTACGTTTGTTCCAACTGGTTCACTGTTAATAACGCCGTCTTTTTCTACGCCTGTTCCAAGAGCTTTACGAACACCTCTTGTACGTGCGATGGAGTCATTATGTCCGATATCACCGATTGCTAAAACATATCCGATTACGCCGTCTCCATTACGGTCAATAGTTTCTGCATTTTTTTCAATGTATTCTTTAACCATCTGACCCTGAAGCTCAGCACCCTGATTCGCATCAAAACCTACATAATATGTATCTTTGTTGAAGTTAAGAGCATTCTTGTCTAATTCACCTGTTGAGCTGTTAGATGGCTGACGGTTGAACCATACTAAAGGTTTGTCTTTGTTTGCAACGTCAGAAGCTTCTGTTTTTCCGCCTTCTTCTGTTTTTCCTGTTTCCTCTGTTTTGCTTCCTTCTTCTTTTGCTGGTTCAGAACCACATGCAACAGCAGAAAGTCCTAATACTGCTGTCATTGCTAATACTGCTAATTTTCTTTTCATTGAAATATTCTCCCTTCGCTGCACCATTTTCGTCCGTGCGTTTTATTGATATTGACACTATACACAATATTTGGAAAAGAAAACATAGAATTTTTTTTGGTTTTCATTGAAATTTTTAAGATTTTCTTGGTCATATCGCATAATATTATAGATTTTCTTGTCGAAATATGTGCATTACGTCTATATCTTTCCTCTCAGGTTTGTATATTCCTTGTTGCCCTTGTTGGTCTTTGCTATGAGATTTTCAAGGGTAAAAGAAAATAGCCGCCACTACTGTGAATAGTGACGGCTGACCTTATAAAAGGTTAAGCTACTTATTACTATTATCTATCCCATTTATCACATAAAGAATTAATCTGATCAGCAAATTTTGCTAAATCTTTATTTGTACCTCCTTCATTATGGCGTATTACTGTCATTAATCTCTGTCCGGCTGCAACTAATCTTGCAAATACTCCGGCTGCTTTTCTGCTCTTGGCTTTCTGCTCTGCACGTTTAATGACAATGCCTACGGTTTCTCTGGTTATCTCGTTTGTCACCAAATCAACTTCTGTTCCGCTATAAGGAGCCATTGCCTGATAACCCAGTTCATCCTCCAATCTCTTGGCGAATAAATCACAGACAGTATCATCTCCATGTGCTACAAAAACACGTTTGGGCTTTTCTTTAAAGGAGGACGCCCACCTCATAAGTCCTGCATTGTCTGCGTGTCCACTAATACCAGGAAGCCTTACAATATCTGCATTAACATGAATTTCCTCGCCGAAGATATGAACGTCCTTCGCTCCTTCCACTAAAGACCGTCCCAGTGTTCCCACTGCCTGATATCCTACAAATAAAATTGTAGAGTCGCTTCTCCAGAGATTATGTTTTAAGTGGTGCTTAATACGTCCTGCATCACACATACCACTGGCTGATAAAATTACCTTCGGCGTTTCATTAAAGTTGATTGCCCTTGACTCATCGCTTGTAATGGATAGCTTCAATCCCGGAAATGCAATGGGATTTATTCCTTTATTGATTAATTCCATCGCTTCTTCATCATAACACTCGCTGTAATGCTCCTTAAAAATACTGGTTGCCTGCACTGCAAGAGGGCTATCCACATATACCTCAAATCCCGCAAATTCCGGCAGCATATTATCTTCTTTAATCTTTCTAAGGAAGTAGAGCATTTCCTGTGTTCTTCCCACTGCAAAAGAAGGAATTACCACATTTCCGCCTCGCTTAAAGGTTTTCCTTAAAATTTCCACCAGTTCTGTCACATAATCCGGTTTCTCTCCGTGACTTCTATCTCCATAGGTGGACTCCATAACCACATAATCTGCACTGCCCAGATATTCCGGATCTTTAATCAATGGCTGTTCTGTATTTCCAATATCTCCTGAAAATACGATTTTCCGCTCTTCACCATCTTCTGTAATCCATAGTTCAATGCTGGCTGACCCCAATAAATGCCCTGCATCTACAAAGCGTACTTTAATACCTTCCGCAATCTGTATTACCTGATTATAATTGCACCCTACAAACTGCTGAATAACCCCTAACGCATCCTCCATGGTATAGGCGGGCACAAATTCCGTCTGTCCGTTTCTCTTAGCTTTACGATTTCTCCATTCTGCCTCAAACATCTGAATATGTGCACTGTCACGAAGCATAATATCGCACAAATCACAAGTCGCCGCAGTTGCATAAATCGGACCTCGAAATCCGCCGGCATGTATCAAAGGAAAATTACCGGAATGGTCAATATGTGCATGTGTCAGCAATGCAAAATCCAATTCTGACGCAGCCACCGGAATATCCTGATTTTCATACTGGTCGGGCCCCTGTTCCATACCACAATCCACAATAAATTTCTTACCTGCTGCCTCTAAGAAGTAACAACTTCCGGTAACCTCATGAGCAGCCCCTATAAAAGTCAGTTTCATAGAAAAACCCCCTTTTGTGGTAAAATGAATGTTGCTATATTCATTATACCCCAGTAAAGAGGGTTTTGACAGGACTTTATATATTTTTTAGGAAATTTAATAAATTGTGTGATTACTTAATATAAATACCATCTGTAATTGGCGTTTTACTCTCTGATATACTTCCATCTTGTGCTACACAAGCCGCTTTCACTCGATAGTGATAGCCTCTTGTCACCTGTACATTATAGCTTTTTGTTAATAATGCAGTATTATATGCTGTATCTGAAAAAGTTCTTATATTGTACCAGCTTCCGTTAGAATATCTCTGTAATGTCATTTTAAGGATTAGTTTATCACAGGTCACGCTTCCATAAACAGCTCCGTAAACATTGACACTTCCATTCCCATTATCTGTTATTTTTGCTGTTCCCTGATTAAGGATATTCCCTTTTACATCTGCATTCAAACTTATTTCTGAACAATTTTCATTTATAAGTGTAGAACCATCTACCATCTTATTTAAATCATTTGTACTTGCAAACACCGTTACATTCATAACAACAATTAATATAACTGCTATTATATTTCTTACTATTATTTTCATTTTCTTATTATTCTCCTTCTATATAGCTAATATACTATATTTTCTGCTATGTTTTCCATTTCTTCTTTTTCAATTTTCCCAAAAAACTCATAATAACAGTTCTTATATTCCCATTTTAATGAATATGTTGGCAATTCATCTTCTTCATCTTCTATTTTCCACAATGTAACTTCTAAGTCTGGAACTAATTCATTGCTAAATGTCTTCATGGAAATTCCACTGTCATTTTGTTCTAAAACAGAAGCACTTTTTTCATTAGAAAATACTGTTAAAAATATTATTTGCTCACCATAAGAATATTGCAAAATTCCTGCTCCTGACTCTTCATCCAGATTATATGCCTGATATTCTAATTTATCTGGAAGATAAAAAAATCTAGGCATTTTAATATCTAAAGTATTCTCTATCTCCTCGCAAGCATATCTCTCTGTCCTGTCACTTTCCAATACGTCAATATTATTCACTCGTGTATTCACATCATTTCCAAACAGCTCATTCATCTCCCTCATGATGTATGCTCTGTTTGCCTCACTAGTCATGGAAATGCCGAATACTCCAATTAAGGCTGCTGCTGCAACAGAAGCCCAACGTACCACTCTTTTTCTCCCTGTATTTCCCTGTTTGGTATTGCTTTTGTTCTTATACCACTTTACATTTTTTAATTCTTTTACTTTATTGGTGTGTTTTTCTCTATCATCTACATTTGTTACATAATTGTTTGTGTTTTCAATTGACTCACGTCTTCTAATTTCGGCCATTAATTTTTGAAAGCCCTCTTCTGTAGGTTCACATTCCAAAGATTTTGAAATTTCTTCCGCCTCTTTTTCGATTTCTTCCGCCTCTTTCAAAAATTCTTCCAAAATTTTCTGATTTAATTCTTCATCATTCAAATTTTCAGTAAAAAAGGTTTCACATTTTTTCTCATTTTCTTCTGATTTCCCCATGAAACTCCTATCTTTCCTTGACTTTTTTTCATAACTGTATCATATTATCTTATAGTTACTATTTTGAACTAATCAGGAGGAACACCATGAAACATATCGTACTTACCGGCGGTGGAACTGCCGGACACGTTACCCCAAATATAGCTATGATACCACGCTTGAAAGAGCTGGGATACAAAATTTCTTATATCGGCTCTTACGAAGGTATGGAAAGAAAGCTCATTGAGGAACTTGACATTCCTTACTATGGAATTTCTTCCGGTAAATTACGCCGTTACTTTGATGTCAAAAACTTTACTGACCCGTTCAGAGTTATAAAAGGTTTCTTTGAAGCTAAAAAATTAATGAAGCAGTTAAAACCTGATGTCGTATTCTCTAAAGGCGGTTTTGTTACAGTACCTGTTGTAATTGCAGCAAGCAAAAAACATATACCTACCTTTATTCACGAGTCTGACATGACACCGGGACTTGCAAATAAAATATCCATTCCTTTTGCAACAAAGGTTTGCTGTAATTTCCCTGAAACAGTTTCCCATCTTCCGGAGGACAAGGCTGTTCTTACCGGAACACCTATACGTCAGGAATTACTGGAAGGAAATCCGGAAAAAGCGCTGGAATTTACAGGTCTTTCCAAGGATAAACCTGTTATCCTCATCATTGGAGGAAGTCTGGGCGCTGCCGCTGTCAATGACGCAGTAAGAAAAATTCTCCCTGAATTATTAAAAGATTTTCAGGTAATCCACCTCTGCGGTAAAGACAAAGTCGATGAAACTTTATCTAACGTTAAGGGATATGTACAATATGAATATATCAAGCAAGAACTTGCTGATTTATTTGCTTTAGCCGACCTTGTGATCTCCCGTGCAGGTGCAAATGCAATTTGTGAGCTCAGTGCTTTAAACAAGCCTAACCTCTTAATTCCACTTTCCGCACGTGCAAGCCGTGGAGACCAGATTTTAAATGCTCGCTCTTTTGAACAGCTTGGTTATAGTAAAGTTCTGGAAGAAGAAGAACTTACTAATGACGTATTATTAAGCGCTGTCCGTGATTTATATGAAAACCGAGAAGCTTATATTACAGCTATGTCTTCCAGTAAGCATAAGGACTCTATTCAACAAATTGTCCAGCTCTTTGAAAACGCAGTAAACAAGACTTTATAAGTCTTCAAACTTATTTCTGTAATACTTATTAATCCAAACTTTTATCCTGTGCCTTTTGGCTCTCAGACTTTCTACTGAAATGCCAAGGGCACGGGCAGTTTCTAATGCATTTTGACCTTCTACATTCATTTTCATAACAATTTCGTACCACTGACTATTTTTCTTTTCCAAATCTTCAAAAAATTTTCCCGTAAACTCTTGCATAACAAGCTTCTTTGTTGTTTCTTCCTCCACAGATGATTGTTTTTCTGAACGATTTGAAGTCCACATAATTCCTTCCTCTGCGAAAAGTTCTTCTTCATTTGAAGCTCCTGCAGTTACTTCATGTACCTGATATGATTTTCTGCAAAAGTCAATGGCTTTTCTCTTTGCATTTACTATCAACCATTGCTTATGGTATTCTTCCTGTAAAGTATCTGCTTTTTTCAAAAACGAAATAAAAACTTCTTGGCTTACGTCTTCCGCAAAGTCAATATCACGCAAAATACTATACACTACCTTTTTCACTATTTGATAATGCTGACGATAGATTTCTCGAAATTTCTCTTCTGTCATCTCTTTATCCAACTTCTAAATTTTAGACCTGAGAAAATTTTTCTAAAATCTCATCTCTATCTTCTGGTTTAAGAGTGCCCGGTTCCCATGTAATTCCCACACCATCATTTTCATTTCTCGGAATTAAATGCATGTGGAAGTGAAATACAGTCTGCCCCGCTGCCGTTCCATTGTTCTGAACAACATTGTAACCATCGCAGTTCAACACTTTTTTCATTTTCTTTGTCACTTCTTTTGCTAATATCAAAGCTTTTCCTGCCAAATCATCAGGTAATTCATACAAATTCTCAAAATGAGCCTTTGGAAGAATTAGAGCATGTCCCTTACTGGCAGGTCCCAGGTCTAAGATTACTCTAAAATCCTGATCCTCATAAAGTGTTGCGGCTGGTATTTCTCCGTTTGCAATTTTGCAAAAAATACAGTCTTTCATTTTCATAATCTCCTTTCACTTATATATCCGAATAAAAACCTGTAAATATTACTTCTGTTTTGTCGAATTTTGGCATATAAAACTATTTGCTATTTAAAAACAGGGATGTTACACTTGTTTTTGAAAAAATAAAGAGGGGGTAACCATGAACACTCAAATAAATCAATCCAATCAACATATTACTGCAAAGGAAGAACCTGATTATCGTCAATTATATGAGGAGCTTCAAGTACAACAACAATTTACATTATCTCATGTTTCTCACGAAATCCGTAATCCGGTAACATTAATCAACAGCTTTTTACAACTGCTGGAGTCTCATCATCCCGAATTAAAAGAAGATAAATACTGGGGAAAGATTATGGAAAATATGGATTTTCTGAAAACGCTTCTTAATGAATTTTCCAGCTTTAATAATTCCGGCAAGCTAAATATCCAGGAATTAGACCTCTCAGAGCTTCTGGAAAATCTGGCTGCTTCCAGTTTACCTACTTTAGAAAGCTACAACGTTTCTCTTGTTTTAAATATTGAGCCAAATCTGCCTGTCATTCAAGCAGATAAAACGAAAATGTCCCAGCTGATTTTAAACCTTTTAAGAAATTCTTCAGAGGCAATTAAAACAGAGGGTATTATCCATTGCTCTTTAACCTCTCAAGAGAATTATCTTGTTCTTTCTGTTAAGGACAACGGAAGCGGAATTCCTGTTCTGTATCAAAAAGACCTCTTTGAACCATTCATTACTCATAAACAGGAGGGCACAGGTCTCGGACTGCCTATCTGCAAAAGAATTGCAGAAGCCCATAATGGAAGTATTTCTTTTCAATCCGTTCCTGAAAAAGGTACTGAATTTACCGTTCTACTACCTATACGACAGCCTTTATAATCTTCTTTGATACACCCTGCGATAACAAAGGACAGCTAAAATAAATCCACTTATCAATCCACCAAAGTGTGCTGCATTATCCACACCTGTACTTGTCATTCCAAAATATAGACTTAATCCGGCCATGACAATTAACTGTCGAGTGGTAAAATTTTCAATTCGTCCTCTGTTTGCAATAACAATATAGATGAGCGCACCGATGACTGCAAAAACTGCACCGGATGCTCCTGCCGAAATAAAATATTTGCCGTTTTTTATTTCCAGATATATGGACAATACATTTGCCCCTATACCTCCGAGGAAATAGATAAGCAAATATTTTATTTTGCCTATATTTCTTTCCAGACAATCTCCCAAAAACAATAACACCAGCATGTTATTCCCCAGATGCTGAATTCCAAAATGCAAAAACATGGATGAAATCAGGCGATAATACTCATGAGACTGCAAAACTGCTGGTGTATAACAGCCACCCCAGCGTAAAATGTGATAGGTATCCAAAGATGAGCCTGTTACTTCTACCAGTAAAAATACCAGCAAATTAATGCCAATCAAAAGAGTATTAATCGGAACTTCCTTTCTTTTTCTCAGAAAATATTTGATTTCATTTTCCGTTTTTTTTCTTTCCATTCCTGAATAATTATTTTCTGTATTCATCACTCTTCCTTTACTTCCATAGCTATCTATCTTTTTATCATTCCTATTTTACCATATTTTTCCAAAATCAGCATTACATTTATCAATATATAAGTACCTTTTTTCTGCAAAAACAATCGTATTTTCTTCTTTTAATAAATATTCTGTCTCCGGTTGTATGATTTCTCCGTCTAATTCCGTTCCGTTTCTGGAATTTAGGTCAATTAAAAATGTCTGATTATTTCGACAGATAATTTTTGCATGAACACGACTGATGGTAGGCACACTCAGACAGATATCAACCCTTCCTCTTTGACTTCCTATAATTGTATGTTCTTTTTCCAGAAAAAATTTCTTTCCCGTTTCTATTTCTAAAAGATAAGATTTCCCTTGGACTTCTGACTGTAAAAGTACAGTTTTCCCAAAATCCTCCGACATCTCTTCCTGCCTTTCCTCTTCCCCCATTATTCCTGTTACTTCTTCCCTTTCAAAAGTCTCCGGAATATGATTTTCTAAATCTTGCTTTCTATATTTCAAAAAATAAATCAATCCGCCTACGGCAATCACAAATACTATAAGAAAAACTGCTGCAATCCCCAGATAACGTATTCCTATGTTAGATAAATATCTTGCCAAAAAGATGACAACTCCTATTACCAAAAGAATTCCTACTACAAATATTTTCTTTATGGGAGGTTCTTCTTCCTCCTCTTCCTTATAAAAATCATCCAAAATTTTCTGTCTTTCTTTTTGCTCCTCCTTATTTTCTATCTCAAAATCAGTGTTTCTATTTTCCGTTTCTCCATAAATAAGCTTACATATATCATCCGGTTGAAGGCGATTTTCTACTGCAAGTTTGTGCATACCATATCCGATGGTTACTGCGCCTTTATCCTTATGCTCGATTTTAGGCAGTAAATATTCTGTAAGAACACAAAACTCCTGTTCTATGGTATTTTCTTGCTCCGGAAACCAGAAAAAGGAGTAGGTATCTTTGTCTAAGTTTTTGTATAAATACGCAGGATTTAGAAGCAGAAAATCTCTATTCAGCAAATATTCGTCTAATTTTTCTAAAACCGAAACTATTTGTAAAAAAAGCTCTTTTAAAGTATCCTTATCAAATTTTCCTTTCTCATACAGATTTTCAAGACTCTGACTCCCTGTAATTTCATAATAAAGATATTCTTTTCCATTTATCCGCTGCATTTTACAAGGAAGTAATCCATGCACTTGATTTTCCAACAAAATACGAGTTTGATAATTATCCTTTAAAGGGTTTTCCAATGGTAAAACGGCAAAATTACAGCTCATATTTCTCTTAAAGATAATCTCCAAAGTGCTCCCTCCCTTCTCTTATTTTTTCATTCTATATTTTGTGAAAATCTACGGTATTTCTGAACCTTTTCAATAAAATCCACAGGTTTTATTACCTTGCTTTTCCACTTTTCCTTCATGCTCCAGTTTAAATTGGGAAACGGAATGTAAAACTCCTTTTGAAACCCTACCGATATTTCTTTTTTTCCTCCGCTTACTGTATAGGACTCCTGCATATCCGCTGCTTTTTGTTTTGTTTCTTTTACTGCGGTTTCTTCGCTTATCACCGCTCGGCCGCTTCCATACACGGAAAACTCGCAAATTTGTGCTGTCTCCCAAACCTTTGTCTGCGTGCCCAATATCAAAAACAGAGAAGCAAAAATTACCAGAAGCCATACACCGCTTATCAATGCCATTTCTACCGTATAACTTCCTTTTAATCTTGATTTTTTTATATCATCCACATATACGCACCTGCCATCCCCATTGTTAAAAAAGGGAGAAACGGAATTTCTCTGTCTTTTCTCCCTCTGTTTCTCACAAAAATAAAAACTGCCCATAAAAAAGCGCCCAAAAGTGCCATTGATAAAATTCCCAATGTATTCCAAATTCCTACGGATAGTCCCATAAGCAAAATAATCCAGCAGTCTCCGCAACCTACTGCCCCTTGGGATGCTTTACTGATTATAAAGAAAAGAATACCCGGAATACTTCCCATAAGGGCAAATACTGCTTTTTCATATATATTTCCGCCTTGCAAAAGCACTTCCCCTACAAACGTTCCCATCACAAATATTCCGTAAAAACCAATTTTCCACAAAGCAACTGTCTTTTGTTTTCCGTCTTCCACACTACACAGCAGAAGAATGCACAAATGCACCAACCATTTTTCTTTCACACATTTATCCTCCACACCTGTCGCAAACATTCAAATGTTTTACCTGCGATTTCTTCACCAGCTTTACGTGACGTGTCAGTCCGCCGCACTCCTTGTCCTTATGATAACGGCTTCCCATAGACGTAACGTAAACGGTTGTCGGTTTCTCACCTGTTTCCATACATCTCTCACAGCTATGATACTTTTCTCCATATATATTTTTCTTCTGTTCTGCATGAGAATAGGACATTCCCTGTACCGAAAGCCTTAAATGACTGCAAGAAGCGCTGGTATGATAAACACTTTCCCAATCCGTAACATAGACCATTTCTTCCTCCTGAAGCATTTCCTCTTTAGGCGTATATCCAATCCATGCTCTCGCCTGCCCCTGCACCTGAAGTCTTACAGGAAATGTTTGAAAAGGTGTAAAAGGAGCTTGATAGAAAAAGGAAGCTTTCAAAGAAATCCTTCCATTTTCGTATACGGACTGTGCCAGATTTATTCCGTGAACACCGCCTACAACTCCAAGCAAGGCTTCACCTGTAAGCTTTTCCTGCACTTTCCTCTTCGCATAGATTTGGCAAACAGCATTACTTACTGTTCCCACCGGTGATTTTGTATCGTCCTCCTGACAATACGCATACATTCCCAGTTCTTTTGCGCTTTCGCACAAGATGCTCTGTATCACTGTTGTTATTCTGTATAAATCTAAAAGTCCTGCTAATATTACCATGGCAAAAAAGAAAAGAGGCAGAACAACCGCACACTCCACAGTCAAGCTCGCCTTTTGCCGAAGAACTCGTACCTCCTTCTTTTGTTTTTTCTGCTTCATGGTTTTCCACCTCCCCTTCTGCCATTTTACATATCATAAGAATACATTCTTTCCGCCTGCCATATCTTATTCTCCGGCCCTGCAATCTGAAAGCTGACAGCAACGGCATCGATACACGCATCAAAAGCAAACTTTTCTTTTCCCTCTTCCTGCCGAAGATTAACTTCTATCACATCCATAATTCGCATTACCAGTTCCTGTTCCGGCACGCTCATCAGTAAAATCCCCAGATATTCCTCATAATCCGCTCCTTTTTCTGTGGTTATCCCCGTATCTGCCCTCAAATCAGAAAGCTGTGTCTTCCAGCTGCCGCTATCCTTTACCAAAGGCACACAACCACCGGACAACAAAGCCTTTACATCTGCAATTCCTTCTATGTATGCCCAGCCTGCTGCCAGTACCCCTTGCACAAAGGTCATCCCTTCAGGTATAAGCAAAAGAAACGACAACGCAGAGGCACATGCTGCTAGTTCTCCCCTTTTCTGTGGGTTGGTATAAAGAAACGCCAGATTACTGATTTCACGAAGAAGAAGCAGGTTTTTCACAACAGAGGACAGGTTTTCTCTATCCCCCTCTTTTCCGCCTAAAAGATATTCTATTTCATAAGCTAAGGGCGTTTCTGCTCCGTCCGTAAAACTTTGAAACTTCTCAAAAGCATATTCCTGAATAAAAATCTTATCAGCAAATCCCTCTTCTGTTTCCAGCTCCGGAAAATCCCCCATTCCCTGCTGCCTTTCCCTCTTTGACAAAGTAGCCGATAAATCGATTGTTTTTTCCGATACATTTACACCGGAAGGTAAAACAAAAGATAAAAATCCATTTTCTTTAAAGCTTTTTATAATTTCTAATGGATTATTGGTCTCTGAAATTTCCGGCATAGGCGTTGTTTCTTCCGGATTTATTTCCTCCATTCCATTGTTTTTTATGTTTTCCTGTTCCTCCAACACTTGTTTTTCTTCCTCTGTTTTCTTCAGCAAAGCCTCTATGCCTGCATTGCCCAGATTTTCTTTCATATAGCGGATTATTTGCTGCTTCACCGCTGCTCCGTTCTTATCCGATGCCGCCCGAAACCCGTCTGCGGCACATATCTGTACCGCACATTTTGTCAGTCCTGAGTCTAAAACAGGTTTCATGTAGTCCTCTAAATGATTTAATACCTGAGCAATCTGTATTCTGCCGGTATTATAAGATGCGTCCAGAAAAAACAGATTATACCTTTCTAAAAGCTCTCTGTCATATTCCGAAAAAAGTGAATATAAGCCTGTATCCATACTATTAACAGCCTGCACTCTGGCACAGGCTGTTCGAGATGACTGAATGCTGACTGTAATAAGCGATAACAAAACCAAAAGCAAAATACTCATAGCTGCGGTCATACTTCCCTTTTGCTTCACTCTCTCACCTCTATATGCTGTTACTCTGCTTTGTAATTTTAGATAAGATGCTTTTCACCAGACTGGTAAGCTGTTCCTTGAAAATCAAAACCAAACCGATAAGCACCACAAGTATAAGTATAATTTCTACCACGCCGACAGCGTCTTCTTCCTGCCAAAATTCCTTTAATACTCCCATAATTCTTACCTCCTGTTATAAAAAACTAAAAAATGCCGGTATCATTAAAATCATTAACACAACAATCAGTTGCAGTACCATAGGGAGCAAAAGCTTCGTAGACGCCTCTTCCCCTCTTACCTTTGCACTGCGCTTTCTCTCGTCCTCTGCCACTGCCTCCTCCCTTTCCAAAAGCTCCAAAAGGTTTTGATTTCCCTTTTTCAAATTCTGCACTAATAAAACAGACAAAATTTTATACTGAGAAATCCCGCACCTTGTTCCGAAACGCTCATAGGCCTCCGCCTCATATATACCGCTCTGCATTTCCTTGCAGGTACGGACAATTTCTTCATAAGCGCTCCTTTCTTTTTCATGATATTTTTCCCTGCTGCGCAGATACCCGTCTGCAATTTTTTCCATAGCCTTTCGTATGGTAAATCCGGCTCTCAAAAACAACACCAATTTCTGAATAATATCAGGATAATCTCTTTGCATTTCCTTTCTCACAAGCTCCTGCTGCTTTTTCTTTTTTTCCTTCTGTAAGGGATAAACACCCAAGCCCAATATCAAAGACAGCATACAGATAATTCCTCCGGTCTGTGTTCTCGTTTTCCTATAACGAATCTCTTCTCCCTGTACTGTTTGGGGAAGATATAAAGGTCCTGAAGGATTTTCGCTTAAAAGCTCTGCTTCTTTTTGAATTTCCTTCTGCATTTTTTCTCCTTCATTCAATTTCGGTGGATAAACCGTAATCTCAGCATTCCATATATCTGTTACTTCTCCAAGAGAAAGAAACGCAGCCACTTCCACACTTTCTCCTTTTTCAGAAATACCTTCTTGCGGTATTCCCTCCCAGCTCAATATATCCGGATTTCCTGTGCTCCATGATATTTGTACCGGATTTTCTTCCAAAGCCTGCGGAAACCGAAAGTCACCTCCTTCTTTCTTTGCCTTTTTCAACCACTTGTCCAACTCTTTTTTGGCTTCCTTTACGTAGTTTTCCATCTCCTTTTCTGTATATCTTTCTTCCTCTACATAAACTGTAATTTCCTGTGTCTTTCCCTGTGTTTCGGCAAGAAGTGTCTCCTCGTACCCGCCTTCTCCATAAGGATTTCTTTCCAGATACTCCATACTTCTTTCTTTGTCTTCTTTTATAAAAATTCCTATACCTAAAAGATTTCCAAGCAAAATTACCGACACTGCCATACAAAAACTCTTTTTGTCCTTTCCCCACTCTTTAAACATCAATCTGAGTCAACCTCACTCCCCATTGAAATGCCGCAGTATACAAAAGAAGGCAAGCTGTCATAACACAAATCCCCACAGGATTTCCATATAACACGCTTAAAAATTCCGGAGAAGTAATCTGCATATAAAGAATAATCCCCAGAGGAATAAAGCTCATAATCTTCTGTTCCATTTTTCGAGATGCCAAAACAGCATCAATTTCCTTCTTCACCTGAATACGCTCTTCAATAGACGAAATACAACGGTTTAAAATTCCTCTCATATTTCCTCCCATTTTCTTTGCCTGTATCAATACATCTGTAAAATTCAAAATATCTTCTACTCTGCTTCGAATTCCCAAATCATACAGCAATTCTTCTAAGGGTATGCTGTGTCCCAGTTGTCTTTCTATATAGGCAAATTCCCTTGCCATCTCTGCTTTTTCTCCATACAGTCTTTCCAAATCTTTTCTTGCTTCCCTTATGGTGTTATCTAAAGAATAACCTGCCGATATCCCCACCTGCATAGCATTTAAGGCATCTTTAAACTGATAATTTAACCTTTTCTTTCTCAGACGGATTTGTTGTTTTTTCCTCTGATGTATGTACCAGAAAGGTAACGGAAGCATAAAGAAAAAAACTGCCGTGCTCTTATAAAACAAATAATTTATTCCCATGCAGGCACACACTGCTTCCATAAGGTAAAGTCCCCACTGCTGTATGGAAAGATGATAAACATCATAATCAATTTTATTCACAGGATAATCCCTGCCTTTGTAAGCTTTTCGGTGTGATAAAGCTGTCCTCTTTTTTCTAAATTTCTGTTTCTGACAAATAACGGATTTAATACAACCTCACCTTCCTTTGAAATTTCTTTAATCTCACAGATTTCCAATACTTTTCTGCTTTTATCTGACATTCTTCCTAAATGTATAAAGATATCAAAGCCTGACACAATCTGGCGGCGAATAACCGGTATAGGCAAATCTATTCCCATCAAAACCATTGTTTCCAGCCTGCTTATCATATCCTGACAGCTATTGGCATGAATGGTGCTCAGGCTTCCGTCATTTCCTATATTTACAACCTGCAAAAGCTCTGCCGCTTCCTTTCCTCTCACCTCTCCTACAATAATTCTGCTTGGTCTCATACGAAGGCAGGTTCTCAATAAATCTCCGATGGTAATTTCCTGAGATTTCTCAATATTCGCCGGTCTACATTCCAGACGAACCAGATTTTCTATCCCCTGAATTTGCAGTTCTGCATTATCTTCGATAGTAATGACTCTCTCATCCTTGGGAATATATTCTGATAACGCATTTAAAAATGTAGTTTTTCCCGAACCTGTCCCACCTCCTATTAAAATCGTATAACCTGCTTTCATAAGTTTTTCTAAAAAAATAGCTGCATCTTCTGTAATGCTCTCCAATTTCAACAAACGTTCCATAGTAATAGGCTTTTCCGGAAATTTTCTTATGGTAAGCACCGGACCGTCCAGCGCAACGGGAGCAATAACCGCATTTATTCGTTCTCCTCCTGCCAGTCGTGCATCTACAATGGGCTGCAACATATTGATTACACGATTGCATTTTGATGCCATTTGCTGAATAACATCCTCCAGCTTTTCCGGAGAAGAAAAGCTCTTTTCAAAGGCTTCGATTTTACCGTCCTTTTCTATAAAAATTTTATTCCATCCATTAATCATAATCTCTGTGACATCATCGTTTTCCAGCAGCTCCTCCAGAATATCCATACGCCGTACAGACATAAAAAGTGCATTTCGCAGACTTTCTCTCTGTGCAATAGGCAGATATTTTTTCTTGCCATGCTGATGCAAAATTTCATCGATTACCTCCAAAACATCTTCATCTAAATCTTTCCATGTATTTTCCAACCTTTCCACCAATATTTTTCGCAAATTTTGAAATTCATCACTGCTTTCTTCTTTCATAATTTTCCAGCACCTTTCTCACAAAGTTTCCCCAAGGTCCCATTTTCAGTTCCTGTACTGTATTTATTCCTTCCATACTCTCACCGGAAAGAGAAACTATCCTTATCCTTTCTTTCTCTATAACACCCCAGTTTTCCATCAAGGTATGGAACTGAGAAAGTTTACAGTCTGCTATAAATCCTCCCTTTACAGGCACATAAATTTCACTGCATAAATTCAATACAGAAAACAACTCATCCACTGCACTGCTGATATTCAATATCAAAACATCATATCTGCCACTCTTTTTCACAGCTTCAAAAAGCCTGCTCCAATGTGCAAAGGGAATTGATTTAATATCCTCCGGCGACTCCACAGGAGGCAGATAATCCATGTCCCCCTGCTGCTGTATCATCCCTTCCATTTCCTCCCATAAATTTTCCTTTCCGCAGCGCAGTGCAAAAAAGAAATCCGTAAGGTTTTTCTCGTATTCTCTCAAAAATAACTGCTCCAATCCTGCAAAATCTTCCATGCTGATATACAGTACCCTTTTCTCTTCTCCCAAAATCTGTGCTGCCGCCAATGCAAACAAACAATTTGCACAGATTTCAGAAGGTGAATAAATTCCCACAATTTTCATGCCCTGTCTTGCATCCGAGCAGAAAGGAACCTGCGTTTTTTCCGTATAGTATTCCATCACCTCCTTAATTACACTTTCCGCCGACTGATACTTATAGATACACTTATACGGCGATTTTGGCTCCTCTTTTTCATCAGAAAGCACCACTACATTCTCTTCTTTTATCTGCTGTATCCGTTCATCTACATCTTTCTGTGCAATCAACAACATAGGCGGAGGCTGACTTCCCACCGAACTGTAAAATTTTTCCACATCTGTAAAAGCTTCTGCACGAAACGGAAGCTTTTTCTTATTGTTCAAATACTCTGTAAAGTTACAGGCATAATCCGTATCTGAGTCACAGACTGCAATCATATTTTTCTTCAATAAAATCCTCCTACATAAAGCATGACGCTTAGAAATATCGGTACTGTAAAATGGAAATTTTCAGGTCGACTGCCCTTTTTCCTGTAAGCACACAGCACCCTGCTTTGACTATATTCATAAACATAATTGAAAAAATAAGAAAATCTCTCTTTGAAATTTCCACAGGAAATCAGAAATGCGAAAGATAAAAGTCCTCCCAGAAAAAGAGAACAAAGAATAAGCTTAAAAACAGCAGTTACACCTAAAAAAATTCCCAGACCGGAAAATAATTTTATGTCTCCTGCACCTAACATTCGAAAGTAAAACAACGGGAACAGCAAAACACAGGGCAATAATAATCCCAAGCCTCCTGATAAAGTCCCAGCTATTCCATTTGCTCCCATCTGCCAGAAAAAGCCTGTCAGAAAAAACACTACAATAAATCCGTTCACCACCCTTTCCATCAGAAAATCCATGCACATGGCAATACCCGAAAAACACAATACAAATAACGATTGTACTGACAACAAATCACCTCTTTTATTTTATAAAATCTTTGGAAAATCCCAGTCGAACGACTGTAAGAATATCTTGAAGTTGTATCTGATTATAGTCTCAGAAAAAGGATTTGTAAAGAGAAATTATTACTAATTTTTCGATTTGGATAGACTACACAAAATTAGCATTTGCAATCTCTGTGATTTTCAGTTAAAATATTGAATAGAAACAGTAATAAGGAGTATAGACTATGGGACTTATTATATTTTTAGGTGACAGTATTACCGATGCCGGCAGGAAAACTTCTCCTAATGAGCTGGGATTTGGTTATGTAAATATATTTTCAGAACGTTTAAAAGCGCAAAGCCAGAACTGGAACATTCTCAATCGTGGTGTAGAGGGTTATGTCGTACAAAATGTTGCAGAAACTCTCCATCGTGAATGTATTTCCTTAAAGCCTGATTATATCAGTATTCTGGTGGGAGTGAATGATATCGGACTGATTGCAAATTCCTCTGCTTCCGAACAGGATAAGCTCTATATGCTGGAAGACAGTATCCGTGCCTATCACGAAATGCTTTTTGATTTATCCAGAGAAACACAGGCAAAAGTCATTATTTTAGAACCTTTTATTCTGCCTCAGCATGAAAAATATGAAGACTGGGTACCATGGCAGAAAAAAATGTCTAAAAACATTCAGAAGCTTGCCCGCAATTATGGCGCTTATTTCATTCCACTGCAAACACCTTTGAATAATAAAATTCAGGAACAGGGATATGAAAATATTACTACCGACGGTATTCATCTTACCACTCAGGGACAGCAGCTCCTTGCAGATATTGTAAAGGACTCTTTCCATTTATAAATTTTTTCAAAATTTAATCTTTCAAAAACAAAAGGCGGGATATACCTCAATGTGTATATCCCGTTGCTATTTCAACAAATTTTCCCGATACAACTTCAGCTAAATCTTTTGGATTTAATTTCAATGTCGTACCAATTCTTCCTCCGCTTACATAGATTTCCTCATACGCAAGAGCACTTTCATGAATAATGGTAGCGTACTGTTTTTTCATTCCCAACGGACTGCAGCCGCCTCTCACATAACCGCTCACTTTTGTAATATCCTTTACATGAATAAGCTCTACGGATTTTTCACCCACTGCTTTTGCAGCTTTTTTCAAGTCAATTTCAAGAGCAATGGGAATAACAACAACATAATACTCTTTACTTTTCCCCTGCACAATCAAAGTTTTAAAAGATTGCTCCACAGGAGCTCCTGTTTTTTGTGCGGTATGGAGTCCGTCAATAAACTCATCGCACTCATATTGAAGAACCTCATAAGGAATTTTATTTTTCTCTAAAATTCTCATTGCATTTGTCTTAATTTCTTTTTCTTTATGCTTTCCCATTGCTTTACTCCTATAATTTCAAATGCTTCATAAAATGTCTGTAAAGTACGCAGCCTACAAAAGCCGCCAAAAGCTCTGCGATTGGGAAGGTAATCCATACCCCAAACAGCCCCATACTCTTGGATAATAATGCAGCCAAAGGAATAATAATTACCAACTGACGCAGCACAGAAATCACCAGTGACTGAATTCCTTTTCCCAACGCTTCAAATGCGCCGGAAAGTACGCAGCCTACCGTGGAAATTAAAAATCCCACAGCAATCACCCGAAGCATGGGTACGCCGATTTTCAGCATTTCCTCATTTGCATCAAACAGCTTCATAATAAATCCCGGAAACATCAAAAACAACAGCATACCTGCCAGCATAATTACACCGGTTGCTTCCATACTTGCCTTTAGCGTTTCCTTCATACGTTTTTTATTTCCCGCACCATAATTGTAGCTCATAATCGGACGCATACCCTGCACAACACCGTTTGCCGGCATATATACAAAAGACTGGATTTTAATGTAAAGTCCGAATACTGCAATGGCAGTTGCTGAAAAAGCTGCCAAAACAGAATTTAAGGCTGCTACCAGAATAGACGGCATTGCCATCATAATGGCGGAAGGAATTCCCACCGTATAAATTTTTTTCAAAATTGCTCCGTCCAGACGGAACCCTTTGAAATTGATTTTAATAGACGGACATTTTTTCAGGAAAAATCCCATAGAAAGCACTGCTGCTAAAATCTGTGCCGCAACCGTTGCAATGGCTGCACCCTGCACGCCCATCGCAGGCAAACCAAACCATCCGAAGATTAACACAGGGTCTAAGATAATATTAAAAATAGCTCCTATTCCCTGAAAAAACATAGGCATAATCATATTTCCCGTTGCCTGAAACAGTTTTTCGGAATATAAATGATACATACTTCCGACACTGAAAAATAAAACAATCTGTGTATATTGGCAGCTCATATCCAAAATCTCAGAACTGTCTGTAAACGCACTGAGAAATGGTCTTGTCAGGAAAATCCCCGCAAGTACAAACAAAAGCCAATGTACTGCGCAAAATATCAGTCCGTGGTTCGCTGTTGCCGTAACCTCTTTGTCATCCTTTGCACCCAGCGCTCTGGCAGCACAGGCACTTAAACCAATACCAAATCCACAGGATACTGCCAAAATCATATTTTGCAGCGGATACGCCAGGGAAACTGCTGTCAGAGCGTCTTCACTTACTCTGGCTACATACATGCTGTCTACAATATTATATAACGCTTGTATCAACATAGAAATCATAGGCGGCACAGACATGGAAATCAAAAGGGGCATTACTTTTTTTGTCCCCATTGCATTTGTATTTTTATCCATTTTTGTTTTCCCTCCTTTTATACCTCATACAGCATAACGATTTCCGTGTTTTTTGTCAATCATTTCATACATACCGCACTGCTTTTCGGAAATACTAAAAGAAAAACAGGAGGCGCATTATGAATAAAAATACGATAAAAAATTCCCATTTTGACAAATTCAACGTAGAAGCCACTTCCATCAATGATTTAGACGGCTGCGCTACAACAGAGGCTACCGGACTCATCCCCGCCATGCCGAAATCCCTCTCGGAAATTGACTCCTATAAAAAAATACTTCCCTACTCTCCTGATTGTTATGTGGAGAAAACAGACAAAAAAAGAGAGCAGTAAGAGGCTGATTTTCAGCTTCTTCTTGCTCTCCTGCCAAATTATTCTTCTTTTTTAGTCTTCTTTGAGGTTTCCTTGTCTGTCTGACTGTCCTCATTCTCCTTTTGCTTGTCCGACTTACTGTCTGAATTTACAGTCTGCCCTTCTGTCTTTTCTGACGTATTGCTGCCTTCCTTCGTATCTTTTTCTGCATCTCCCTGTTTCGCATCTACTTCTTCGCCGGAAGTCTTCTCTGTGCTGTCGGTTACCGGAGTTGCCACTTTTTCAGCCGCTTCTTTTAAAGCAGCCACTGTAAACTCTGCTTCTTCATCTTCTGTATGAATTTTGTGTTCCTCAGCCAATGCGTCTGTGTAATCAGAAAGCTTATAAACTCCCATTTCTGTAAAATCGTCATTATAATGTATTACCAACGGAACTAAACCATATTCCTCAATAGTTACTTCTCCTGACTTCGCATCCTTTTTTAATGTAAATTCTGCCATTCCTCCCAGAAGATTTTCCAAAGATGACTGATGACTTACAAAATTTCCAAGAGAATAATACACCAGCATTTCTTTTCCATCCGGTCTTGTCAGCTTTCCGTATTTTTTCAAAATATGAGGATGTGAACAGATTACGACATCCGCTCCCTGTTCTGCCAGAAAATCAATTTTTTCCTGAAGCTTTTCGTCTGTATCCTCTGCGTCACTTTTTCCTCCGTGAAGATATACAATACTTACATCTGCTTCTTTTTCTGCCTTTGCCAAATCCTCTTTGATATTCTTTTCTGAATAGGTATCCACCATATAACTTTCTTCTTCCGGAATAGAGTGATTTTCACTTACCATAGAACTGTAATTCATCACGGCAACTTTAAAATTTTTCTTCTTAATTACCTGATATCTGGCTTCGTCAGCTTCTCCATGTATTCCAAGGTCGACAATCTTCGGATAGCTTTTCTTCCAAAACTCTACGGAGTCTGTAATTCCGTCACTTTCTCTGTCAAATGCGTGTTCTGTTGCCTGTGTAACAATGTCAAAGCCTGCTTTTACCAATGCGTCACCTACTTCTGTGGGCGTTGCAAAATCAGGATAACCTGCTGCCTTATCATGCTCCTTAATAAAAGGCGTTTCCTGATTTACTGATGCCAAATCAGCCTTTTCTATGTCTTCCTTAATGTTCTCATACAGAAAATCAAAATTCCACTCCTGCTCTTTACCGGAGTTAATAACAGCGTCGTGAATAAGATTATCCCCTACCGCTACCATCTGAAGCACATTCTCCTCTTCTGCTGCTGCCTCCTGTTTCTTCTGTTCTTCTATCTTCTTCGCCTGTTTTTCTTCATTTTTCTTATGTACAGACGTTCCCACAGCAATGCCGCCAACGACCAAAACAAGTGCGCCAATTCCTGCTAAAATCATTCTCTGGCGCATAATTCTCTGACGTCTTTTTCTTTCTCTGATAATTCTTCTGCGTCTTTCTATTTCCCGCCTTCTGGCTTCTTCTTCCGCTCTACGTCTTCTACGATGCTCGCTCATGATAATCTCCTTCCTTAATCATCACTTTATCTCAACATGCGAATTTTCGCATAAATTTTGTGAACTAATTATTTCACAATTATAATATGAGTTTTAAGTTTATGTCAACTTATTTACGCGCAAAAAAAGAAGATGCTGTATCAAACAACATCTTCCCAATAAATCAACCAATTCCTTTATAAACCAGTCCTAAAATAAATACAATAATTGTCAAAGGCACATAGATGTATTTTGCGGTAGGTTTGAAGATTTTTGAAAGCCCCTTTTTACGTCCTTCTTCCAATTCTTCCTTAATTTTATCAAATCCTAAAATATAGTAGATAGAAATTGCTCCCAGAACTGCACCAAACGGAACTACAATAATAGTAATAAAGTCCATCCATGTTCCTACTCTTGCTTCTTCTTCCATGAAAAGTCCGACAATAAGTGTCAGTGCACCGCAAAGTAAAACTGCATGATTTCTTTTTAATTTAAATTTATGCTGCCAGCTCTCAATCACAGCTTCAAACATATTGATTAAAGAAGTAATTCCTGCAAAACATACAGACAGGAAAAAGATAACTGCAAACAGTCTTCCCATCGGCATCTGTTTAAAAATGTTCGGAATAGTCACAAACATTAAAGACGGTCCTGCGGAAGGTTCAATACCAAAAGCAAATACTGCCGGCATAATTGCCAAAGCAGAAAGCATGGCTGCTATCGTATCAAAAAACGCTGTCTGCATGGATGCCCTTGGAATGTCTTCTTTCTTGCTTAAATAAGAGCCGTAAACAATCATCCCCGAACCTGTAATAGACAGAGAGAAGAATGCCTGTCCCATAGCCATTACCCATGTATCAATATTTGCCAACGCTTCCCATTTCGGTACAAACAAAAATTCATAACCCTCTTTTGCTCCCGGAAGGAAGAATACTCTTACTGCCAATATGGAAAACAATACAAAAAACAAAGGCATCAATATCTTATTTGCTTTCTCAATCTGCGTAGCCGCACCAATGAGAAGCACAATTACAGTAATTGCAATTACAAGTACGTGCCATGGCACATTTCCCATAAATGCAGTCACATCAGCAAAATATTCTGCTGAGTCCTGCTCTAAAACCGTATTTGTAACAGAACCGCATAAAAATCTCAAAACCCATCCGATAATTACAGAATATCCGATGGCAATTCCAAGAGAACCTAAAAGCGGTATCCACCCCAACACTTTTCCTACTTTTTCTTTCTTCTTTTCTTTCCAGCAAAGCTCGTAAGAACCCAGTGTTCCTGTTCCTGCTTTTCTGCCGATTGCAAATTCTGCTGAAAGTCCTACAAAACCAAACAAACAAATAAAGAAAATATAGGGAATTAAAAAGGCTGCTCCCCCATACTCTCCCAGTCGGTAAGGGAACATCCAGATATTTCCCAATCCTACTGCTGAACCTACGCAAGCCAGTACAAATCCCAGCGAATTTGTAAAGCTTCCATTTTTATGATTGTGCATATTTTTCCTCCTATCTCCCGATAATCTGCCCTTATTGGCAATATCACCGATTGATGCGTTAAATTTTAAAACTATACTTCATCAATGTAGCAAAGAATACAAGAAAAGTCAACCGGATATCCCTCTTTTTATGACGTTTTTTTTGCAGAAACATGGTATACTAAGTTAAAAAATCAGTTTATCGGCACATAGGTGTTGAATTATACTTGCAAGGGGGACTTTTCTAATGGATATTTTCACTTTCATTCTGGAAATTATTGGTACGGTGGCATTTGCTTCCTCCGGCGCCATGCTTGCGATTGAAAAGAAAATGGATATATTTGGTGTAAACATTTTAGGCGCTACAACAGCAGTTGGCGGCGGTATTATGAGAGATGTTATTTTAGGCGTAACGCCTCCTACTGCATTTGCCCAGCCTGTGTACATTTTATTCGCAATCATTACATCCACCTTATTGTTTGCCATTGTATATACCAATCCTGATATTATTCATTCTAAAATCAAAAATAAATTTTACGATAAGGTCATGCTCTGGTGTGATACTGTGGGCTTGGGAATTTTTACCGTAGTAGGTATTCAGACTGCTTCCCGCCATGTAACCGATGACAACGCCTTCTTTTTCCTGTTTATCGGTGTTCTTACCGGTGTAGGCGGCGGTGTTATCCGTGATATTATGGCAAGCGAAACGCCTTATATTCTGGTACGTGAGGTCTACGCCAGCGCTTCCATTGCCGGAGGAATTGTCTGCATTGTATGTCGAAGTACAATCGGAGAGGCAGCAGGACTTGTTCTAGGTCTTATTGTCACAGTAGTTATTCGTGCACTTGCAGCACATTTTCACTGGAATCTTCTGCGTATTCATTGACGAAGTTGAAAATCATGGTATGATAGATATAAAAAATAAAGGAGAGATTTCATAATGAGTAAAATTGATGAAGTAAGAAAAGCTATGGTTACTGCCATGAAAGCAGGTGACAAAGAACGTAAAGACTCCTTATCCATGCTGCTGTCTGCATTAAAAAATAAGGCAATCGACAAACGTGAGGATTTAACAGAAGCAGAAGAAAACGAGGTTGTTTTAAAAGAAATCAAACAGACAAAAGAAACTCTTGAGCTGACTCCGAAGGACAGAACAGAGATGATTGAAGAATGTACAAAACGTATTGCTGTTTACGAAGAATTTGCTCCGAAAATGCTGAACGAAGATGAAATTAAAGAAGTTATTCAGGGCATATTAAGCGAGCTTTCTATCGAAACACCGACCGGAAAAGACAAAGGCAAAATCATGAAAGTGCTGATGCCTAAGGTGAAAGGAATTGCTGACGGAAAGCTGGTAAATCAGGTTTTGGCAGCTATGATGGAGTAAATTATCTTTATCTGAATTTTTAGAAGGGAATATCTATTATGCTTTTACATACATAGATATTTCCTTTTCTATTTTTAAACCACTGCTAAAATTCTTTATCACAACAAAAAACACCGTCCCCGCAGCTCTCTTGTCTGCAAAAACAGTGCTTTTTCATGCGCCTTCAGGGACTCGAACCCTGGACAAATAGATTAAGAGTCTACTGCTCTACCAACTGAGCTAAAGGCGCTTATTTATTTTGTTTTCCTCAATGCAAAGAGTATTATAACTGATACATTTTAAAAAAGCAAGCACATTTTTATACTTTTTTTGTTTTTTTTAAGAAACACTTTAGAAATATTTACACATTTTACGCTTAGTCTGTGCTCACTTTGAACTTGTAATCTCAAAGCGTGCTCGACAAATTCGCTAAAAGTGTATAAATATTTCCGGATAATGTTTCATGCTTTGTATAAGTTGATGTAACTTCTTAAAGCCTTGTATTTACTGATGTTTTGCAAGATTTCAAAAAATGACAAAATGATGTAATATATCATAAATTGGTGTAGTTTGATATGAAAATGGTGTACTAAATGGTGTAGCAAATCGGAAAGAATTATTAAATAAATGAAAGAAAAAGAAAGAGATTATCAGTTCAATAAGAAACAGGATAGTCTCTTTTTCAATGAAGAATAATCAAGGAAAGGACATTTTCAATAAGTAGAATTGATATGATTTTTTTCTTGTTTGCCTGCTCACAAAACCAGCGTTCCGAAGGATGCCCGAAGCATCGGTGTACCTAACAGGGCGGTGGGATGTTCGGGCAAGCGTGAGCATTATATGCTCATGGAAAAAATCCATATAATAAAGCAAAAAAGCAAACAATTTTTTATGACTGTCTGCTTTTTTGCTTCTTTTTTATATTCTGTTTTTTACATTCTATAGCATCTTTCCTGACGCATCTACATACCAGCCATCAATCCACTGACTACTTGCCATGCTTCCATCAGTATTTAGATAGTACCAATGACCTCCTACAGATACCCAACCTGTTGCCATGCTTCCATCAGTATTTAGATAATACCAATGACCACCTACAGATGCCCAACCTGTTGCCATAGTTCCATCAGTATTTAGATAGTACCAATGACCTCCTACAGATACCCAACCTGTTGCCATGCTTCCATCAGCATTCAGATAATACCAATGACCACTTACAGATGCCCAGCCTGTTTCCATAATTCCGTTTTCATTAAAGTAATACCATTTTTCTGAAACAGCTTTCCAACCAGTTACTTTCTGTCCATTTTCGTAATATTTCCAACCTTCGTCTGTCTTAATCCAGCCATCTTTCTCTGGGTCTGGTGTCTCTGTGCCACCATTACCTCCATCTGGATTTGGTTTCTCTGGTTCTGGCTGTGGTTTCTCTGGTTCTGGCTGTGGTTTCTCTGGTTCTGGTGTTACAGTACCGCCACCTTCGTTACCTTTTTCATACTTAATAGTAATCGAAAAATCTAAAGTATCGGCAGTACTCCATGTTTCAGTTTCTTCCATAATAAATGTTCCAGTATATGTCTTAGTACCGCCTGCTTCCTCTAAGTCAGGCTTATATACACCTACCATACCCTTATATTCGCCCACATCATCCATGTCTTGTGGGTTTAATAAACCGAAGTCTCCTTTAGATGTAATATCGAAATAAGAGGGCATATCTGTACCACCACTTGTTTTAGTCCCATATAAAACATAGTTTATTTTAGCTAAAACACCACCTTCAAAATCTTCGTCTGTTAATGTAATTACACCATTAACTTCTCTGTCAAACTTAACACCTGTAAGCTCACCCTTAACATCAACTACCTTATTAGTTTCTTCTGTTTCTGGAATAACTACTGGTGCATCAGCTTCTACATCAGTCTGATGTATTGCTGGTGCTTCGGTTTCGGCTTCTGCCTCAACGGATACCCCCAAGCCAACAAGTTCCTCAGTACCTGCTACGGTTTCTTTAACCTCGGTTTCCTCAACTACTGGTGTTTCAGCTATTTCTGTGCCTGTTACTACCTCTTCCTTAACCTCTGTTTTTACTTCTTCTTTAGCATCGGCTTTTTCTTCCTTAGCCTCAACTTTTACCTCCTCGGTTTCTTCACTAGCTGTTTCTTTTGCCTCGGTTTCAATAGCAACTGGTGCTACTTCTTCTGCGTCTGCTGCAAATGCTGTCATCTGTGTACCACACATCATTGTTGCAGTTAATCCTAACATTGCCAACTGTTTTGCTCTCTTTTTCATACTAATAAGACCTCCATATTAAATGTTTTCAATACTACCTTATCTTACTTTGTACTACTAGTCAATATAATGTTTAAATCAACATAAAATCCTACTATATATTACTTAATACTACTTTATACGAATTCGAAATACTAAATAATACTAAATGGTATATTTGTAATAAAAAGGAGACGTTTAGTATGAAACCATTAAAAACTAAGGTAAGCATTACACTTGATGAAAATGTAATTGCCATAATTAGAAAAATGGCAGATGAAGATGATAGAAACTTTAGCCAATACATTAACTTAATTTTAAAGGAATGGATTTCTTCACATACTGATACAAATACTACTAAATAATATTTTTTAGGTTAAAAAAGCACTACTCAATGGCAGTGCTTTTTTAATATTGTCTGTTACAATGAATTTTTAGCTTATTATGAATTATTTATTATTAGTGATAGAAAAACTCACTGTTTTTTTGTTGGTAGCTATGTAGATTTTCTATTAAATGATTTACCGCTTTTTTCTGTTCTTTGTTTAAGCCTAAATATTGTCCGTTTTTTGTCATTACTGCATATTTTTCAATTAACAAGGACTCATTAGCCCCCGTAATGATATTTTTCTGTTTCATGACCTTTTCACAAGACTTTAATACATTTAACAGCGTAGTGCCTTCTTTTAACTTAGGACATTCTTCAGCAACATCTTGTATATTATCTTTATACTTACGATTTAGAACAAAAATTTTGCCATGTCCTTTTTGCAAAAGTTCCATGCTAATCAAATAATTTTCACAAAAAGCCTTTAAAATATTTTTTGTTGTCTTACCAGATTTTTTCGTATTAGTAGTTATAGTTGATTGTCCTTTTATTTTACCCAGTCTTTTAACAATATCTATCTCAGTTCCACTAAAAGAAGGCAGACTTTCACTGATTACAACTGCAACACTGTTTTGGGACACTTGATATTGACGGAATGTGTCAACAACTTGCTTTACATTATATCCGATATTATCATTACCATCACATAAATCATCAATAAGACACATTACATATTTTTTATATTCTGAGTTAAGCTGTTCGTATAAATTAGAGATATTAGCCTCTTCTATCGTTGAATTCTTTGTTTCAAAATCCATTTTTCTTTCAAGTAATAAGCTCTTATAATTTTCATCTTTAGACAGTTCTGTATAACATTCTTTATTTTCCATGGTTTCCTCCTCTGCATGTACAAAAACCATCACACAGGGTGACGGTTTTTATTTAGCATATCACGATTTATACTATGGTTACAATAAAGCTTTATTCAAATACAAAAGAAAGGAAAATTACTGGCGCTGGTATAAAAAATACCAATGAAAGATATCAATATTAAAAATGTTGATAAAATCACCCAGATTTATTTAGGAGAATTTTTGAGAGAAATACGCCAAAAAGCGGGTTGGACAAGAGAAGAATTTGCTAGTAGGTGTGAAGAAAAAGAATTTTCAATTTCAGCAGACACTATTAAAAGCTATGAAAATGGGAAACGTATTCCGCCATTATCAAAATTGATTTGTCTGTTTTATATTTTGGCTTGTTCTGACAGCACATCAAAAAATGGAGAAAATAAAAATATTCTAAAATTTAAAGATGTTTGTCAAGAAATTCTAAATAGTATTGAGAAATAAAAAGAGTTACGTATTGTCCCTGTGGAATTTTCCGAACTAGGAGTAAACTTGAGCTATCAAGGAAATTTTTGATAACAGAGCATTTCATTCATTAAAAAAACTTTTACAGATGAAAAATATTGAATTGGTGACAATGTGTCACTCTAATGTATGAACTTTTTTATCTATAATAAGGTTAGAAAAAAACAAAACAAGGAGGTAAATAAAGAAATGAAAAGAAAGCAGAGAATTCGTTCTCCGACAACAAGAAAGCCCTCTAAAATTAAGAGGACTTCCTAAGAAATTGAAAACGGATATGTGGTAAACAATTTCTCTGACAAGAACAATTTTATCATATATCTCCGGTTTGTAAAGGAGGTGAACAGATGTCACTTATTAACAATCATTCTTTTTCATTAAAGGAATTTATTAAAGAACCAATCTATTTTTGCCATGGTGTCCGCCCAGTCTACAAATACGAAGATGGAGTAAAAAAAGATGAGATTCTTGGATTCAAATATGAAGTAACAGATATTAGCACTTTTAAAAAGATAGAAGTAACTGTTCCGGATAAAAAACCTTTAATGGAAGCAGATAAACTTGAAGAATTGCAAAAGTCTGGAAATCAATTGTTTGTAGAGTTTGAAAATGCGGTTTTAAAGCCATACTTTAATTCAAAGACAAATCGAATTGAGGACAGTATCAAGGCGGAATCTATCAAGAGGGTTCAAAATTAAGGAAAGGAAAAGGGGAGATAATTCTCCCCTAAGAAAATTATGATTAAGTATATTATTTTAAGAACAATCATAGTACTAATAATTGTTATCGCACTAATAATTTTAGGTGGCTTGATAGCTTATGAAACTGGGTATGCAGAGTCTTGGAATAAAGGTTCTTATATCGTTTATAGAAAATTATATGAGATATTCCGAAAAATTAGGGCAATATTAAAGAAGATTGCAAAGAGAATATGGGACTTTCTGAAAAAGTGGGTACCTGTTCTGCTACCATGGCTTTACGAAGCAATAACGGGAAAATCTTTGCCCCCAAATTCAGAAGACATGGTTCGTGAATATGTTTATCTTCTTGACTCAGAACTGGATGAGCTTGTAAATGCTCTTGACGGACGCCCATATATTGCGCCTGTTTTAGCAGAACCACCTGTTGAAATCAATCATATTATTTGGGTACATATAAATGCTGTTGGGTTTAATCCTAAGTATAAAGAAATGGAGATAGATGAATTAAAACGCTTAATCAAAAACGTTATTAAAGGCTTCTATCAGAAGCATAGAAGCATCGTGGATATTAGCATATATGTGAAAGCTATGACTCCTTGCGAAGTGATGATTGCCATTCCCGTCACACAAAAAGCAGATGATTTTTTAGGAAATCAGGAAAGAAATAGTAATATGACGCTTGATGCCTTCACGGAAAAAGCTTTGACCGAAATCATCCCTGATGAAGAGGTGGAAATAAAAGATGATTATTGGTTATGACAAAGAAGATTTTCAGGAATTCGGAGTAAAAAATCCTGTGAATATCGTATTGCCAAAGAAAACAAGTTCCATTTTGGTTGCTGGGTGTAGCGGTTCTGGAAAGAGCCTTTCTATGTTGTTTTATATTTGGCAAGTATTAAAGTCACGGGAAAACTATGTCTTTATCAGTGATTACAAAGGAGGAGAGGAATATGAGTCTTTTGAAGGCTCTCCCTCTTATGCCTCTGGGGAAGACGCTTTTCAGATGATAGATGCTTATCATGAATTTTTTGAGGCGATACGGAAGAACAGGATACGCTTGCAACAGCACTATATGTTAGTGATTGAGGAGTGGTTTGGACTGCTTACTTATGCAGAAAATCAATCCAAAAAACGAAAGACAGAGCTTATGGCAAAAGTCGGTGAAATTTTGGCAGTGGGAAGAGGCTTGAATATTGGAATTATGCTCTGTGTGCAAAGGGCTGACGCATCACACTTTAGCGCGGGAACGCGTGACCAATTTCAAGCAGTAATCTGTTTTGGTAGATGTTCAGCAGAGCAATTTCGTATGTTGGGATTTCATGCAGAATTAGAGAGCAATCCTTCCACAAATTACAAAGCTGGCGAAGCACTTGTGCTGATTGACGGTCAGGACTCTGTCAGGGAAATTATTGTTCCTTTCATTGAAAACGAAGATGTTCTTTGTAAGCAAGTCCGTCATTATCTGGATAAGCAACCGACTATTGCCGAGCTAATTCAGGCGGTAGCCGAAGGCGAAAGCCGAATTAGTTCGGGATAGGCGGCTTCCAGCCGTGTGTAGTATTACCACGGCTGGAACAAGCAGAGTAAATAACAAGCGAAACACCAGTATTTACAGGCTTTCTTTCCTGTTCGCATCCAACGCACAATCCGAACAGCTATGGACTGCCCGTATAAAAAATATAATTTCATTGTTCAGACGTCTGAACAGCATATTTAGGAGGTTACTATGTCTACGGATGAAAATAAAATACAGAGAGCAGAAATTTCAACTGCTCTTCCCGATAAGAAAGAATTATATGAAAAATTATATTCTGTTATAGAAGAGAACCAGAAAAAAGGCACAAAGGCATTTATATCCATTGCAGTCAGTTTATTTGGGATTTATGAGCACGAGCTATATAAAGAAAAAAATTATGCGAATATCTATGACTTTGCCTTTGAACAGTTCGGTTTAAGCAAGACAAATGTGTTTAATTATTTGAACATTGTAAAAAATTTTGGCATGAAGGATGAAAACGGAGAAGGCTTCAAAGGCTTAAAAGCAGAATATGAGAAGTTCTCCTCCTCCCAGTTAATTTCCATGTTGAAATTAAACGAACAGTTAAGGGAGGAAATTACACCTGATATGTCCGTGCGTGAAATCAACCGAAAACGTCGTTATTGGGAGGAGGAACACCCTGTTACTACGGATGAAAAGGGAACATCTGTTGCCAGTAAAAAGCCTAAAAAAGAAAAGGTTGAATTGATGAAAACAGGGGATATACAAGAAATTCTGGAAGGAACAGCTCTGTTAAATAAAATTGCAGAGCAGGAAGAGCGTTACCCAGAAAAAGAATATGACGTTGTAGTATCTCTAATTTATAAAGAATAGGAGTTGCAATATGGAAAAAACAGAAGAAAATATTGTGCAGAACAATAATATACAAAGGCACGCATTTCAAGTGACAATCAATAATCCGCTGAAACATGGTTTTAACCATTTGAAAATCAAAAAGACTTTAATAGAGAAATTTGCCACACTGCGTTATTTCTGTATGGCAGATGAAATCGGTAAGCAGGGAACTCCACATACCCATATTTATGTATGTTTTAAATCACGTGTCCGTTTTTCTACTGTACAAAAGTATTTTCCGACAGCACATATTGAAAAACCTCATGCAAGTGTACAGAGCAATATTGATTATATCTGCAAACGTGGCAAATGGGAAAATACAGATAAAGCGGATACTAAAGTAGAAGGAACTTTTGAAGAATGGGGAACTGTGCCACTCCAGAAAGGCACACGTCCAGATATGGAAGAACTGTACCAAATGATTGATGCTGGATACAGCAATGCGGAAATACTGGCAATCAATAATGATTATATTCTGGATATTGACAAGCTGGATAAGGTGAGAACTATGCTTTTAATAGAGAAATATAAAGGAAAACGTAGAATAAATCTGAAAGTGATTTATATCAGTGGGGCAACCGGAACTGGCAAAACCAGAGGGGTTTTAGATGAACATGGAGATGAAAATGTTTACCGCATCAATGACTATCAGCATCCGTTTGACGGGTATAGCTGTCAGCCTGTGTTAGCTTTTGATGAATTCAGAAGCAGTCTGAAATTATCCGATATGCTGAACTACTGTGACATATATCCTATTGACCTTCCAGCACGGTATGCTAATAGATTTGCCTGTTATGAAACGGTATATATCATTTCTAACTGGGAATTAGAGCAACAGTATAAAGAGGTACAGGAGGACAATCCAGAGTCATGGAGGGCATTTTTAAGGCGCATACATGAAGTCAGAATTTATGATAGAGACGGAAAGGTTACAAACTATGAGTCTGTGGAAAAATATTTAAAGAGGAAGGAAGAATTTTGTACACTGACATCAGAAGATGACTGCCCCTTTGAAAAATAGGCAATGTATTTTCATAATCATAAGAACAAAAATAACACTTTGTTTTTATTCGTTAAAATAGAATAAATGGGAGAGGTAAATCATGGATAAGGCATTATTGAATGTAAAGGAAGTCAGTGAGTATTTAGGTCTTGGAGAAACCAAAACAAGAGAATTGTTGAGAAACCCTAAAAATGGCTTTACCATTCGAATTGGCAATCGTCTATATGCTCATAAGGGGAGATTGGACGTTTGGTTAAAAAATCAAATATTGTAGTGACAATCAAGAATGAAACTGGAAAAACTTGCCATCTAATCCGATTGCTTATTTGAAAAATGCAAGGTATGTGGTAGAATTGAAAAGAATTTAATAGTTCTTTTCCCGATTTGCTAGGAAAGGAGGCAGTGATGGGGAAATCACTTAACGGGAAAGAATTAGGGAACGGAATATCACAAAGAAAAGACGGATTATATCAAGCCCGATTTACCAACCGTTTCGGTAAAAGGCAAACAATTTATGCGAAAACTTTAAATGAGGTAAGGCATAAGCTGAGAACTGAACAGTATAATGATGAAAAAGCAATCAATGTTGTTGATACAAATATGACATTGGATGAATGGTTTGACATCTGGCTGAGCACCTGTAAGAAGAATTGCAGGAATTCCACCAAAACGCTCTATATTACCCACTATAAGCGTATTCAAGGCGAATTAGGGTGGCGGAAATTAACGTCGTTGAACCTGATTGTTATGCAGGAAGCATTTAATAAGCTAAAGACGGATAACACAAGGAAACATTCGAAAACCATACTGGTAGATATGCTGAATAAGGCAGTTGATGCCGATTTACTTGTAAAGAATGTTGCAAAGCAGATAAATACAGTCATTTCCAAAGAGGAGAAAAAAGAAAGGCGTGTTTTAACAGTAAAAGAGACAGAGCTTTTCTTGGAACAGGCAAAAGGGAACTTTTATGAAAATCTGTTTATTTTGGCATTAGAAACAGGCTTGCGAGTGGGCGAATTGTCAGCTTTACAATGGGAAGATGTCGACTTCAAGAATAAAGTTCTCCATGTAAGGCATACCTTGTGTTATTTCAGCAAAAACGGAAAATATGTATTTGAAATGCACGATACGAAAACAAATAACGGAAAGAGAACCATTCCGTTGACTGCAAAAGCAATCCATAGTCTGAAATGTCAAAGAATACAAAAGCAGGAAATTATTCTAAAAGGCAGAACCGCAGAAGAAGAATTTCAAAATCTTGTTTTTGTTACAAGGAAAAATCGACCAACAAAGCTGGGGGTAATCAATCGATGTATACGTTCGGTTATTCAGAACATAAACAAAGCAGGGATAGATTTTCTTCCCTTTACAGCACATACATTTCGCCATACTTTTGCAACAAGAGCAATCGAATGTGGAATGAACCCAAAAACCTTGCAAAAAATTTTGGGACATGGCACATTACAGATGACAATGGATTTATATTGCCATGTAACAGAAGATACGCTGTTCTCAGAAATGGAAAAGTTTGAGAAATGGTGTAGCTAAGTATGAAATGGTGTAAAAATGGTGTAGTAGGGATAAAAATAGAAATTAAGGGCTTAAAAAAGCCCTTAATTACAATAGTTTCAGCAATAGAGAAGCATAAAGTGTATAAATATTTCCGAATAATGTTTCAAACAACAGTTCCACTTCTTCTATTTCCTTTTCACTTTTACAGAATGAAGCGTCTTTTCCACCTCTTCAATAGACCTTAAAACCTCCGAGGTCTTTGTTTTTTGCCTTCTGTTTTGATATGCCCATTGAAAAACTGCATCCTTTATTCCGCTTTTTCCTTTCATTGCAGACTCTCCAAAAAATTTCTTCTATTATATAGTCTATTGTCCTGCAATCAATTTGTGAATAGGATTTCCTTGAGAAGAGAATTTTTCTTCATATTCTGTCATCACATTTCCTTTATTCATTGCTTCATCATGATGAAGGTCAAAGGTATGTGCCAAGAGCTTCCATCCTGCTTCTTTTACTTCCTCCAAAGAAAATTCAAAGAGCTCTCTGTTATCTGTCTTAAATTCTACTACTCCTTCAGCATCCAGCACCTGCTGATATCTCTCCAGAAACTGACGGGAGGTTAATCTGCGCTTTGCATGTCTTTCCTTTGGCCATGGGTCTGAAAAATTCAAGTAAATCTTTTTTACCTCTCCTTTTTCAAATACTAACGGAAGTTCTCTTGCATCCATACGAATGAAGAACAGATTATTTAAAATTTTCCCTTCTTTTTCCTGTTCTTCTCTTTTCTGAAGCGCACGTAATAAAACGCTGTCATACATTTCAATTCCGATAAAATTTACGTCAGGATAAAGCTCTGCCAAGGTCATAATAAAGCGTCCTTTTCCCATTCCCACTTCGATATGAACCGGATTATGATTTCCAAAAACCTCTGCCCATTTTCCCTTTTTTTCCTGCACATCATGCACGACATATTTGCTATCTTCAATGGCATCCTTTGCCCCCGGTATATTTCTTAATCGCATTCAAAATTCCTGCCTTTCCAATTCTTCTATAAAAGTATAACCCATACCCTATCTCCTGTCAAAGACACAATAAATCCGGTGGTTTTTTTCCGGAAATGGTGTATAATAAGATGAGCAAGAAAAAAAGGAGGAAAGCCTATGGAAGACATTATCAACAAGCTTGCAGAAATAGAAGCTGCCGCCTCACATATTATGGAAGATGTTTCAGAGCAGAAAAAGCAACTGGCACAGCAATATGAAGAAGCTGTCCAGCAGTTTGATTTCACCATAGACACGGAAAGCCAGAACCGCTCCGATACAATCCGGCGGGAATTGGAAGTCCAGATGAAACAGGAGCTGGAAAAGCAGCGCAATGAGGCTGAACAGGTTTTAACCAGACTGGAAGCCTACTACACCAAATGTCATACGGACATGGCAAAAGAAATTTATGACAGAATATTAAGGATGTGAGAATATGGGAAGTCTGCTTTCTTACAGCGGTCTGTCCACAAAGGTACGGGCCATGCAAAGCAAGCTTATAAAAGAAGTCCAATATCAGGAAATTGCTCAAATGCCTTCTGTTACGGCTATTGTTTCTTATTTAAAGAAGCAGCCGGGATTTCAGGACCTTTGGGCAGATTTAGATGAAAACAGCCTCCACAGAGGAGATATTGAAAGGCTTCTTACTCATACCATTTATCAAAATTTTGCCAAGTTATACCGCTTCGCTAATCCGGAACAGCGAACCTTTATGGCATTGTATTTTAAACGCTATGAATTGGCAATTATGAAGGAATGTCTTAGAAAGGTCTTTGATAAAGGACACGCTGAGTTGGACCTTTCTCTTTTTAAGGACTTTTTCGACCGCCATTCAAAGCTGAATATTGAAAAGCTTGCAAATTCTTCTACGGTGGAAGAATTTATTTCTAATCTGGAGGGTTCCGAGTATTATAAACCCCTGAAAAAATTAGGGAATGATTACACCCCCAGAATTTTTGATTATGGTATGGCACTAGACCAGTATTATTTTGCCAATATCTGGTCCGTAAAAGAAAAACTCTTCAAAAAACGAGATTTAGAAGAAATCACAAAAGCATACGGAAATAAATTTGACATGTTAAATCTTCAATGGATTTACCGTTCAAAAAAATATTACCACATGACTCCTGCTGATATTTACGCACTGTTAATTCCTGTGCATTACCGTCTCAGCAGAAGAGAGATTTCCGCATTGGTGGAGGCCGGAGATGAAGAAGAATTTAAGCACATTCTGGACACCACCTATTACAAAAAGCGTTTTCCTGAGCTTGTTCCGGAAAAACTGGAAGCGTTTTATAATCTAAATTTAAAAAACATTCTGGAGACAGAGTCCAGAAAATATCCTCACTCAGTTATTATGCTGTATTCCTACCTCTATCACAAGGAGCATGAGGTAGACCGATTAACTACGGCTATTGAATGTGTCCGCTACGGACTGTCATCTGCTGAGATTTTAAAGTATATTGCAAAAACTTAATAACCGGAGGTGATTACATGATTGAGAAAATGAAATTCTTGAGTATTACCGGTCCGAAATCGGATATTGACCGTGTGGTAAATGAATATCTCTCCAAGTATGAAATTCATCTTGAAAATGCTATGGCACAGTTAAGTCAGGTACAGCACCTGTCGCCGTATATTCAGATAAATCCATATAAGGATTTATTAACCCGCATCAATGAATTTGCCGGTCAGCTCAAGGATACAGAGCACGTTCCCATACGTGATATTTCTCTGGAAGAAATCCAGCCCCTTGTGGATGTTTTGAATGAGAAAATTTCAAAAATTAACAAAAAATGTGATGAACTCAGTGAAAAACGTGCTTCTATCACAGAAGATTTAAAATGTATTACGCCTTTTCTTACCCTGCCTCAGGATTTAGATAAGCTGATACACTATCGTTTTGTTCAGGTACGTTTCGGACGTATTCCCGTAGAATATTATGAAAAATTCAAAGAATATGTTTACGATAATCTGGACACCATCTTTTTCCCCTGTCATCAGGATGATTATGTATGGGGACTTTATTTTGTCCTCTGGACAAAAATGGAACAGGTAGATGCCGTATTCTCTTCTATGCACTTTGAGCGCATTTATCTGAAAAAAGATTACTACTATGGTACTCCTCAAAAGCTTCACAACGATTTAAACACACAGTTAAATGAAATTGATAAAGAATTAAACACTTGTCATCAGGAAATTCAGGAGCTTCTAAACGGCGATGCCTCTGCTATTCTTTCTGCACAGGCTGCCTTAAATGCCCTTTCCACCAACTTTGATGTGCGAAAGGTCGCTGCCTGCGTACAGGAGCATCAGGAAACCTTCTACATTTTATGCGGATGGATGAGTGAAAAGGACAGCTCTTCTTTCATGAAAGAAATCGAAAACGACTCCAAGCTGTTCTGTGTGGTAGAGGATGACAATAATAAAATCAATTGTAAGCCGCCTACAAAGCTGAAAAATCCGAAGATTTTCAAGCCTTTTGAAATGTATATAAAAATGTATGGACTTCCTGACTATCACGAATTAGATCCTACTATTTTTGTAGCACTGACTTATTCTTTTATTTTCGGTGTTATGTTTGGAGATGTAGGACAGGGGCTTTTACTGGCAATCGGAGGCTTTGCACTGTATAAATGGAAACAGGTTACACTAGGAGCTATTATTGGAACTGCAGGTATCTTCTCTACCTTCTTTGGTTTTATGTTCGGCAGTATTTTTGGCTTTGAACACACCATTGATGCTCTATGGCTAAGGCCCGTAGAAGCTATGACGCTGGTTCCCGGACTTGGACAAATGAATACTATTTTCGTTGTTGCCATTGTTTTTGGTATGTTCCTCATCCTTGTGACCATGATTTTCCACATTATCAATGCGGTACGTACTCATGACACAGAGGGTATCTGGTTTGACCAAAACTCTGTCTGCGGCCTTATTTTTTATGGAACTTTAACCGTATCTGCTCTTTTATTCCTCACAGGAAAATCACTGCCTGCTGCCATTATCTTAATTGTAATGTTTGCAGTTCCTCTTGTGGTTATCATGTTAAAAGAACCAATCACCCACATTGTGGAAAAGAAAACACCTGTAATCGAAGGCAGCAAGCCTATGTTTTTTGTACAGAGCTTCTTTGAGCTGTTTGAAATTATGTTAAGCTTTCTTTCAAACACACTTTCTTTTGTGCGTATCGGTGCTTTTGCTGTCAGCCACGCCGCTATGATGGGCGTTGTTATGATGCTTGCAGGTGCGGAAAGCGGTGGAAGCATTAACTGGCTGATTGTTATCGGAGGCAATCTCTTTGTATGTGCTATGGAAGGTCTGATTGTAGGTATTCAGGTACTTCGTCTTGAATATTATGAAATGTTCAGCCGTTTCTATAAGGGTACAGGAAAAGAATTTAAGCCATTTTTAAAACATGTAAATAAAACAAAATTCTCTGACCATGCTTAATGGCGCAGACTGTTTATTATTTAGGAGGATATTATTATGACAACTATTATTCAAATTCTTACCGCAGCAGCTTTAGTTTTAAGTATTATCGTTCCTTTCGGAGCGTTCTTTCTGGGAGAAAAAACAAAAAAACGTTATAAAAAATCTCTCGCATGCAACTGCTTTTTCTTCTTCGGAAGCCTTCTTGTGGCTACTGTCGTAATGTTCAGCGGAACAGCCAGCGTTCATGCTGCAACTGCTGCCGGAACTTCTGACCTCGCAACAGGTCTTGGCTACATCGGTGCCGCTTTAGTTACCGGCCTTTCCGGCATTGGTTCAGGTATTGCCGTTGCAAGCTCTGCAAGTGCTGCTTTAGGCGCTATCAGCGAAGATGGTTCTTTATTTGGTAAATCCATGATTTTCGTAGCCATGGCAGAAGGTATTGCATTATATGGTCTGATTATTTCTTTCATGATCCTTGGTAAATTAGGCTGATTTCAATACGGAAGGATGATTTCCAATGAAAATGTTTTTAATCAGTGACAACATCGACACCTACACCGGTATGCGCCTTGCAGGCGTAGAAGGTGTGGTTGTCCACGAAAGAGAGGAGCTTCATCGTGCCTTGGAGGAAGCCATTAGCAACAAAGAAAACGGCATTATTCTCCTCACAGAAAAATTCGGAAAAGAATTTCCCGACATTATCGATGATGTGCGCTTAAATCACAAGCTTCCTCTGCTTATTGAAATCCCTGACCGTCATGGAACGGGACGGGCGCCTGACTTCATTACTTCTTATGTAAATGAAGCCATCGGACTAAAATTATGACAAGAAGGTGATGTGTATGACAACAGAAGAAAAATTGCAGCATTTCTATGAAGTTTCCATGGATACTGCCAGAGAAGAAGCGACAAAAGTATTGGATGAATACAAGGCTGCTCTGGAAACAGAAATGGAACGCCATAAACAGGAAAAGCAGGCTGCTTCTGAAAGTCAGTTCAAAATAGACTCAGACAACGCAGCCCGAGAAATCAACAAAGCACTTTCCGCAGAGCATCTCCATATTAAAAGAAAGCTTTCCAAAAAACAGCAGAAATTAAAAGAAAGTATCTTTGCTGAAGTAGAGGAATTACTGGATGACTTCTCTAAAAAGCCGGAGTATACAGACTGGCTGGAAGATAAAATCAAACAGTCCTTGGAGATTGCCGAAAACGACTCTGTACAGATTTATCTCACTGCAAAGGACTCTGCCAAGGCAGAGGAATTGACAAAACGCACCGGAATTACTCCTCTCATCTCTGAAACAGATTTTTTAGGTGGTATAAGAGCTGTTATTCCTGAAAAAAATATTTTAATTGACAATACGTTCCTTACTGCTTTTGAGAATGAAAAGGAACGTTTCAATTTCGATGGAGGATTTACCCATGAGTAAAACTGCTGAAATTTACGGCATCAATGGTCCTGTTATCTATTTAAAAGGCAACACAGGATTTAAAATGTCGGAAATGGTTTATGTAGGAGAGGAAAATCTGGTGGGCGAAGTTATCTCCCTGAAAAAGGAAGCCACAACGGTTCAGGTATTTGAGGAAACCAGTGGACTTCGTCCGGGAGAAACTGTAACTGCCAGTGGTGATGCCATTTCCGTCACACTGGGACCTGGTATTTTAAATAATATTTTTGATGGTATTCAAAGACCTCTTTCCGTTATTGCCGAACAATCCGGAAAATATATTTCCAGAGGTATGCAGGTAGACTCTCTGGATACAGAAAAACTTTGGGATGTGCATATTACTGTTTCTGAAGGTATGGAAGTCTATGGTGGAACTATTATTGCAGAAGTTCCTGAAACAGAGTCTATTGTGCATAAATCTATGGTTCCGCCAAACATTCACGGAGTAGTAAAATCCGTTGTTCCTGACGGAAAATACAATATTACTCAAACTATTGCCGTCCTGACTTTAGAAGACGGCTCTGAATATGAATTAAAACTGGCGCAGAAATGGCCGATACGAATTCCAAGACCTACAAGTAAACGTTACCCTGCTTCTAAACCACTTGTAACAGGACAGCGTATTTTGGACACTCTGTTCCCGATTGCAAAAGGCGGTACTGCTGCTGTTCCCGGCGGATTTGGTACAGGTAAAACCATGACGCAGCACCAGATTGCCAAATGGTCTGATGCCGATATTATCATTTACATCGGCTGCGGTGAGCGTGGAAATGAAATGACACAAGTATTGGAGGATTTCTCCAAACTTCATGACCCGAAAACAGGAAACGCCTTAATGGCACGTACTTCCTTAATTGCAAATACTTCAAATATGCCTGTTGCTGCCCGTGAGGCATCTATTTATACCGGTATTACCCTTGCGGAATACTACCGTGATATGGGCTATGACGTGGCAATTATGGCGGACTCTACTTCCCGATGGGCAGAGGCTTTGCGTGAATTATCCGGACGTCTGGAGGAAATGCCTGCGGAAGAAGGCTTCCCTGCTTATCTTGCATCCCGCCTTTCTGCCTTTTATGAAAGAGCCGGTATGATGCAGAATTTAAACGGTACGGAAGGTTCTGTATCCATTATCGGCGCTGTTTCCCCACAGGGCGGTGACTTTTCCGAGCCTGTAACACAAAATACCAAACGTTTTGTCCGCTGCTTCTGGGGACTGGATAAGTCTCTGGCTTATGCAAGGCATTTCCCTGCCATTCACTGGCTTACCAGTTACAGTGAATATCTGGGAGATTTATCTTACTGGTACAGTGAAAATGTTTCCCCGAAGTTTGTGGAGTACAGAAACCGCATTATGGCAATTTTAAACTCTGAAAGCAGTCTGATGGAAATCGTAAAGCTTATCGGAAGTGACGTACTTCCCGACGACCAGAAGCTGACTTTGGAAATTGCAAGAGTTATCCGTCTGGGCTTTTTACAGCAGAATGCTTTCCATCCTGACGATACCTGTGTTTCTCTGGAAAAACAGTTTAAAATGATGGAAGTTATTCTGTATTTATATAAGAAGTGCCGTGCTCTCATTGCAATGGGCATGCCAATGTCCGTATTGAAGAAGGAAAATATCTTTGAAAAAATCATTGCAATTAAATATGATGTGCCAAACGACCATCTGGAAATGATGGATGATTATAAAAAAGCTGTTAAAGATTTCTATAACACAGTAATGGAAAAGAATGGATAAGGAGGGACTGATTTATGGCAATCGAATATTTGGGCTTAAGCGAAATCAACGGCCCTCTGGTAGTTTTAGAAGGAGTAAAAAACGCCTCCTTTGATGAAATCGTAGAATTTCGTGTGGATGACGGAAGCAAAAAGCTGGGACGTATTGTAGAAATATACGAAGAAAAAGCAGTTATTCAGGTATTTGAAGGTACCGAAAATATGTCTCTTTCCAATACCCACACACGCCTCAGCGGACATCCCATGGAAGTGGAGCTTTCTCCCGATATTCTGGGACGTACCTTTAACGGTATCGGAAAACCTATTGACGGGTTAGGTCCTGTCATTCCCGAAATGAAGCTGAATATTAACGGACTTCCGTTAAATCCCGTCACAAGAGAATATCCCAGAAACTTTATTCAGACAGGTATCTCTGCCATTGACGGACTGACTACTTTAATCCGTGGACAGAAGCTTCCGATTTTCTCAGGAAACGGACTTCCCCATGACCAGCTTGCAGCGCAGATTGTTCAGCAGGCATCTCTTGGAAGCAACAGCGATGAAAAATTCGCCATTGTTTTTGCTGCAATGGGTGTAAAATATGACGTAGCGGAATTTTTCCGCCGTACCTTTGAGGAAAGCGGTGTATCCGACCATGTTGTTATGTACCTGAATTTGGCAAATGACCCTGTTGTAGAACGTCTGATTACACCGAAGGTTGCTCTTACTGCTGCGGAATATCTGGCTTTTGAAAAAGGTATGCACATCCTTGTTATCCTTACAGATATCACATCCTTCTGTGAGGCCATGCGTGAGGTATCTTCCTCTAAGGGCGAAATTCCTTCCAGAAAAGGATATCCCGGATATTTGTACAGTGAACTGGCAACCCTTTATGAAAGAGCCGGTATTGTAAGAGGCGGCACAGGTTCTGTAACACAGATACCCATTCTTACTATGCCAAATGATGATATTACCCATCCAATTCCTGACTTAACAGGATATATTACCGAAGGTCAGATTGTACTTGACCGTCAGCTTCACGGACAAGCAATTTATCCGCCAATCAATGTACTGCCTTCTCTGTCACGTCTTATGAAGGACGGTATCGGTGAAGGCTTTACAAGGGAAGACCATCAAGACGTTGCAAATCAGCTTTTCTCCTGCTATGCAAAGGTAGGGGATGCCAGAGCTCTTGCATCCGTTATCGGCGAAGACGAGCTTTCACCTCTGGATAAAAAATATCTGGAGTTTGGTACTGCCTTTGAAGAAAACTTCGTGGGACAAAGAGCAGATGAAAACAGAACTATTCAGGAAACTTTAGATAAAGGTTGGGAGCTTCTTTCTATGATACCGAGAGAAGAACTTGACCGTATTGACACCAAAATTCTGGATAAATATTATCCTGAAAACGTAGAAAAGTAAAAGGGGGGATTTTGTGGATCCGAATACATTTCCCACCAAGGGAAACCTGATACTTGCGAAAAACTCTCTTGCTCTTTCAAAGCAAGGTTTTGATTTGATGGATAAGAAACGAAATATCTTAATCCGTGAACTGATGGATTTGATTGAGCAGGCAAAGGATATTCAGTCACAGATTGATGTTACCTTCCGTACTGCTTATGCTGCTCTGCAAAAGGCAAATATGGAAATCGGCATCAGTTATGTGCAGGAAATCTCCAGAACCGTACCTGTGGAAAACTCCATTTCCATAAAAACACGAAGCGTTATGGGTACGGAAATTCCTCTGGTGCGTTCTGAACCGTCTTCTGATGAGCCTACCTATTCCTACTATGGAACAAAAGCATCTCTTGATGAAGCTCACGCTGCTTTTGAAAAGGTAAAGGATTTAACTATCCGCTTGTCTATGGTGGAAAATTCTGCTTACCGACTGGCTGTTAATATCAAGAAAACACAGAAACGTGCCAATGCACTGAAAAACATCACAATCCCCAAATACGAGGCGCTTACAAAGAGCATTTCAAACGCATTGGAAGAAAAAGAACGAGAAGAATTTACCCGTTTAAAGGTTATTAAAAGAATGCAGGGGAATTAAAATAGAGACCATTTTGACGAATTTGTTTCCGTGAAAATGGTCTCTTTATTTTTATTTCCTATTCCAGTTCTTCTTTAATGGTATTATAAATCACCCAATTTGTGGCATCTATACGAATTCTTTTGTCACCTATCGGTGCATTATCGGCATTATCAGAACCATACACATACACCAAAGAAGCGTTTTCGGAAAATTCTTCCCACTTATCCTCAGAAAGACGTGTCATGGGAATTTCCCATAATTTCTCATATTCTTCTTCCTGCCCCTTTGGAATGACATCACTGACCTTTTTATCTGCCCACAAGGCTAAATGCTCATCTGCTTCATAATCGTATCTTTGCATATCACTGTCTAATAACGTGCCAGTCATATCAAAATCAGTCACATTATCCGTTATTTTCCCAAAAGACTGTTCCATATTTTTCCGAACTTCATTCATATCTGTATCATCTGGATACATCACATCAATTCGATGCAATTTTTGTGTTTTACCGCTGACTGTCATATCCATAAAGTTAAAACTGATGTGGTCCGTCTTTGCTCCAAATATTTCCCGTCCGTCTCGAAGCATAAATGCAGAGCCGTAAGTACCCTCCTGTATGTCGTCTAAATCATCTCGCTCTACTTGATATGCTTCCATGGTTTCTTCCATAGTCATTCCCCAAGGTGTATTTTCCAGTTCAAAATGCTCGTTCTTTGCCCCGTTACAGCTACATAAAAGCAATGCGACGGTTCCTGTTAAGAAAAATAAAGATACCTTTTTCATCATATCCCCTTCCTTACACTAAACATCTCAGATTTCAAATTTCTTACTACTTTTTTATCTAATCTATTGCTCATATATATACTACCACAATTATTATTTACATTTCAACCTGACGTATAATTTCTTTGTACAATATAATAA